>JGI20151J14362_10000006_pt1 | contig 190405 bp, 201 predicted proteins | sample COG_01_FD_14362 | JGI IMG/M metagenome (IMG submission 14362)
CATACCACCCATACCACCCATACCACCCATACCACCCATACCACCCATATCTGGCATAGCAGGTGCTGCAGAGTCGTCTTTAGGTTGGTCTGCAATCATGCATTCTGTAGTAAGCATTAACCCTGCGATTGATGCTGCATTTTGCAATGCCGATCTTGTGACTTTAGTTGGGTCCAATACGCCCATTTCAACCATGTCACCATAGGTTTCATTTGCCGCATTGAATCCGTAGTTGCCAGTCCCTTCAGCAACATTATTAACAACAACTGATGACTCAATTCCTGCGTTAGACACGATTTGCCTTAAGGGATCTTCTACTGCGCGAAGCACAATTTTAATACCAGCTTCTTGATCAGCATTATCTCCTTTAGTTTTAGCAATAGCATCTTTAGCTCTAATTAGAGCCACACCACCTCCAGGAACAATACCTTCTTCAACAGCTGCTCTTGTAGAATGAAGAGCGTCCTCAACCCTAGCCTTCTTCTCCTTCATTTCAATTTCTGTGGTCGCGCCAACTTTAATAACAGCAACACCGCCAGCCAATTTCGCAACACGCTCTTGAAGTTTTTCTTTGTCATAATCGCTTGATGACTCTTCAATTTGAGTTTTAATTTGTCCGATACGTGTTTTGATATTTTCTTGGCTACCTGCACCATCAATTACTATAGTATTTTCTTTTCCTACCTCAATTTTCTTGGCTTGACCTAGATCTTCGATTTTCACATTCTCTAAAGTTAATCCAACCTCATCGGAAATTACTGTACCACCAGTAAGAATAGCAATGTCTTCAAGCATGGCCTTTCTTCGGTCACCAAAACCAGGGGCTTTAACAGCAACTGCCTTAATAATACCTCTGATATTATTAACCACTAGAGTAGCAAGTGCTTCACCTTCTATGTCTTCAGCAATAATCAATAGGGGTTTGCTAGCTTTAGCTACTTGTTCTAAAACAGGGAGAAGCTCCTTTATGCTTGATATTTTTTTATCATGAAGCAGAATAAACGGATCTTCAAGTAAAGCTATTTGGCGATCTTGATTGTTTATAAAGTAGGGTGATAGGTAGCCTCTGTCAAATTGCATGCCTTCAACCACATCAAGCTCGTTAGACAAACCAGACCCGTCTTCAACAGTAATCACTCCTTCTTTTCCAACCTTATCCATTGCGTCAGCAATAATTTGACCTACCGATGTGTCAGAGTTTGCTGATATTGAACCTACTTGAGCAATTTCTTTGCTTGTATTACAAGGCTTACTAAGCTTATGAAGCTCAGCTACTGCAGACTCAACGGCCTTATCAATACCTCTTTTAAGATCCATCGGATTCATTCCAGCAGCAACAGATTTCATACCTTCACGAATGATTGCTTGGGCAAGCACTGTGGCTGTAGTGGTTCCATCTCCTGCGCTATCAGAAGTTTTTGAAGCCACTTCTTTGACCATTTGAGCGCCCATATTTTCAAATCTGTCTTGCAACTCTATTTCTTTTGCAACCGAAACTCCATCTTTAGTAATTGTCGGTGCTCCAAATGATCTTTCTAGGACTACATTTTTTCCTTTAGGACCCATTGTTACTTTTACTGCATTAGCTAAGGTATTTACTCCTTTAACCATTTTTTGGCGAACATCATCACCAAACCTTACGTCTTTAGCTGCCATGTTATTGTTTCTCCATATTCATAAATTAATTGAGTTAACTTAAAGATTTATTCAACAATGCCCATAATGTCTTCTTCTCGCATAACAAGAAGCTCATCACCATCAACCTTAACTGCTTGCCCAGCATATTTACCAAAAAGCACTTTGTCACCTACTTTTACATCCAGGGCTCTAATGGATCCATCTTCAAGAACTTTTCCGTTGCCTATAGCCTCTATTGTTCCTTGGTCTGGTTTTTCAGCAGATGCGCTTTCTGGTATAACAATACCTGAAGCTGTTGTACGCTCTTCTTCGAGACGCTTTACAATAACGCGATCATGTAAAGGACGAATTTTCATTTGTTAGTTCTCCTAGTAGTGTATTCTTAATATTGTTTAAATTTATCTAAGGTCTAATGCAAAATTAGCACTCAACTTGATAGAGTGCTAATAATAGGGATGAATGTTCTAAAATTCAAGGGCGTAGATATAAATTATTTTATAAATTATTGTTTTTACTAAAAAATGTTTGAAAAGAAAGATTATAGGTTAGTTGGAAATTCGTCATTATTAGTATCCCCTATTACTTTAGGCACTATGACATTTGGGGATCAGAATACACAGGAGGAAGCTTTCCATCAATTAGACTTTGCTATCGATCAAGGTATTAATTGTTTGGATGTAGCAGAGTTGTATCCAGTCCCCCCCAAAGCTAATACATATACCAAAACTGAAATAATTATTGGTAACTGGTTGAAATATCAAAAAAGAGAAGAATTAGTACTTTCTACAAAAGTAGCTGGACCTAGGAGAGATCTCTCTTGGATAAGGGGAGGACCTTTATCCCTTGATCGAAAAAATATTATTGAGTCTGTTGAGAAGTCATTACAAAGACTACAAACCGATTATGTTGATTTATTATATCTTCATTGGCCAGAGAGAAATGTTCCAATGTTTGGGCAGTACAAGTTTGATCCTGAGATGGAGTATAGGGATGGTAAGAAGATTAATTGGGTTTCCATAGAAGAGCAATTAAACACACTGAGCGAGCTAGTTTCTTCAGGTAAAGCTCGTTTTATTGCATTGTCAAATGAATGGTCCTGGGGTGTAATGGAGTTTATTCGTATTGCTCGTGAAAAAGGGTTGCCAGTCATCTGCAATATACAAAATAACTATAGCCTTTTAAATCGCGTTGCTGAATTAGGATTGACAGAAATAATGTATCGAGAAGGTATAAGCTTTTTCCCATATTCTCCTCTAGGATTTGGTCATCTAACAGGAAAGTACCTAAAAAATCCTGAGGAAAAAGGAAGGGTGAATTTGTTTAAAGGTTATGCTCAAAGGTTCGATAAGCCGGGAGTGCCGAAAGCAGTAGAAAGCTATTCAGCCCTAGCCGCAGACATGGGGGTTAGCCCAACATCCTTGGCACTGTCTTTTGTGTATCATCAATGGTTTGTAAAGAGTACCGTTATCGGAGCCACATCTATAAAACAACTTAAAGAAAATATAGAAGCTTATGCACTCAGGCTTGATGACAGCGTATTAAAAAGAATTGATGATATACATCTTAGATGTATGAACCCAGCACCCTAGCCATGAAGAATAAATCAATTATTAAGAGAAGCTTGAAGTCTGTATGGCATCCATGCTCGCAAATGAAGCATTATGAAGAACAGCTACTTATTCCTATTGAAAAAGGTCGCGGTTCTTGGCTCATAGATTTTGAGGGAAAAAAATATCTTGATGCTACCAGTTCTTGGTGGGTAAATTTATTTGGACATAACAATACGACAATAAAAGGCTTTGTCAGCAAACAATTAAATCAGCTTGAACATTCTATGATTGCTGGTATGACTCATGAGCCTGTGATTAGTTTGTCTGAGCAGCTCAGTGAGCTGACTGGGCTTGGACATTGTTTTTATGGAAGCGATGGCGCCAACGCGATTGAGATTGCATTAAAAATGAGTTCACATTATTGGAGAGAAAAAGGCAATATAAAAAAAACTAAGATTGTATATTTGCAAAACAGTTACCACGGAGAAACATTAGGAGCTTTGTCGGTAACTGATGTGCCTATTTTTAGAGAGCATTATAGCCAGCTTATGCAAAAGCATTTGCAGGTTGATTCACCCGACTGGAGACTTAAGGAGCCAAATGAATCTATTAAGGAATTTACATCGGCCAAAGTCGAGAAAGTAAGAGAACTTTTTGAACAAAAAGCCCATGTAATTTCAAGTTTTATTTTAGAACCTTTGGTCCAGTGTGCTTCAGGTATGGGCATTTATGACAAGAATTATTTACAAGATATTAGAAAGCTTTGTGACGAGTATGGCATCCATATGATTGTGGATGAAATTGCCGTCGGTTTTGGGAGAACGGGGAAGTTATTTGCCCATCAATATGCAGATATAACACCCGACTTCTTATGTCTTTCAAAGGGTCTTACAGGTGGTTATCTTCCACTTTCAGTCACATTAACAAGAGATAAAATTTACGATTCTTTTTATCATCGAGATGTAAGAAAGGGATTCCTTCATTCTCATAGTTATACAGGCAATCCTTTAGCGTGTAGCGCCGCACTCGGAACCTTATCAATCTTTAAGAATAATGATGTGATCGGCAACAATGCAATTAAGGCAAAAAAAATTAACAAGCTAATAGAAAACCACAAAGACCTACCTATCAGCCAGCTTAGAAACATTGGTATGATTTGGGCTTTTGAGCTTAACAGTCAAGTTAACATTCAAAAAGTAGTTCAGTCTTGCGTAGATAATGGTCTTTTTATTAGACCAATAAATAGAACTATTTATTTTATGCCACCCTATACAATCAATGATTTAGAAATGCGACACATGATAAAAACTTCTGAAGAAGCAATCAAGCGCCATGCTTAGAACTGTTATTTTTTCGATAGGCCTCTTTATCCTTTTTTCAACAAATCTTTATGCAGATCTGCCTGAAAAATTTAAAAGTCTCAGTCAAAAGTATCGCTTTAATGAGGCGAATTATGGTTTTGCTATTCAAAATTTATCCAATAAAACAAAAAAACCTATCATCCATAACGCAGAAAAATCATTTAATACAGCCTCATTAGTTAAGATTTTTACTACTTATATTGCTTTGAAGGACTTAGGCCCAAGTTATAAATGGCGATCTGAATTTTTATATACTGGAAAAGTAGATAAAGACATTTTGAAAGGGGATTTAATTTTTAGGGGAACTGGTGACGCATCTTTTTCTATTGCGGATCTTGAAAAAATGATTAGAGAAGTACAAAGATTGGGAATAAAAAAGATTACTGGTAACTTGGTATTAGATTATAGTTTTTTTGGAGTTATGCCCAAAGACATAAATTTTGATGACAATCCTTATAGAGCCTACAACGTTCTCCCAAGTCCAATAAGCGTACAAAGCAATACCATTAACTTTAAATTTAATATAGATAAAAATATAATTAAAATCATTTCCGAACCCAATTTAAGTCAGTTAAAAATTATCAATAACCTAAAAAAAACAAATCGTTCCTGTGCTAACTGGAAGTCAAGCCTAGGGGTAGATAAAATAGACTCTGAAACTATAGAATTTAAGGGCAGCTTTAGCGATCGATGTGTTGGCAAAGAGATCGATCTAGCCTTGCTCGACAATTCGGTTTATTTCCATGAAAACTTTAAAGATATATGGCAAAGAAATGGTGGATTATATAGCGGGATTATGAAAAAAAACTTTGAGGAGCCAACTAATGCAATAGTAATAAGCACGCATCACTCAAAGCCTGTTAGTGAGCTTATAAGAGATATCAATAAATTTAGCCTAAATTTAATGGCAAGAAACTTAATGTTGACTATTATTAAAGAAGTGACCGGCGAAAGACCAACTGAAGACATGGTTAATGGCTATGTAAACAGTTGGTTGAGTCAAAAGGAAATGACATTTGAAAATTTTTATGTAGATAATGGAGCGGGACTGTCAAGAGATATAAAAATAAGCCCAAATCAACTGTTGCAAATCCTTCAAAAAATATACAATGATCCTTTGATGCCAGAAATAATTGCTTCATTTCCAATAGCCTCAATAGACGGAACTCTTAGAGATAGAATGCAATCAAAAAAATTCAAGCAAAAAGGACACTTTAAAACAGGTTCGTTGAAGGATGTTGTTGGTATCGCGGGATTTTTTTTAAACAATGATGGTGACATGCATTCCTTTGTTTTTATTATGAACGGAAAAAATGCAAAAAAAGCACAGCCTTTTATTGATGATTTAATAGGGTTGAATTATTAGAAATTAATAGGAGAGCAGCTATGAAGATAAAATTTTTAATGACTGTAATATTTCTACTAAATACTAGTCTGATTAGTGCGATCGAAATCAAACTAGACGAAATTAAAAAAAAGGAAAATATAATGACTGAATTCATAATAAATGATATTAAGGTTGGAGAAGGGCGTGAAGCAGAAAAAGGCCTGACTGTGACTGTTCACTATACCGGTTGGATATACGACGTGAATGGTAGCGGAAAAAAAGGGAATAAATTTGATAGTTCAAAGGATAGGGGCGAGCCATTCACTTTTGTTTTAGGAGTTGGTCAGGTTATTAAGGGTTGGGACCAAGGATTTGCCGGAATGAAGATCGGTGGTTCAAGAACTATAATCATTCCATCAGATATGGGTTATGGCTCAAGAGGGGCGGGGAATGTTATCCCTCCAAATGCAGATCTAATTTTCGATGTGGAACTTCTTGGAATTCAATAAATGGAAGCTAAAGTTAAATGGATTGACCAGGTAAATTTTCGCGGCGAATCTGATTCGGGACACCAAGTAATGATGGATGGGCCAAATGAGTTGGGCGGTGAAAATAAGGGCATGAGACCAATGGAATTAATACTATTAGGTATGGCAGGCTGCACTTCATTCGATGTAGTCACCATATTGAAGAAATCTAGGCAATCTATTAAGAGTTGTGAGGCACTTATAAGTGCTGAAAGAGCAAACAAGGCACCTAAGGTTTTTACAAAAATTCACATAAGATTTATGATAGAGGGCAATGATTTGGATGAAGGTTCTGTTGAAAGAGCAATTCGACTTTCAGCCGAAAAATATTGTTCTGCAACTATTATGCTGAGTAAAAGTGTTGAAATAACCCATGACTTCAGAATAACTAAACAACAAAAAACTACTTAATTATTTTTACAGACAAGACTTCTTCGTTTTCAATTACATTCATTAGGATGTCTATATTAGGATGTCTTCCAGGGTTATCTTGAGCATTTTCAGCATGCTCTGAATAGAGATCAACTCCTTCAATAGCTGCATTTATATCTATCATGCCAAAAGTTTTCCACAAATGATGGTAAACACGAATGGAGCCAAGAGTACCGGGCTTACTTTCAATAGTAGATACTAAATTTTTTTCTTTATCAAATAGTTGAATTTTTTTGACATGACTTGCATCGTCTAGCGTTTCTAATATATCTTTAAATTTTTGCATGCTCTCATCATATATAAAAAGTAGTTTTTGTCATCAATTTTGAAGCTTTTCCCATAATTTTTTTTGCTAATGGATTCAGCTCTTTGGCTCCCATTGCTATTGCTGAGCTTTCATGACCTTCTTCATCAGCTTTCATAGCTTTCAATATATGAATAGTTTTTATATCGTTTTTGTCTACCCGGCCTAGATGACGGGTTAAATGTAATGCTACCTGTTTTTCTGTTTCAGCTAGAAATCCAAGATTAGACTTTTCGTCTACAAAGCTATTAAATGCCCCAATAATAAAAGAACTAGCATATAGGACAGGGTTAAGTTTGCTGGTTTTCCCCCCTAACTCTTCAATTCTTTTGTTGCACCATGCAAGGTGATCAGCCTCTTCATCAGCTGCTTTTTCTAATTCGCTTTTAATAAGGGTGTTCCTATTAAAAAAAAGCTGACCTCGGTAAAGGCCTTGGGCACATATTTCACCTGAATGATTTACTCTCATATACTGTGCGTTAATTTTTTTATTGGGAGTAGAAAGCGAGCTGTTTTCTTGGATAGAAGCATCGGGGCGGACTCTTTTTTCAGTGGGCTCAAGTGTAAGCGTTTTAAGAGCCCTATCAATTTCAATTAATACTTTATCAATCATAATTAATATTTTACTATTGGATTAAAGACTCCATTAATTTTTTTGATAACGATCAATATCTTTAAGAATTTTTATCGCCTCGGCATATTGCTTATCATCTTCACCACCTAACTCAATGGGCTTGTAATTTCTTAATGCTTCACCCCCATCGCTTGTTGGTTTATTCTTTGATTGATCCTCAGACGGTGCTAGTTCTTTTTCTTCGGGATTTGAAAGCCGGTTAGTTAAATCAGCTTCACGCATAACAGGAATACTCTCATTTCCATCCTCGATGATTATGTCTGGATCTATACCCTTTGCTTGAATTGATCTTCCGTTAGGAGTGAAGTATCTAGCTGTTGTAAGTTTGATAGCTGTCCCATTATTCATTGGTAATATGCTTTGAACTGATCCTTTACCAAAACTCCTCGTCCCTACTATAAGCGCTCTTTTGTGATCCTGTAAGGCTCCGGCAACAATTTCTGATGCTGAAGCAGAGCCATTATTGACCAAAACCACCAATGGTGTATTTTTATAATCTTTTGGTAATTTCTTAATATAGTTATTTTTTTGCGGGTTATTCCTAATGAAATTTTCTGGGATTGTAGTCAGATGCATCTTAGAATCAGCAGCCCTCCCTTCTGTATACACTACTAAATCTCCCTCATTTAGAAACGCAGCTGAAACAGCAACAGCAGAATTTAAAAGTCCTCCAGGGTTATTGCGCATATCAAGAATTAGACCATTTAGCGGGTGCTTATTTTCTTTCCACAACTTCTGCAAGGCTGCCGCCAAATCCTCTCCTGTCCTCTCTTGGAATTGAGTGACTCTGACATAACCATAATTTGGCTCAATCATTTTGGACTTAACACTTTTAGTTTTTATTTGTGCTCTTACAATTTTAATATTAATTGGAGTATCAACCCCTTTTCGTAGCACCTGAAGGTTAATTGCGGTGCCTGGCTTTCCTCGCATTAATTTAACAGCATCATTAAGGCCCAAGCCTTTAACTTGGGTTTCATCAAGCTTCATAATTAAATCACCACTCTTTAACCCAGCATCGTATGCGGGTGTATCCTCGATCGGAGATATAACCTTCACAAACCCATCTTCCATGCCGACTTCGATACCTAGGCCGCCAAACTCCCCTGCGGTACCTTGCTGTAAATCCTTAAAATGATCTAAATCTAAATAAGTAGAATGAGGGTCCAGTCCAGATAACATTCCACTTAAGGCCTCACTTAACAACTTTTTATCTTCAACAACCTCTACATAGTCTGTTTTAATTTTTCCAAAAACCTCGGCAAAAGTTCTAAGGTCCTCGATGGGAAGTTCAGAGGATTTGGTTTTGTCTGCAAAGACTGGTAAATTGACGCTAATTAATAGGCCAAGGAATAATCCTATAAAAATAAGTGTTACTTTTTCAAATTTTGAGCGCATATTTTTTCTTTTTTAAAGTTTGATGTAAGAAATCATTAGTAAGAATATACCTCATAACTGGGCTCAGTAAAATTAGAATTTAAATTCACCTATGAAACCAATGAAAAATATAATTAAAATCTATTTTTGCACAAAATGCGGGTGGCTTGCCCGAGCGTCATGGATGGCACAAGAACTTATTAATACTTTCCCTAATGACATCTTTTCTCTGAATTTAGTTCCAAGTGATTCAGGAAAGTTTGAAATTTGGTGTAATGACCAATTAGTTTTTTCTAGGCTTGAAGAAGGTGGGTTTATTGAAATAAAAAATATAAAAAAACGAATAAGAGACTTAATAGACCCTTCAAGAGGTTTGGGTCACAATGATCCGGGTACCGAATAAATGGTCAAATCTACAATTACCGAATTTTTTGACGTAAATGGGCCATTAAGCGAGGTAATTGAGGGCTATCAAATAAGGCCAAGTCAGGTCGAAATGTCACAAATGGTTGATGCTGCAATTACGAATCAAGAGCCTTTGGTTGTCGAAGCTGGCACAGGAATTGGAAAAACCTTTGCTTACTTAGCACCAGCATTAGCGGCGGGGGGGAAGGTTATTATTTCAACTGCGACAAAAAATTTGCAAGACCAACTCTTCAATAAAGATATACCAAAAATACGAGAAGCTCTAAAAATACCCATCAAGGTCAATCTATTAAAAGGCAGAGCTAACTATGTATGCCAGCTAAGACTGGACGATTCTATTCAGGGAGGCCAATTTGCAAATAAAGAGGACGGTGCTTATCTTGAGAAAATCAAACAATTCTCAGATCACTCTAATAGTGGAGAAATATCTGAGGTTGAAAATGTTCCTGAGTTTTCAACCATATGGCCTATGGTTACTTCAACTGCAGATAATTGCTTGGGTCAAGGTTGTGAATTCGCAAAGAGCTGTTTCTTATTAAAAGCGAGAAAAGAAGCCTTGAATGCAGAAGTGGTGATTGTTAACCACCATTTATTCTTTGCTGACTTTATGCTCAAAGATGAAGATATTTCAGAAATTCTTCCAAAAGCAGATACTGTTATCTTTGACGAGGCTCACCAAGTTCCGGATATTGCCTCCATCTTTTTTGGCAATAATTTTTCTACCAATGAACTAATTTATTTAATGCAAGACGCACAATTACTTTACGATAAATTAGGGAAAAATCAAAAAAAATTAATTGATATTGCATCAGGTGTCCAAGAAGAGATTAAGCATTTAAGATTAGAGTTTGGGTCAAGCAGTGAAAGAGTAACTTTTGAGAAAATTACCAATATTGATGAGTTTACTGAAAAACTTCAATCCATCCATTCTTCGTTCGAGCAACTGGGAAAAATTTTTTCTTTATTGGACGACCAAAGCCCAGAACAAAAAAAGATTATGGAGAGGTACGAAGGGATTCTAGAAAAATTAAGCCATTGGCTTAAGGAAAAAAATGATCAGTATGTCTATTGGCTGGATATTTTTTCCAAGTCTATCCAGTTCAATATGACTCCCTTTTCAATTGCAGAGGGTTTTGGAAGGTTTAGAAAGCAAAATAAAATATCCTGGATCTTTACGTCAGCGACCCTAGCGGTTAATGACAGCTTCGATTTTTTCAAGAATTTAATGGGTTTATCGATGCGACGTCAAAAAAGCTAAATAGCCCTTTTGATTTTAAAAACAATGCATGCTTGTATGTTCCAAACAATATGCCGGATCCTAATTCTTCTATTTTTAACTTAACAATAATTAAAAAAACTTATCCATTAATTCAAGCTGCAAAAGGCAGGACTTTTATTCTTTCTACAAGTTTAAAATCAATGCGAGAAATATCTGCACTATTAAAATCTGAATTTGAAGAGCACGATATTAATTTTCCTATTTTAACTCAAGGAGAAGACTCTAAAAGAACATTGATAGAGCGTTTCAAATCATATGGCAATGCTGTACTGATTGGATCTATGAGTTTTTGGGAGGGTATAGATGTCAGGGGACCTTCGCTTTCATTGGTAATTATCGACAAACTTCCATTCCAGTCACCCGGCGACCCGGTCTTTGAATCAAGAATTAATCGCTTAAAGGCTCTTGGAGAAAACCCATTTATGAGCTTTCAATTGCCTCAAGCCATTATTTCGTTAAAGCAAGGCGCTGGAAGACTTATTCGCGATGAGATTGATAAGGGCGTGTTGATGATATGTGACCCAAGAATCATAGACAAACCTTACGGCAAGAGAATATGGAGAAGTCTCCCAGATTTTAAAAGAACGAGAAATGAATTAGATGTTACGGATTTTTTAAAAAGCTTATAATTACTATTGACATGATTCTATCGTTAGACACATCGGGACCTTTATTTTCAATAGCACTTTTGTGTAACAGCGACCTTAAGGAAAAAATCTTTGAGGGGAGCAGGGAGAATTCTGAAAAAATAATCATTGAAATTGAACTGCTTATTAAAGATTCAGGTTTATCTTTTGATGATATTAAAGGCATCGCTTTTTGTTCTGGCCCTGGTTCTTTTAGTGGAGTAAGAGTGGCCTCAGGAATAGCCTACGGCATTGCATTTGCCAAAAATATTCCAATTGTAGGGGTAAGCTCTTTGGAAGCGTTAGCAGCTATTCACCCTAATAAAAATACAATATGCTGTATCGACGCCAGAATGAAGCAATTGTATGTGGGAATGTTTGAATCTGTTGGAGGCATCCTTAAACAACTAAATGAATTTGAGGTGCATGATCCGCATTCTCTCCCTTTTTCAGGGCTTGAGAAGCCAATAATTATAGGATCAGCCGTAAAAACTTATTGCGAAGCATTAAAATTGAAATACGGTGAGTTAAGTCCAAAATTTATTGAAGAAGATCTTGCTTTGGCGGGAATAATTGCAAGGTTAGCCCAAGATAGATTTGGCGATGAGTTTGATTTGCGGAATGCTAAACCTATGTATATCAGAAATAAAGTAGCTGATACTATTGTCGAGAGAGAGAAAAACCAGAAGCGATGAGTGATCCATTAGGAGAAAGGGATGCTGAATTTGGCGATCTTGCTATCGTTGTTAACATTGAAAAAGATGTCCATTTTAGTCCATGGACAATCCAGAACTTTCAGGATGCATTAGCCGCAAAAAATATTTTTAAAGTGTTTTTTTTGGATGACATGATTGTTGGCTACTATATTGCATTGTTAGCCTCAGATGAATGCCAGATTTTAAACATTGCGATTAAGAAATGCGAACAGAACAAAGGCCTTGGCCATTACCTTATAAATCATCTAAAAGATTTAAGTAAAAGCCTTTATGTCGCTAGTATTTTTTTAGAGGTTAGAGTCTCAAATATAAAAGCTATTAAGCTTTATGAGAAAAATGGATTTAACGAGCTTGGCGTCAGAAATAATTACTATAAAACACTTAATGGAACAGAGAATGGAATTTTGATGGGGCTGGAGCTATGATCAACGAGATAAGCAAAGCATTAATTTATGAGGAATTAGGTTTAAATCCTCTATGGAAAGAGCGAGAAGAGCAAAATAATCCAACAAATACGATGGCTTTTTTCCAAGAGTTTGAGCACACTCAAACTAGAAACTCATTTTTAATCTTGGCTATAACTGAAGACAGTGAAATTATAGGTAAAAAAAATCTCTTTCAGAGTATTACTAAATATATAAGCTCAATTGCCCAAAAGAAAAATGACACTTTTAAGATTTCGAGAAATATAAATACCAGCTCAATTGACCTTGGGACCAACCCTAACTATATTTTATTGGCAATCGATGAGCTGTCTTATTCTTTAAATGGTTTTATTGAAACATACCATTCTTCAACTATAATTAAATCCAAAGTATCATTGGATGAAATGATTAAAAACCCAAAGAAGAAGGCGATTTTATGGGAAGATATGCAGGTGTTATTTCACAATCTGGAAAAAAAATAAAAAGCGACGACAAACAATGAAAGCATCTAAATTTTATATTTCTACCTTCAAGGAAGCCCCTGCTGAGGCAGAGCTGACCAGTCACAAACTTATGATCCGAGCAGGGTTAATAAAAAAACTCGGATCGGGACTCTATACCTGGATGCCCATGGGGCTTAGAGTTTTAAAAAAGATTGAAAATACCATTCGAGAAGAAATGCAGCAAGCAGGAGCGGTTGAGCTACTTATGCCTGCCATCCAGCCAGCAGAATTATGGGAAGAGACAGGGAGATGGGAACTGTTTGGTCCTCAGATGTTAAAAATCAGTGATAGAAATGACCGCCCTTTTTGCTTTGGACCAACTCATGAGGAGGTCATTACCGACTTAGTAAGAAATGAATTAAATAGCTATAAGCAGCTGCCTATGAATTTCTATCAAATACAAATGAAATTCCGCGATGAAATTAGGCCAAGATTTGGCGTTATGAGAGCTAGGGAGTTTTTAATGAAGGACGCCTATTCCTTTCATGCCGATATTGAGTCCCTAAAGCATACATATGATTTAATGTTTAAAGCTTACAACGCTATTTTCACTAAACTGGGATTAATTTTTCGAGCAGTGCAGGCAGATAACGGGGCTATTGGCGGGGATGGATCTCATGAATTTCATGTCTTAGCAGACTCTGGAGAAGACGAAATTGTTTATGATGAGCATTCTGACTTTGCTGCAAACATTGAAGTAGCAAAAGATCATCCAGACAAGAGAAATTTGAAAACATGCAGAGGTATAGAGGTAGGCCATATATTTCAGCTAGGAACTAAGTATTCTGAGGCAATGAAAGCAACATTTATTAATCAATCAGGTAAGCCATCACCTATGATTATGGGTTGCTATGGTATTGGAGTTTCACGCATAATTGCTGCAGCCATTGAGCAAAATCATGATGACAAAGGTATTATTTTCCCCGAGTCTATGGCGCCCTTTGAAGTCATTATCACACCAATTGGGTACGATAAAAGTTCATCGGTAAAAGAGGGTGTAGACGATTTATATCAATTATTAATTGCAGAGGGATATGATGTTCTTTTAGATGACAGAGGGTTGAGGCCTGGGATAATGTTTAGCGAGGCAGAGCTCATCGGAATACCACATCGCATCACAGTTAGTGAAAACACCCTTAATGAAAATAAATATGAGTATAAAAATAGGTCTAAAACAGATGCGGAAATGATAGCTAGCAATGATCTAATAAGGCATTTAAAATCAGTTTAAAACCTTGTAACCTTGGTAGGTACCAAATTCATTTTCAGAGTCAATGTATATGAAGAATAGCTCATTACTGTAGCCTAAACCATTGAAGTGGTTCTTAGATCTAATTTTTAGGCCAGCCGGAAGCGTTGACGCACCTTTGTACTGACCTTTAATGTCGTAGATTAAAAAACGCTTATGGTCTACATCCAACAATATAAATTCAGCATCCTTTTTATTCGTAAATGCAATAAAGCTTGCAGCAACATCATGATGCTCAACGCCGGGGCTTTTAAAATCTAATTTAATGGTATTTTTTAACTGAAAATCTTTAGCATCAACCACAAAAACCTCATTAGTTCTTTCTTGTTTAGCATAGTACACATTATTTTTTGCATCAAATGTTGGCATTGTAGATGCGCTCCCAAAAGCCGGTGCAAAATTTGAAATTACACCAGATTTTCCAGTTAACAACCCTTTATCATTAAGGCTTAATGAAAAGATACCAGTCATTGGTGCAAATCCTGCTTGGCTTGAAACATTATAAGTAATTGTCTCTAGCTGAAATGTTTTCTCGTTGTAATAAATAGACCGATTATCAAAACCAGCTCTCGTGGAGTCAAGATAATTACCTTGGTCGTCATAGGTATGAATCAGCGACTTTGATATGGGTGCTTCATAGGCTGATCCTAAAGGAGCTAAACCACCATCCGCAATATAATACTTTTTTTCGGCCCCAATAAATGCAATTGTTTGGGGTCTTGTAGTAGGTTTTTTCTTCAATGAAATTTTGACTGCAAGTTCAGCCTCCATAAGAATTTCACTGAAAGCCGCATGCGATAGAGCACTAAGAATAATAAAAAGTATAATTTTAAATTTCATTTGATTTGTTTTCCCTGGGTTAGACTTGTTCGTCCTGATTTTTCACTTTTTGTTCAATAAACATTGCGTCACCATAGCTAAAGAAACGATATTTATTATGTACAGCATGTCGGTATATAGCTTTGATAAATTTACTCCCTGCAAAAGCTGATACAAGCATTAAAAGTGTGCTTTTAGGAAGATGAAAGTTAGTGAACAATGCATCAACAACTTTAAAGTTAAAGCCCGGTTTAATAAATATACCCGTTTCATTGTAACCTGTTTTAATAATATCTTCTTCGTAGGCGCTTTCAAGAGCTCGCAAGACCGTTGTTCCTATAGCTACAATTCTTCCATTCTTAGCTTTAGTTTCCGCAATTTTCTTAATAATGCTTTTGGGAATATTATAGATTTCTTGGTGCATAATGTGCTGATTAATATCTTCAGTCTTAATGGGTTGGAATGTTCCAGACCCTACATGCAAAGTAATAAAAGCCGTAGCAATTCCTTTTTTATCCATACCCCTCAAATCTTGTTCGGAAAAATGCAGCCCAGCGGTAGGGGCAGCTACAGCTCCAGCCTCTTTTGCAAATACAGTTTGGTACCTTATTTCATCATCATCTTCATCATTTCTTTCAATATAGGGAGGAAGAGGAACATGACCATGTTTTTCAAGGAGATCATAAAACGAACCGCCTAATAACTGTATTTCGAATAAATTATTATTTCGCGAAATAACTTTAATAGAGCTAATACAGTCGATCGCTATTGTAAGACCGATGTCAATACGTTTAGATGTTCTAATTAATGCGGTCGCAGTATGATTATTTAAAATTCTTTCTATAAGAAGCTCTACCTTGCCACCAGTCGTCTTTGTACCAAATATTCTTGCCTTAATTACTCTGGTATCGTTAAAGATAACCAAATCATTTTTTTTCAGTAGCGCTGTGAAATTTTTAAAATAGGAATCAGATATTTTTTTACCTACAGGATTGGCAACTAGCAAGCGACTATCTCCCCTATTTTTAAGGGGGGACTGTGCAATTAGTTCATCCGGTAAAATATAATTAAATTCTTCAATTCTCATTGTGCATTTACTTGGTTATAATGCTTAGTCATTTCATGCCGGGATGGCGGAACTGGTAGACGCACGGGATTCAAAATCCCGCGCTAGCAATAGCGTGTCGGTTCGATTCCGACTCTCGGCACCAATTCTATAACACGTAATTATATATTATATGGTTGAGCATAAACAATTAAGCAAAGCAGAGCATGAAGTCTTAATTAGACCAAACCCTGCAATGCCATGGCGGTTGATTAAAAAAATTTATTTAGCATTTGCAATCTTTATATTAATAATTGCTTTATTTCTAAGTATGTTTAATGTGTATCTTGCGATACCTTTTTATGGTGTTGAGGTTTTATTTTTAGGCTATGCCTTATATATAACTGCCCTTAAGAGCTCATATTTTGAGAGAGTTACCGTTGATAAGCATGAAATAAAGGTTGAGTTTGTTAATGGAAAAAAAGTTAACCAATTTAATTTTGTTCGAGAATGGTCTTCATTTTCATTTAAACCTTCAACGAAGACTCAACATTCAGAAATATCAATCGCAAAATCTGGCAAAAAAATTCAAATAGCACAAAGAATCAATGAGAAAGATAGAAAGGTTTTATTTAATTTACTGAAAACTTTTTAGTTGTTTTGACGTCAACAAAGTGAATATAAAAATTTATTAAATATTTTATTATAAGATTAAAACAAACCTTCAGTGAACTGCTTGTCAGTTTGTTACATAATTGTTACATTAATGGTTTAATCCTATTGAAATTATTTATTCATACTGATAATATCCGAGAAGATTTTTATCCTTATAAAAATTTAAGATTAAAATACACGAAAGGTAAATTATAAATTGAAACCAATTTTGAAAAAAATTATAGCTGCCCTAACTCTACTCCCATTATCTGCAGCTGCAGATTGGAATTTAAATTTGAGACAAGGCGCTACCTCAATCAGTAATGAGATATATGACCTTCATATGCTCTCCTTGTGGATAGTTACAGTTATTGGAATTGTTGTATTCGGAATTATGTTTTGGTCTATATTTCACCACAGAAAATCTAAAGGGGTTAAGCCAGCAACTTTTTCCCACAGCACTACAGTGGAGGTTATTTGGACAATTATTCCATTGGCAATTATTATTTCGCTGGCTATTCCAGCTACAACATTACTTATCAAGATGCATGATACTTCAGAAGCACAGATTACACTAAAAGCTACCGGTTATCAGTGGAAGTGGAAGTACGATTACTTGGATGAAGATTTAACTATTTTTAGTGCGCTGGATGCGGAGAGCTCAGAAGTTAGTCAGTTAGATTCAGGTTTAAACCCAATGGAAACAGAGAATTACTTGCTCAATGTGGATAACCCTATTGTTTTACCGATAAATACAAAAATCAGGATTCTTACGACCGCAAATGACGTAATTCACGCGTGGTGGGTACCAGATTTAGGTTGGAAGAGGGACGCAATACCAGGGTTTATAAATGATAACTGGGCGATAATTGAAAAACCAGGAGTGTATCGTGGCCAATGTACAGAGATTTGCGGTAAAGGACATGGATATATGCCGATTGTAGTTAATGCTGTTCCCATGGATGAATATAAAATGTGGGTAGCTGATATGAAAGCTGAACAGGAGGCTAAAAAAAATACCAGCGATATGGTTTTAACTATGCAAGAATTGATGACAAAAGGCGAGACTGTCTATAAGGCCCAATGTTTAATGTGCCATCAAGCTAACGGCCAAGGTTTAAAGGGAGCATTTCCTGCGCTTGCTGGAAGCCCTATGGCTACAGAGCCGGCTAAGAGGCTTGGCCATATACTTCAAATTATTTATGGCAAGGGAATAATGCCAGCTTATGGTGAGCAACTCTCAGATGTAGAAATAGCAGCAGTAACTACTTATGAAAGAAATGCTTGGGGCAACGATACTGGTGATATTGTCCAGGCGAAAGAGGTTGCCGAAGCAAGATCTAATAAACTTTAATATATAGGAATTAATCTATGAGCACTGTTACACAAGCAAATGATCACGATCATGACCATAAACCAACGGGTTTAAAAAGATGGTTTTTTTCAACCAACCATAAAGATATTGGTACGCTATATTTAATATTCGCGTTAACAATGTTTTTTGTTGGTGGATCAATGGCTATGATCATCCGTGCTGAGTTATTTCAGCCTGGACTTCAGTTTGTTGACCCTCAATTTTATAATTCTATGGTAACTGTTCATGCACTGATTATGATTTTTGGCGCTGTTATGCCTGCGGGTGTTGGGCTCGCTAACTGGATGATTCCTCTAATGATTGGAGCGCCAGACATGGCCCTACCAAGAATGAATAATATGAGTTTTTGGATACTACCATTTGCATTTGCTTTGTTAATTAGCACATTATTTATGGAGGGCGGAGGTCCTGCAGGTGGTTGGACTATGTATCCACCGCTAGTTCTTCAAACAGGAGCAGCATTTCCATTCTTAATTCTAGCTATTCATTTCCTGGGTATATCTTCCATTATGGGAGCGATCAATATTATCGTAACGGTATTTAATATGCGGGCCCCTGGCATGACTTTGATGAAAATGCCTTTATTTGTTTGGACATGGGTGATCACTTCTTTCCTACTAGTAGCTTCTCTGCCTGTTCTCGCCGGTGGAGTAACAATGTTGCTGACTGATAAGTATTTTGGAACCAGCTTCTTTAATGCGGCCGGAGGAGGTGACCCAGTTTTATTTCAGCATATATTTTGGTTCTTTGGCCACCCAGAAGTCTATATTTTAGCCCTACCAGCCTTTGGAATAGTTTCACAAATCATTCCTGCCTTTGCTAGAAAGCCATTATTTGGTTACGCTTCAATGGTTTATGCAACAGCCTCAATTGCGATTTTATCGTTTTTTGTTTGGGCCCACCATATGTTTACTGTTGGTCTTCCTGTCAAGGGGGAGCTATTTTTTATGTATGCGACCATGCTTATTGCGGTACCAACAGGAGTTAAAGTATTTAACTGGATGGCAACTATGTGGAAAGGGGCTATGACATTTGAGACGCCAATGCTATTTTCAATAGCATTTGTTATTTTGTTTACTATTGGTGGTTTTTCTGGACTTATGCTTGGTATAACACCGGTAGATTTCCAATACCACGATACTTATTTCGTTGTTGCTCACTTTCATTACGTACTGTTAACTGGTGCTGTTTTCTCACTCATGGCTGCAGTATACTACTGGCTACCTAAATGGACTGGCCATATGTACGACGAAAGACTAGGAAAAATACATTTCTGGTTATCAACTATCACAGCAAATGTTTTATTCTTCCCTCAGCATTTCCTTGGTTTAGCAGGAATGCCTAGAAGAATTCCTGATTACAATATTCAATTTGCTGATTTCAATATGATTTCAAGTATAGGTGGTTTTGCATACGGATTAACTCAGTTACTGTTTGTCTATATTGTTATCAAGTGCGCGCTGGGTGGTAAAAAAGCAAAGGCTCTTTCTTGGGAGGGTGCGAAAGGTTTGGAATGGTCAGTCCCTTCTCCTGCTCCGCATCATACTTTTGAAACACCGCCTAAGCTAACTAAAGCAATGCTCGAGCACTAATTGACCATTAATCTAATGGCAAAGATTGATACAAAGGCTAAAGACCTGAAAAGTAAAAATAAAAGATTGGCGACAATCATTGGAGTAGTTGCAGGGTCAGTTTATATGTTTTTTTTCTTTTACCAGCATTTTGTTTAAATGTTTGATAAAAAGAAAATAAAGAAAACAACCTTAAGTTTATTTTTTTTTACTGTTGTGATGTTCGGATTTGGATATGCATTGGTTCCCTTGTATGACGTTTTTTGTAAATTAACCGGAATTAATGGAAAAACACAAAGAGTAGTGGAAAATGCAAATCAGAAACAATATCCATCAGACCGATGGGTAAAGGTTCGATTTGATGCCAATATAAATGGTGATCTTCCTTGGACGCTGAAGCCGAAAGAGCGAAATATGCAAGTTCAGCCCGGTAACTTTTATGAGGCCACCTACATTGTGCATAACAAATACTTTGAAGATGTAGTAGGGCAAGCAATACCAAGTGTTTCACCATCTGTGGCTTCGCTATATTTTATGAAGTCAGAATGTTTTTGTTTTGTAAATCAGCTCTTAAAAGCTGGTGAGACAAAAGAAATGCTTGTAAGGTTTGAAGTCGACAAGGATCTGCCTGATGGAGTAGACGATATAACATTGTCATATACTTTTTTTAGGACCCTACCGGGCGACTCGTAATTAATTTTTTTTAGGATAGGAAGTATATTATGGCAAGCAAAGATCTTTATTATGTTCCTCATGGAAGTAAGTGGCCAATCGTCGCTACATTGTCTGTATTCACCTTTTTTCTTGGGTCGGCAATGCTTTTTAACCATTCAGCAGGGGCTAATTATGTCTTCGGACTTGGTATTTTAGCTCTAATCTATATGTTTGTTGGTTGGTTTTCAGATGTTATATCTGAAAGTAGGGCAGGAAACTACAATAAACAAGTAGATGTAAGTTTTCGTATGGGTATGGGTTGGTTTATTTTATCTGAAGTAATGTTTTTTGCTGCCTTTTTTGGAGCACTTTTTTATGCAAGAATGTATTCTATTCCATGGTTAAGCGGTGAAGGTAATGGAGGAGTTAATGGAACTCATGAGTTCCTTTGGTCATCGTTTCAAGCGGTATGGCCCACGAACGTAATGCCTGATCCCTCAAATGCATTGGGCGGCGGGCAAGCATTCAGTCAATTCACTGAGGTAATCCCTGCATTTGGAATACCAGCAGTAAATACCGCCCTTCTCTTGTTAAGTGGGGTAACGGTAACTATTGCTCACTGGGCTCTAAAAGAAAGAAAAAGAAAGGCGCTGGTATTTTGGTTGTTCGCAACTGTAGCATTGGGTTTTATTTTTGTATTTTTCCAAGCCGAAGAATATATGCATGCCATTAATGATTTAGGAATTACTCCTAACTCAGGTATTTATGGATCCACCTTTTATTTGCTCACTGGTTTTCATGGATTTCATGTAACCATGGGTGCGATTATGTTAGCGGTTATTATGTTTAGATCATTGAAAGGTCATTTTAGCAAAAAAGATCATTTTGCATTCGAAGCTGTTGCATGGTACTGGCATTTTGTTGATGTAGTCTGGCTGGGTTTGTTTATTTTTGTATACTGGATTTAATATTTAAAAAACGCTACCTAGGTAGCGTTTTTTGATTAAAGGTTTGGTGTAACCCAACCCATATAATATCCAAAAAACATAAGTATAAATAAAAACACAGACAATCCAATCCTTATACTCAAAGTAACGACCATCTTTTTCGATTGATCTCTGTCTTTCATTAAAAAATGAAATCCCTTGGTAAGTGAAAGAAGAATCAATAATAAAATAAATATTACGATAAACTTAAATACTTGTGTCATGTCCATAATTAGACCCTTTAATTTAAAGTAAAACCTTACCACCTATGAAACAATTACAATTTAATTTCAGACTTCTACCATCAATAGCTTTTTTCATAGTTTTTTTGTGCTTAATCAAATTAGGTTTTTGGCAGCTAGAAAGGGCTGATCAAAAAACACAAATAAACAACAATTATAAGCTAAGACAAAGTGATCAAGTAGTGAATTTAAATACTTCCAGTGATTTAAATGATCAAACATCTATCTTATGGAGAAAGGTTTCTGTGAAAGGTTCATTTAAAAGTGGCACCAATCTTATGCTTGATAACCAAATCTTTAGGCATGTAGCTGGATTTAACCTTCTCACCCCGTTTACAATAGAAGGGAGCGGTATGAGCGTGCTTGTTAATCGTGGATGGCACCCAAATCTTATGAACAGAGAACAAGTCCCACTCGTGAAGGATTTATCTGGGGTTGCGACGGTAAATGGGTATGCTGTTAAACTCCCAGTTCCCGGAATAAATCTCGGCGGTACTAATATTGAACCCATAAACGCCTCTCTCGCTAGATTTCAAAAAATTGATTTGGATGAAATCAATCAATTTTATCAGTCTAACTTTCTCCCATATATAATTTACCTTAATCCACTAATGGATAATGAATATATTAGTAATTTTAAATTACCAGTTCCTGATTCTGAAAAAAACTATGGCTATGCCTTCCAGTGGTTTGCATTTGCTTTTACCCTACTAATAATTTTTTTACGTTTAGGAATAACACGAAATGATAAGCCAACAAAATAAAGGACGTCTAGTCCTTGTAACTATAGCCCTAATGTTTTTTTTACCAATCCTACTGGCTTGGTTTCTTAATTTTTACTCAGACTTTAAAAGAGATGCTCAAGGTATCCACCACGGAGAACTCATTGTTCCTCCCTTACCACTAGGTGATTTAAAAGTCACTGCTATTGGAGCTAGTGAGGTCTTAAGTCTTGAAAAAAAATGGACACTAATTTTTCTTGTTTCGAATCAATGTGACCTTACTTGTGAGGATAAGCTTTATCAGCTTAGGCAAATAAGATTGGCTGTAGGCAAGGATAGAGATAAAGTTGAAAGAGTTTTGGTCGTGGATAAAGAGCTTGACTGGAGTGATTATGAAAATTCATTTCAAAATCAAAAGGTTATTGTCAAAGGAAGCCCTTCTTATGAGTCCATAATAAAAAACCTTAAAAGCGTGAAGAATTTTGATTCTAACGCGATTTATCTTATGGATGCTTATGGTTCATTAATTATGAAGTACGCTTACAAGACAGCACCAAAAGGCATCATTAAGGATATTGAAAGGTTAATTAGGGTTGCGCCTTAGAATTTTGCAGTAATTCATCTAAAGCGTGATGAATTTCGGTAAAATTTAGAACTCCAATAATGGTGTTAACTATTTCTCCGCGGTGATTCACTATAAGAGTTGTGGGAGTTAGTTTAATGTTTTTAAAATTTTCAATAATTTTTTGGTTTACATCGAGAACAACAGGAAATGGCAGATCATTCTTTTCGGTAAAACTAAGAACTCTGTTTGGTGGGTCGTAATACATTGCAACTGCAATCACAGTAAAGTCACTGTTTTTATATTTATTGAAAGTTTTGATGAGGCCTGGCATCTCTTCAATACATCCGGGACAATCGGTTGCCCAAAAGTTGATAAGGTAAACACTCCCAAGCAAATCTTTGGTCGATAACATTTCCCCAGAGGTCGTTATCATGTTAATTTCGGGAACTATTTTTTTTTGAGCGCTCATATAAATAAGGCTAATAATTAGTCCGATTAGAATAATAATAAATATTTTTTTTAGCATACTGAAGGCATTAGCGTTTGTGTTTAATTGTATAATTGAAAACTATCTTATCTTATAACTACCTGGTAATAAATATAATATGAACTGGTATAAAAAATTAGTGCTAATTTCCGTGATACTGACCCTTTGTGTCGTAGTTTTTGGTGCGTATGTTCGTCTCACTGATGCAGGGCTAGGTTGCCCGGATTGGCCTGGATGTTATGGAACACTTACCGTCCCTGAAAGTATCGAGTCTATTGAGAATGCACAACAAGCATTTCCTGACAGCCCAGTAGAAACAGACAAGGCCTGGATTGAAATGATCCACCGCTACCTAGCAGGAATACTGGGTATAATCATTTTTATTATAGCGTTTCTTTCTTATAAAAATAGGGATGAGATTAAAGTACCATTAATAATACCTTTCTTTTTGGTTGGCCTTCTTTGTTTTCAGGCTGCTTTGGGTATGTGGACGGTAACTATGCTTTTAAAGCCAGCTATTGTCTCGCTTCATTTGATGGGCGGCATGACTATCCTTGGCCTATTAACTTTTATTGCACACCGGCATTGGGGCTCTGTTAACAATACTGCTGTGCTAGACCCTGCTCCAAGGTTCTTTATACGATTATCATTACTTCTCCTGTTCATACAAATATTACTTGGCGGTTGGACAAGCACCAATTATGCTGCATTGGCCTGTACTGATTATCCCACATGCCACGGATCACTTATCCCAGCTATGGACTTTAAAAATTCCTTTTCTATATTTAGGGAGTTAGGAATGGCTCCAGACGGACAGCAGCTTTCTCTTGAAGGCCTTCATGCGATTCAGTGGGTCCATCGAGTCGGAGCTATTGTGCTCACAGTATATTTGGTTGGTATGGCGTATTTTTTGAGATCTTATCCTGGCATTAGATTCTATAAAAATCTTTTGCTTGTTGTTTTGGCTATTCAATTCATTATTGGTATAGCTAATCTTTTGCTTCACCTTCCAATAGTTTTAGCAACAGCGCACAACCTTGGCGCAGCTCTTTTGGTTATAATATTAGTTATTATTAATTCAAGAGTTACACCCAGCCATGATTAAAGCAGAAACAGCGAAGTCATATTGCTCGATAGATAGCCTAAAGAGTTTTTACGCATTATGTAAGCCCAGAGTGACGGCACTTATTGTTTTTACTGCCATCATTGGAATGTTTTTAGCTACACCCGGTATGGTGCCAATTGATATACTTATTGCTTCAAGCGTAGGTATTGCTTTTGTGAGTGGTGCTGCCGCAGCTTTTAATTGTTTGATTGAAGAAAAAATAGATGCGTTGATGGCTAGAACAAGGGGACGCCCGCTACCCACTGGACAAGTTTCACAAAAAGAGACTGTTATTTTTTCATCCGCTTTAGGAGGAGCTGGTCTAGTTATCCTTTTTTACTTGGTCAATCCATTAACGATGTGGCTTACCCTAATAACTTTCGTAGCGTATGCGGTAATCTATACAATTTTCCTAAAACCAGCAACACCGATGAATATTGTTATTGGTGGAGCTTCAGGAGCAATGCCTCCAATATTAGGGTGGGCCGCAGTAAATAATCACGTAGCTCCAGAAGCAATCATTTTATTCTTAATTATTTTTTGTTGGACCCCACCACATTTCTGGGCATTAGCACTTTATAGAAGAGAGGAGTACGCTAAAGCAGGCATGCCTATGCTCCCAGTCACTCACGGAGAACAATTCACATTATTGCAAATAGTTTTATATACTATTATTTTAGTAATTGTAACGATGATGCCCTTCAGTGTCGGCATGACAGGCCTCATCTACCTAGTGATTGCTACTATTTTAAATGCTATATTTCTTTATTATGTCGTTGTCCTCTATCGGAATTATTCTGATAAACTATCTATGAAAATTTTTAGGTACTCTATTTTGTATTTAGGTTTGATCTTTACAGCACTGCTTATTGATCATTATTTTAAGTTTAAATTTATTTAATTTTTAAGGTTAGGAATTTTTTATGAGCAAGCAAAGTGAATTAAGATCTCTTTTAGAAACAATTTTCGTTGTTGTGGGAAGTTTTGTTGGTGCAATTATCATCATTACCTTAGCAACATCGAAGCCTGAGCCAGCTGATACATCCTCTATGGTTGTCGAAAATGAACCTATGGAGGCGAATGTTCAGCCAGTTGCTGTAGTGAAGGTTGCAGAGAAAAGTGATATGAAAAAAAATAGTTCAGTCATATCGGGTGAAAAAATCGCACAAGCAAACTGTGTTCTGTGCCACGGATCAGGAATGATGAATTCTCCAAAAATTGGTGACTCTGCTCAATGGGCACCTAGGATTGCCCAAGGGAAAGAAACGCTTATTAGTCACGCCATTAACGGCATACGAACCATGCCAGCCAAAGGCGGAAACGCATCGCTGTCTGATGAGGAAGTAGGTGCTGCAGTAATTTGGATGGCTAATCAGTCAGGTGGAAGCTTGTAAGAAATTTAATGGCAACATATGCCGTTGGTGACTTGCAAGGCTGCTTTCATACCTTTAATTCACTGTTAGATAAAATATCTTTTAATACCAATTCAGATGAATTATGGCTGGTAGGGGACCTGATAAACCGAGGTCTAAATTCACTTGAAATAATTCACTGGTGCTATAAGAATAAAAAAAATATTAAGCTTGTTCTAGGCAATCATGACCTACATTTTTTGTCTGTGGCGTTATCAAACCGTAAGGTATCAAGAAACGACACATTTGATGGTATTTTATCATCACCCTATAAAAGGGTATTCACTGATTGGCTTATTTCAATCCCTTTGCTTCATCATAATAATAAACATATCATGACTCATGCAGGGTTACTACCATCCTGGAAAACTTCACAAGCAATAGCCCTTGCTAAGTCAGCTGCTGATGCTTTAAAAAAAAATCCAGAATACTTTTTACATTCTATGTACGGTAATTTTCCTGATAGGTGGGCTAATAGTTTAGGGGAGGATGACATTCATAGGTTAACAGTTAATGTCTTGACTCGAATGCGTTGCCTTAATAGCGATGAGTCATTAGATTTTAGTTATAAGGGTACTGTTAAGGGAATGCCAGAGAATTTAAAGCCATGGTTTAGTATTCCTCCACATGAGAAAAGAGAGGTTGCTTTAATTACCGGGCATTGGTCAGCGGTTGGTTTTGTTAAGCATGCATCAGGCTACTCACTAGATAGTGGCTGTGTGTGGGGGAAAAAATTAACGGCACTTTGCTTGGAGAATCACGAGGTATATACGGTTAATGCAGACAGTAGGGACTTACTCCAGGCCTGAACCAAATAGACTTTCAATCTGTTCAATACTGGGCTGGTGATTTTGCCCGCCCTGAGACTGTATTTTTAAACTGCCCATAATTGAAGCAAGTTTACCGGTTTTCTCCCAAGAGTATTGGCTGGTAATTCCATAAATTAATCCGGCACGATATGCGTCACCACAACCAGTGGGATCTAGAGCGGCATCAACTTTTATTGGGCTAATCACATATTCTTTGTCCGCATAGACAACAGACCCTTGGGAGCCTTTAGTAATAATAAGAGCCTCTACTTTTGATGTAAGTTGACTTATTCCAAGACCAGTAACATTCATTAACAAACCAGCCTCATACTCGTTTAGAGCAATGTAACTTGCTTGTTGAATAAATATATCCAATTCCTGTTTGTTAAACATAGGTAATCCCTGTCCCGGGTCAAATAGAATAGGAATCTTTTTTTCATAACAATCGTGAGCATGTGAGGTCATACCATCTTTACCATCAGGGGCAATAATAGCAATATTGATAGATTCAGCAATTGATGAAACTTTATTCTGATGTGATTCGACCATAGCTCCAGGGTGAAATGCAGTAATCTGATTATCATCTAAATCTGTGGTGATAAAAGCTTGAGCAGTTACTGTGTTTGGAATAGGCTTGATATAGTCTTGAATAATTTCCATTCGGCTAAGCCTCTCAGAGTATGGTTGAAAGTCATCACCAACAGTAGCCATAATAATAGATGGAGTTTTAAGAAGAGAGAGGTTGTAAGCAATATTTCCCGCTGTTCCACCGAAATTTTTTTTAAGCTCAGGAACATAGAATGAAACACTTAGCTTATGTATTTGCTCAGGAAGTATATGATCTTTGAAATAGTCTTGAAAAACCATAATCGAGTCATATGCTAATGATCCACAAATTAAGATATTTTTCATAAGGGTTTTAGCTCCACCATCAAAATAATTGCAATTAAAAGAACTACAGGGATTTCATTAAACCATCTATAGAATATATGTGAATGTTTATTTTTTTTGTATTTGAAATCGATTAAATACTTGAAACAAGTGATGTGGTAAATTATGAGGATAATAACTAAAGCCAGTTTTACATAGAGCCATAGACCAAAAAAGTTATAATCCAACCAAAGCCATACACCAAGAAGAACCGTCAACAAAGCTCCTGGAGTCATAATTCCGTAGAATAATTTTCTTTCCATAACAATAAAGCGCTCATGGCTTATTTTGTCTGAGCTCATGGCATGGTAAACAAACAGCCTAGGAAGATAAAAAAGACCCGCAAACCAGGTAACCATAAAAATAATGTGAAAAGCTTTTAACCACAACATGAACTTAATCTTTTAATATTGATCTTATAGAAATAATACCTTTAGATTTTCTCATATTTTGGCTAATAACCCTAATGAGATGGCGTTGTAAGGTAGTATGCTACATGCTATGATTGCCCTTAATTTCACGATAAAAATTTAATGAACGCACCTATATCAACTGACTTTCTTAAGGCTCCTGCTCAACAAAAAAACCGCTTGAGAGAGATTCCTTATAATTACACCTCTTTCTCTGACAAAGAAATCACCATTCGCTTTCTTGGCGAGGAAATGTGGAATATTATTAGTGATTTGCGGCAAGAAAGAAAAACTGGAAGATCTGCAAGTATGCTCTTTGAGGTGCTTGGTGATCTGTGGGTGGTGAGTAGGAACCCATACCTTCAAGATGATTTGCTTGATAACCCCAAGAGATTAAAACAGTTGGTTGATGCAATGCAACATAGAGTTCAAAGCATTGAGGATAGAAGTTTTGGAAATATGAAGGTTGCGCAGTTAACTAAAGCGGCTAATGCTGCAATCAAAAAATTTTTGAATGACTTCCAGGAAACAAAAAAATTACGTAAAAAAATTATTTCAAAAATTAAAAAATTTACCAAAAAAAATAATATTCAGTTTGATGGTTTAGCTAGAGTATCCCATGTTACTGATGCAACTGATTGGCGCGTAGAACTCCCTTTCGTTGTTATTCATCCCGATAAAGAAAGTGAAGTTTCCTCGATCGTTAAAGCATGCATTGATCTTGAGTTAACAATTATTCCAAGAGGAGGCGGTACTGGCTATACCGGTGGTGTAGTACCTTTATCCCCTCTTTCCGCAGTCATCAATACCGAAAAACTAGATTCCTATAGTCAGGTTAAATATAAGGATCTACCCGGAGTAGCACACCCAGTCCCAACGATATATTGCGAAGCGGGAGTTGTTACTCGTAGAGCGATGGATACTGCATCCAATGCTGGACTTGAGTTTGCAACAGATCCAACCTCAGCTGATGCTTCTTGCATCGGTGGTAATGTCGCCATGAATGCAGGTGGAAAGAAAGCTGTTCTTTGGGGGACCGCTCTTGATAATTTAGCTTCATGGAGAATGGTTGACCCTAACGGTGACTGGAAAGAGGTAGAGAGGCTAGATCATAATCTCGGTAAAATTCATGATGTAGAAATTGCTAGATTTAGAATCACCTCTTTAATGAGAGATGGTGTAACCCCAAAAAATGAATCAGAAATATTAGAAATTCCGGGTAATAAATTTAGAAAAATAGGGCTTGGTAAAGACGTTACTGATAAGTTTTTAAGTGGATTACCTGGTATTCAAAAAGAGGGATGTGACGGACTTATTACCTCAGCCACCTTCATTTTACACAAAATGCCTAAGCATGTTCGCACGGTATGTTTGGAGTTCTTTGGTAATGTCTCTGCTGCCGTCCCAGCTATTGTTGAAATAAAAGATTATTTAGACAAACAAGAGAATGTTCTTTTAGCGGGATTAGAGCATTTGGATGAGCGTTATATAAAAGCAGTTGGGTACAGTACGAAAGCTAGCAGAGCTATGAGGCCGAAAATGATTCTTATTGCAGACATTGCTAGCGATGATGAAAATTTGGTAGGCGAAGCAGCATCGCGCACCGTTCAGATTGCTAACTCAAGAGATGGAGAAGGTTTCATAGCTGTTTCATTAGAGGCAAGAAAAAGGTTTTGGCTTGATAGGGCAAGAACAGCTGCTATTGCAAAGCATACTAATGCTTTTAAAATTAATGAAGACGTTGTCATCCCCTTAGAGTTCTTAGGTGACTATTCCAATGGTATTGATCGTATCAATATAGAGCTATCAATAAACAATAAACTAAAGCTTATTAAAGAAATTTATGAACATCTTTCCGTCAGTACTATTTCTTTAAATAAGGATGATATAGATGCCGAACTATTTGAATCAAAGAGACAGTCAGCCTTAACCTTACTTGATCAAGTGAGCAGTAAATGGAGCAATTATCTTAATCATTTAGATGATCCTCTCGAGAATTTTGAGGGACTGCCCCAATTAACGAATTTTTACCCAACATTATTTGAAGCAATTCAATCCTATGAACTAAGAATTTCATGGAAGAAGGAGCTTAAAAAACCCTTAAGTGAAATTTTTTCCGGGAGAGGGTATGAAGGTATTCTAGAGAAAATAACCAATCTCCATCAAACCATTTTAAAATCCAGAGTTTTTATAGCGCTGCATATGCATGCAGGAGATGGTAATGTTCATTCGAATATTCCAGTTAATTCCGATGATTATGAAATGATGCAAGATGCACAAAGAGCTGTATCAAGAGTAATGGCTTTGGCAAAAAAACTAAATGGAGTGATCTCAGGTGAGCATGGCATAGGTATAACCAAGATGGAGTTCTTAGATGAGCATACAATTGAAACATTTGCTATCTATAAAGCTAAGGTTGACCCTCATGGACATTTCAATAAGGGAAAGCTCCAAGCTGGATCTGGGTTAGAAAATGCTTATACCCCAAGCTTTGGATTACTAGAACAAGAATCTATTATTATGGAACAATCTGCGATTGGTCAAATTGCTGACTCTATAAGCGACTGTATGAGATGCGGTAAATGTAAGCCGGTCTGTACGACTCATGTACCAAGAGCAAATCTTCTTTACAGCCCTCGTAATAAAATTCTTGCAACCTCATTGCTGATTGAAGCTTTCTTATATGAAGAGCAAACTAGGCGTGGTATATCCCTAAAGCATTTTGATGAGTTTAACGATGTAGCAGACCACTGTACTGTCTGCCATAAGTGTTTAAATCCATGTCCAGTTAATATTGATTATGGCGATGTTTCAATAGCTATGAGAAATTTTCTCCGTGAACAGGGAAAGAAGCACTTTAATCCGGGTACCTCCTTCGCAATGACTTACCTCAATCTTAAAGACCCGTTGACTATACGTGTGATGCGTAAATTTATGGTTGATTTTGGATACAGAGCTCAAAGAGCTGGGCATGCTTTTTTTAAGAAAATTGGAGCGCTTAATTATTTTAAAAATAACCCCCCAGCAACTGTAGGCAAGGCTTCAGTTGTATCTCAAGTCATTCATTTCATGAATAGACCTATGCCAAAAGATATGCCCACCAAAACTTCAAGGGGTTTATTAGGCATAGAAGACGATAAAATGGTACCGGTAATAAGAAACCAAAATAAGCTGGATGATAACTCAGAGGCTGTATTTTATTTTCCTGGCTGTGGATCAGAAAGATTATTTTCTCAGGTGGGCTTAGCTACGCAAGCAATGCTGTATGAGGTAGGTGCAATAACAGTGTTACCTCCTGGATACTTATGCTGTGGTTATCCTCAAACCTCCTCAGGAAATCATGATAAAGGTCAAGAAATAACATCTGATAATAGAGTTCAGTTCCATAGAGTTGCCAATACTTTAAATTATTTAGACATTAAAACTGTAATTGTGTCCTGTGGAACATGCATGGATCAATTGCAAAAGTATGAATTTGATAAAATTTTCCCAGGCTGCCGATTGCTAGATATTCACGAGTACTTAATGGAAAAAGGCGTCAAAATGGAAGGAGTTAATGGTCAGAAATATATGTATCATGATCCATGTCATAGCCCGATGAAAACCTATGACTCTTTGGATGTAACTAAATCATTAATGGATAAGGATGTCACGCCTAATGATAGGTGTTGTGGTGAGTCGGGAACATTTGCAGTAAGCAGACCAGATATTGCGACACAAGTGAAAATGAGAAAACAAGAAGAGATAGAGAAAGGGGTTAATGCTATTGTATCTAATAATGAAAAGACTCCTGTAAAAATTCTAACTTCGTGCCCCTCTTGCCTTCAAGGACTTGCAAGGTATGGCGATGACACAAACACTACTGCCGACTATATAGTAGTAGAGCTAGCTAAGAATAATTTAGGTGAGCATTGGATGGAAGAGTATGTTGAAAAAGTTACTAATGGAGGCATAGAAAAAATTCTGCTTTAGCTTAAATGAAGGGAAGCAGAAGTCCTGTTGTGACGTTTTGGATCATCCTGGTAATTACACGCTCTGTTTTTTCGGACAATGTGTAAGCAAAGTAGTCTAACCTACCTATCATTTTCCCAAACTCTCTCTCGAATGATAAATTATCAATCGTCCTTCCCATCTCATTGCTAATTAAAAGCAAATTTCCTTGCTCATCTTTTTTTGTAGACAACATCCATACACTTATTTCAATGTTTCTTGCCATATTGTAAAGATTTTGTGGGTCAATTGAGTCTGTAATAAAAAATTCTGTTTTTCCACCATGGGCTTTGACTAACATTGTATAGAGCCCTGTCATCAATGAGAGCACTCTATCCCCGTCAAATTGATGGTCAAAAGCTTGATAAACTGCTTTAAAGTCAGTGGCGTTATTGATACTTTGAAAATTCCATTTATGGGAGCCGTTAAAGAACCAATTTACAGCTTGCTCAGCATTGTCAGATGTCGTTTTTTTGAGCTGGTTTGGATTGCGCTTGTAGAGTTTGAGCATCAGCATTTTAAGGCTTTCAATATTTTCTCTTATCTCATAGTCTGCCATACGATCTTGATCAAGTTTTCCTAGCTGATTAAAAGACCCCTTATCATACTGAGTAGAGTCTTTTCTTTCCATTGTACTTCCAAGGCAACCAGAAAGCATGAATGCAATAGTTAGTGTAAGGAGTTTAGCCATTATTTGGTTTATGTATCAATCTTTCAGCTGGAAAAATAAGTTTAAATGTACTACCAGAGCCTAATTCACTAGTAATTTTTAGTTCCCCTTGATGCTGGATCATGACATTTTTTACGATAGCTAAGCCAAGACCTGTTCCACCTGTCTCTCTGCTTCTATCAGGATTGACTCGGTAGAATCTCTCGCTTATTCGATTTATATCACTTTTGGGTATACCGATTCCACTATCAGACACTTCAAATATTCCTAAACCATTTATGAACTTCCATCGAATATTAATATGCCCATCTTTCTCAGTATAACGAATAGCATTGGTAATAATATTTTTAAATGCACTTTCAATTTCCCTTTTTTCACCATACAAATTTAATTGGGAATTAATGGAGTAGTCAATTGTATGGTTATTCTCGTCAAGCAATGAAATATCTTTTTTTATGAGCTTAAACAAATCAAATACCATTATTTTTTTTGATCGATTGATGTGTTGATTGCTTTCTACGTTCGAAAGTAAAAGCAAATCGTCAATTAAGCCCTTCATTCGGTAGGCTTGCTTGTCCATCATGGTAATAATTTTACTTTCCGATGTGTCTTTTGGGTACATCCCATCTAAGGTTTCAATAAAACCTAGTATAACGGTGAGTGGCGTTTTAAGTTCATGAGAGAAATTAGATACAAACTCCTTTCTCATATTTTGATTTTCGGTTTCCTTTGTAATGTCCCTACATATGATTAGCTTTTGTTTTGATCTAAAGTAAGCGACCTTAATTTCTAATGGTTGCATGTTTAATTGGTTAGTAATTTTTAACGTATCATCGTATTCTGAGTTTTCGATGTAATCTTTAAATGCACTATTCCTAAAAATATATGTTATCGGTCGTCCGTAGTCNTTTTTTGGTTTAATATTAAGCATAGTTTGTGCTGTTTTGTTGCTCCAAAGAATCTCATTGTTTTGATCGACACCAATAACCCCGTCAAGCATAGCTTCAGCTGCCGATTTAAATTGGTCAAGCACCCCATAAAGCTCTTGCTTTGTTTTCTTTTGTTTTGTCTGTGTTTTGTATAGTTTAGTGAATAATTTTCTCCACAACCCATACCCATTAGGCAGATTATTGATCATAGGATTATTTAGCCATTGATTTAATCTATAAACCCAATAGATGTGAAAGGCTAAAAATAAAACGAGCGTTGATGCTAAGAATAGCAAGGAGGTCTCTAAATCAAAGACACTTAAAACTAACAGAGTCGAAAAAATTTCGAAAATGATGAATAAAGATAAATGCCACCTAATTTCTTGCAAGTTATTTTCCTTTTATTAAAAGACTGTTCATTTTGCCTACGAGTAGCTTACTTATTTTAGGAATTTTCAATCTTTTCAAGCCTATAACCGAGGCCCCTAACTGTTTTTATTAATGAGTGCTGACCTGTGTGTTTCAATGTATCCCTCAATCGTTTAATATGCACGTCAACTGTTCTGTCATCTATATCAGACTTGTTGCCCCACACCTTATCAAGAATTTGATTTCTACTAAATGCTATATTGGGATTACTCATAAAGAAATTTAATAATTTAAATTCGGTTGGGCCTATAGAAATAATTTTATCGTTATGTTTAAGCACATATTTTATGGGATCCAATACAAGTCCATTCATATTAATAGGCTCATTGACTAATTCGGGGGCGTTTCTCCTAAGAATAGCTTTTATTCTTGCTATCAATTCTTTAGGGCTGAATGGTTTAGTCATATAGTCATCTGCGCCAATATTTAATCCTTTTAACTTATTATCCTCTTCACTTTTTGCGGTCAACATTATTATGGGAATTTTTCTGGTAGTGGAGCTTCCTCTAATTCTCTTAGCAAATTCTACCCCATCCATTCCAGGAAGCATCCAATCTAAAATGATTAGATCTGGTAGATTTTTTTGAATTATCTTTTCGGCAAACTCAGCACTTAAGGATCGTATTGGATTAAACCCTGCTTGATGCAGGTTAATTGCAATTAACTCTAATATCGACTCTTCGTCTTCTACGATTAAAATACTTGCAGCCATTCTGGTAGTCTCATTAAAGTTAATTACTTACCAATAGTATGACATTTTTATGACAAAAATATGACACCAGCAATCATCTAAATATGAATTTAATTTGATTAATATTTGGTTATAGATTATTTTGATAAATATTACATATTTAATGCATAACAACAGGATAAAGCTATGAGTATTTTAGATAGAGACAATATAGTTGCGGACAAATCTTTTAATAGGTGGATGGTTCCACCAGCCGCACTTCTTATACACCTGTCTATTGGGATGATCTATGGATTTAGTATTTTCTGGCCAGAACTCACTATATTGATTGGCTCAGAATGTTCCAGCTCGGTAACATTTATTGAAAGAGTATTTACTACGTCTTGCGATTGGCTGAGGAGTGATGTAGTTTGGACTTTTGCAATTGCAATTGTTTTCTTAGGAATGTCAGCTGCAGTATTTGGCCATTGGCTGGAAAAAGCTGGTCCAAGAAAAGCTGGCTTTGCTGCAGCAGTAACTTGGGGAGGAGGCCTAATGATTGCTTCTATTGGTATTTCACTTCATCAGTTGTGGTTGATATGGGTTGGTGCAGGAGTAATCGGAGGTATTGGATTAGGTTTGGGCTATATTTCCCCAGTGTCAACTTTGATTAAATGGTTTCCTGACAGAAGGGGACTTGCTACTGGAATGGCAATTATGGGTTTTGGTGGAGGTGCTATGATTGGCATGCCATTAGGTGATAGCTTGATTAGCACTTACGGTGTTGCTCAAACATTCTTTATTATGGGTATTATTTATTTTATTGCTATGACAATTGGGGCATTTGGATATCGAGTTCCTGCGAATGGATGGAAACCTAAGAACTGGAATCCTTCTATTACAAAAACTACCAATATGATTTCCAAAAACCATGTTCATGTTGGTGTTGCACATAAAACCCCTCAGTTCTGGTTGCTGTGGGGGGTCCTCTGCCTAAATGTGTCAGCAGGCATTGGTGTTCTATCTGTCGCTAAGCCTATGTTTCAAGAGATTGCAGCCAGCAGCTTTGACCCATTAATCATAGGAGCTATTGCAACCGGTTTCGGTGCATTACTATCATTGGCAAATATTATTGGACGAATTTTTTGGGCGTCATCCTCTGACTTTCTAGGACGAAAATTAACTTACGCCATCTTCTTTAGTCTTGGTACTGCTTTATATTTAGCCGCTCCTTGGGCAGGATTGAACCAATATATTGCAGCTTTTGTGGTCATAACCTTAGTTATTTTAACTATGTATGGTGGTGGTTTTGCTACGATACCAGCCTACTTAGCTGATATTTTTGGCACACAACATGTAGGGGCAATCCATGGGAGATTACTAACTGCGTGGTCTCTTGCAGGAATTATAGGTCCTATGCTTATTTCATACCTTCGGGAGTATCAACTAGCCCTAGGAATACCTACTGATCAAGCATATAACGCCAGTTTTAAAATCCTTGCATTGCTCCTAGTTGGTGGTTTTATACTAAATTTATTGGTTAAGCCCGTAAACAAGAAATTTTTTATGACCGACACCGAATTGAAAAAGGAGCAGGGAGCTCTTAAGGGTAGAAGTACTGGGCCAATTATTAGTTCTTCAAAAACTAACACATCCCTGCAAAAAATTGTTTTACCGCTAGCCTGGATGGTAGTTGGAGTGCCAATTATTTTGGGTATTTTTAATGCTCTGCAAAAGGGTATAATCATATTCCTTTAGACTTGGGGTATGGCTTTGAATAAAAATTTTAACGAAACGCTTAGGGTAGGAATTGTTTCATCTCGCTTTAATGAAGCTGTTGTAAAAGAGCTTCAAAATGCCTGTGTTAATAAGCTTAAGGTTGAAGGTATTTCACCAGAGAATATTAAATTAAAGGAGGTGCCGGGAGCTCTAGAAATCCCTGCTGTACTCAATGCATATGCTTTGTCTAAAAAGTTTGATGTGTTGATAGGTATTGGAGCTGTCATTAGGGGAGAAACGTATCATTTTGAAGTTGTATCGAACCAGTCAGCTCATGGCCTTATGCAGGTGCAATTAAATCATAATATTCCAGTTATCAATGCAATCATTACCACAAACTCTGACGAAGAAGCCTTTGCAAGAACTAAAATAAAAGGCGAAGAGGCGGCTCTCGGAGCTATAGAAATGGCGATGCTGTTAAAAAACTTATGATAACTAAAGCGACCAAAACATCTGGAAAAAAGAAACCAATAAATAATCGACGAAAATCGCGTGAGTTGGTGATGAAAAGTATTTATAGGGGCATTGTTAACCAATTTGATATCAATCAAATTAAAAAAGATATTAGAGAGGACCCTGACTTCGTAAGATCTGATGAATCAATGTACCTGAGTATAGTGGAGGGTGTTCATAATAATTTTGATAGCCTTAAAGAGGAGATTAAAACTTATTTAGATAGAAGTTACGATGAACTAAGTCCTATTGAGCTCGCCATTCTATTTAGCTCACTTTATGAATTGAAGTTCTCTTTGGATGTACCCTATAGGGTGGTAATTAACGAAGCTATTGAGGTTGCGAAATCTTTTGGCGGAGTAGATGGGTTTAAATTTATCAATGGTATTTTAAATAAAGCGGCACAACATAACAGAAAAAACGAACTGTCGCGTTTAGCCTAGATATAAGAATTTCATTTCGTTGTTATTCCAAACTATACAATTCCCTTTTTTGTGCCAATCACCTAATACCCACCTCTGACATTTATGGCTTTCAAACTCGTAATGATGTGTATTTAATCTATGTGTGTGCCCATGAATTAAGAGCGACGGGTAACCATTATCCCTAAATACATCATGAACTGCATCATGATTGACATCCATAATGTATTCTTCCTTATTCTTTTTTGCCTCTTCACTTTTTTGCCTTAAATCATTACATATTGAAAGTCTCTCTTTTATTGATTTTTTCAGAAAAGTGTTTTTCCATTCATTCGAATGAACTTGAATTCGATATTTTTGGTATTCAGTATCGTCGATACATAAAGTGTCACCATGCATAATCAAAGCCTCTTGACCTGGCATTTGAATCTTCGTAAGGTCAGAAAGTAGTGTGATATTTGATGACTTAAAAAAATCTTTACCGACTAGGAAATCCCGATTTCCCGATACAAAATAAATATCTGTTGTAGCAGATAATTCATTGAATAATTTACGGATGTATTGAAACTGAGGTGAATCATCACCTATCCAATAATCAAACAAATCACCAAGAATAAATAAGGCTGAGTGTTGGATACACTCAGCCTTTAAAAATTGGTTAAATAACTCAATAGTTTGTGGTTCCGATTCAGATAGGTGGACATCGGATACAAAAACAGCAGAGCCCTTAAGGCTTATCAGAGGGTTACATCCTCAATAATGATTGGATCTGAAGGAACATCTTGATGCCCATTTGATGATCCTGTCGATACTTCTTTAATTTGATCAATAACTTCTTTACCTTCTATAACTTTACCAAAAACACAATAACCCGCCCCATCCTGACCCGGATAGTCTAGGAAATCATTACTTGAAACATTAATAAAAAATTGGGATGTAGCCGAGTCAGGATCTGACGTTCTGGCCATCGCAACACTGTACATATCATTTTTAAGACCGTTACTCGCCTCATTTTTAATTGGCGCAAGAGTTTCTTTTTGGTTCATAGCTTCATCAAAACCACCACCTTGAATCATAAAGCCTTTGATGACCCTGTGAAAAATAGTACCTTTGTAGAAACCACTATTCACGTAACTGATAAAGTTTGCACTTGAGATAGGGGCTTTTTCCTCATCAAGCTCAATTGAAAAAGACCCTTTGTTTGTTTTGATAGTTATCATTTATTTTTATACCTTTATTTTTAATTGCTAATTTTAATCGAATTGATGGTTACTGTTTTGATTGGAACATCACCCATGCCCCTAGTTACATGTGTTGATAAATTTCCAATTGTTTTAACTACCTCATGACCTTCTATTACTTTACCAAATACACAGTAGCCAGCTCCATCGTCCAGGAAGTAATTATCGGATAAATTAATGAAAAACTGAGAAGTTGCTGAGTGTGGATCATTTGTTCTAGCCATAGCAATGGTGTAAATTTCGTTTTTCAAGCCGTTCTTCGATTCATTCTTTATGGGATCGTTAGTCAGTTTTTGATTCATTTTTTCATCAAAGCCCCCAGCCTGAATCATAAAGCCCTTAATGACCCGATGAAAAATTGTACCTTCATAAAATCCATTCTTAACATATTGAAGGAAGTTATTAACGGTTCCAGGTGCTTTTTCACTATCCAAACTTATTGTTATTTGGCCTTTACTGGTTTCAATAATAATTGTTTCCGCTTGTGCGTTGACACTTAACAGAGTAATGGAAATAAAAAGTGATAATAATATTTTTTTCATTTTGACGGTGGCTTTATAAGGTTATTGAAAGATTAAACTCAAATTATGTAACTTGAGCTACGTGGTATAATTTTTACAAAATTTATCACAAATAATGGCTCATTACCACCCAATACTGGCGTAAATTACAACATGATTAAACTATTCAATAGCCTCTCGAAGAAAAAAGAAACTTTTAAATCAATTGTCCCAGGCCAGGTAAAAATGTATGTGTGCGGAATGACGGTTTATGATTTTTGTCATTTGGGCCATGCAAGAGTTTTAATTGTTTTTGACCTCATTTATCGTTGGTTTAAGGCGTCTGGGTATGAAGTGACTTACGTAAGAAATATAACTGACATTGATGACAAAATTATCACTCGAGCTGCAGAGCAGGGAGTTACTTATGAGGTCTTAACGAAGCAATTCATTGACGAAATGAATGCTGACGCAGAGGCGCTTGGTGTTATTAGCCCAGATGCTGAACCCAAAGCTACCGAATCAATAGACGCAATGATAATTATGATTCAAGGCTTGATAGAAAAAGGGTATGCATATGTTGGAAGTAATAATGATGTGTTTTACGCCGTCTCAAAGTTTAATGGCTATGGAAAGTTGTCTGGAAAATCGTTAGAAGATTTGAGGGCTGGAAATAGGGTGGAAGTGGATAAGTTTAAAAAAAATAGTTTTGATTTCGTGCTATGGAAATCAGCAAAACCTGGGGAACCTTGCTGGAATTCCCCGTGGGGAAAAGGAAGGCCGGGCTGGCATATAGAATGCTCTGCTATGAGCAATAAATTCTTGGGTAAAAACTTTGATATTCATGGTGGTGGGCAAGACCTCCAGTTCCCACACCATGAAAATGAAATAGCCCAATCAGAGGCTTTTAATGGCTGCCAAATGGCAAATTACTGGCTTCATAATGGATTTGTTAGGGTTGATAATGAAAAAATGTCTAAATCACTAGGAAATTTTTTTACAATTCGTGAAATACTTAATCATTATGAGCCAGAGATAGTTCGTTTCTTTGTATTGAAAGCTCAGTATAGAAGCCCTTTGAATTATTCCGATACACACTTAGAAGATGCCAAGCAGGGTTTAACTAGGCTGTACCTTGCGATTAGGGGAAATGACATCCGTATTGATCAGGAAATTGACTGGAAAAACAATTTTGCCTCTCAATTTAAGGACGCGTTAGATGACGACTTTAATACTTCTGAAGCGATTTCTATTTTATTTTCACTGGCTAATGAAGTAAATAAAAGCAATCAAGATCAAGAAAAACAGCTGTTAATCCAGCTAGCTAATATTTTGGGGATTTTAGAAATGGACCCTGAGTTATTTTTATGCGGTAACATTAAAAGTTCGGATAACGATATTGATATTGATTCACTTATTAGTGATAGATTATCGGCAAAAAACAATAAAGACTATCAAAAAGCGGATGAAATTCGTATATTTTTAGAAGGTCATGATATCTTATTAGAAGACACACCTAATGGAACAATATGGAGAAAAAAATAGGGTATGCCGGTCAATTTAGCACAACCAATAAAAAAAAATATATTTAGTATTCCTGGAATTTCTTTAGGCACTATAGAGTCAGGCATTAAGTATGCCAATCGAAAAGACTTAACTCTTATTCTTCTTGATGAAGGCTCTATTGTTGCCGGAGTTTTTACAAAAAATCAATTTTTAGCTGCTCCCGTAAAAGTAGCAAAATATCACCTAAGTTTAGGTTCAAATAAAAGAGCGCTCCTCATAAATACCGGATCAGCTAATGCCGGGACAGGTGACGTGGGTGTTGATAATGCAAAACAAACTTGTCATGCACTTGCGCAAATTTTAAATATTTCTGAAAATCAAGTGTTGCCTTTTTCAACCGGGGTGATCATGACAGAACTTCCTGTCGGGAAAATTATAGATAGCCTGGATCCGTTAATAAAAAATGTGGGCCCAGCTAATTGGGTGGACGCAGCTATTGCCATAATGACAACAGATACCGTTCCTAAGGCTAGCTCAACTTCTACTATCATTGAAGGAAATGAAGTGAAGGTAACAGGGGTTAGTAAGGGATCGGGGATGATTAATCCAAATATGGCTACAATGCTTGCATTTATCGGTACTGATGCAAACATTAATGAAGCAATGTTAAAAGAAATAACAAGAGAGGTGTGTGATGAAAGCTTTAATAAAATTACTGTCGATGGTGACACCTCAACCAATGATTCATTTGTTATTACTGCAACAAGGCAATCTAATCATCCGCAGATTACAAAAAAAAATGCCTCATATGCGACGCTCAAAGAAGCCCTTTTGGAAGTTGCAGGTTTTTTATCTAAAGCTATTGTAAGAGATGGTGAGGGGGCAACTAAGTTTATTGAAATAATTATTGAGCAGGGTATTGATGAGCAAGATTGTCAAAAAGTAGGTAAGTCAATTGCTAATTCACCGCTTGTTAAGACTGCTTTTTTTGCCTCGGATCCTAATTTGGGAAGAATTATGGCGGCAATAGGAAACGCTCCTATTGGCAGTATAGATGTTTCGCTCATCGACATATATCTCAACGATATTTTATTTGCCCAGCAGGGATTTGCTGCTCCAACTTTTACAGAAATTATGGGAAAAGAGGAGATGAAAAAAGAGGAAATATGTCTGAAAGTTGTAATGGGGAGGGGACAATTTAACTCTTCTGTGTGGACTTCAGATCTCTCATACGATTACGTTAAAATTAATGCCGAGTATAGAACATAGCTAGAGTCAAAATAGAGGCATCAGTGGGCGTTCTGATCAATCATGACAATAAGCTTTTGCTTGCCCAGAGACCAGCCAAAAAAACATGGAGTGGCTGGTGGGAATTTCCTGGAGGAAAAATTGAGCGTGGGGAAACCCCAATACAGGCATTGAAACGAGAACTTAATGAAGAAATTGGGGTTACGGTATCCTCTGCAGAGAAATGGATAGTGAGAGAATACAGTTATGACGAAATAGACGTGAAGTTGCATTTTTTTAAAGTAATAGATTGGGTAGGACAAATTCAACCACAAGAAGAACAATTATTAGAATGGAATAATGCATTCTCACCCCACGTAAATCCTATACTTCCTGCAAATGAACTCATCTTTAAGGCAATTGGGTTGCCTGATCTTTATGCGATAACAAATGCTCAAGAGCATCCTCATGACTTCATAGATCTGGTTGAAAATAAATTAAAAGAGGGATTAAAACTCATCCAGGTAAGAGAGAAGAGCATGCAGCATAAGGCTTATATTGATATGACTAAGGCAATTATTCAAATGGCTTCTCCATATAATGCGAGAGTAATGATTAATTCAGATACGGAATTGGCATATATGCTAGGAGCAGATGGGGTTCATTTAAACTCTGAACAATTACATACAGTCTCGGAAAAACCAATCAATCTAATCGTGTCTGCCTCATGCCACAATAAGAAAGATATTAACGAAGCTATCAGAAAACAATTAGATTTCATTGTGTTGTCCCCAATAAATAAAACACCTTCGCATCCAGAGATAGATGGTATGGGATGGAATTGGCTGGGAGAGTTATTAAAAAAACATAACATGCCCGTTTACGCCTTAGGGGGAATGAAAAGAACTGATATTAATAAAGCTTTTGATAATGGAGCAATTGGGGTTGCATCTCAGAGATCTATATGGTTAGACTAAATAACCTCAAACATGATGTCTTTTGATACCGTTTCTTCTTTCTCCACAAAAGTGAATGTTATTTTAATTGTATCGCCTATGGCAATAGGATTTTGAATACCAAAAAACATTAGATGATCAGCCCCAGGTTTTAAAATAAATTCTTGGTTAGCTTTCAACATAGGCTTATCGATTTTTCGCATACGCATTATTGCCTCACCGTAAGCGCCTTTTTCCATTTTCATGGTATGAACTTCGATTTTTGAAATATTTTCAGCTTTAATCGATTTAATGATCAAGTCCTTTGTCGATGTCAGTCTTACAAAGCCTGCAGAAATATTTTGTCCAGGGCGTGGGGCTTTAATTGTTGGAGAGTTAATCTTTAAGTCAAGGGCAAATAAAGGGGCGTTTATAAGCATACCCACTAAAAAAATAATCCAGCAATCAATCTTCATTGTAGTTAATCTCATCATTATCTCCTGGTATATGATACTCCTCAGATGCCCAAGCACCCAGATCAATCAATTTGCATTTTTCTGAACAAAAGGGGCGCGACAAATTAGATAGCGAGTACTCTATTTTTTTTTTACAAGTCGGGCAAGGAATGTTCATTGGATATTACAGAGACCCTATACCAATTTTAAGTTTCATATTTTTATCTAGACTGTTGTGTTTGATGTAATGTTCGAAACGAATACTTACAGCATACTTATTGGATGATACGATGGGGTAGTAATTTGATCTAAGATTCATTGATACCGTAATAAAATCATTTTTAAATGTCGGGTCTAGTTTTTTTTGAAATGATCCTTCGGATGCAACAACTAACTCTTCTTTTGCGTTCGACCTTAGGATAGCTAAGATAACAAATATCGCATCTTTTATAGGATTAAAGGGGCCTATTTTTTGCTTGAAGTATTCTTTTCTCACTAGAGATGACTCGTTTTGAAGCCAATAGTCAAATTCTGGGAAATCCACGCTTGTGATTCCATAAGGGCTATCCCTCCTCGATTTAATTTCTTGCAAAAATTTATCATTACCAAAGTAAAATCCAGGCTGAACTTTTGCCTTTTCTAAAGCATTTTTTATTTTTGCAAGCCTAACCATAAGATTGTTGTTAGCTTGAGTTTTTGACTTTGATTTAAGTTTTACCTTTTGCCGCTCAATTTCCTGAATTAAATCAACTTTTAAATCAGACCTCGACGCAGTGAGCATAAGCTCAAAGAGTCTTTCAAAGAGGGAAAATTCAGTATAATTTGCTTTAGAGGTTGTCAGAAGATCAATTTTGATAAAAATTTCCTCAACTCGCATAAACTTTCTAATCCGTTCGTTTAGTGGGAATTCGTATTTAATCATCTACTTACCTAGTTTTTGTAATAAGAGTTTATGAAAGTTGCCAATATTTTTTTGAAGCTCATCAAGTGAGCCATCGTTACTTATAATGGTGTCTGCTTTGTTCAACTTTTCTTTTCTGCTTGATTGGGAAGCCATTATTTTTTTTATTATATCAGAGCTAATCTGATCTCTTTTCTTTGTCCGGATCTTTTGATTGTTAATATTGCAGTCAATTAATAGGCTTTCATTAATCACTCGTAGATATTTGTCAGATTCAAACAAAAGGGGTATTACAATAACTATATACAGTGAGGAGGTATATTCCTTTATTTGGCTTAAACATTCCTTGAAGATCATGGGATGCAATATAGATTCGACATTATTTTTTATGTTTACGCTATTGAACATCATAGATTGAAGCTTTTTTCGGTCAATTTCATTATTATTCTTTATGAACTCGTCATTATAATTTTCAACTAATAGATGATAGCCAGGCCTATCCTTTTTGAGCAATTCTCTAGCAATAATATCTAAGTCTATAATAGGCACACCAAAGGAGGCGAATTGTTTAGCCGCCTCACTTTTACCGGAACCAATGCCACCCGTTAAACCTATAATATGCATTATGACCTTGAAAAATAATAAAAAAACACCATAGTATTACATCAATTATGATAACTTAAAGCTTAGATATGTCACAAAATAAAACTACCCCGCACAGTTTAGAAAATAATTTTGAGCTCGATCCTCGTCTGAGGATGGACACCATTATCTGTAAGGTAGAAATTGACTTGGCGGATTGGCTTGCTGATTTGTCTGGATGGAAGGGGTGGGAGGTTGCCTCTAATGATGAGTTTGAAAATTATGTTACTTTTTTTCTTAAAAATAAAAATCACTTTGCAGAAATTACTTTATTTAATGGCGGCTTTGCTCAGGCAGAACTTAATGGAGAAGTCGTCTTTTACGGTGATTTATTGCTGATTAGGAATGAATCGGCTCGGATGCATTACTACGCATTACAAAGTGGAGAAAAAGTTACAATGCATTAGTTCATTTAACTTTTACGCTCCAAAATATAATTAGCTAAAGAGCTCAATGTTTTTCTTGCTTCACCCTTATCGAAGCGCCCCAAGACTTCATTAACCTCAATTACCTTTTGTACTAGATGTTTTTCAACTGTCGCTATAGCGTTGGTATCACTCAGTATTTGAATAATATCGGGCAGTCGATTTATATCTCCTATTTTGATAGCCTCTTTAATTAATTTGCCTTGATTGTCGCTTCCATTTTGCATAGCATAAATTAATGGTAGCGTAACTTTACCTTCAGTAAGATCATCCCCAATATTCTTACCCATCTCTATTTCCTTTCCAGAATAGTCAAGGATATCGTCGGTTAGTTGAAACATGACCCCAAAAATATTTCCAAGCCTTGCAAGATCCTTTTGTTTTTCTTGATCTACCTCATTTAAAACTCCAGCAAGGGAGCCACAAGATTCGAAAAGCTTGGCAGTTTTAAAGCCAATAACCTGAAAGTAATCATTTTCCGAGAGATCGGGGTTTTTAGTATTCAGAAGTTGAAGAATTTCGCCTTCGGATATAGCGTTTGTGGCATCTGCTAGTATTTCCATTACCTCCATATTATTTATTTTAGTCATCATCTGGAATGATCTTGAATAAATAAAGTCGCCGACCAGAACACTTGATGAATTCCCAAAGAGAGCATTGGCAGTTTTTTTGCTACGTCTTTGTGTTGATTGGTCAACTACGTCGTCATGTAAAAGCGTTGCTGTATGAATGAACTCTATTATTGCAGCCATAGCATGATGACTTGTATTAATTTCTCCGGTGAGTTTTGCAAATAAAAGATGAATAGAGGGCCGCATACGCTTTCCTCCACTATTAATAATGTGATTAGATATCTGATTTACAATAGGAATTTCAGAAAATAAAGATTTCCTGATTACATTGTTAACTTCATTTAAATCATTTGATATGGGTGATAATATTGTTGATAGCAATTTGATATATTTTTAACTGTTATTGAATTATTTTGTCATTTTATCATACCGATGGGTTTAGAATGTAAGGAAGTCAGGAATAATAAAGGGTTACAAGCTAATATTTAATTGATAAATTGTATTAATTTAAGTATAATTCGGCTCTAAATTGTTATATAAAATAAGGTTACAATCATGTATGCGGTAATTAAGACAGGCGGTAAGCAATTTAAAGTTTCAGAGGGCTTAACATTAAAAGTTGAAAAGCTGACCACAGAAGTAGGAAAACAGTTAAGCATTAACAATGTGCTCACCCTAGTTGATGGTGAAAAAGTTACTATTGGTACGCCGTTGGTAAAAGGCGCTACCGTTGACGTTACTGTCCTTGCTCATGGACGTGGAGACAAGGTTAAGATTTTCAAAATGAATCGTAGGAAGCATTATAGGAAATCTCAGGGACATAGACAGAGTTTTACCGAAATTAAAGTCGATAAGATCGCAGTAAAATAAATAAGGATTTAAACTAATGGCTCACAAAAAAGCAGGCGGAAGTTCAAGGAATGGCAGAGACTCGGAATCTAAACGATTAGGGTTAAAAGCTTACGGAGATCAATTTGTAAAAGCTGGAAGTATTATTTTAAGGCAACGTGGAACAAAAATGCACCCTGGAACGAATGTAGGAATTGGTAAAGATCATACGTTGTTCGCAAAAACAGATGGAAAGGTAAGCTTTTCAACTAAGGGCGCATTAAAAAGAAAATTAGTGCACATTGTAGCTGCGTAGTTTAGTTTAAAAATTATTTCAAAGCCCTATCATTTGGTAGGGCTTTTTTTGTTTGGTAGATCAAAATGAAATTTATAGATGAAGCAACTATTAGAGTATTTGCTGGTGATGGCGGGAACGGTATAGCTTCATTTAGGCGAGAGAAGTATGAGCCTATGGGAGGTCCAAATGGAGGTGATGGAGGCAGAGGTGGATCCATCCATGTTGAATCCGATGAGAATATCAACACACTCGTAGATTTTAGATTTGTTAAGAACTACAGAGCAAAGCGCGGTGAAAATGGAAGGAGTGCTGAATGTTATGGTGCGAAGGGAGCTGATCTTATTCTTAGAGTTCCGGTAGGAACGGTAATAACAGAAAAGCAATCTGGAGAGGTGTTAGCCGATTTTGAAATTCATGGAGAAAGACGCATCATTGCCAATGGTGGCAAGGGTGGATTAGGTAATGTACATTTTAAATCCAGTACAAACAGAGCCCCACGTCAATGTACGCAAGGAGAGCCTGGGGAAGAGTTCGAATTATATCTTGAGTTAAAGGTATTGGCTGATGTTGGATTACTAGGTATGCCAAATGCAGGAAAATCGTCTCTTATAAGATCAATCTCTGCAGCTAAACCAAAAGTTGCTGATTACCCCTTTACTACCTTGCAACCAAACCTTGGTGTAGTTAGAGTTGATAATGAAAGAAGTTTTGTGGTTGCTGACATCCCTGGGTTGATTGAGGGTGCCGCAGATGGGCATGGACTCGGCCATCAATTTTTAAGGCATTTGGATAGAACGAAGTTATTATTGCACTTAATAGACATAGCTCCTTTTGATGAATCGGTTGATCCAGCAAAAGAAGCAGATGCCATCGTTAATGAGTTAAAAAAGTACAGTATGGATCTTTTTAATAAGCCCAGATGGCTAGTTTTAAATAAAATTGACTTAACTTCAAAAGTAGACCAAATTCAGAATGAGATTAAAAATAAAATGAAATGGAGTGGTAGGATTTTTTGTATCTCCGCTATTAATGGTAAAGGTTGCCGAGAGTTAACATTTGAGATTATGAAGCATATAGAGGATTCTAAAGAAGATGATTAAGATAAATTTTTCTTCATCAAAAAGGGTGGTGGTTAAACTTGGATCAAGCATCGTCACAAAAGAGGGTGGAGGCATTAATGAACTTCAACTAGCGCATATAGTGGAACAAATAGCTGAGTTAGTGAGGCAAAAAAAAGAAGTGGTTCTGGTGTCGAGTGGAGCCATTGCTGCTGGATTAAAAAAACTAGGGTACAAAGAAAGACCTCATCAGCTTAGTGAATTGAGAGCCGCAGCATCAGTAGGTCAAATGGTTATAGCTCAAATTTACGAGCAATTATTTAGCAAAGCAGGCCTTGTTTCTTCATTGGTTTTGTTAACTCATGACGACTTAAGCATTAAAAAAAGTTACTTAAATGCCCGCTCTACTATAAGCCATCTGATAGAGAATAAGATTATTCCTGTCATCAACGAGAATGATACGGTGGCCGATGATGAAATAAGGTTTGGAGATAATGACACCCTTGCTGCTATGGTGGCAAATCTTATTGAGGCTGATTATCTAGTGTTGCTAACAGATCAAGAGGGTTTATTTTCCGATGATCCACGTAAAAATACGAAAGCAATTTTGATTGACCATGCATATATAGATGATGCTAAGCTGGAAGTTGTTGCCCAAGATACGACTTCTAAGGTTGGGACTGGCGGTATGCTTACCAAGATTAAAGCAGCTCAGCGTGCATCACTTAGTGGAACACATACTATCATTGCCTCAGGAAAGACCCCAAATATACTAATCCAATTAAATGAAGATGAATCTGCGGGGACACACCTAGAATGTAACGTTCCCGAACTTGTAACAAAGAAAAAATGGATAGCAAACAACCTCAGGTCGAAGGGAAAGATTTATATCGATAAGGGGGCCGAAGAGGCCATAGTCTTTAATGGTAAAAGTCTATTACCCGCAGGCGTTATAAGGGCTGAGGGAAAGTTTAATCGGGGTGAAATTGTACGATGTATTAACTCGAAAAATAAAGAAATTGCTAAGGGCTTGGTAAATTATAGCAGTCAAGAATTAGAAAAAATAAAGGGTTACTCAAGCAATGAGATTGAGCTGTTATTGGGTTATATTAATGAATCCAATTTAATTCACAGAGATAATATGGTGATATTTTTTAAAGAAAAGATTAAAAAGGAAAAGGTTAATGAGTAAATCAAAACCGGTAGTAGCCATTATAATGGGATCCAATAGTGATTGGCCGATAATGGAAAATTCTGCGAAAATTTTGGATGATTTTGATATTCCATATGAATCCAAAGTGATTTCTGCACATAGAACTCCTGACCTTATGTTTGAATTTGCAGAAAATGCTAGCAAGAACGGATTCAAAATTATTATAGCTGGAGCGGGAGGAGCTGCACATCTACCAGGTATGGTGGCATCGAAAACTACACTACCAGTTCTTGGTGTGCCGATTCCAACGAAACATCTGGAAGGACAAGACTCTTTATTATCGATTGTACAAATGCCAAAAGGTATTCCAGTTGCCACATTTGCAATTGGAGAAGCAGGGGCTTCTAATGCTGGTTTGTTTGCCGCCTCGATTCTTGCCGATAGCGACCAGGAGGTACAAAATAAACTCAATCAATTTAGAAGCAATCAAATTAATATGGTTTTAAATATGAAGTTAGGGGAAAAATAATTGAAGGCAAATAAAACCGATATGCTTGCCATGCTTGGTGGTGGACAATTGGGAATGTTTTTTGTTATTGCGGCGCAAAGATTAGGATTTAGAGTTACTGTATTAGACCCTGATGAAAAAAGTCCGGCAGGAAAGATTGCAGATGTGCATCTATGCGCCGATTACTCAAACAGTAACGCCCTAGACAAAATTATTGAAAGCTGTTTATTTGTAACAACTGAATTTGAAAATATTCCATTTTCTACTCTTGAGTACCTTGAAAAAAAATTAGTAGTACGGCCATCTTCCTCTGCAGTAGCTGTAGTTCAAAATAGAATTTTAGAAAAAACATTCTTGAGAGATAGCGGCCTTCCTGTAGGTCCTTTTTTTGTTATTGAATCTGCAGATGATGTGGATAGTGCGCCAAAGAATATATTTCCAGCAATTCTAAAAGTCGCTCAATTTGGATATGACGGCAAAGGTCAATTTCACGTTAATAATATTGCGGACTTGAAGGATGCATACAATCAAGCTGGTAAAGCTCCCCTGCGTACTAGAAAAAAAACTGTTACTGGATCTTGAGGTTTCTGTTGTCCTTGCAAGAGACCACAATGAACAGCAAATTTATTTTCCAGTTGCGGAAAATAAACATACTAACGGCATCCTTGATATATCGTTTTCACCAGCAAGAATACCAAGCGACATTGCATCGCTAGCAAAAGGGTATGCTCAGCAGATTGCTCAAAAGCTTAATTATATTGGTGTTATGGCGGTTGAATTTTTTATTGTGGATGAAAAATTATACGTAAATGAGATTGCACCAAGACCACATAATTCTGGGCACTTCACTCTTGATGCTTGCGTTCACAATCAATTTGACTTGCAAGTAAGAACGCTTACAGGTTTAGACCTGGTTGATCCGCAAGAAAAATCAAACGCTATTATGGTTAATATATTAGGTGATATTTGGTTTAAAAATGGTACGTATATAAACCCAGATTTTGATATTTTAAATCGAGAGAATAATGTTAATTTACATTTGTACGGTAAAGAGAAAGCCAGAAAAGGAAGAAAAATGGCGCATTACACTTTGACTGGTGATGACTTTAATAAATTGCTTGATAAGGCAAAAATACTAAAAGCAATGCTCTCTGAATAAATGAGAGCACCTAAAAAATTTACAGAGACTTAATGGCAGTATTTAACCTTGATTTATGTCGAGCAGCTTTATTCTTGTGAACAATTTTTTTATCAGCAATTCTATCAATAACCGCAACGTTTTCTTTATATGATTCAGCAGCAACCTTCTTGTCACCTGTTTGAATTGCTTTTACAATCTTTTTCACAGCTGTTCTGAAAATTGACCTGAGGCTAGCGTTATGAGCTCTTTGAGAGTCGTTTTGTCTTGCACGTTTTCTAGTTTGGGCTGTATTTGCCATATATTTAATCCCTGTATATACATATTAAAAATAACCCCGTATTCTATCTATTTTCAACTACATACACAAGTAGAAACTCACCAACTATGAAGAACAGTTTGAATAGTTGAAGCTATAATGGTCATTTGATGAATTTTATAAAACTAGGGACATGATGAATCTCTCAAAAGCATTAGCAGGGGTTGGGGGAATGACAACCGTCTCAAGAGTATTAGGCTTTTTGCGAGACAGCATTATTGCTCGAATATTCGGTGCTGGAATGGTTACTGATGCATTTTTCGTTGCCTTTAAAATACCAAATTTACTGAGAAGAATTTCGGCAGAGGGAGCTTTCACTCAGGCCTTTGTACCAATCTTAGCTGAGTATAAATCTAGTAGGTCGCCCAAAGAAACAGCAATTTTGATAAACAAGGTAGCAACCTTACTTGGGATTTTTTTAATTATAGTGACCTTACTTGGGATTTTTGGAGCACCCTGGCTTATTTATATAAGCGCACCAGGCTTTGCTTCTGATCCAGAAAAATTTAATCTTACGGTAGACATGCTTCAAATTACTTTCCCATATATTTTCTTTGTTTCGTTAGTCTCAATGGCCGGAGGTATATTGAATTCTTATGGGAAGTTTATAGTCCCTGCTTTTACTCCTGTGTGGTTGAATATTAGCTTTATTGCATCGGCTTTATTCTTTGCAGACTTTTTTTCACAACCAGTCATGGTTTTAGCTTGGGCAGTATTTATAGGGGGGATTCTACAACTACTTTTTCAAATACCTTTTTTAAAGCAAATTGGTTTTTTACCCAAATTAGATTTTAAGATTAATGATCCGGGTGTATGGAGAATAACTAAATTAATGGGCCCAGCCATACTGGGAGTCTCTGTAACGCAAATATCATTACTAATTAACACCATATTTGCTTCATTTTTAGCTGTTGGGAGTGTCTCTTGGCTATATTATGCTGATAGATTGATGGAGTTTCCCGTTGGAGTCCTTGGTGTAGCATTAAGTACTATTCTATTACCTAGTCTTTCAGGTAGCATTTCAAAAAATAACTCAAAGGAATATTCAAGCTTAGTTAACTGGGGATTAAGGCTGTCGATATTATTGTCTGCACCTGCTGCATTAGGCTTATATATACTTGCTGCTCCATTAATAGCAACATTATTTTATTATGGAGCTTTTAGTGAGCATGACGTTCTTATGACTCAGTATGCCCTGACTGCATACAGCATAGGGTTGATTGCCTTAGTTCTTATTAAAGTTTTAGCTCCGGCATTTTATGCGCAAAAAAATATTAAGACGCCAGTAAAGATCGCAATCTTTACTCTATTTTGCACTCAACTTATGAATATGATATTTATTGGTTTTATTGGCCATGCAGGACTTGCTCTAGCAATAGCAATCGGTGCTTGTATAAATGCAGGATTATTATTTTATCACCTAAAGAAAAATAAAATTTTTGTGTTGGAAAAGGGATGGATTTTATTTTTTACAAAAATTATTTTGGGATTAGTTGCTATGACTACTTTACTTTTATTTCTGAAAGGACCAGATAGTAATTGGTTGGTATATTCAGCATGGGAAAAAGTTTTTCGCTTGGGTTTTTTAACTTTTGCAGGAGCCTTCTCTTATTTCGTTGCACTTAGAATTCTAGGAGTCGATCTGGGAACTTTTACAAAAAGATTAAGCAACCAATAGGATGAAAGTTTTTAGGCACCTTAAGGGAACGCATTCAGGTTCAATTTTAACCATAGGAAATTATGACGGGATTCACCTTGGACATCAGGAAATCCTTAATAAACTTATTTTAGAGGCCAAAAAAACTAACCTATTATCTTCAGTAATGACATTTGAACCTCACCCTAAAGAGTTTTTTTCCCCAAAAGATGCGCCTGCAAGAATTATAAGTATTAGAGAAAAGCTAGAATATTTTGAGGAAAAGAGCAATCGATCAAGTTTTCATTATTAAATTTAATCACGAATTTTCTAGTCTCACGAGTACACAATTCATCGATATTCTTAAAAATAATATACAAGCAAAACAGGTAATTATAGGAAACGATTTTAGGTTTGGTGCAAGGCGTGAAGGTGATGTTAAAAGTTTAATGAAAGATGGAGTAAATGTATGTGTCATGGAAAAAATTCAGGATAATGGTGAGCGGATATCAAGCACCATGGTCAGAGATTTATTAGCAAATGGAGATTTGGAAAGAGCAACCAATATACTTGGAAGACCCTATGCAATTTCAGGCAAAGTAGTTCATGGGGATAAAAGAGGAAGAGAGTTAGGCTTCCCTACAGCAAATATCCACATGTTTCATAATCGGCCTCCATTAAAAGGAGTCTTTGCTGTAAAATTAAACGGTATGAGCGGAGTTGCAAATCTAGGAACAAGACCTACTATTACAGGCATTTCAAAGCTTAACCTAGAAGTTCACTTGTTTGACTTTTCAGAGGACTTGTATGGTAAGCACGCTAAGGTTATTTTTTTACAGAAAGTAAGAGACGAGAAGAAATTTAGAAATATCGAAGCGTTAAAGGAGCAAATAAAAATTGATATTAAAAAGGCTAAAATTTTTTTAGAAGATTATGACAGAAGACAATAAATACAAACTAAATCTCCCTGACACCTCATTTCCTATGAGAGGCAATCTTGCAAAAAGAGAACCTGAATGGGTAAGCGAGTGGAAAAATAAAGAGATTTATCAAGAGATAAGAAAGTCAAGAAAAGGTGCGCCACGATATGTCCTCCATGATGGCCCTCCGTATGCTAATGGTGACATTCATATTGGCCATGCTGTGAATAAAATATTGAAAGACTTTATTGTTAAGTCAAAAACATTGTCTGGTTTTGATGCTCCTTATGTTCCTGGTTGGGATTGTCATGGACTACCTATTGAGTTAGTAATTGAAAAAAAATATGGAAAAGAAATAGACCCGACAAAATTTAGGGAGCTTTGCCGGAGCTATGCAATCGAGCAGGTTAATAGACAAAAAATAGATTTTCAGAGACTGGGCGTTCTTGGAGATTGGGATAACCCCTATCTAACGCTTGATAAATCAACTGAGGCAAATATTGTTAGATCGCTCGCAAAGATTTACGCACAAGGATTTTTATATCAGGGAAGCAAGCCAGTCCATTGGTGCACGGAATGTGGTTCTGCATTAGCTGAGGCTGAGGTGGAGTATGAGGACAAGACTTCTACTGCAATTGACGTTGCTTTCAATCTTAGCTCTAACCAAAAAGAACAGTACGAAAAAATATTTTCAACTTCTGTATCTAAAAAAGTTTCTGCAGTTATATGGACTACCACCCCATGGACGCTTCCAGCTAATGAAGCAATTTGTGTTCATCCACAGCTAGAATATGGTTTATATGAGCTTCATGATCAGCTTGTGATTGTTGGAAAAGAATTGGCTGCGAAAACATTTCTAAAATATGACGCTACGATTAACCTCATTGGATCGGTCAGAGGTAAAGAGTTGGAGGGGTTGTTGTTTACCCATCCATTTCTCGATAAGACGATACCAATTATCTGTGGTGATCATGTCACTATCGAGTCGGGAACCGGTTTAGTTCATACGGCCCCAGCACACGGCATTGATGATTATGTGGTTGGCGTAAAATATGATTTGCCAGTAGAGAACCCAGTAGATGATCAGGGTAAATTTAAAAGCAGCATCCCTTTTGTTTCTGGCCTAACTGTCTGGGAGTCAAATAAAAAAATTATTGCATTATTAACAGAAAACCACTCTCTATTGTTTGCTGAAAAGTATGCACATAGCTACCCTCATTGCTGGCGACATAAGGCACCCATTATTTTTAGGGCAACACACCAGTGGTTCGTTGGCATGAATTACAAAAATAGCGACAAAAAATCATTACGTGATCTAGCAAATTCAGCAGTATCAGCTACTGCATTTTTTCCATCCTGGGGCAAGGCTAGACTGGAAGCTATGATTAAAAATAGACCAGATTGGTGCGTATCTAGACAAAGAAATTGGGGCGTACCCATACCCATATTTCTTCATAAAGAAACTTCAGAGCCACACCCAAAAACACAAAAGTTTTTCGAGTTGATTGCACAAATGATTGAAGAGAAGGGTATTGATGCTTGGTTTAATTTAGATCCTTCTACCTTACTAAAAGAGGATGCTAAAGACTATAAAAAAATAACTGATACTTTGGACGTATGGTTTGATTCGGGAACTACCCACGAGTCAGTACTAGCCCAAAGAACTGATTTGGCCCCTCAAGCAGACTTATATTTAGAGGGATCGGATCAGCATCGTGGCTGGTTCCAATCAAGCCTACTTACAAGTTGTGCAATAAATGAAAAAGCTCCATTTAAGGCATTGTTAACTCATGGATTTGTTGTTGATGGCAAGGGCTACAAAATGAGTAAATCCAAGGGAAATGTTATTGCTCCACAAAAAATTATGGATCAATATGGTGCGGATATTTTAAGACTGTGGGTTGCAACAACTGACTATTCAGCTGAACTGAATGTTTCAGAGGAAATCCTAAAGAGAGTTTCAGATAACTATCGAAGAATACGAAACACGCTAAGATTCTTGTGTGCTAATTTGGAGGATTTTGATTCCCGCATAGACCTTGTTTCTTCAGATGCATTATTGGGCCTTGATCAATACTCAATATACTCAGTGGATAGGCTACAAAAATCTGTTCTAGAGCATTACGAAAAATTTGAGTTTTATTTGGCCATGCAAAAATTCGTTGCTTTTTGCTCTGAGGATTTAGGCGGATTTTATTTAGATATTATTAAAGATAGGCTATACACAACAGCAGAAAATTCTTTCGCAAGAAGGTCTGCACAAACAGCGCTATATCATATAAGCCAATCGCTTATGCGAGTCATGGCCCCGGTCCTTAGCTTTACCTCGCATGAGCTTTGGGAGATTTTATGTAAAAATGCCAATCATTCTTTATTTTCGGATTTATGGTACGAACTTCCAAATCATCATTTAAGCAAAGATGACTTACAGTCCTGGGAGACTATAAAGATAGTGAGGAGTGTAGCAAACAAAAAAATTGAGGAGGTGAGGGAAGCAGGAAAAATTGGATCCTCTTTGCAGGCCGCCTTAGTTATCAAAGCGGAACCAGAATTAGCAGAACAAATATTAAAATTTAATGACGATCTAAAGTTTATTTTTATAACCTCCAGCGTTTCGGTTGAGTCGCATGAGGGTGCGTTGGAAATAGATGTAACTCCGTCAAAAGACTTTAAATGTCAGCGTTGTTGGCATTATGTTTCAGGTGTAGGGGAGGATAAGAGACATCCCTCAGTTTGCCCAAGGTGTGTATCTAATCTTTTTGGAGAAGGCGAGCTACGACACCATGCTTAAATTATTTGTTATCAGCGGTGCGATTGTATTAGCCGATCAAATATCAAAAAAATTTATTTCAGAAACCTTGAAGCTTGGAGAGGCTATCGAGATAACAAGTTTCTTTGATATTATTTATGTGCACAACACTGGAGCTGCCTTCAGTTTTTTAGCTAACGCAGGAGGTTGGCAAAGATATTTTTTAGCACTTATCTCATTGATAGTAAGTATAGCGCTTCCATTCTACATAAGAAAAAATCAACACAATAAGCTACTGGCATTTGGATTAACCTTAATTTTAGGTGGAGCCATAGGTAATTTAATTGATAGATTGTTACATGGATATGTAATAGATTTTGTTTCACTTCATAGGGATAATATTTTTTATTGGCCCGCTTTTAATGTTGCAGATAGNACCATAACCATAGGTGCAGCTTTTATTATCTTTGACTCATTTATCAAAAAAAAGCACTAATAAGACGAAGTNAATGTATGCTCTGGACATGGATTCTTGGAAGATTTTTNGGTTTGTTTGCTTTTGTAATATAATTCNAGACGATGAATAAACAATTGTTAAAAAAAAGCTATTGGGCAGCATTATTTTCAATATTAATGATCGTTATTGGACCATTAGTATCCCAAACGATTGCAGCTGACGAGTTAGAGGTAATATGCACATCTTCAGGCATTAAGATTGTTTCGTTAGGCGATTCAAATGATGCTGGTCGCAGTGGCTCAGCACTAAATTCTTGTGATTATTGTAAGTTGTCGGTTAAAGCTATAGAAAGTTTAAACTATGAGGCTAGCAACCCACCCTTTCTTAATACGAACAACATTTTTTCAACAAAAGAAAGTTTTTTCCGGTATATCCGTTTAGCTTTGCTTGCCTATGACAGGCAAGCTCCTCCTATATTCCTTTAAATAATTTCATGGCTCTGAAAAGGGCTATTTGATACAAATTTATTAAAGGATTTCAACAATGAAATGGCAATATAACGTAGCTTATTTACTACTATTTAATACAACCTTAGTATATGCAGAAACTATTATCAAACCTCTAAATATTGAGGTAATTGATAATAAAGAGGCACCATTTTCTGACGCCAGCCTTGACCTAGAGTCATTTAATGCTATAAAAAATATTAGTGTAGATACCGGGGATCTGCTTAGCGAGTTTTTAGGGGTTAATGCTATTAAAAACGGAGGTTTTTCTAGCCTACCTACGATTCAAGGCTTATCTGGTGATAGGATTAGTATAAAAATCGATGGAATGAGTCTCATATCATCATGCGCTAATCACATGAACCCTCCATTGTCGTATACAAGCCCTGTAAATATAAATAATATAGACGTTTTAGCCGGACTATCATCTGTTAGCCAGGGAGGTGACAATATTGGCGGTGTAATTTATATAGAATCAAATAAGTTGATGTTTGGGAAAGATGAAAAGCCAGCGACAAAAGGCAGCATTCAATCCTTTTTTCAAAGCAATAATGATTCAACAGGTATCAATCTGAATCTAACAGCAGTGGATAAGGACAAGGCTTTTAAATACTTTGGGTCTTTTATTGAAGCAAATAATTCTTATGCTGGAGGTTTTTTTAAAGACTCAGGAGTTGCTGCTAGCGGAAGGGGGTATTTAGCGGGAGATGAGATTGGATCGTCTCGGTTTAAAAATCAAAATCACCAACTCACTTTAGCTAAAAAAGAGGGGAAACACTATTATGAAGCCATGTTTGCATACCAAGATAGCCCCTATCAATCCTTTCCAAATCAGAGGATGGACTCGGTAGGTAATACAAACTACCAATTAAATATTAGACATCAGGCAGAGTATAATTGGGGCAATCTAAGCTCTCAAATATATTATGAAGACACTAACCATAAGCATAACTTTGCCAAGGACAAGCAATTTACCTATATCAATATGTTGGCCCAAACAAGTTACGGCATGCCTATGGAGGCAAATGGACAAACATTTGGGGTCTTGGCAGAGGGAGAGATATTTATGGACGATCAAAAAACCCTTAAAATAGGGGCTGAGATACAGCTATACGGATTAGATGACAAATGGGAATCGAATCCATCAGATCAAGGAATGATGAGCGGGAATGACTTCTATAATATCAATGACGGTGAACGAGACCGGTATGATATTTATGCTCAATTAGATACGCTCTGGTCTGATAGATGGCTTTCCTCCATAGGCTTAAGGTATGGACTGGTTCAGACTGACAGTAGCGATGTGCAGGGTTATAATCCTAATAACGACATGGGCTCCAATCAGCTAGATGATTCTGTCGCGTTCAACAACAGAGACCGATCCAAAACAGATAGTAATATTAATTTTAGTATGCTCGGAAAATACACCCCCAATAAATTATCTTCATTAGAGTTTGGATATACCATGAAAACTAAAAGTCCGAATCTTTACCAGCGATATACCTGGTCCACATGGACAATGGCAGCTAATATGAACAATCTTTATGGTGATGGTAACGGGTATGTTGGCAATATAGATCTAAGGCCAGAAACAGCACATAAAATTGGTCTTTTAATCGATCATGCCGGATCAGAAGGGAGGTGGATGATTAAAATAAACCCATACTATTCTTACATAAACGATTATATTGACGTTGAATCTCTTGCAACCCGATCTGATGGCTACAGAAACTTACAATTTAATAATCATGATGCGACGATTGCAGGTATCGATGTTGCTGCTAAGAGAAATATGTTTGAGTCATGGGGTTACGGAAAATATAATCTATCTGCTAAATTTAATTATCAGCGTGGAAGGAATATAGATAACAGCACAGACCTATATAATCTTATGCCGGCAAACCTAACCATGGCTTTTAATCAAGAGCTTGGTAGATGGAAAAATAGCTTTGTGGTGACGGTGGTAGATAAAAAAACGCATACCGATAGCGTAAGACAGGAAAGAGAAACTGCTGCCTTTACTATTGCGGACCTTTATTCATCCTATCGATTTTACGATTTAGAGATCGTTGGTAGCGTTGAAAATATTTTTAATCGCGCATACGATAACCCTAATGGGGGTGAGTATCTTGGGCAGGGAGCTACTATGAGCACAGGCATAACGAGAGCATCGTCTTCACAAGTTCCTGGCACGGGACGATCCCTTAACCTTGCTCTGACTTATTCATTTTAATTGTTACGGTATTTACGATAAGGAGCGATAAATTAGATGCAACAATTTTTCCATGAACTAGAAAAATCAACATCAGGACGGAGACTCTATGATATTACGGAAGATATTAGAATGTGGGTCCAATCTCAATTAGTTTCTGATGGATTGCTCACTCTTCATATTCAGCACACATCAGCTAGCCTTCTTATAAACGAGAACTATGACAGCGATGTATTGGTAGATCTGGAAAGTTTTTTTGCGAGACTTGTGGTGGATGGAGATAGTCACTTTATTCATACAACAGAGGGGCCAGACGATATGCCGGCTCATATTAGGACGGCATTAACTCAAACATCATTATCAATTCCGGTAAAGGACAAGCGAGCACTACTGGGCCAATGGCAAGGCATATTTATTTATGAGCATCGCTATGGCGAATTTAATCGGAGAGTCAATCTTCATTTAATTGGAGAGTAAGTTACTTTAGTGTAGTCCAGGACATGGGGTTAAAGGGCTTGCTATTTTTTCTTAATTCGTAATAAAGTCCATTAGCGCTATTACCTCCACTATTCCCAACTGTAGCAATTTGATCGCCACCATTAACCATACTGTTTTGCTTCATCAGCAAGGATTCATTGTTTCCATAAAGGCTCATATAATTTCCTCCATGGTCAATAATAAGAATATTACCAAACCCCCTTAGCCAGTCGGAGAAAACCACCTTCCCTTTAGCTACCGCATATACAGGATCTCCTTCATTTGCTTTAATAAAAATACCTTTCCACTTGATCCCAGTATCCGGCCGTTTTTTTCCAAACTTATGAATAATTTTTCCTTTAACAGGAAGCTTCAGTTTTTTCTTTAATTTCCTAAAGTTTAGCTTGTCAAGAGAGCTATCAGGTAGTGATTGGTTGTCAGCAACAATTTTTTTCTGTTTTATTCTTTTTTCATTTTCTGCTTGAGATTTTTGGATAAGAGTTGTAATGATGCTAGTGAGTTTTCTTTCATCAGCAATGAGTTTGGACTTTATTTTTTTTTTCGATTTTATTTCAAGGTTAATTTTCTTAAGAGTCTTTTTTTTCCTCACTTTTTCTTTTTGTAAAGCTTTGGCTTTTTTTTCTTTAGCTTTTTTTAGCGAAGCAATTTTTTTTATGGTGGCACCAATACTTTTTTTATTCTCTTCTACCTTAATTAAGTCTTTCTTGATGTCTTTGATGCTATCACTTTGAGCCTTTGATAAAAAACCTAGATACCTCTGATCTCTTGATATTTCGTTTGGATTAATACCTTCTAATAACATTTGTAATGAGCTGAACTTGCCATGGGTATAGCTATGATAGTAATTAAGAGATAAATTATTTCTTTTATCCTCAATACTTTTCTCTAATTCAGTTAATTCTTTTTTGAGTGCTTCTAATCTTTTTTGATTATTTTTTGCTCTTTTTTTTATCTTATAAATTTCTTTTTTAGTTTTACTTATATTTTTTTCTTCTTGTTTTAACTCGCGAGTAATGCCTTTTTGAGCTTTAGTTTTTTGAATAATTTGCTTGTCAAGACTATTGATTTTTTGTTGGATATTTTCCAGATCATTCTGGGTGCTGTCGATCGATTCATTAGGATAAGCATTGCTTGTATAAGCTACGACGCAAATAAAAATTACTAGAACAGAGCACGAAAAAAAAGATATTTTTTTTGGCATTAATTTTTGATGAGATTTTTTCCGGTCATTTCTGAGGGCACTTTTTCGTTGATAAGCTCTAAAATAGTTGGAGCTATATCTGAAAGGTTCCCTCCCTCCCTTAATGTGACATTTTCTTGCATATATAAAAATGGGACGCGGTTGGTTGTATGTTGTGTATGAGGCTGGTCATTCAGCTCATCTTGCATCATTTCAGCATTACCATGATCCGCAGTGATCATCAGAGAACCACCATTTTCTCTAACTGAATCAGTCACTAAACCAATGCACTTATCTAATGCTTCGATAGCTTTTATTGCTGCAGCCATTATGCCTGTATGGCCTACCATATCACCGTTAGCATAATTACAAATAATTAAATCATAATTCCGCGAATCTATTGCTTGTGTAAGCTTATCTGTTAATTCAAATGCGCTCATTTCTGGTTGAAGATCATAAGTTGCAACCTTGGGTGAGGGTATAAGCACTCTATCTTCCCCAGGATAGACTTTTTCTTCACCACCATTAAAGAAAAAAGTCACATGCGGGTACTTTTCAGTTTCAGCGATACGGAGCTGGGTCTTTCCGGCAGCGGATACTATTTCACCAATAGTATTTTTTATTTCTATTGGTTTAAATATAGGGGTAGCTTTTAATTGTTTTTTGTCATGACTTGTTAGAGAAAAGTAGTTTATTTTTTTAGGCCTATAGGTACGAGCAAATTCATCGAAGGAATCATTTAATATGCTATTGGTTAGTTGCCTGGCTCGATCCGATCTAAAATTCATAAATATAACTGTGTCCTCCTCCTCTATTCTTTTAAAACTTTTTGCCCCAATTGCAGTGGGAGATATAAACTCATCACTTTCATTACGATCATAGCCACATTCAATGGCTTCTAATGCAGATTCTGCACAATATTTACCGCTATTACTGACTACTAAATTATATGCAGCCTCGGTCCTCTCCCATCTACCATCTCTATCCATTGCATAAAAACGACCACAAACAGATGCTATCTCACCTATATCATTTGCCTTACAAAAGCTCTCAATTTTGGAGATGTATTTTTTTGCGCTTCTAGGGGGAGTGTCACGACCATCCAAAAAAGCATGAATAAAAACATTGCCTACGTTATTTTTTTTAGCGAGTTTTAGCATTGCATCGAAGTGGTCGATATGACTATGGACCCCGCCGTCTGAAACAAGACCAAATAGATGGAGAGATCGTTTATTTAAATATAAATCTGAAAAGTTTTGATTAAGCTCTTTATTTTGATAAAAAGACTGGTCGCTAATACTGTTGTTAATTCTTTCCAGATCTTGATAAATTACCCTTCCTGAGCCAATAGTAAGATGCCCAACTTCAGAGTTCCCCATTTGCCCTTTTGGGAGCCCTACAAACGACTCTGAAGCATTAATTAGGGTATGAGGGTACCTAGATTTTAAATTATTCCAATATGGTGTATGTGCTGCTGCAATGGCATTATTTTTAGTTTCTTCATTATGGCCAAAACCATCTAAAATTAAGAGGACTACTGTTTTTTTTTGCATTAAAGGCACTTAATTAAATTTTTAAAAATTATAACTTATTCAATTATAATGCCTCTTTTATAATAAGCTATGAAAATAGCTAATTGATTTTTATTGGAGCTTGATTTGGAATTTTTTACTAATAATGTTGCTTTAGTCTTTCTTATTATAGTTTCTGGGGCACTTCTATTGTTCCCTAAGATACTAGGTGCTAATCAAAAAGTAATTTCGGCTAAGGATTCAGTAATCCTTATGAATCAAGAAAATATTATTATTATCGATGTAAGAAGTTCAGAGGAGTTTGCTAAGGGTAAAATCGCTAACGCCATAAACATACCTCTTGATAAGCTAGCAGACAATATAGGGAGGCTAAAAAAGCACCCAAAAAAACAACTGCTTTTTTATTGCCAAAAGGGCATTCGATCTTCACAAGCCGTAAAGCTTGCTACTAAGCTGGGTCTAGAGCAATGCTCAAGCGTTGATGGAGGAGTCGATGCTTGGCTTAAAGAAAGTCTACCCATGGTCTTAAAGGCATAATAATGGTAAATATTTTAATGTACACGAGCAATCATTGCCCGTATTGCAGTAATGCGGAACAATTGTTAAAAAATAAAGGTTTTGCTATTGATCAGAAATTATATATTGATCAGGATGCTGATCTGTTATCTGAGATGATGGAAAAAACAGGAAAAAGAACTGTACCACAAATTTTTATTGGCTCTATATATGTCGGAGGTTTCGATGACTTACGGAGAATGGATTTATCAGGAGAGCTTGAAACAATTCTAAAAGGTTAATTTATTTAACCCTGAAAGGTTCATACTTTGGATATAAAGCGATAGAATAACGATAAATTTTTTAAATATTGGAAAAATAATGGCTGAAGAAAAAAAAACCAAAACTGCTGCATCAAAAAAACCTGCAACTAAAAAAACAAAAGTAAACTCTCCTTCAGGGACAAATGAATCGCAAGCACAAGGGCCAGGCTTTGGAATTGAGAAATTATTTCTAAAAGATGTGTCTGTGGAGGTTCCAAATTCACCGGAGATATTTACATCTAGAGAGGCGCCTCAAATAAGCATTGAGTTAAATAATAATGCCAAGCCATTATCGGATGGTTTTTTTGAAGTGGCACTTCAAATAACAGTTACATCAAAACAGGCAGATAAAACTGCATTTTTAATCGATGTCACTCAGGCAGGTATTTTCGCTATAAAGAATGTTCCTGAAGAGGGCTTGGAGCCAATATTGGCGATTACCTGCCCGAATATACTTTTTCCATATGCGAGAGAGGCTATATCCGATTTGGTAATAAAAGCTGGATTTAGCCCAGTTTTACTTAACCCAATTAATTTTGAAACATTATATATGCAACAAAAAGAACAGCAAGCAGGTGGATCTTCACCGAATGTTAATTAATCGAGTCTTTCAGGGACTATTATTAGCAGTTCTTTTTATAGCAGTATCTATTCAGCCGGTTTTATCGGCTGAATTTGTCGCTATAAAATCAAAAAAAACTATTCTCTACGAAGGCCCATCTGACTCAACAAGTAAGGAATTTATTGTTACTGAGTCTTACCCACTAAAAGTACTTGTAAAGCTAAAAGACTGGACCAAGGTTAAAGACCATGAAGGAAAGATAAGTTGGGTAAAGGTCCAGGATACATCCAATGAAAGAACTGTCATGACCTTAAAGTCGAACGTTATTGTGTTTTACAAGCCATCCTTCTCTAGCGTTAAATTAGCTGACGTTGGTAAATATGTTGCTTTAAAGCTACTTTCACCGATTCAGGCGGATGGTTGGATCGAAGTAAAAACGCTAACTCAAAATATTGAGGGCTTTATAAGAGTTCAGGATGTTTGGGGAATATAAGTTATGAAAGTAGCTGTTTTAGGTGCTGGTGCTTGGGGCACAGCCTTGGCTATCCATCTAGCAAAAAAATACCATGTCACGCTGTGGGCAAGAAATAGATCACATATTTCAGGTATGAAAAAAGCTCGTAGCAACCCTAAATACCTAGGAAATTTTTTATTCCCTGAGAATTTATCTCTAGAGAATGACTTGCATGCAGCTGTTGGACCCTCAGATCTAATAATTTCCGCAGTTCCCACATCTGCTTTTCGAAAGCTGTTATTTGAGTTAAATGTTATTAACAAGCTTCCTATCATTTGGGCTAACAAGGGCCTTGAGGTTGGTACTGGAATGTTGCCACATGAAGTTGCTATAGACGTTTTAGGGGACCCAAGTTTAAGTAGTAGAGATTTTGGAGTTATTTCCGGGCCAAGCTTTGCTGCTGAATTAGTAAGAGAGCTTCCAACAGCAGTTACATTAGCTGCCACTAGCGAAGAATTATGTCAGTTTGCTGCCAATGCGTTTCACCATGGATGCATGCGTATTTATACAAGCAATGATGTTGCGGGCGTATCTGTAGGCGGGGCACTTAAAAATGTTATTGCTATTGCTGCAGGAATATCTGATGGAATGGGTTTTGGTAACAATGCTCGAGCTGCGATTATCACAAGAGGCTTAACTGAAATTTCCCGCTTCGGCGAGTCAATTGGTGCAAATGCTGATACTTTCTCTGGATTAGCTGGTACGGGAGATTTAGTTCTTACTTGTACGGGCGAATACTCTCGAAATAGAGAAGTGGGTTTACGCTTAGCACAAGGACGAACTATTAATGAAATTCTTGACGGATTGGGGCATGTTGCTGAAGGGGTCTTTACGGCGAAAGAGGTCATCAATAGGGGAACTCTTCTCGGAATAGAGATGCCAATAACCTTTCAGGTCTCCCAGGTAATTCATGAAGGGAAAGCCCCCAGAGATGCAGTGCAAGACCTGCTAAGTAGAGAAATAAAAGCGGAGCATTAAATTCCTTCAGTAAAGTTTATTTGGCGCCACGCTTCGAATATTACGATTGCCACAGTGTTTGATAAATTCATACTTCGATTACTCGCTACCATTGGAACTCTTATGTTGGCTTGATTTCGTTTATCGTTAAGCCTTTCAGGAGGTAATCCTCGAGTCTCGGGTCCAAAAATAAAAACATCTCCCGCCTCATATTTGAAGTGATGATAATGGCTGTCTGATTTCGTCGTTACTGCAAAGTGACGATGGTTCTTTAACTGCGCATAGCATTCTTCATAATTATCGTAAACCCTTACATTGGCCATATCATGATAATCAAGTCCTGCCCTTCTCACTGGCTTTTCGTCTAAAGTAAAGCCCATAGGCTTTATTATATGAAGGCTTGATTTAGTGTTTACGCAGAGCCGTATAATGTTTCCAGTATTTGGTGGAATTTCAGGTTCAAAAAGCACAATATTAAACATATGATTAATTTTTATACAGTTGTTAAAAAATAGTGTAAAATTACTTAACCAATCAAGTTTTGGTTAATTTTATAATACAATCAATAAGTTAGGATTAGCCATGACAAAAATAAGTAATGACTCTAACTCCGAAACGGTCCATTTTTTGAAGACTAAGCCCACCTCTGATGAAAGTGTAAAGCAAAAATGGCCCAAGGATGCAATTACTAAATTATTTAACCTGAGCTTTAATGACCTTTTATTTAAGGCTCACACCGTACATAGAGAAAACTTTGACCCTAACAGTGTGCAATTAAGCACATTGCTGTCAATAAAGACGGGAGGATGTTCTGAGGACTGCAGTTACTGTCCTCAATCCGCTCGCTATGATACCGAGGTTGATAACACTCCGATACTGAGTATAGAAGAGGTAATGAAAGCCGCCCTAGCTGCAAAAGAAGCAGGGGCGACTCGGTTTTGTATGGGTGCAGCATGGAGAGGCCCTAAACAAAAAGATTTAGATTTGGTAAAGACGATGGTTACATCTGTTAAGTCACTCGGTATGGAAACATGTGCCACCTTAGGTATGCTCAAAGATGGTCAAGCCGAGCAGCTTAAGGAAGCAGGCTTAGATTATTATAATCATAATCTCGACACATCTCCCGAGTTATACGGTGATATTATTACAACACGAACCTACCAAGACAGGCTCGATACATTGGCTAGAGTTCGTTCTGCTGATATCCATGTCTGTTGTGGAGGTATAGTTGGGCTTGGTGAAACATTGTCTGAAAGAGCCGGGCTGATTGAGCAATTAGCTAATTTACCAGAACCCCCTGAAAGCGTGCCAATAAATTTATTGACTCAAGTGGAGGGCACGCCAGTTATGGGTATAGATGCATTTGACCATTTGGAATTCATTCGAACGATAGCAGTTGCTCGAATAACTATGCCAAAAAGCTTCGTTCGACTATCAGCCGGAAGAGAGAGCATGGATGATGGTATACAAGCATTAGCTTTTTTTGCTGGAGCAAATTCAATATTTTATGGAGATGAGCTGCTCACCACAGGCAATCCAAATGTTGAAAAAGATAAATTATTATTTACGCGCTTAGGCATAAAAAATATTTAATAATGAAGGATGAAAAAATAGCTAAAGAAATTGCTTTTTTGAAGAAAGAAAATTTATACAGAAAAATAAAAACCGTAACAAGTATAAAAAGAAATAAAATTCTGGTTGACGGAAAATGGCACATTAACTTCGGAAGCAATGATTACCTTGGCTTATCTCATCATAAGTCAATACAGCAAGCAATTATTTCTGCAATAAGAAGGACGGGTGTTGGGGCTGGAGCTTCACATCTTATATCAGGCCATCATTCATCGCATGAAAGCCTAGAAATAAAGGCTGCAAAGTATCTTGGTTTTGATCAAAGCTTATATTTTTCTTCTGGATACCTAGCTAACCTCACTTTTTTTGGGAGTCTTCTGAAAAAGGAAGATGCCATATTTTCTGATAAATTAAATCACGCCTCACTCAATGATGGAGCAATACTTTCTTGCGCTAAATTTTATAGGTTTAAACATCTAGATTTAATTCACTTAGAAGATCTTTTAAAAAAATCAAACGAAAAGAACAAGATAATTGTTACTGATGGTGTTTTTAGTATGGATGGTGACATAGCGGATATAAGATCATTATTATCATTGTGCCATCAATATGATGCGCACCTCTTTGTTGACGACGCCCATGGTTACGGTGTGTTGGGGTCGGATGGCCAAGGTATTTTAGAACATACAGCAATGAATAAGTTGTTATCAAAAAAAGATAGAGATCGAATTATTTACATGTTTACACTTGGAAAGTCTGTAGGTGTCTCTGGTGCAATATTATGTGCAAAAAAAAATATCATTGATTTTCTTATACAAAAGGGAAAGCCGTATATTTATACAACAGCAACAATGCCCGCTATAGCAGAGGGCATATCGTTATCTCTAGATTTAATTAAAGACGGAAAGATCCTGAGAGAAAAATTAATTAAAAATATTCAAATATTCAGAGAATCTATTCGTAAGAAAAATCTTTTAATGAATTCAATTACAGCAATACAACCGATACTTATCGGCAGTCCCGAACAAACTCTATATACTTCTGCATGCCTTCTTGACCAAGGGTTTTATGTTCCTGCAATACGTCCACCAACGGTCCCAAAAAATCAATCACGATTGCGTGTTTCCCTTTCAGCTAATCATAGTAAAAACGATGTATTAGGATTAACAAAAGCAATAAACAGGTTGACGAGATAAATGCATAGTAAAGAATTGGGGGAAGGTGACCCATTAATATTAATTCATGGATGGGGAATGAATGCAAAAATTTGGGATAGAGTTGAGAGTGGGCTTAGTAAAAATTATGCATTGATTATTGTTAATTTTCCGGGAATGGGAGGGTGTAAAAACATCAATAATTATTCTATGGAATCACTTGTAGATGAGCTGGATCTGTTAGTTCCAAATAACAGCAGCATTGTTGGCTGGTCATTAGGAGGTCAGCTTGCTATTGCCTATCAAAAAAAATACCCAAAAAAAGTAAAGAAATTAATTTTACTATCTACAACACCTTGCTTTATTAATAAGTCGGGATGGGATTATGGAATAAAGGAAGTAATTTTTGATAAGTTTTCAAAGCAGCTAATTTTGAATTGGAGGGCAACTATAGAACAGTTTTTATTGCTACAGTTGCATGGTTTGCCTAACATGAGAAAAGTAACTAAAGACCTTCAACACGAAATGTTTAAGCTAGGTGAACCAGAACCTAATGCTCTAATTAACAGCCTAGAACTCCTTAAAAAGAATGATTTAAGACATGATTTATGCAAAATTAGCGTATCGACACTTATCATTTCTGGAGGAAGAGACAAGATTGTCCCGGTTGACGCTTCAGTTTATATGTATGAAAACGTTCCAGGGGCAACGCTTGAAATATTTGAGAATGCTAACCATATTCCATTTTTAACAGAAACACAGCGCTTTGTTGATACGGTTCAGTGTTTTATAAACAGCTAATGATAGACAAACTTTACAAAAGAAAAGTTTTTAATCGTGCAGCAAGCTCGTATGATAAGCACTCTATGTTGCAAGATAAGATATCAGATAATTTATATGACAAACTAGCGCTGATAAATATTGATCCACAATCTGTATTAGATTTAGGTTGTGGAACAGGTAGAAATGGTGTGAGGCTTTCTGAGAGATTCAAAGCAGGTAACTTAGTTAACTATGACTTATCCGACAAAATGCTTCGCTTAACTAAAGATAAGTTTTTGGAATTATTTCCCCTGCCTTCCAGGATGGCGGACACCTCACACTATATATGTGGAGACATTGAACAACTACCTTTTCAAGACAATTCCTTTGATTTGATATGGACTTCAAGTGCCATACAATGGTGTAACAATCTCCCAGTATCTTTCGATGAAATTATTAGAGTTCTAAGTCCTAATGGGCTTTTTATTTTCAGCACCTTTGGTCCGAAAACTTTATGGGAATTGAAAGAGGTTAATGAGAAAATTTCAGGTGAGAGTAAAACTAATAAATTTATAGCCAAGCACAATATTGATGAGCTATTGCTTGCATCAGGCTTTAAGTCACCGCTATTAGAAGCTAAAAATATTACATTGCCTTACTCTTCTACGGAAAAACTATTGCTAGATATAGGAAAAATTGGTGCAAGCAATGGAAACTCAAATAGAAGTAAAGGTTTAAGGGGGAGAGGTTTTATGGAGTCAATAAAGAAAGAGTATGAATCTTTCAAACAGGACGATCTATACCCAGCAACCTATGAGGTTATCTATGGCCACGCATGGAAGGGACAACAATCTTGTGAAGTAAAGACCGGAGAGCTTACCAAATGATCAAAAGGGGAAAATATTTTGTTACGGGAACAGATACTGATATAGGAAAGACCTATGTTACCCTGGCTTTGATGGATATGTTCAAGAAGAAAGGATGTTCGGTCATTGGAATGAAGCCTATCTCTGCTGGTATCGATATTTTTAATGGCCTTGAAATTAACTCTGATGTTTTTCATATCATGCAATCTAATAGCTTGGAGATCAATCAATCAATAGTTAATAGCTACTCCCTAAAACATCCTGCATCGCCCCATATTTCAGTAGAAAAACAAGTTGTTTCGATAGATTTTTCATTAATCAATAGCCATATAAAAGCCTTAGAAGGTAGGGCTGACTTACTTCTTGTTGAGGGAGCAGGAGGTTATGAATGTCCAATTGATCCTTTAAGAAACATATCAGATTTAATAAACTATCTGGATATCCCAGTTATTTTTGTAGTTGGTATTAAGCTAGGTTGTTTAAATCACGCACTGCTTACTATCAAATCTATGCAAAGTAACAATCAAAAAATATTTGGATGGGTTGCAAATATTGTTGACCCTGAAATGACTTTTGTTGAAGAAAATATCTTGTTTTTAAAGAATTTTATTCAAGCCCCATGTCTTGGTGTTATCCCCTTCTCAAATTCAACGAGTGACGATAGTTTAGAAGACTGTATTCATTGGCCCTCAGAATGATAAATTTTAAATTCTTTGCTGTATTGCTCTATTTCAGGACTTACTAAGCCGCTCACATCTCTATCCTGCGATAATTTCTTTCTAATCTCAGTTGACGAGATAGGCATCAGTGGAAATTTAGCAAAATAAATACCGCCATATCCATTTTGGCTCAACTCATCTAGGGTGAGCGCTGTATTTTTTTTAATGAGATTGCTTAGAAGGGGATTTATTGTGTTTAAATCAACCTTGTTACCCTTTCTTTGAATGACTATAAAGTGGCAATAATTCAATAAAGACTCCCATTGAAACCATTGGTGCAAGTTTAGCAATGAATCCATCCCCATAATAAAGGCATAGGAGGTTTGTTCATCTCTTGCTGTTAAATACTTTAAGGTATCTATAGTGTAGGTTGGATTATTATTTTTTTTTGACTGTAATACCTCATACTCTGATATCTCATAACAGTCTTCATGGAAGACCTTATGTAACATTTCTAGGCGAAAGTTATCGTTTGTAAGTTTTTTGTTTAAAGGGGATGTTCCAGTAGGAACAACAATAATTTTTTCCATACAAAGTTTTTCTATGCAATGTTTAGTTATTGCATAATGGCCATTATGAACAGGATCAAAAGCACCACCAAAAATACCTATTAATTTTCTAGGCATCACTTAGCCTCGTATTTGACCTGTTCCCAAAACAATGTATTTCATAGAGGTTAATCCTTCTAAGCCCACAGGGCCCCTGGCATGAAATTTGTCAGTAGAAATTCCAATTTCTGCTCCAAGGCCATACTCAAAACCATCAGCAAAGCGGGTAGATGCATTAATCATAACGCTGGATGAATCAATCTCACGTAAAAACTGCATGGCATTGCCGTGGTTATTAGAAATTATAGATTCAGTATGTCCGGAAGAGTATTTGTTTATATGGGCTATGGCCTCATTAATAGTTTCGACTATTATGCAAGAAATAGTAGGTGCGAGATATTCCTCATAATAATCTGACTCTGAAGCTTTTGTTATATCAGGAATAACTTTTATTGTATTTGCGCAGCCTCTTATTTCAATATTTTTTGCATCGAATATTTCTTTTATTTTCGGTAAAAAATTACTTGCAATAGATCTGGATACTACTAAAGACTCAAGAGTATTGCATGTCCCTAGTCGCTGGGTTTTTGAATTATCAACTATAGAAAGTGCATTTTCAATGTCTGCGTAAGCGTCAACATAAATATGGCAATTACCATCCAAATGTTTAATAACTGGGATTCGTGCCTTCTCGGTGATCATTTTAATCAGGCTTTTTCCTCCTCGTGGGATTATTACATCAACAAAATTGTTCATTTGTATTAGCTCAGTTACGGCTTCACGATCTTTTGTATTTATTACTTGGACGCATTCTTTAGGGAGGCCGGCAACGATTAATGACTCTTCTATTAGTCTTGCAAGGAAGCTGTTCGATGCTAACGATTCTGACCCACCCCTAAGAATGATAGAATTTCCGGACTTTATGGCAAGACCAGCGGCATCAATAGTCACATTTGGTCTTGATTCATATATCATTCCGATAACGCCAAGAGGGACACGCATCTGCCCAACCTGAATACCTGATGACATTTGTTTAATGTTACTAATTTCACCAATTACGTCATTCAGAGATGCGATTTGTAGCAAGCCGGTAACCATTGATTCAATTGTTTTTTTACTGAGAGTTAATCTATCTATGAAAGCAGCATCCAGGCCCCTTTTTTTAGCATCCTCAAGGTCTTTTTGATTTTTTTTGATAATCTCGCTTTCATTTTTAGAAAGGCGATTAGCTAAATCACTTAAAAATTGATTTTTTTTGGCGCTGCTAGCTTTTGCAAGATCATAACTTGTTTTTTTTGCTTTCAAGCCAATGTCTTGCATGTAAGTTTTTATATTCATAACCATATATTATATCTTTAGTTTGTTGTGGATACGAGCCAATCCAAAAGACAGTCTATTAAGCTCGAGCCACGGATCACCACATTTAATGCCTTTGCAAATTAAATCAATATCCTTAATTCTAGATAATACCCCCTCAATCTGACTTTTTGTCATTGCTTCTAATGATCTTTTTACGTTAGTTTGAGCTGAACCAAATATGCGCATTGAGCTATAGTCTTGAAAGTTTGGGTTTTTTTTATTTTGAAATTTAAATTTAGCAACTGCCTTAAAGATCCATGCATACAAACCATTTACTGAAAGCGCATCCGATCCTTCTTCCTGAAGACATGCCAACGCGTCTATAACTCTTTTTTTATCACCAGACATACAAGCATTTAATAGCTCAAAGGCATCATATCGCGATCCATTTGATAGATGGTATAGTAATTGCTTGATATTAATTTCTTCACATTAAATAGCAGCCGAAGTTTTTTTAGCTCATTTTCAAGTAGGAGAAAGTTTCCCTCAGTCATGCCTATCAATATATTAATAGAATCTTGAGAAAGAAGTATTTGATGAAATTTTGCTCTAGCCATCACCACCTCTTTAATCTGAGCCGATTTAGGCTCAAATGCCTCTAAGACAATACTTGTCTTTTGCAATTCTTTGGACCAGATTGTCTTGCTAAAGTCTTTTATTGTGGAATTAAGATGAAGTTTGAATAAGTCCATTGTATTAGTTTTAATGGCGCTAGCTACAAACTGCTTAACTTCTTCTGAGATCCTTCCGTTCAAAATATTAATGCGGAAGTATGTATGGTTATTAAAAAGCGAGCCGTCCATAAATAAAGGCTGTATAGATTCCAACTTTGTGGTTTTATCTATTGTTATATTAATTTGATCAAAGTGACCAATTTTTAGATATTCTTGGATAACAACGTCGACGTGATTTTTAGTAACCGGCTCGTCACCTACAACGATTATGCAGTTTTTTTTAAGATTTTCTAGGCTCTTAACAATCTCTATTGAAAAATTAAGACCACTCACTGTTTTTTTAGTCCTTCTGTAAGGATATTTGGGTGGCCATTGTTCTTATCAACTCATCTTTCATTCCGCGAATCAGTCGCTTCTCTTCCAATTCTTTTGCTACAATATTTTCATTATCAAATGTATATTGTCGGTTTAGATCAAGTGTAATGGGAGTCGACCATTCCGTAGAGTTTATATTTTTTACTCTATATGTGACCGTATAAATTAACTCATACTCACTGACTAAACCGGAGGAATTAAGCGATAAAATATTCTTTTGTAAACCGTCACTTAGTATTTCAATTGCCATCTCACCGTCAGCTGGAAAGACTTTAACTCCAGACTGCTTAAACCTTTTGCTCAATTGTTTACCAAAATCACTCGACCCACCCGATATTGTAATTGAATTAAAATTCGCTTCTATCTTACCCCTTAGCTGAAATCCGCATGCAATAAGCAGTAGTGTCGCAAATAAAACAAAAAGATTATTTCTTACTGAAGAATTCATTTTTCTTACCCTTAGATTACAATATTAACCAGCCGATTTTTTACATAAATGATTTTTTTAATTTTTTTCTGATCGACTAATTTAGCCACACTTTCTAAATTAACCACAGCTTCCTTTATAGCCTCTTCGGACATCTCTACTGATATTATCATATTTGCCTTTAGTTTTCCGTTTACCTGGATAACTATAGTAACTTCATCCTTAATTAATGCTTTGCTATCTACTGAAGGCCAAGATTGATCTTCGAAACTATCATTGAGGTTTATTTTTTCCCACAAAAACTTACTAATATGAGGAACAAAAGGGCTTAATAAGATAAGCGCCTTAGTTAGCACCTCCTTTCTTAATAAAGGGCCAACCGTGTTATTTTGCGTTGCCTTTGTGAGCATATTCATTAATTCCATTATCGAGGATATCGCAGTATTAAAGCTGGTTCTGCGTTCTAAGTCATCGGTCACTTTTTCAATTGTTGCATTGAGTTTGTATTTAAGTTCTTGATTTATTTCAATAACATTTGAAGTCTCTTGCTCTTCTTTGTGATCGATAAATTCATACACTAATTTCCATAACCTTTTTAGAAATCTATGCGACCCTTCAATTCCTTCATCAGACCATTCTAGGCTTTGTTCTGCTGGTGCAGCAAACATAATGAATAGTCTGGCAGTATCGGCACCATATTTATCTATTAAGTCTTGAGGGTCTACTGTATTTCCTTTGGATTTAGACATTTTTGCCCCATCTTTAAGAACCATACCCTGCGTTAATAATTTTTTGAATGGCTCTTTCGTATTTATTAGCTTTAAGTCATATAGCAACCTATTAAAAAACCTTGCATATAATAGATGTAGGATTGCATGTTCAATTCCACCAATATAATAATCAACTGGAAGCCAGTAATTAGCTCTTTTATCAAGCATTTGTTTATCTTGATCAAAAGATGCATACCTTGCAAAATACCAAGATGATTCAAAAAAGGTATCCAACGTATCCGTTTCTCTTGTGGCTTGAGATCCGCATAATGGGCATACACAATTTAAGAAGGTTTCCAGTTTTTTTAAAGGTGAACCTGATGCATCTATAGAAATTTCTGAAGGAAGTTTAATGGGAAGGTTTTTTTCAGATTCAGGAATGTCACCACATTTTTCGCATTTAATCATTGGAATCGGGCAACCCCAAAATCGCTGTCGTGAAATACCCCAATCCCTTAATCTATATTGTATTTTTTTTCGTCCTTGCTTTGTAGACTCAAGCTTTGTCGCAATTACTTCTTTTGCTTCAATGCTTGAAAGACCATTAAACTCATCTGAGTTAATGAGTATTCCATCACCGACAAAAGCTTCGTTATCATTACCAGCCTCGCTGGCAATAACCTCGATCATAGGTAAATTATATTTAGTTGCGAACTCAAAATCTCTTACGTCATGATAGGGGACGGCCATTACTGCTCCTTCTCCATAGCTTATCAAAACATAGTTAGCAATCCATACGGGGATATTTTTTCCAGTCAGTGGGTGGGTTACATAAATACCTGAAAAAATGCCTTTTTTCTCTGCTGTTGCAATATCGGCCTCTGCAACGCCAATTTTTTTGCATTCCGCTATAAAATCATTTATGTCAGTATTGGTTTTAGCTAGATCGCTACTAATTTTATGTTCGGGAGCAATAGCCAGGTAGGTTGCGCCCATAAGAGTATCAGGTCTTGTTGTGTATACCCTTATGACTCCAGTGGCATCAGATAAAGTAAAATCAACTTCGCAGCCCACGCTCTTACCAATCCAATTTCTCTGCATTGTTTTAACTTGCTCAGGCCATTCATTTAGCTCGTCTAATCCCTCTAGTAGGTCTTCGGCGTAGTCTGTAATCTTCATAAAGTATTGAGGTATTTCTTTTCTTTCAACTATCTCCCCTGATCTCCATCCACGACCATCAATGACCTGTTCGTTAGCTAATACTGTTTTGTCTACAGGATCCCAATTCACCATAGAGGTTTTTTTATAGACCAAGCCTTTTTTGAATAACTGGATAAATAGCCATTGTTCCCATTTATAGTAGGAGCTGTCACACGTGGCAATTTCTCTGCTCCAGTCAACGGCTAGACCCAATTGCTTTAGTTGATTTCTCATTTCACTTATATTTGCATAGGTCCATTTATCCGGAGCTGTATTATTTTTAATCGCAGCATTTTCAGCAGGTAAGCCAAATGCATCCCAGCCCATAGGTTGCATCACATTAAAGCCTCTTAGTCTTTTGAACCTTGAGATGACATCACCAATAGCATAATTACGGACATGACCCATGTGAAGTTTTCCGCTTGGATAGGGGAACATACAAAGTGCATAGAATTTTTCTTTAGGAGAGCCTTCAGAGGCTTCGAAAGCTTTTTTTTCTGCCCATTCACTCTGGATATTTTTTTCTAATTCTTTAAAGGTGTATTCAGGCAGCATAGGACTAACCAAGAAGGTCCTTAAGTGTTTCGTTAATAGATTCGGGTGAAGCGGTTCCATTGACCCTCAAGGACTTAGGCTTAGGGTCTTTTGAATAGTTCGCATAAAAATTGACGAGTGGCTCTGTTTGATCATGGTAGTTCTTAAGTCGTTTAATGATAGTTTCCTCAACATCATCATCCCTAATAACAAGAGGGTCACCGGTTTCGTTATCCACACCATCTCGCTTGGGAGGGTCATACTTAATATGATAGACTCTTCCTGACGCTGGGTGAATTCTTCGGCCGCTAAGCCTCTCAATAATAACGTTATCCGGAACATCGATTTCGATTACAAAGTCTACGTTTATGCCTGAATCGCTCATGGCCTCAGCTTGAGGTATAGTCCTTGGAAAGCCATCAAGTAAGAAGCCATGCATACAATCGGCTTGAGTTACCCTTAGCTTTACAAGGTCAATAATTAGAGAATCTGGAACTAATTCTCCGCTATCCATAAATTGTTTTGCTTTTATTCCAAGATCATTATTAGCTTGAACAGCCGAGCGAAGCATGTCCCCTGTAGATATTTGGGGAATATTAAATTTAGACTTTAAAAAATTTGCTTGAGTTCCTTTCCCTGCTCCGGGAGCACCTAAAAGTATAATATTCATGTTTGATAGCGCCTTTTAAATTGTAAAATTATAGCAGTTTCATAGTGATATTTTATTGCCATACATATAATTCTCAATGTTTATGAATGTTGAAATGCTAAGATTTTCAGCGCGATCTTGTGGGTTAATTCCCAGCGAATTAAAATCTTTTTCATCAAGAATATTTTTGAAATTATTCTTGATAGTTTTTCTTTTTTGGTGAAAGGCAAGCTTAATAACTTTTTTAAAGTTATCCATATCTTTGAACGTTAAATCAAAGTCTTTTTTGGGAATTAATCGAACAAAGGAGGATTGAATTTTGGGGGCGGGTGTGAATGCATCTGCAGGAATGTGAAGTAAGATTTCGGCTGTGAAAAAATATTGAATCAATACGCTTAATCTACCATAACACTTTGTCCCAGGAACCGCAGCAATGCGTTCTGCTACTTCTCTCTGAAACATAAAATGAAAGTCTTTTTTGCTATCAATTAGATCAATCATTTTGATCATAATTTCGGTAGATATGTAATAAGGTAGGTTTCCAATAATACGATCAAAACTCCTTAAAACCTCCTTGCTCATCAATAAAATATCATCTTGCATTATTGATATTTGACTTTCAGCTACTGTTTTATTTAGGTGAGCTACCATATCCGAGTCAATTTCGATGACATCGATATGTGATATTTTCGATAAAATGGGTTTAGTTAATGCGCCCATTCCAGGCCCTATCTCTAAAATTCTATCTTTTTCTTTGGGGTTAATATGATTGATTATTTCTTTAATGATTGAGGTATCAGTGAGAAAATTCTGCCCAAACTTTTTTTTAGCCTTAATCATGCGCTTAATTCAATTGCAGTAAATATCGCCTCATAAAAACTTGATGGATCAATCTCTTTTGATCCGACAATGTTGAATGCTGTGCCATGGTCGACAGATGTGCGTATAAATGGCAGCCCCAATGTTACATTTACCCCTTTTCCAAAAGATAGCGCTTTAAATGGTGCTAAGCCTTGGTCATGAAACATTGCTAGAAAGGCATCGGTTTTTTTTATATGGCCAGGTGTAAATGCAGTATCTGCTGGAATAGGGCCAACTAGATTGCAACCCTGCCCATTTAATTTGTTTATGGTCGGTATTAAAACGGTCAACTCCTCATTACCAAACTCCCCATTTTCTCCTGCATGCGGATTTAAACCTGTTACAGTAATTCTGGGGGATAAGACTTTAAATTTAGTTTTCAGGTCATTGTGTAAGGTCAGTATAATTTTCTCTAATTTTTCTCTTGTTATTGTTTTTGGAACATCTGATAGGGGAATGTGAGTTGTAGCTAGTGCGACACGAAGTTTGTTATGCACGAGCATCATCACTTCTTGATTTTTTGTGTTTGACAATTTTGCAATGTATTCAGTGTGGCCTGTAAATTTATTGCCACTGTCAGACAAATTTCTTTTGATATTGGGAGGGTTACAAGGGCATCATAGTTCATGGCCATACATTCTTTAACTGCATAATCAATCATTTGCATTTGCGCCTTAGAGTTGTGCTTATTAGGCAAACCTGGAATAACATCATTTTCGTAATGTATATTCTTTACATAAAGCCTGCCATCACCTTTATGGAGAGATACATTTTCTTGAAATACTAATTTTTTACCATGCAGCCCAGCTCTTTGAACTAACGCCTCTTTATTGGCCAGAATAGTAATGGATGCATTAAAAAGTTTCTCTGCAAGAAAAACAATCAAATCAAGTCCTATACCTGAAGGATCGCCGCAATTAATTATAATTTTAGGTAAATCGTCACCCATTAGTTATCGGTTAATATTTCAATATTAGATTGTTGTTTAAGGTCATGAAACCAATCTTTATATCTTATTTCCGCCTTATAGTTAAGGAGCTGAAGCCTTGCTGATAAACTCTGTGACTCTTCCGTTATATCTTTATCCCTTTTCGCAATCAATTCAATTAAATGCCAGCCTGCCGCAGTTTTAAAAGGGCCGACAATGGAGTTGTTTGACGCATTGTCAAGTTCGACTTGAAATTCTGGAAGCAAGTTATTTCTATCGACCCACCCGAGCTCACCATTTTTTTTGGCGGAGGACAAATCTTCGGAGTATTGCGAGGCTGCTTCAGCAAAAGGTAAGCCGTCAGAAATTTGATTTTTAATATTGTTGAGCTTGGATATAAGGTCATTTTCTGCTGTCACTTGATTTTTTTTTAATAAAATTTGATTGATATTGTATTGCGTAGAATATATCTTTTCTTTGGTGCTTTTACTTTGCATTTCATTGACCAGAAGGATGTGATAGCCGTTATCGGAAAGAAAGGGTTTAGAAATTTCTCGGACGCTCATTCCCTTAACATGCTCAACAAAAATATTTGGAAGATTATTAAGCTCAAACCAACCCATGAGCCCACCTTTTTCTGCATATGGACCATCAGACAATTCTTGTGCCACTTCGTCGAAAGGCCTATTCTGAAGTTCTTTGAGCACTTTTTCGAGCTTTAGGGTTAATTGATTTTCATCACCNCTATTTTTTTTTAACAGTATGTGAGAGATNCTGTATTGATCTGGATTTCTTAGCCTTTCTTTTTCAATGAATTNTTTAATCTCATAGTCGGAAATGTTNATTTGAGANAAAATTGCTCGCTCTTTTATGGTTCTCAGGGTTAATTGAAATCTAACNTCCTCATACAAGTCGTCTAACCCCCCACTTTTTTTGGCGCTTTCTTTAAGCTGCTCTAATGTGATGTTGTTATTAGCGGCAATATTCTTTAATGCATTATCTATCTGCTGTATGTCGATGATAATTTGACTTTGCTCAGCATACTGACCGATTATTTTTTTTTCTATTAATTCGTCTAAAACTATTTCCCTAATTTCTTTTTCACTGGGCAAGTTATTTGGATCACTTCCTCGCAGCCCCTTGTTAAAACTCGCAATACCATGCTCCATCTCTTTTTGAGTAACAACATCTTTTTCAACCACNGCTACAATCTTATCAAGAGGCTCATAATCATCATAACCCCATGAAAGGCATGCATGAGATACTATTAGAACGATGAATATCAATGAATTTATAACGGACCGCATATTTATGATTTAATCTTGATTTTCATTCCTATACGACTCAGGAAGTTGGTTTAATCCATAAGATCCAGGAACATTTCTATTTAATACTTCGGCTAACGATCCCTGCGAACCAGTTCCCAAGGATCCTAACCCACCAAGCTCTAGCTGGAAGAATAGGGTGTCATTTCGTTTTTCTGCCGTACCTAAGGCTAAGCTATGAAGCAATACACTAGCTGACCAACATCCCGCATCAAACTCCAACCCAGCTAAGCTTTCGATCAGTGAAGAGCTTTTTATATCATAGTTATAACGTCCAACGGAAGACCAACCAGAACCAAGTGGCCATTGGCCTGCTATATTTATTTGTTTCACGTCACTCGCACTGCTTGCTGGATTATTAATTAACCTATAACTGGCGTTAAGAAGCTTTCCAGGTCTTGGGTTATATTTTGCGCCGAAAGTTGCCCTGTTGGTGCTATTTTCATCAAGGTTGTATTGGGCATCTGCATTCAATTTTAATGCTCTAGTAATTAATGCAGAAGCTGACATAAAGAGGTCTGAAGAATCATTTTGTGCGGATGAGTTGTTAAATTGAGATTCATCAAGAACCGTTCTGTCACCTATATAAAACCTTTGAGCAATGGTTCCTGAGATCCTTTCCATTCCATAGGCATCAATAAACCTTGTTGTACCGCCCAGTGTTACTTGGTGAGAATCCATTACTCGGTCCCCGCCTACAAATTGATTTTCTGAAAAAATGGATTGTGCATTTAGATCTACGAGGGCGGTATCAAACATCGGTAGCATGGATTGATCTTCGTAAGAGGTATAGGAGTAAAAAATTCTTGGCTCCAGCGTTTGCGTAAAGGTACTGTCTTTAAAGCTCATTTTTTTATCCAAGTACAAACCACTATCAAGGGATACTGTTGGTATATAAAAATCTTTACTAGCCACATTAGCGTCATTTAAATCATAGTACTTGATATCCATTGCCAGCTTAGGCGTTACATAGCCATAAGGCCTCTCAAACGGTATGCTCAGGCTAGGTTTTGCAGTAAGCCTTGTTCCGTTTTCGTTTGATGCACCCACATAATCATTGTTTCTTTCAAACTGCGTGAGGCTAAAGTTTACTTGTGTTTCATAGCTGGTAAAGCCTTCGGCGTCCTCAAAAATCTTCCCATGATTAACTGTAAGGGATGGAAGTCGCTCGTAAGGGGAGGAGGAGGTGAGGTTCTGAAATTTTTGTGTAACTAAACTGGCGTTCCAATCGTTATCAGAGTAGTTTAGAAAGGCTTCTTGGTTCAGATTGACTTGACTGGTCACTGATATAAGCGAGGACATATCTGAAAAATAGTTATCATCAGAAACTTTTTCAATATTATAGCCTGCTGTAAAGCCGGCACCTAGTTCATGCGCATGCTTTATTTTCGCATAGTATCTATTATCTTGCGAGGATGCATCATCAGTAGGTAAGTACTCGAGTGATGTTTCACCAACAAATTTTTTATTAAGATAGCGATACTCCCCTGACACTTGCGTCCCCCTTTTCCCTAAGTATCTTGGGGTGATTGTGGCATCACTTGTTGGGGAGAGATTAAAATAATAAGGAATAGCCGTCTCAAACCCACTTCTTGAGGTTGAGCCAACACTGGGGACAAGAAACCCTGATTTTCTGTCATCATTAAAGGAGAAGTTGACGTAAGGTGAAAATAACAAAGGAAAGCCTTTAAATTCGAGCTCGGCATTTTTAGCGTCAACCCTTTGCGATCTTTCATTGATTTCTAATTCTGAAGCATTGATAAACCAATCATTTTGTCCTGCTTCACATGTGGTAATAGAAGCATTCTGTAGGCGTTTTTTACTTTCACCTTCTAAGAAAAGTAAGGATGCAGTACCTCGCAGAGTATTATTGAATTTGGAATTACTATTCAGACTTGAGCTGAATGATGCATTAGGCATTGAGCCAGTGTTGCTATCCAAGGATAACTCAAGTTCTGTACCCTCTATGTGACTTGATTTGGTTGAGAGTTGAACGTTTCCATTGGCGTAAAGCTCCTCCGACACCTGGTCATACTCAATCACATTTGCTTTAATGGATTGGTTTCCGCGCGATAGAATAGCATTTCCACTGGCTTTTAGTTTCCTGTCTAGAATATTTTCTAGCACATCACCCTCAATAATAACCTGTTCATTATTTGTTGGTTCTGCGTACAGAATGGGTGCAAATACATAGATACATAACCCAAGTAAAAACCTAGAATATATTGTAAAATTTTTGGTCAATTGTTTGATCTTAAACCTGCTATAGTCATTTTAATTTACTGCCTTTTTCGTTTTTTTATGATTAAAAATTTATATATTAATCAGTTAGTTAGGAATTATAACTCAAGTGTTTAAAAAAGATGGATAATTATTTATTTAAATTGAGATATTTATTTTGACCAGATACAATTTGCTCATAAAGTGGATTACCCAGTTTCTTGGAGATCAACCGACTGTAGAGCTGGCATCAAGTGACGCAAGCTTTAGGCGATACTTTAGGGTAACTCAAAAGGGTAAGAGCTACATTGTCATGGATGCTCCGCCGGACAAAGAAAGCATTTCCGAATTTATTGCTATTGGTAAAAAGCTTTTTAAGGACAATATCAATGTCCCTGATTTATATGAAGTTAATATTAATGATGGCTTTATATTGATGAGTGACTTTGGAAGCACAACCTATCTAGAAGCCTTCAGTTTTGATGACCCCTTGTCTTTGTATAGAGTTGCGCTGGACTCATTGTTTGATATCCAAAATAATTGCCATTATGAAAACCTTCCATCCTACTCAGAATCATTGCTAGCTAAGGAAATGACATTATTTCATGACTGGTACCTAATTAAATTTAAAAAAATCATACTAAAAGATAAAGAAAGCAAAGCCTTGGACGAAGTTATTCAATTGATTGTTTCATCTAACCTTAATCAGCCCCAGTTGTTTGTCCACAGAGACTTTCATTGCCGAAATCTTATGTTTATAGGCCGAAACAAAGCACCAGGAATTATTGATTTCCAGGATGCAGTGAATGGGCCAATAACATATGACTTAGCATCGCTTCTTAAGGATGCGTATTATGAGCTTGAAGAAGACCTCGTGATTGATTTATTGGTTCGTTACTGGGGGAGGTTGAAAGAAGCGAATTTGATTAAAAATAATGACTTCTCGGACTTTTATAAGAGTTTTGAATGGATGGGGGTTCAGAGACACATGAAGATATTAGGTATTTTTGTGCGACTATCCATTAGAGATGGCAAAGATCAATACTTAAATGATATTAGGTTGGTTGAAAACTATTTGTTAACCACCACCAAAAGATATAGTGAGCTCTTTCCTTTGAGGAATATTTTAATGAAAGCCACAGAGTTATGACTAGAACCGCCATGATTCTTGCTGCAGGAAGAGGGAAGCGAATGGGCAACCTTACTAAAGACACACCAAAACCATTGTTAGTTAGCAAAGGAAAAACTTTACTGGAAAGACACTTGGAGAAACTTTCAAATGCAGGTTTTAAAGATGTTGTAATCAATACGTCATACCTTTCCTCACAAATTAGAGATTATGTGGGTGACGGTTCTGACTGGAACCTTAGGGTAACATTTTCTGAAGAATCACCTATCTTAGAAACTGCAGGAGGCATTAGAAAGGCTTTGACGCTGATCGGCTCCGACCCATTTGTTGTAATTAATGCAGATATTTACAATGAATTCGATTACCACCTGTTGCTCAATTTGCATTTAAACCCAAATATTGACGCACATTTGTTTCTAACAGAGAGCCCTGAACATAATATAGAGGGAGATTTCTCACTAACGCCAAATAACATGGTTTCAAATGAAAAAAATAAGGCGCACACTTTCACCGGCATAGCCATTTACAGGAAGAAATTTTTTTATAAGGTAGAACTGGGAAAGCGCCTGAAATTAGCGCCATACCTAATAGATGCTATTAAAAACCATCGAGTTAGTGGCCAAATGCTCGATGCTATTTGGATGGATATCGGAACGCCTGAGAGATTAAGATGTCTAGATCAACTATAATAATAAATATTACAAAAAAAGGTTAAATTAAATTGTCTACAGATCAATGTATCTTAAGAAGAAAAGCGCTCCAGAATAAAATAATTGATGGCGTTGCCATTCTTTTTAATGCAAAAGAGGTGACTAGGAATAGTGACTGCCATTTCAAGTTTAGGCCTGACAGTTATTTTCATTATTTTTCTTACTTCCCTGAGCCAGAGGCCGTTATTTTTATCCTTGCAGGGGATAAGCCGCGATCAATTATATTTTGTAGACCAAAAAACCCTGAACTAGAAACTTGGGAAGGTTTTCGGTTTGGGCCCGATGAGGCAAAAGAGCAATATGGTTTTGATGAGGCTTATAGTATCGAAAAAATCAATGAGATTGCCCCAAAAATAATAGCTCAATTTAAAAGCGTCTACACGCCTGCAGACGCCGATCAAAATTCTCAAAGTCAAATTCAGAGCTGGATTAACATTAATAAAAAACAAAAAAGAGCTGGCGTACGAACCCCAGAGATGATGGTAAATCTTTCCCATATTGCAGATGCTATGAGAGTTGTTAAGTCAGAATCCGAATTGGATGTGATGCAAAAGTCAGCCAATATTGCAGCCAAAGCCCATACAATTGCAATGCAAAAGACCAAGCCAGGTCTTTATGAATATCAAATTGAAGGTGAAATATTAAATCAATTTATGCAGTTGGGGGCCAAGGAACCATCTTATCAATCTATCGTAGCAGGTGGGATAAATGCCTGCACCCTTCATTATTCTGCAAACAATAGTAAGCTTGTAGATGGCGATCTCCTTCTTATTGATGCGGGTTGTGAGCTTGAATTTTATGCATCAGATATCACCAGAACCTATCCTATTAATGGGCGGTTTTCCAGTGCACAAAAAACTATTTACGAGCTTGTGCTGGCATCTCAAAAAGCCTCCATTCTTGAAGTTAAGCCAGGCAATTCATTCAATAAGCCACACGAAACTGCATTGAATATTTTGATTCAGGGTATGGTCGATCTAGGTCTTTGTAAAGGGAGTGTTGATGAAGTTTTGGAAAAAAAATTGTACCGGGATTTCTTTATGCACAGAACCAGTCATTGGTTAGGGTTGGATGTTCATGATGTAGGAAATTATGTTGATAATAACGAAAATTCTGTCTTACTGGAAAAAGGAAATGTACTCACTATTGAGCCCGGATGTTATATCAAGCCATCAGAAACAACACCAAAGGAATTTTGGGGGATTGGAATAAGAATTGAGGATGATGTAGAGGTAACAAACCAAGGCAACAAAGTGCTTAGCATTGAAGCACCAAAAGAAATTAATGAGATAGAAAGTTTAGTTGGGTCCTTTTTTTGATTAAAAGTATTGTGATTGTTGGAGGAGGACCTGTTGGCTTAATTTCAGCTGCACTGATGGGTCTTAATGGTTTACATGTAACATTGCTTGAATCCAAACCTAAAGATTTTGACCACAAAGATAGTAAGGCGCTTGCTCTATCTAATAGCTCAGTATTTATACTCTCCAGGCTAAAGATTTGGAGGCTATTAGAGCATCATGCTACTGCTATACATGAAATTCATACCAGTCAAAAAAATTCTTTTGGCAGAACCTTGCTTAGCTCAAAAGACTGTGAGGAAGATGCTTTAGGTTACATAGTCTCCTATGCAGATTTAATTAATGCGCTAAAAGAAAAGATAAATACACTTTCAACAGTAAAAATATTATTTAACTCTGAAGCTAAAAGTTTAAAAGAAATGAATTTCGAAAAGAGTATTGAATTTANAGAAAAAAATGNAACAAAAAGCATGCTTTACAGCCTTTTAATCCTTGCAGACGGCGGCCATTCAAAAATTAAGGGTCTCAAAATTGTAAGAGAAGAAATAAAATTAGACCATGCAGCCTTGGTTTCTCATCTTGAAACTAATAAAAAGCATAAAGGAAGGGCTTATGAAAGATTCACAGCAGAAGGACCTATAGCGCTTTTGCCAAACAAGCATGATACATATACAGTTGTATGGACTGGGCCTGAAAAGAACATTAGTGAATTACTTAAGCTGGATGATGAGGGTTTATTAAAAAGCATACAGGCAAATTTTGGTAGCCGGGCAGGGACATTCACTAAAATATCGAATCGAAAAACATTCCCTTTAAAAAGCTCAAGATTAGTTAATATAAATAATTCGGATGTGATATCGATTGGAAATGCGTCTCAGGTGATACACCCGGTTGCTGGACAAGGTTTGAATGTTGGTATTAGAGAAGCATTCACATTATCCTCTTTTATTAATGATTTGCCAGAAACGCCAACTAAATTAAATATTGCTAGAGAGTTTAATGCAATGCGATTTAATAAGTCAGCAGATATTATCAATATAACCAATCATCTAGCCACTTTTTTTTCTAACGATTTGGTTGGAATTAGTGAGCTCAGAGGGCTTACGCTAACCCTACTTGATTGTCTTTCCCCATTAAAAAGAAGGTTTGTGAAAAAGATGAGCTATGGTGAGTAAAAAAGGTGCTATAGCGGTTAGGGGTTCAGGCATTGTCAGCCATGTGTGCGCGATTATGATTGCTAGGTTAGGTTATAAAGTGATCCATATAAAAAGAGGAGACCCCCTTAATAATGATAGTTTTTTTGCTATTACTCCTTCCATCATTGATTGGTTAAGAAGACTAGGCCTTCCTCAAGATTTTTTTCAAAACATTCATGCGCTAAAAAAAATAAATCTAATTAATGCCCAAGCGAATATAGAGCATCTGTTTAATGCAGATGAGATGTTTTTAGATAGCTTGGCTTTCATGGTTAAGCAAACAGATTTTATTGATGCATTAAGCTCTAAAGATAGCGCAAATATATTTAATATGGATTTGGATCAAACAAGTTATAAAGAAAACAGTAATTATGTTGAGTGCTCCTTTGGAAGCGAATCAATTAAAGCGTCACTTTTGATTGTCTGCGATGCGGACGACAAAGAGATAATCAATGATGGTTTTGGGGAGACAGTAAAGCAATATAACCAGACTGCCATTACCTTTTCTTTTTATGCAAAAGAAGGCAACTTTGATTGTGCGTCTCAATTTTTCTTCGAAGATAGTATCCTCGCATTGCTCCCATTAAGTCATAGTCAAGTAGGTGTGGTATGGTCCTGTAATAATGTATTAAGGGACTTATTGGTGCATCTGAATCCAGAAAATTTTAAAAGTTTTTTTGAAAAAAGAATTAAAAAAAGATTTACTGTAGACTCAGAGCTGAATGCTAAAAATCAATTTAATCTAAAATTAAAGACCTTAGATAGTGTATTTGATAAAAGAGTTTTGGCGATTGGGGATGCAGCGCACATCATTCATCCCATGGCTGGGCAAGGACTTAATTTAGGATTGAGAGACATAAGAGCTATAGAAGCTCTCTTGGAGAGCAGTAAAATTGAGGATGCGGGAAATGAAAATTTTTTAAGAAGGTATGAGAAAATGAGAAAAAAAGATGTTGCTCAGCTTGCCCTCCTAACTGATGTATTGAGCAATACAGTTCATGGCGAGCATTATGTGAATAAACTTAACAAAGGCAGCATAATCCCTGCAGCTATTAATGGACTCCTAAAAAATAAATTTTTAAAGCAAGCCATAATTAAACAGGCCACCCAATGAAGATAATCATTCTTTTACTTATTACAATTCCCAGCTTTGTTTTTTCTAACGCAGATCAGCTAAAGGAAAAAATTATTAAAAGTTATCCTAACTTGCCGATAAAAAGCATAAAAAAGACAAATTATAACGATTTGTATGAAATTTTTTTGGGAGATCAGATTATCTATTCGGACGAATCGTTTTCTTTTTTGATTATTGAGGGAAGGGTAGTCAACCCTCAAACTAAAATTGATTTAACTGCTGACAGGCTTGAAGAGCTTACAAGAATTAATTTTAGTAGCCTTCCTTTAGACAAGGCAATCAAAATTAAAAAAGGCAGTGGCGAACGAATAATAGCGGTTTTTTCAGATATTGATTGCCCATTTTGTAGAAAGCTGGAAAAAGAAACCATAGCAAAAATCGATAACATTACCGTATATAACTTTTTGTTTCCGCTAGCCATTCATCCTAAAGCAGAAACAAAGTCAGCCAAAGTTTGGTGCAGCAAAAATCGATCGGAGGCATGGACTAATGCAATGGTAAGTAATAAGATGCCAAAGAATAAAGGGGATTGCGATACGCCAATTCAGGAAACAATTGGTCTTGCAAAAAATTTGGGTATTAGCTCAACCCCTACTATTATACTGGCAAACGGAAAGAGATTGCCTGGGGCAATTTCTGCCGATGAGCTAGAAAAGTACTTGAGTGGGTTTTATGATTAATGGAATTACTCAATAAATTTTCTTGACATTTACACCAAATACACGTAAAAAACGAATCAGGTGCAGTATTTCAAGCTCTATTTGTGTTTTCTTATCTTTTAAGTTTCCCAAATCTAATTCTTGATCTTATTTTAGGGTGCCTCCCCAATTAGTAAAGGATGTACGCAATGGCAACAGGAACAGTAAAATGGTTTAATGATTCAAAGGGTTTTGGTTTTATCACTCCCGATGATGGTGGCGATGACTTATTTGCTCACTTTTCAGCTATCGTTGACGATGGTTACAAAAGTTTAAAAGAAGGTGCAAGAGTTTCTTTCGAAGTAACTGACGGCCCCAAAGGCAAGCAGGCTTCAAATATTCAGCCAGCTGGTTAATTTCAAACGAAGCTCTTTTTTGAGTTTTAAATTTTCACAATATTAAAAGGATGTACGCAATGGCAACAGGAACAGTAAAATGGTTTAATGATTCAAAGGGTTTTGGTTTTATCACTCCTGAAGACGGTGGTGATGACTTATTTGCTCACTTTTCAGCTATCGTTGACGATGGTTACAAAAGTTTAAAAGAAGGTGAAACAGTAACTTTCGAAGTAACTGACGGCCCTAAAGGCAAGCAGGCTTCAAATATACAAAAAGGTTAGTTTTTTTTAAAAGGCCCTTTTTTTAAAGGGCCTTTTTTTTACATATTGGTAATAAGTGCTTGAGCAAAATCATTTGTAGATAAAGCCTTGCAACCAGGAATTTGGTTGGAAAAGTCAGCAGTAACCTTATGTTCTTTAATGGTTTTTTCGAAACTTTTAATAAGAATGTTCGCAGCATCCGTCCATCCCATATGAGTCAACATCATCTCAGCAGAAAGAATTAACGAACTAGGATTAGCTATGCATTTACCAGCAATAGCCGGAGCTGTCCCATGAGTAGCTTCAAATATAGCTGTTTTATCAGATAAATTTGCACCTGGTGATATACCAATACCTCCAACTTGAGCTGCTAATGCATCAGAAATGTAGTCTCCGTTAAGGTTCAGCGTTGCTACAACGTCGTGCTCCTTGGGATTTAATAAAATTTCCTGTAAGAATGCATCGGCAATCATATCTTTTATAATTATCTTTCTTTCCCCGTCTGTAATTTCAATGACCCCAGATTTATTTTCTATAGCACCAAACTCTTTTTTAGCTAGCTCGTAACCCCACTGCTTAAATCCACCTTCGGTAAACTTCATAATATTGCCTTTATGGACAAGAGTAACGGATTTACGATCATTGGCTATAGCATATTCTATAGCTCTTCTAATTAATCTTTGGCTTCCTTCGGCGGATACTGGCTTAATGCCAATGGCCGATGTATTTGGAAACCGTATTTTTCCTTTATGCCCAAACTGGTCTAATAGATCCATCAAACTATTTGCCTCATCTGATCCCGAAGCATATTCAATGCCAGCATAGATATCCTCAGTATTCTCTCTAAAAATAACCATATCGGTATCTTCAGGCCTTTTAAGTGGACTTGGAACACCTGCAAAATATCGTATCGGCCTTAGGCATACATACAAGTCAAGTTGTTGTCTTAATGCTACATTCAAGGATCTAATACCTCCGCCAACTGGTGTAGCTAGGGGCCCTTTGATGGAGAGGACATAATTCTTCATTGCCTCAATAGTTTCGTCGGGAAGCCAAACATTCTCGCCATAGACTTTAGTGGCTTTTTCGCCAGCAAATACTTCCATCCAGACAATTTCTTTGGTTTTACCATATGCTTTGTTTATAGCAGAAGAAATTACCTCTTGAGTTGGTGGAGTGATATCTTCCCCTATACCGTCTCCAGTGATATATGGAATAATTGGCCTATCCGGAACTTGTAGGTTTAGGTTAGAATCAATGGTTATTGACTCACCATTATTGGGAATTATTATTTTACTTGTCATAGCTACCTTTCTTCCTGTTAAAAATTTATGCTAATTATTTTCAATAAACCATATGGAGTAATCACTCAATTTTCGGAACATGAAGTTTATCCTTCATTAAAAGAATTTATATCTCATAAAAACGTATACCCCGCTGGTCGGCTAGACGCAGATAGCGAGGGCCTCGTTATTTTAACCGACAATGGGGCATTACAGAATAAATTATCTGACCCAACAAGCAACATAGAAAAAGTATACGTTGTTCAGGTTGAAAATATACCAAGTAGCGAGGACTTAGCAAAGCTGGAAAAAGGCGTTATGATTTCTAAATACATAACTAAACCAGCAAAAGTCAGATTGATAGAAGATCCGATGCTCTGGGAAAGAGTTCCACCAATAAGAAAGAGAAGTTCGATACCAACCGCATGGCTCGAAATTAGAATTACGGAAGGTAAAAACAGGCAGGTAAGAAAGATGACTGCTGCTATAGGGTTTCCAACCCTCAGGCTAATAAGGACAAGCGTTGGTAATTATAAAATTGGTGATTTAGAACCAGGAAATTATTATGTAGTTGAATAATCATAAATAAATGAAATCTAATCAAATGATATAATTCAATAATAAACTTTCTGTGTAAATTAGGAATAATATATGTCAGGCAATACATTTGGACAGCTTTTTACTCTCACATCATTTGGTGAATCCCATGGACCTGCTATAGGCGGAGTTGTTGATGGATGCCCCCCAGGATTAAGTCTTAGCGAGGCAGACTTACAACTCGATTTGGACAGAAGAAAGCCGGGCACATCAAAATTTGTAACGCAAAGAAAAGAGGATGATGAGATTGAAATACTCTCAGGTGTTTTTGAGGGAAAAACAACTGGGGCACCCATTGGCTTGATTATTAGAAATAAAGATCAACGTAGCCAGGATTATTCGAAAATTAAAGAAACATTTAGACCGGGGCATGCAGACTTTACCTACCAACAAAAATATGGCATCAGGGATTACCGAGGGGGTGGGCGATCAAGTGCTAGGGAAACTGCTGTTAGGGTAGCGGCTGGTGCTATTGCAAAAAAATGGTTAAAAGAACGCCTCCAAGTTGATATTCGTGCTTGCATTACGCAGTTAGGTGAAAAAATGATCCCTATAACAGATTGGAGTGCTGTTAATTGTAATGCTTTTTTTGCCGCAGACAGCTCTATGGTGGAGGAATTGGGCGCCTATCTAGACACAATTCGGTCAGAAAAAAATTCTGTTGGAGCTAAAATTTTTGTACAAGCAGTAAATATGCCTATTGGCCTAGGTGAGCCTATTTTTAGTCGTTTAGATGCTGATATTGCTTCAGCGATGATGAGTATTAATGCTACAAAGGGTGTGGAAATTGGCTCAGGATTTATGAGTGTCGCACAAAAAGGCACAGAGCATGGTGACGAGATTACCAGCAAAGGTTTTAAGACAAATAATGCGGGAGGTATTCTCGGTGGAATTTCTAGTGGTCAAAATATCGAGGTAAATGTTGCTTTTAAGCCGACATCAAGCATACCTCAGGATAGACAATCAATTGATAGGGCGGGTAATGAGGTAGAGATGAAAACAACAGGAAGGCATGACCCTTGTGTTGCGATCAGAGCAGTTCCAATTGTTGAGGCTATGTTGGCTCTCGTATTAATTGATCATGTGCTGAGAGATCGTGCACAGAACAAAGAGGTTACAAGAATGTATCCCTTTTCAGTGTGACAAATATTCTTTTTTGGCAGCTAGCCAGATTTTATTTTGTTTATTATTTTTTTGTTGGCCTATTCACACCATACTGGGGACTTTATCTTCAATCTCTAGAATTTAATGCGCTTCAAATAGGCTTTCTCTTATCCCTTTTTCAGTTTAGTAGAATTTTTGCTCCGAATTTCTGGGGCTGGCTTGCCGACCATACAGAAGAAAGGGCAAGATGGATAAGGTTTACTGCTCTTGTAGGAGTTATTGGATTCTGTGGAATTTTCTGGGCTAACACATTCGTAACTATGCTTGTGATTATGATGGCTATGAGTATTTTTACAAGCTCAACGTTGCCGCTTGCTGAATCTCTTACACTTGCCCATCTTTCATCTCATAAGGGTGACAGCAGCTACAGTAAAATTAGGTTGTGGGGTTCCGTAGGCTTTATTTGTGCAGCTTTTATCTTAGGATTTATAATTGACCAGCTTGATATAAATGCTGTCGTATGGGCTTTACTTATAACTCAAGTAGCAATCTTGGGCGCTTCAATGACCATTCCTGAAAAAAAAGTGCAGCTTTTAGGGGTTGTAAGAAGACCAATAATTAGTGTTATTAAAAATCCTCAGGTTATATTTGTATTGATAGGTTGTGCCCTGATGGTTTCATCCCACGGCCTTTTGTATAACTTCTATTCAATTTTTCTTAAATCGCATAACTATTCAAGCTTCGTAATTGGTTGTTTATGGTCTATTGGTGTAGTTTGTGAAATAGCGATTTTTTTATTAATGCCAAAAATTTTAAGAAGAATTAATGTAAGGCAGGTTATATTAATTAGCCTAGCATTCGCAGTGATAAGGTTTTATCTAATTGGAGCATATGTAGATCATCTGCTTATTTTAATTTTTGCTCAAATGCTGCATGCAGCAACGTTCGGAAGCTTTCATGTTGCCTCGATACATGTTATCGAACATTTTTTTAATAAGGACCATCATGCAAGGGGCCAGACTCTTTATAACAGCATCACATATGGAGTTGGAGGAGCAATTGGTGGTTTAGGAGGCGGATTTATGATCGAAAGTGTAGGCGCCGAAATGACATTCTCATTTTCAGCGCTACTTCCGTTAGTGGGGTTTTTGATTATATTCTTTGGGCTAAAGGATTTTCCTAAAAATATATAACTTAGGAGTCACTGCCGCCACGAATAAGTGCGTAGGCAGAGTGATTATGAATAGACTCAAAGTTTTCTGACTCCACAACAAAATTGTTAATACTTTCATGATTATTAAGCTCTGTCGCAATGTCTCTAACCATATCTTCAACAAACTTAGGGTTATCATAAGCTCTTTCTGTTACAAACTTTTCATCTGGTCTTTTTAGTAAGCCGTAAAGTTCACTAGATGCTTGTTTCTCAATCATTTCAACAATATCTTCTATCCAAAGCAATTTATTAGTTTGAACAGTCACAGTGACATGAGATCTTTGGTTGTGCGCCCCATAATCAGAGATATTTTTGGAACAAGGACATAGGCTTGTAACTGGCACAAGCACTTTAGTTGTATTGATAAATTTTCCATTGACTATTTTTCCTATAAAGCTAACTTCGTAATCGAGCAAGCTCATTACACCAGAAATAGGAGCTTTTTTATTTATAAAGTAAGGAAAAGTCATTTCTATATCACAGGCTTTAGACTCAAGTCTTTCTAATGTTTGGTTTAATATGGTCTCAAATGATTCAACGGATATGGCCTCGATGTTTTCATTGAGAATCTCAACAAACCTGGACATATGAGTGCCTTTAAAGTTGTGAGGCAGGTGAACATACATATTAAAATTTGCAATTGTGTGTTGAATGCCACCACTCCTATCTTTCACAATCACTGGATGTTTAATAGCGCGTATGCCAACCTGATCAATATCTAGGTGTCTTTTATCAGAAGTATTTTGCACGTCTTCTATAAGCTCTGGGTTTGTTGGTCTGTTCATGTAAGTTCTTTATAAGTAATTAAGGTCAAGATTTTATCATCCATTAAGTTGTTTAACAATTTTACGTTTTATGCTTTGCTTATCAAGGCCACATGCCTTTAGAACTTCTTGCTGCGAGGCGTGCTCGAAAAACTGATCAGGAATGCCCAGTACAAGTGTCTTGGTCAAAAGGTTCGACTCACTTATAACCTCAAGAACAGAAGATCCCGCGCCACCAGTAATTGCATTTTCTTCTACGGAAACTATCAATTCATGATCTTTACATACTTGTCTGATCATTTTTTTGTCAATTGGTTTAATAAATCTCATATCAATTAGGGATGCATTAATTTCTTCAGCAACTTCACGACAGACTTCTATAATGGGACCAAAAGCGAGGATAGCCACCTTTTTACCTGTTCGAACTTTATTTGCACAGCCTATTCTTATAGGATCATTTAAAAGCTCTATCGAGCTACCAGGGCTATTTCCTCTGGGATACCTAACTGCGCACACTCCATTATATTTATATCCAAACGAGAGCATGTGAAAGCACTCAGATTCGTTAGATGGTGCCATCAGAATCAAATTAGGGATACATCGCATGAATGATATATCGAAGTTACCAGAATGCGTTGCCCCATCTGCACCTACCAAACCTGCACGATCAATAGCAAATAACATAGGTATATTCTGAATGGCAATATCATGAATTAGTTGATCGTAAGCTCTCTGCATAAAAGTGGAGTATATCGCTACCACAGGCTTGTTTCCTGATAATGCCAAGCCAGCTGCAAAAGTTAGAGCGTGCTGCTCTGCAATTCCCACATCATAATATCTAGATGGATATTTTTTTGCAAATGCATTCAGGCCTGACCCGTCTGACATTGCTGGTGTTATTGCACACAGGTGCATATTTTTTTTTGCTGCGTCCATTAACCATAAAGAAAAAACCTGTGTATAGGTTAGTGACTTATTGGAGTCTTTAGATAATCCATCCTCTGGATTGAATTTTCCTACACCATGAAATTTGTTGGGATCATCTTGGGCGGGGGCATAGCCAAAGCCTTTCTTCGTTGCAACATGAAGAAATTGAGGCCCATCAATTTTTTTGATATTTTCAAGTGTGTCTATTAGGACATCAAGATCATGCCCGTCAATAGGACCGATATAATTAAAACCAAACTCCTCAAAAAGCGTCCCGGGTATAACCATTCCCTTCATATGCTCCTCGGTTTTTCTTGCTAATTCAAGTATTGGAGGTACCTTAGAAAATACAGCTTTGCCTGATCTTTTTAATCCATCATAAACTCTTCCTGAAAGAAGCTTGGCTAGATAGTTGTTTAGTGCACCCACATTTTTTGATATAGACATATCATTATCGTTGAGAATAACTAAAATATTATTATCAGTGCTTCCTGAGTGATTGAGCCCCTCAAATGCCATGCCAGCAGTCATTGCGCCATCCCCAATAATGGCAATCGCCTTATTTTTTGATTTTCTTTTCCTTAAGGCCTCTGCCATTCCTAATGCTGCAGATATTGACGTACTGGAGTGGCCGGTACCAAATTCATCATACATACTCTCAGATCTTCTTGGGAAGCCTGAGAGACCATTTTTTCTTCTCAGAGTGTGCATTTCATGCTTTCTTCCAGTTATTATCTTGTGTGCATAGGTTTGGTGCCCAACATCCCAAACCAGTTTATCTTTAGGAGCATCATAGACATAATGCAATGCTACTGTTAATTCAATAACCCCGAGATTTGAAGATAAATGCCCTCCAGTCTTGGATACGCTTTCAATGACGAATTCTCTTAACTCATCTGCCAATAGTTTAAGTTCGTCTCTAGATAAGTTTTTTAGATCTTTGGGATAGTTGATTTTTTCTAATATGGCCATTTAGTAATTTCTTTGATATATGTAGCTTACGAGATTGTTTAATACTGTTAGGTCGCTTGGAAATTGCTCTATTTCTTTGCGTAAGGTAGAAAATAATAGTGCTTTAATTTTTTTAGCTTCTGTAACACCCATCAATGTTATGTAGGTTGCTTTTTTATCTTTAGCATCTTTACCAATAGTTTTCCCCAATGTATTTGTATCCGATTCAAAGTCCAAAATATCATCCGTAATTTGATAAATACTACCTATTAATTTTCCAATTGAGGCTATATCTTTTTCATGTTTCTGATTGTATTTATCTGAGATGACATAAGACATAACACACGAAGCTTCTATTAATGCGCCGGTTTTTAGTGCCTGTAAATGATCTAATGATTTTAAATTTAATTCTTTATTTGCGCTGTCTATATCTATAGATTGGCCTAAAGCCATTCCATGCAAACCAATCGACTGTGACAACATATTAAGTACTTTTATTTTTACCTTATCCTGTACATTAAATTTATCCGAGGAAAGCAGTTCAAAGGCAAGAGATTGAAGTGCGTCGCCACCTAAAATGGCTTGAGCTTCATCATACTTTATATGACATGAAGGCTTTCCCCTTCTAAGCTCATCATCATCCATTGATGGAAGATCATCGTGCACCAATGAATATGCATGAATCATTTCTACAGCTAAGGCAAGACAATTAAAATGAGTATCATACCCATCACTATAATTGCTGATAGCATATATCAGGAGGGATCTCAATCGCTTGCCACCGTTAAGAACCGCATACTCACAGACATTTTTTAGCAGGGATTGATCTATTTCTTTAAAAAAATGACTAAGCTCAAGATTTATTTTTTTTTGGTGATGTGATATCCAAATGTCATCAGCGATTTTAGTCATCAGGGTTAAATTCTATTATCTCATCGTTTTTAGAAAGTATTTGCACCCGCTGTTCTATTTTTTTTAGGTTTTCTTGAGCTAGTTTTACCAAGGAAATTCCTTTTTCGTATGAGGATAAAGAGTCCTCTAGATTAAGGTTGTCTTCCTCCATTTTGTTGACTATTGATTCAAGCTCTTTTAAAACCTTCTCAATACTTAGTCCTTTTTCTTTCATAGCTATGCTCTCTGTAAAAATTGTTTGATATGCATAATTTCTTCATCAATGACCTCATGACCCATAGGGAAAGTTAAAAGATTAAAGTGCTCCATAGGCATTAAGTCACAAAAACTTTTCTGTGCATAATTTATATTTATAATATCATCATGCTGCCCATGAATAGCAAGAATGGGCATTTTAGATGACGCCTTAACTACATTTTTTTCTGGAAGGTAGCCCGATAACGCAATAACACCATTTAATTTTGTTGAGCTATTTGCGGCAATATATAATGATAATACCGCGCCTTGAGAAAAACCAACCAAACATATTTTTAAGGAATTTATGCTATTTATTAACCTATCAGAGATAATTTTTTCTATATAAACCATAGATTTATTCATCCCATCAATATCGTGGCGCATAAAAGAAAGGGATTCTATGTCATACCACCCACGCATTTCCAGTCCTTGATTGAGGGTGATGGGAATCATTGGTGCATTCGGTAAAATAAATTCTATATCAGAAAGACCTAACCCCTGCACAACAGCTGCAAAGTCATTGCCGTCCGCTCCCAACCCATGCAACCAGACTACCAACATTCTTGGGTTCTTTTGCTTGTTTATAATAAGCATAAAAAAAGCGGATTAAAAAATCCGCCCTCCATAGATTATCCGAAAATTATTTCGATTCTAATACTTTTTTTAGACCTGCTAGACCACTGTCTACGAAACCCTGAACCGCAGCTTTAGCTGTAGCATCATCTTGACCTTCAGGTATTGGTGGATTTAGTTTGTAGACACGATAAAATCTCGCGGTCCACTGAATAACTGATTCGTTGTCATTAGATCCTTTTGATACAATCATGTAAGCATTAAAATCAGTAAAGGGGACATTGCCTTTAGTAATTTCCCATCTTATTTTTTTTAAATCTTCGTCAGTAGATCTGAGTTTTTCATCTAACTTATCTCCGGATTCCAGAGTAATAATTCGGTACGTATCTTCGCCTCTTTTTTCAATTTTAGTCTCTTTTGCTGAAGAGAGCCATGTACTAATCGCTCCAAAATCCTTAACAAGCTCCCACGCTTTTTCTGGAGATACATTAACAGTTACTGATTCTTGAACTTTTTGAGGCGTCGGCCCGTGAGCAAGTACTGAAGCTGAAAATATTAGAGTTACTAAAAATAGTATGAATTTATTCATTAGGTATAAGTCCTTTTTTATTCGTTAACTTTTAATTTTACTACAAACAACATTTGATTTCATGAGAATAAGCTATTTTCTGTAAATAAATTGGCCAAAAGAACGGCTCTGCAACCCCGTTTTTATTTCTGCTATCTGCTCAAGAGTGTTTAAATCAAATACTGTTACTGAGTCAGATCCCCAATTTGTGCTCACCAGCTTATCGTTTATAGCATCAATAGCTATATTTTCAGGTGTTTCACCGGCATCAAGCAACTTTACTTCCTGTAGGTTATTTAGATTAATAACAGTTATATTGTCACCTTGAGAATTGGCCACAAAAAGCCTATCTTGATTTGCGGCAACACTATAAGGGTGCATACCTACAGCTACAGTTTTTTGCTCCCAGTTTTGTAAATTTACAATACTAATAGTGTCATCATAAACGTTAGCAGAAAATACTAGATGATTTCTGGTTGAGACTCCGTAAGGATGACTGCCAACCCTTAGCACTTTTTTTAATTTAAAACTTTCTGCATCGTACATTTCAAGCGTATTTTCATCACGGTTTGCAATAATAATTAGATTGTAATTTTCGTTAAAAGTTATCCCGGATGGTGTGGCCCCTACATTAAAGGCTTCTGAGATTGTTAAATCATGAGTAGATAAAACTAAAATTTGATTTTTAAACCAACTAGTAATAAATACTCTGCTACCATCTGCGTCTGCAACAATACCTAAGGGAGTAGCATCAATTGGAATGGTTTTAATCACTTCATTAACCTTGAGGTCAATTATAGATAAGCTTTGACTTTCAATGTTACCAACTACAGCAATATCTTTTGAGTTAACTATTGAGATACCAAGAGGACTCTTACCTACGGAAATTTTTTTTTCTAATTTTAATGTATCTAGATTTACCACAGAGACGCTGTCCTCACCTTGGTTGGTAATGTATGCCTTACTTACGCTATGACTTTTATTTAATAAAATAATTGAAACCAAGCCTGCCAAAACAAATGCACATATAAGTAAGAGTATTTTTTTTTGTTTGCTCATAATTGATTCTATTAAATTTTAGTGTTTTGTGGAAAAATGCGTATATATAAAAGGATAACATTATGATTGATAAAGAAGGTTACCGGGAAAATGTTGGAATAGTAATTTGTAATGACCAACGAAAGGTTTTGTGGGCAAGAAGAACCGGTGAGGAAGCTTGGCAATTTCCTCAAGGGGGTATTAATAACGGAGAAAGTGCTGAGGAAGCTATGTATAGAGAATTAAAAGAGGAGGTCGGCCTTGATCCTCATAATGTAGAAATACTTGCCAGAACAAAAGGCTGGCTAAAGTACGACGTTCCAAAGAGTTGGATTAGAAGAGATTGCCGCGATCGATATAGGGGGCAAAAGCAGATTTGGTTTTTATTACGTTTCACGGGAAAAGATTCCGATGTTTTTTTAAAAAATACAGAAAAGCCAGAGTTTGATGACTGGAAGTGGGCTGGTTTTTGGGCTCCTATAGATCAGATTATTGATTTCAAAAAAGCTGTATATGAACAGGCCTTAAAAGAACTGTTTGAGTATCTTCCTTCAGCCTAGCCGATTTAGATTTTAGCAATAATGGTTTCTGTATTTTTAACGGTTTGACCAAGGTCAACTTTTATAGTGGCGTTAATGGGAAGATAGAGATCAACTCGAGAACCAAACCTAATAAAACCGTAACGTTCCCCGCTAGAAATGTTATGCCCCTTTTCTTTGTAACAAAGTATTCTTCTAGCAATTAACCCAGCAATTTGTACGCACGTTATAACTTTACCACCCTTAGTTTTAACGACGATGGCACACCTTTCGTTCTCTAACGATGCTTTTGATAAAGCAGCATTTAGAAATTTTCCAGGATAGTAAAATTTTTCAAGTATCTTTCCGTCAACAGGACTTTTATTTGAATGAACATTAAAAACATTCATAAAAACACTTACCTTTATAGCTTCTTCATTTCGATAAGGGTCTATGGTTTTTTCTATTGCTATAACCTTGCCGTCCGCAGCAGATAAAATTATATCCTTACCTGACGGTTTGACTCTTTGGGGATCGCGGAAAAATTGCAATATAAATAATGTGATAATCCATGCCGGCCAACTCAGGGGACTATGAATAAAAGTCAGAACTAGGCTTACAAGTAAAGAAAGGCCTAGAAAAGGCCATCCTTCTTTAGCTATAATGGGGTAAGTAGATTTTTCCAACTAGTTTTTTGATTTATCAACAATTTTATTGATCCAAGGCATCATAGACCGTAATGACTCGCCTACCTCCTCTATTTTGTGTTGCTTTTGCTTCTCTCTTCTCTCCGGAAGCGAGTCAACATTGCTGACAAACTCTTTAGCAAAGGAACCATTTTGAATTTCAGTAAGAATTTTCTTCATTTCATTTTTTGTTTCGGAAGTAACGATTCTAGGACCCCTGGTTACATCACCGTATTCAGCAGTATTGGAGATTGAATAACGCATATTAGCTATTCCACCTTCATACATAAGGTCAACTATAAGCTTTAGCTCATGCAAACATTCAAAGTATGCCATTTCTGGCTCATAACCAGCCTCTACAAGTGTCTCGAAACCAGCCTGGACTAATGCAGTTGTACCCCCACATAAAACTGCCTGTTCTCCGAATAAATCGGTCTCAGTTTCATCCTTAAAGGTAGTTTCTAGGATTCCTGTTCTACCACCACCAATTGCTGAGGCGTAAGACAAAGCTATGCTTTGGGCTTTTCCTGAAGCATCTTGATTAACAGCGATTAAATCGGGAATCCCCCCACCCCTAACAAATTCTGATCTTACTGTATGACCAGGGGCTTTTGGCGCAATCATAATAACGTCTAAATCTGGACGGGGTTTGATGAGTTCAAAATGGATATTGAACCCATGCGCAAAAGCTAATGTTGAACCTTCCTTTAAGTTTGGCTCAATACTTTCGTTGTAAATTTTTTCTTGAAATTCATCGGGCGCTAAAATCATAACAAGGTCAGCCCAAGCGGTAGAGCCCTCAACTGACATAACATTCAAACCAGCATCAGAAGCTTTTCTTTCTGAATTTGATCCAGGCCGAAGACCAACAACAACATCAACCCCTGAATCTTTAAGGTTATTTGCATGTGCATGACCTTGAGAGCCATAACCAATGATAGCCACCTTCATTGATTTGATAATATTTAAATCTGCATCTTTATCATAGTAGCGCTTCATATATTTCCTTTTATGTATTTAATTAAGCTTTTAGGATCCGGTCACCACGACCAAGCCCTAATGCTCCAGTTCGAACAGTTTCAATTATTGATTCACTGTCAAGGCTTTCAAGATAGGCGTCTAACTTACTTGACGATCCTGTGACCTCTATTGTAAAAGTATTATCAGAGACATCAATAATGCGGCCTCTAAAAATATCTGAAATTCTCTTCATTTCATCTTGGTATTGATTTGACGCTTTAACCTTAACCAACATCAACTCTCTCTCGATATATTTTCCATCATTAAGATCTAAAACCCTAACTACATCAAGTAGCTTATTTAGCTGTTTAACAATCTGCTCAATCACTGCATCAGAACCATTGGTAACAATTGTCATTCGTGACAGTGTTGGGTCTTCAGTTGGAGCCACAGTTAATGACTCAATATTATATCCTCTGGCAGAAAAGAGGCCGGATACTCTTGATAAAGCTCCCGACTCGTTCTCCATTAGCAATGAAATGATATGTCTCAATTATGATTCTCCTGCAAGAATCATCTCAGAAATACCTTTTCCATTTGGTACCATAGGAAACACATTTTCAGTCTGATCGGTAATAAAGTCCATGAAAACCAGCTTTTCTTTCAGTTTTTCACTAAAAGCCTCTTTTAGTGCAGGCTCAATGTCGGCTGACTTTTCTATTTTCATTCCTACATGCCCATAAGATTCGGCTAATTTAACAAAGTCGGGAAGGGCGTCCATATAAGACTCAGCATATCTGTTGCCATAAAAAAACTCTTGCCACTGCCTAACCATACCCATATAGCGATTATTAAGATTGATAATTTTTATTGGTAAATTAAATTGTTTGCAGGTTGATAACTCTTGAATACACATCTGTATAGATGCTTCACCGGTAACGCATGCAACCTGCGAGTCCGGAAATGCTAATTGACAGCCCATAGCATATGGTAGGCCCACCCCCATAGTTCCTAAACCTCCTGAATTTATCCATCTCCTTGGTTTATCAAACGGGTAGTACTGAGCTGCCCACATTTGATGCTGACCAACATCGGAGGTAACAAAGGCATCCCCATTCGTAACTTTATGCAATGTTTGTATTACCTTTTGTGGTTTGATGAAAGAGCCATCATCTTCAAAAGCCATACAATCCTTGCTAGCCCATTCTTTAATTTGGGCAAGCCAAGGTTTTACAAGGCTTTTATCATGATCACTCTTTACTTCGCCATAACACTCCAGCATATCGTCTAAAACGCTTTTTACATCACCTACTATCGGCACATCAATTTTTACTCTTTTGGAGATAGAAGCAGGGTCTATATCAATATGAATAATTTTTCTAGGCTTAGAAAGGAAGTGGTCAGGATTCCCAATAACCCTATCATCAAACCTTGCACCAACTGCAATCAAAACATCACAATCCTGCATGGCCATATTGGCTTCATAAGTTCCATGCATGCCTAACATGCCTAAAAACTTTTCGTCTGAGGCAGGGAAGCCACCCAGCCCCATAAGCGTATTGGTTACTGGAAAGCCAAGAGTGTCTATAAGTTTTTTTAAAGACTCTGCCGCGTCTCCCAAAACAACTCCTCCACCAGAGTAAACCATGGGCTTTTTTGCTTTGATTAATAAGCCTAAGGCTTTCTTTATCTGACCTAAATGCCCTTTGGTTACCGGTGTGTAGGATCGCAAAGCTACTGTTTCTGGATAAACAAATTCAGCCTCTTCCGCTGTAATATCTTTTGGAATATCAACCAAGACTGGACCTGGGCGACCTGTAGCCGCAATATAAAATGCTTTTTTAATAGTGCTTGCTATTTTGTTAACATCTTTTACGAGGAAATTATGCTTTACGCAAGGTCTTGTGATTCCAACAGTATCACATTCCTGGAATGCATCTTCACCGATTGCATGCGTAGGGACTTGACCACTGATTATAACCATTGGAATAGAATCCATATAAGCGGTTGCTATACCCGTTACAGCATTAGTTGCACCTGGGCCAGAAGTTACTAGTGCAACGCCAACCTTTCCGGTGGCTCGAGAAAAAGCATCTGCAGCATGCACAGCAGCTTGCTCGTGCCTGACTAGGACATGCTTAAAGTGTTTTTGCTTAAATATTGCGTCATATATATTTAATACGGCACCACCAGGGTAGCCAAATACAAAATCTACACTTTCTTTTTGAAGTGAGCGAATGACGATTTCAGCGCCAGTTATAATTTCAGGTTTCATGCAAGGAGTGTTTCAATTAAACAAATATAATACCCTTTAGAAGCGCTTAGCTCAAGCGAAGTTGGCTAAATTGTGTCAATAATCATTGAAAAATCAATCGCTTCGATATTTTTAGTAATTGCCCCAACAGAAATTCTCGGTATGCCTAATTTGGCATAATCTAAAATATTATCAATATTAATGTTGCCTGACACCTCTAGCATTGCTTTTCCTTTGTTGATTAAGGTAGCTTCTTTTGCTTTGAGGATTGAAAAATTATCCAGCAAAATATTTTTAGCGCCACACTCTAGCGCAATTATTAACTCACCAATGGTTTCAACCTCTATTTGGTAATTATTATTCCCTACATTTTCTATGGCTGCTCGTATGGATCCGAACGATTTAATATGATTTTCTTTTATTAAAATTTCATCATATAGACCAAGTCTCTGATTGAGACCCCCACCAATTTTTACCGCATACTTTTGGGCAATTCTTAATCCAGGAATTGTTTTTCTTGTGTCCAGGAGAACAGAGGATGTCTGTGCAATTTTTTTCACCAGAATATTTGTAGAAGTTGCAGTAGCAGAAAGAGTTTGTAAGAAATTTAAACCAATTCTTTCACCTTCAAGCAATTTGTTGTATTTCCCATGAAGTGTACAAATAATCTGATTTTTTTTAAACTCTTGCCCTTCTTCAATACCCCATTGACACGTGATTCCTTTGTCAATTAATTTGAAGCTTTTCTCAAACCATGGCTTGCCACATAAAATAGCTTTTTGATTTGCTTTAACAATAGCAACTCCATTTATATTTGAGGGAACAAGTGTTGACGATTTATCTATATTTTTAATGTCTTCAGCAATGGCAGAAACTACGTTATTATTTACAGCATCTAAGATAATGTTTTTATTTAGCTTCATTGCTTAATATTTTGCATATTAATTGCTTGCTCAATAAATCCTCCACCCAAACATACATTGCTTTCATAAATTACAATTGACTGACCGGGAGTAACAGCCCATTGTTTTTGACCAAACAATACTGTGGCTGAGACATCGCTGATATCATCAATTTCACAAGGAGCATCAGGTTGCCTATATCTTGTTTTAGCGGCATAAACCCAATTCTCTCTAGGCAGCTTTTCTCCAATCCAATGCATTTCCTTAGCAATAAGACCATCGTTAAAAAGAAGAGGGTGATCATGGCCTTGCCCAACAACAAGTTGGTTCTTTTTAAAATCCTTACTTATAACAAACCATGGCTTACCATTACCTTTTTGAACTCCACCTATTTTAAGGCCTTGTCTTTGCCCTATTGTGTAAAAATTTAAGCCATCATGAGTACCTAGAACTTCACCTCCATCGGCACTAACTATACTTCCCGGATCTTTATTTATGTACCCCCCAATAAATTCTGCAAAAGGCCTTTCACCTATAAAGCATATACCTGTAGAGTCTTTTCTATCATGAATATGAAGAGAGTTTTTTCTAGCAATTTCTCGCACATCTTTTTTTAACAGCCCACCTAGAGGGAAGACTGATTTTGATAGCTGGTCTTGATTAAGCCGATGAAGAAAGTAACTTTGATCTTTGGAGCCATCATCTCCTTTAAGCAAATAAAACAAACCATCTCTTTCCATAACCTTTGCGTAATGGCCGGTCGCTATTTTATCGGCCCCCAATGTAAGTGCATGGTTTAAAAATGCATCAAATTTAATTTCCGAGTTACATAAAATATCCGGGTTGGGCGTAATTCCAGTTTTAAGACCGTCAATAAATAAGGAAAAAACTTTTTCTTTATATTCTTTTGCAAAATTAACTACCTCAATATCAACCCCAATTTTCTCTGCTACTGCTATAGCATCAAGCAAATCTTGTTTGCTTGAGCAGTATTCATCCTCGTCATCATCTTCCCAGTTCTTCATAAATAAAGCAGTAACATCGTAACCCTGATCTTTTAACAACCAAGCAGTTACAGCAGAATCTACACCACCAGATAAGCCAACAACTATACTTTCCCCTTTCACTTACTTGCTTCCAATTTCAATTGCTCTTTTAAATGCAGAAGCAACTGCTAGACCAATAATTTCTTTAAGGTCTTTATTCTTAAGCACACTTATTGCTTGTTCAGTCGTTCCACCCTTTGACGAGACGTTATTTATGAGGGTTCCAAGATCATTCAGATAAGATTCAGACATGATTGCTGATCCTATGAGTGTCTCATGAGCAAGATATTGAGCTTCATCCCTGCTTAGACCCACTTTTTCTCCCGCCTCAATAAGAGAGTCAAGAAAGTAAAACACATAAGCGGGACCGCTGCCTGAAATTGAGGTCACTGCATCAATTTTGAACTCATCATTCAGCCATAATATTTTTCCGATGGTATCAAAAATACTTTGTGCATCGTTTTTATGGTCTTGAGACAGCTCCTCTGCACCACATAATGCAGTCATACTTCGCTGTATTTGAGCTACCAAGTTTGGCATTGTTCTTACAATATGTTTATAGTTACCAAGCCATTTACTTATATTTTTAATTGAAATACCGGCTGCAATAGAAATTATAAGTTGTTGATTCAAATTATCTTTTATGGACTCGCATATAGATTTAATATGATGGGGTTTTGTAGCTAAGATTATTATTTCACCCCCATTTAGTTGGCACATAGATGTAGACACGTTGACAGAATAGTCACTAGAAATTGTATTGAGTTGGTCGGCTGAAGGATCAATAACAAAAATATTGGACTGTGTATAACCATTGTTAATCAGACCATAAATTATTGCTTTCGCCATATTTCCCCCACCGACAAAAATAATTTTTTTTTGTTTGATCATTACTTTCTTTCTCCAAAAATATTACTACCAACTCTGATCATATTAGCACCTTGCTGAATGGCTTCTAAATAGTCATTTGACATACCCATTGATAGTGTGTCAATGCTTGGATAGGTTTTTTTAAATTCATCATAAGCATTTTTTAATAACTGAAATTCTTTTTTTAATACGTGTGCATTACTTGTATTTGATGGTATGGCCATCAACCCTCTAATATTCAAGTTTTTAAGCTTACTCACTTCTTTGAACAAATCTTCAGCCGCCTCTAGCATAACGCCACCTTTTGAATCTTCATTACTTATATTTATTTGCAGACAAACATTAATGGGCTCCATACCTTCTCTAGCATCATTAATTCTTATGGCAGTCTTTAGGCGATCAACTGTTTGTACCCACGAAAAATTTTCTGCTATTGCTTTGCATTTATTGCTTTGGATCGGACCAATGAAGTGCCATTCAAGGTTATATTTTTTAAGAATCTCTTGTTTTTCTAGAGCTTCTTGGACATAGTTTTCACCAAAGATAGTTTGGCCGGATTTAATAGCCTCAATTATTTTAGAAGAATCCTGTTTTTTACTGACCGCAACAATAACAGTCCTATTAGAAGCTTTTATAGACTCTATTTGCTGATTAAGTATTAGTAAATTTTTTTTGATTTTATCCATTTTAAAAAAAAACCAAGCAGCAGCCTGGTTTTTTAAAATACAATTTTCGTTTAACTTTATTTTTTCTTAGCTGCTGGTTTCTTAGCTGCTGGTTTCTTAGCTGCTGGTTTCTTAGCTGCTGGTTTCTTAGCTGCTGGTTTCTTAGCTGCTGGTTTCTTAGCTGCTGGTTTCTTAGCTGCTGGTTTCTCTGGCGACGATTTTCCAAATAGGGCGTTTAGTAATTTTTCAAGCATATTTTATCCTTAGGTAATTGGAACATCCTCGCGATTATAACAATTCTTCAATCAACTGGCTAAATNTTTTTTCCAATCAACATCGACATCACAGCCATTCTGATAGCAATGCCAAAGGTTACTTGTGACAATATTACCGATTGCTGACCATCTGCAACATCAGAATCTATCTCAATGCCTCTATTCATTGGACCTGGATGCATAACGATTGCATCCTTTTTTGCTAATAATAGATGTTTTTTTCGTAACCCATACTTTTCCGAGTATTCCCCTTCTTCAGGAATAATAGCCCCAATCATTCTTTCTTTCTGAATTCTAAGCATCATGATTACATCAACATTTTTTAATCCATCATCCATACTCTCAAATATCTTAAGGTTGATTTTACTCATATCTGTTGGCATGAGATCTGTTGGACCGATTAGTCTAATGTCAGGGACACCTAATGTTGTTAGTGCATGTATTTCAGATCTAGCTACCCTTGAATGTTTTATGTCACCAATAATTGCAACAGACAAATTATCAAATCTATTCTTGTATTTTTTAATAGTGAATGTATCGAGCAATCCTTGGGTTGGATGAGCGTGATTCCCGTCCCCCGCATTTATAATATGAGCATTGCCACCAACATGCTTAGCTAGTAACTCTGGCATTCCTGGCTCTGGATGCCTAACGACAAAAATATCAGCTCCCATTGATATAAGGTTATCTACAGTGTCAAATATTGACTCACCCTTTGATTGTGATGAAGAGTCTATATCAAGGTTTATTACATCAGCAGACAATCTTTTAGCCGCAATTTCAAATGTTGTTCTTGTTCTCGTACTATTTTCAAAGAAGAGGTTACATATTGTTTTGCCTCGCAAAAGCGGAACATTTTTAATTTCTCTATTTCCAACATTTAGAAATGATTCAGCAAGATCAAAAATTTTATAAATAAGTTCTTCCTGAAGCCCTTCTATAGTCAGAAGATGTTTTATGTTGCCATCATTAGAATATTGAATTTTACTCATTTATTATTTTTGTTCTAAAAGTGAGGGATTTATTATTTTCCTCTAAATTAATGTAGTTATTTTTTTTTGGGCTTACCTGAAAAGCAGAGTAATTTGGTTTTATGGGAAGTTGAGCTGATTGCCTATCGATTAATACGTATAGCAATATTTCTCGAGGCCTTCCAAAGTCAAATAATTCGTTTATTGCTGCACGGCTAGTTCTTCCTGTATAAAAAACATCATCAATCAGGATAACTTTTTTATCATGGATATTAAACATTACATCCGTAGTCATTTCCTTGATTTTTAATCCAGATATTTCTAGATCATCACGATAAAATGATGTATCAATTAATCCATAATCAAGGGTAGAAGAAGACAACATACCCTTTAATTCATTTATGATTAAATGGCCACCTTTTGGGATACCAATCAAACAAGTGTTGGAGTCAATTTCTTTCGAAAGCTCTGCGGCCATTTTTTTAATTAATAAAATTGGATCCGGAAGTGTATTTTTAGGATCTATCAAAGTATGAGCCTAAAATAATTTGTGCGGCAACTTGATCTATTACTTGATTTCCTTTTTTTATACTTTTGACATTCCCATTAAGAAGAATTTTCGCTTCAACCGATGTATACCTTTCATCTACCATAACAATTGGAACCTTAAATCGGTTTTTAATCTTTTTTGCAAAATTCTGTGCCAATAAAGTTAATCTGCTTTCTGTACCATCTTCGTTTAAAGGTAGGCCTACAACAACTATACCAGGCTCCCATTCATTCAATAAATTTTCAATAATTTCAATGCGCTCACTTTTCTTTACTTTTCTTATTGTTTCAAGAGGATGAGCAGTTTTCGTAATGCTATTCCCTATTGCAACACCAATCTTTTTTTCACCAAAATCAAAAGCGATGACATTTGTATTGGGCTGTATGTTTGATGAGGGTGCCATATCAAACAAGAGCACTCACTTTATAGCGGTATTGAAAAAAAAGTGAAATAGATTTAAGTGGGCTATGAACAGAAGTTTTCATACAATATAAATTCATCTTATCCTAATTTTATCATGCTATTGCTAAAATGCTATTTAAAGATTTTCAATAAATTCAGTAACTTGAAGGCCATAACCTGTCATGCTGGGCATTTTTCTTGGTGAGGATAACAACCTCATCTTTGATACACCTAAATCCACTAGGATTTGAGATCCAATACCATAATTTCTCAAATCACTTCTTTTATTGGTAGCTTGCTTATCAGCATCAAGTGCTTTTGTAATTTTGTTTTGTGATTCTTGATAGTTAAGAAAAATAATAACCCCTTTATCTTCATTTCTGATCAATGCTAATGCTTCAAGAGGTGGCCACGAGTGATTGGTTTCAGCTTCAATAAAATCAAGAATTGATAAGGGCTCATGAACCCTTACTAAAATATTGTCATTACTTTCTATTTTTCCCTTAACTAATGCAATGTGAGTATTTTTAGACAAAAGGTCTGTGTATAAAATTAACCGCATTTCTCCAAATGTTGTTTTGATTAATTTTTCACTTATTTTTTCTATCAACTTTTCTTTTTTACTTCTAAACTCTATTAAGTCGGCTATCGAACCAATTTTTATATCGTGCGTCTTAGCAAAAGAAATCAAATCAGGCATTCTCGCCATATTCCCATCGTCATTCAGTATTTCACATATGACAGAGGACGGATCAAGCCCTGCCAAGCTTGAAAGGTCACATCCGGCTTCAGTATGCCCAGCACGATAAAGAACTCCGCCAGGATGAGCGGTAAGAGGGAAGATATGTCCTGGCCTCACGATACTTTTATGGTCCGAACTTTTATTAATAGCNGCTTTTATGGTATTTGACCTATCAGACGCAGAAATTCCGGTTGTAATGCCTGTTGCTGCATCAATTGATACGGTAAAATTAGTTCCTAACTGACCTTCATTTTGCTCGACCATAAGTGGCAACTTCAGTTTTTTGCATTTTTCTTCTGTTAGAGTTAAACAAACTAATCCCCTCCCAAATTTAGCCATAAAGTTAATATGTTCTGGACTGATAAACTCAGCAGCAACAACTAAATCACCTTCATTCTCCCGATCTTCATCATCCACAAGAATAACCATCTTTCCCTGTTTTAGATCCTCTATCAACTCTTCTATTTTATTTATCATTAAATAATCATGCCTTATTTATTGACTCAACATATCTAGCTAACATATCGATTTCAATATTTAATTTATCACCAGTTTCGTTGTATTTTAGGGTTGTATGGCTTAATGTGAATGGAACAAGATTTACACTAAAGACGTTTTCATCAACAGAGTTAACTGTCAGACTCACACCCGATAATGATACTGAGCCTTTTTGTGCAATATATTTTATAAGATTGTTAGGGGCTTCTATGAACCATTGCTCGCAACCATCTAACTTTTTTATCTCTTTGATATCACATACACCATCCACATGCCCAAAAACGAAGTGGCCCGATATTCGTCCGTTCATTTTAAGAGATCTTTCAAGGTTAACTTTTTGATTCAACTTTAGATCTGCAATTTTGGAGATAGACTCAACTGATAAATAAAAGCTGAGCTCGTTATTTGTAAGAGCCTCGACAGTAAGACAAACGCCATTCACTGCTATGCTGTCACCAAGCTGAATATCATCGAGCATGCCATTATCGAACAAAACTTTTACACTTATATCAGCGCCTTTTTTAACTAAAGAGTTAATGGTGCCTTCTGATTCTATTATTCCTGTAAACATGCCATAATTCTAGCAGAATGCGACATCTAAAATTTAATTAAAATATGATAAAAAAAGATTTTTTCAAGGAACATTTTTACGAGTTGTGGATTGCGTCAAGATATACGCGACTCAGAAATAAAAATAATTTCATCTCTTTTATTTCACTTACCAGCATCATAGGCATAGCGTTAGGTGTAATGGCCCTAATTGTAGTGTTATCTGTTATGAACGGATTTCAATCAGAGCTTAGAGCTAGAATTTTAAATGTTGCATCTGACGTTGAGGTGATAAGCGCAGCCTCTAATCTAGGGGACTGGCAAGAAACTGAAAGAAAAATAGCCTCGTTAAATAATATTGAATCCACCGCCCCCTTTACCAGCAGCCAAGCCTTAGTATCAATAGGAAAATATAATAGAGGGGTTCTGGTAAGAGGAGTGGATCCAGAAAATGAATCAACAGTCAGTAATTTGGAGCAGCAGTTAACGGCTGGCGACTTTAAAGTAACCCCCGGAAAATTTGAAATTTTGATTGGCATAGATCTGGCTAGATATTTTTCTCTTGATCTGGGGGACAAAATATCAATGATTTCATCTCAGGCAAATTTTTCACCGGTAGGCATGTTACCAAGGATAAAACAATTTACAGTTGCAGGTATTTTTGATGCTGGAATGTATGAGTACGATGCTGGATTGGTGCTCATACACATGAAAGATGCGCAAAAGTTTTTTCAAATGGGAAGTGAAATTTCCGGAATACGAGTAAAGTTAAAAGATCTTGATAAGACCTCAGAATCTTCTGCAGCTATAAATAATGCTATCAATGCTGGTAATAAATTCTATGTCTTGGATTGGACTAAAAAACACACCAATCTATTTTCAGCCATTCAACTTGAAAAAAAAGTTATGTCAATTATTCTAACCCTCATCATTGCTGTAGCTGCATTTAATATAGTCTCAACATTAGTAATGGGTGTAACAGAGAAAAAGTCTGACATCGCTATTTTGCGAACTATTGGAGCTAGCCAGCTTAGTATTTTGCTTATTTTTATGTTGCAAGGCGCGCTTACAGGAATTATGGGTACATTTTTAGGTGTATTTATTGGAATACTGATTGCTGCAAATATAGACATTATTGTTCCCTTTATAGAAGGTTTTTTTGGCATTCAGTTTCTGGCAAAAGATATTTACTATATCAGTGAGGTGCCTTCAAAGATTTTAAGCAGCGATATTGTTTATATCAGTTTTATGGGTTTGTTTTTATCTTTTGTAGCGTCAATATACCCAAGCATTAAAGCTTCCAAATTAGACCCCGCAGTGACTTTAAAGCATGAATAAGTCTATGATTCTAAAATTAATAGACCTGAGTAAGGTTTACGCAGGGCTTGATACACCAATTTTAAATAAAATTAATCTATGTTTGTTTCAAGGAGACAATATTGCTATAACAGGAGTTTCAGGCTCAGGAAAAAGNACTCTTTTACACCTGATGGCTGGTTTAGATATTCCGAGCAAAGGCTCTGTTGAAATTGATAATAAAAACTTAGCCACTCTGAATCAATCACAATTAGCAGTAATGAGGAATGTACTTATTGGATTTGTGTATCAAGCACATCACTTGCTCCCTGATTTCACAGCACTAGAAAATATTCTTATGCCACTGATTATTAAAGGTGGAAGTTATGAACAAGGGCGTAACCAAGCCTTAAAAATACTTAAAACTTTAGGTCTTACGAAAAGAGCTGAACATTACCCACATCAACTGTCGGGTGGAGAGAAACAAAGGGTTGCCATAGGAAGAGCGTTGATAACAGAGCCTAAATTGATTCTAGCTGATGAGCCAACAGGTAATTTAGACCATAAAAATGCCAAACTAGTATTTGAAATGTTTCTTGAATTAGCTGATGAATTTAAATCCTCTATAGTGCTTGTAACCCATGATCTTGCGTTAGCAAGAAAAATGAAAAAGATTTATTATTTAACCGAAGGCACAATTAATAGTAGATAGCATAGTTTCTATCCAATTCAATTTATAGGGAGTAGTAAATAGTGTGGAACATTATCGTGGTTGCAGGTTGGCCAATTTGGCCCTTGATAGCAACGTCAATNTTTGGGGTGGCTATTATTTTAGAGAGATTATGGACGTTGAGGGAATCTAATATTGCCCCTAGCAATCTTTGGATGGATGCCTCTAGGTTGATGAGTTCTAATGTTGTTAATAAAGAATCGATCGAAGCGCTTAAAAAGAGCTCTCCACTAGGTGAAATAATGGCTGTAGCTATTGAAAATAAAAATGCATCTTTAGCGGTAATAAAAGATTCCATTGAAGAAGCAGGATCGCTCGCAAGTTTTAGGCTAGAAAAGTATTTAGGATTTCTTAGTACAATATCAACTGTAGCGCCATTATTAGGTTTGTTTGGAACCATTATTGGTATGGTGGAACTATTTAGCTCCTTTACCTCTACGGGCCATGATGTAAGTATTTTTGCCAGAGGAATTTCCATTGCTTTATACAATACTGCAGGAGGAATAGTTGTGGCAGTACCGGCTATGATAGCTTTTAGATATTTTAGGTCTAAGGTAGATTATTTAGTAAATGAGATGGAGCAACAGGCTCTGAGATTAGTTGAAGTTATTAGAGGTGAGCGAAAGTAAAAAAATGAATTTTAGAAGAAAAACAAAACTAGAAGATCCTGAAATTAATTTTATCCCACTGATTGATGTTCTGCTCGTAATAATCATTTTTTTAGTTGTTAGCACAACTTTCTCCAAATTCAGTGAATTGAAAATTAATCTTCCAGTGGCCGAAGCCAATCAAAATAATAAACAAGAGGGATTTATCACTATCCAAGTAACAAAAGAGGGAAGATACTCTGTTAATGAAATCTCAGTTGAATCAACAGATCTTAATAATCTGGTAAGAAAGATTAAAGTTGCATCAGAAGGTAAGACTGATATTCCAATTATTATTAATGCAGACGCACTGGCAACTCATCAGGCTGTAGTAAATGTTATGGAGGCGTCAAGGTTGGCCGGGTTGAACAAAATAACTTTTTCAACTAAGTTAGAATAAGGGCCACACCATAAATTATGTTGAACGATAAGATAAAAAAATCCCAACAACCAAGCTTTAAAGTCATTTATTTAAGGCTATTAAAATACGCCCTTAAATATAAATTAATTTTAAGTTTTAGCATTGTTTCATTATTCATATTGGCGCTTACAAATACAGGGTTTTTGGCATTAATTAAAAAAATTACTGATGAAGGCTTAGTGGAGAAATCTGCTGACGCCTCAATATTACTGCCAATTGCTATTGTCCTCCTAATGAGTCTAAGAGGATTGGCTGGATTTATTTCAAGTTATTCTATGAGATGGGTTTCAAGAAAGATAGTGGAAGACCTGAGATTCGATTCTTTCAAAAGAATAATGGCTTTACCAGTTAAGTTTTTTGATAATAATGCCGCTGGTAATATTGTTTCAAAGCTGACGTACGAGACTGAACAGCTGTCAACAATTGTGACCAAGGTAGCATTAGATGCAATTAGGGACATTCTAACGGTCATAGGTATTGTTGGGTATATGCTTTATTTAGATTGGTTTTTAACGTTAATTTTTGCAGTAATGGCTCCAATAATGGGCTTATACCTTAAAAAAGTCTCACCAAGGTTAAGGCAGGCTGGTTCGGAAGTTCAAGAATCTATGGGTGATATGACTCGAATATCAGAAGAAGCTATAGCCTCACAAAGAATAGTTAAAATATTCGGCACGGCCTTTTTTGAATTAAAAAGATTTACCAATATAACAATCAGAAACCGTAAGATGCATACAAAGCTTGCGAAAATGTCCGGCATAAACAGTCTAGTTATAGAGGTTATGTCTGCAATTGCACTGGCTTCAGTAGTTTTTTATTCAATCAGTCATTTTACTGCTGGCGAATTTGCTGCTTTTGTTGGAGCATTATTGATGCTAATTTCACCAATAAAAAAGATTACAGCCATTAATGAACAGATTCAGGTTGGTTATGCGGCAGCAATAAGCATTTTTAGTGTAATGGATGAGCCTGAGGAAAAAAATGCAGGGAAAAAAGTATTAAATAAAATTAAAGGAGAAATTCACTTTAATAACGTCACCTTTTCTTACCCTGGGGAAAGAAATCCAGCTATTAATAAAATATCTTTTTCAACAAAACCAGGAGAAAAAATTGCCTTAGTTGGTAAATCGGGTGGAGGAAAAACTACTTTAATTAATTTGATACCTCGTTTATATGAGATTACTCAGGGTGAGATTCAGATAGACAGTATAAATATTAATGACTGTAAGTTGCCAAGCCTCAGAGAAAAAATTGCCCTAGTTAGTCAGGACACCATCCTATTTAATGACACAGTATTTAATAATATTGCTTACGGAGCTAAAGGAAAAAGTAGTATAGAGGCTGTGAAAAAAGCAGCCAAAGCAGCTAATGCCATAGAGTTTATTGAAAAACTTCCTCACGGATTCAATCATGTTATTGGCGATAGAGGAGTTAAGTTATCTGGTGGGCAAAAACAGCGGATTGCTATTGCAAGAGCCATCCTAAAAAATGCCCCCATATTATTATTGGACGAGGCTACTTCAGCACTTGATTCGGAATCAGAATTATTGGTTCAAGACGCTCTTGATAACTTAATGAAAAAAAGGACTTCAATAGTCATTGCACATAGATTAAGTACAATAATGAATGCGGATAAGATTTTAGTAATCCACGATGGTGAGCTAGCTGAACAAGGTAATCATAACGAGCTAATGAAGAAAAAAGGAAAGTACACGGCTTTGTATAAAAGAGGATTTAGTTAAAATGAGGTCTATCGAGAGCCTCATGCGGGATCAGCATTATAAAAAGCTCACTTGGGGAGCTTTTTTACTTCCCGTAAGCATATTATTTTATATCCTTCTGTGTGTAAGNTATTTTTTGTATAAAAAGAATATTTTGAATGTAAGGAAAATTAATGTTCCTGTGGTTATTATTGGTAATATTACAATTGGAGGAACGGGGAAAACCCCTTTTATAATTGAGTTGGCCAATCAATTGATACAAAAAAATATAAATGTAGGAATAATTTCCAGGGGATACAAATCAAATTACTCTAATCCTCGAGAAGTATTAACCTCCTCTGCAGCTCAAGATGTTGGCGATGAACCATTACTCATTAAGACCAAAGTGGATTGTCCGGTATTTGTTGGAAAAAAACGTTTCTTAACCGGCGATCACCTTTTAAAATTATATCCGAAAACTCAGATAATTCTTTCTGATGATGGTCTGCAGCACTATTCATTATTTCGTGACTATGAATTTCTTCTCGTAGATGGTACAAGGCATTTTGGAAACCAGAGATTGATTCCAACTGGACCATTAAGGGAGCCATTATCAAGACTAGAAAAAGCTGACGCTATAATAAGTATTGACGATAACGGAAAATTAAAAATTTCTGCTGCTAAAAAAGTGAAGTCGATTTGTGACGATCAATTGATTTCAATTAACGGAAAAAGAAAAATTAATTTTTCCTCTATTAGGGATAAGAACATAGTTGCCTTTACTGCTATTGCTAATCCCGATAAATTCTTTAGAACATTGACTCTTAAACAGTTAAACTTTAAAAAAGCAATTTTTGATGATCATTATAACTTTACTCAAAGCGACTTTGATGACTACCAAGATATGTATATAGTTTTAACGGAAAAAGATGCAATTAAATGTGCCCATATCAAACATAATAATTTGTGGGTAGCATCTATTTCTCTTAAAATTGATGCTGATTTGATAAATGAAATGCTCATAAAGGTGGGATTATAATTAATGGATACAAAATTACTTAGCATTTTAGTTTGCCCGGTTACCAAGGGGCCATTAGAATTTGATAAGGAGAATAACGAATTAGTTTCGAATTCGGCAAAATTAGCATATCCAATAAAGGACGGGATACCAATTTTATTAGAAAGTGAAGCAAGAGTAGTTGGCTTGGATGAATAAGTAATGTCTTTTAAGGTAGTAATTCCATCTAGATATAACAGCACTAGATTGGCTGGTAAACCATTAATCGAGATTGCTGGATTACCCATGGTGATCCATGTAGCTAGAAAAGCTAGGTTAAGTGGCGCTGATGAGGTTATTGTTGCGACCGACGATGAAAGAATTTTCAATTGTGTTGAGCAATTTGGATTTAAGGCAATTATTACAGACCCAGAGCATAGCTCTGGAACTGATCGTATAAATGAGGTTCTTAATCATACGGACTGGAATGATGAGACCATAATCATTAATTTGCAAGGAGATGAACCCCTTATAGATCCGTTATTGATAAATAAAGTAGCTCATGGAATGAGTGAGCTGGAAGTTGATTATGCCACGGCTGCTTCTAGTTTTGAAAGTGCTGAGGATTTTGCGAACATAAACAATGTAAAGGTAGTGCTTGGAGGAGATGATTATGCGTTATATTTTAGTAGATCAATGATTCCTTATGACAGAGTTAGTGGAAAGGATTCAATAGCACAGGGAGCGCTTCAGCATATCGGTATATACGGATACACTGCAAAATTTTTGAGATTTTTTTGCGAACTTCCCAAATCAAACCTTGAGCGTATTGAAGGTCTTGAGCAGCTTAGGGCTTTGGAAAATCATCAAAAGATTAAGGTATTTAAGTATGATGGCGCCCATTCGATTGGTGTGGATACTCAAGAGGACCTTGATAAGATCAAAAAGATCTTAGGATCCAATTAAATAGCGGCATCACCTTTCTCTCCCGTTCTAATTCTTATTGCTTCCTCAACGTCCATAACAAAAATTTTTCCATCTCCGATTTTTCCAGTATGGGCTGTTTTCAAAATAGTTTCGACAACTTTTTCCACCATCTTATCTGCAACCACTAAATCTAGCCTAATTTTAGGGAGAAAATCAACAACATATTCCGCTCCACGATAAAGCTCTGTATGGCCTTTTTGCCTCCCAAATCCCTTAACTTCAGTGGCAGTTAGCCCCATAATATCTATCTCAGATAAAGCCTCTCTGACCTCATCGAGTTTAAATGGCTTGATAATTGCTTCAATTTTTTTCATAGTGACTCCTAGTGTAATTTTGGTTTATATTTATTTGTTATTGGAAATCGCCTGTCAACACTAAATGCTTTGCTTGTTATTTTTGGCCCAGGGGCTGATTGACGCCGTTTAAATTCACTGCTATTTATCAAGTTTACAACTTTTTCAACGATTTGAGAGTCAAAACCACTCTCAATCATAAATGCCGGTGTTTGTTTTTCCTCCACATAAAGACGTATTACATCATCTAATATTTCATAGCTTGGCAGAGTATCTTGGTCGGTTTGATTGTTTTTTAATTCTGCGCTTGGTTCTCTGGTAATGATACGGCTTGGAATGATATTTTCTTCTCTATTAATGTGCCTTGCTAGATCGTAGACCATTGTTTTTGGAACATCCTTAAGTACACAAAATCCCCCTACCATATCGCCATATATAGTCGAATAACCAACAGCCAACTCACTTTTATTACTAGTAGCAAGAACCATCCCATGATGTTTATTTGCAAGCCCCATTAATAATAGCCCTCGAATTCTTGCTTGAAAATTCTCTTCGGTTATATCAGCAGGAAGATTTTTAAATTCCTCACTGAAAACTTGATCGATATTGTTTATTAAGGTTTCTATAGAGTAAGTCTGGTAATTAACCCCTAGATTCTCTGTAAGACTCTGAGCATCTTCAAGGCTTATATTGGCTGTATATTTAGATGGCATCATTACTGCGTGGATATTTTTTTTCGTTATAGCTTTTGTTGCTATAAACAATACTAATGCAGAGTCAATACCCCCTGAAAGTCCTAAAAAAACTCTTTCTATGTTATTTTTTTCGAGATAATCGTGAAGGGCTAGGACCAATCCATTCAATATAATTTCTAAATCATTGTAAATTTTTGGGAGAAGTTTTGTTCCTGCATTTAAGTCAATTATTTCTGATGTTAAAGAAAACTGGGGAAGCTCAAATATTAAGCCCTTCCTGCCGTCATATACAAATGAACCTCCATCAAAAACTACATTATCCTGACCTCCCAGAGCATTCAAATATACCAAAGCAACCTCATTTCCAACTATCTTATTGGTAATCTGATCAATGCGTTTTTGTTGTTTTTTAACCTCAAATGGTGAGGCATTAATGCATAAAATGATATCTACACCTTGCTTGACTAAGGACTCTACTAATCCTTCAGTCCATACATCCTCACATATTAAAAAACTTATTTTTTTCCCATTATACTTTATTGTTGCAGTATCTTTCCCTTCGGAAAAATACCTTTTTTCATCAAAAACACCATAATTAGGAAGCACTCTTTTATGGTATGTACATAAGACTTTACTTTTGTAGAGGGCGCTAAGTGAGTTATACAGTTTATTATCTTCTAACATGGGACGACCGATAACTATCAAGATATCTGGGAATTTTATGGCTATCTCATCTACGCACTTGTCACACTCATTAATAAATTCATGGTCTAAAAGTAAGTCCTCGGGAGGGTATCCTGATATGCTTAACTCAGGCGTTAGCAATATATCCGCGCCATTTAACATTGCTTTTTCAGCTTCTTTAAGAATTAAATTTTTATTGAAGCTTAAATCACCCACGATAGTGTTCAGCTGAGCCAAATGTACTTTCAATTAATAGCTCCCTCCGGCTAGCTTAATTTTTTTGACCATTTTTGTATTATTCTGCTTTAAAGCATAAACTAGAGGAGTTAAGCCGTATTGATCAGTAGCTTTTAGTTTTACTCCTGCATTAATTAGCATTTCAACTAATTTTTCTGACCCACTAAAAACCGCATAATGAATGATGTGCGTTCCTTCGTTATCTTCATAATTGATATTCGCCCCTTTATCAATCAATATCTTGGCGATATCAGTTTGCTTTCTTTTTACCGCCCAAATCAATGCTGTCCATTCACTCTTATCAAACGCATCTACTTCCGCTCCATAATTTAAAAGGAATGTGACGGCATCTTTATTCCCATTAATTACGGCGTACATCAAAGCAGTTTTGCCGTATTTGTCTTGAAGGTGAATTAGTGCCTTATTATCGAGAAGCGTTTTAATCGTTTGTACATCACCACTTTTACAGGCAAGCATAAGAACTGTTAGACCAGAGTTGTTTCTTGTATTAGGATCGATACCACCTTTAATTAATATATCTATTGTCTGGTGGAATCCTGAGGTTGCAGCTAATCCATATGCGGACCATCCATCCGGATCAATAATCTTAGGATCAGCTCCATTTTCCAAAAGAATTTTGACTGTATTCGTATAATTTTTTTTTGCTGCATACATAAGGGCTGTCCATCCGTCTTCTTCTACAGCATTTACGTTCGCTCCATTGAGTATTAAGTATTTAATCACATCTACTTGATTTTTTCTTGCAGCATACATTAGTGCAGTAACTTTATCCTTGTCTGTGGTATTTGGGTTCCCACCACTCTCTATGATTGCGCGCACACTTGCCATATCTCCTTTTGCAGAAGCTGTTAACAGGTATGACACTTCTTCCGAGGAAGCTGAAAAATTTATACAAAAAATTAAGAGCAATATCCCGAGAGGATTTAATATTTTTTTTATCATAATTGAATCATTACCTTATTAATCATAGAACCCATATCAGAAGGGGATCTAGCAATAAGAGCTCCAGCTTTTTCTAGGCAACGAATTTTATCTTCCGCCTTACCCGTATTTCCAGAGATGATGGCACCAGCATGCCCCATGCGCTTTCCTTTAGGGGCCGTTATTCCTGCAATATGTGCAACAACTGGCTTAGTAATATTTGATTGAATATATTCAGCTGCCAATTCTTCATCTGTTCCGCCAATCTCACCCACCATAATAATTCCTTTAGTGCTTGGATCTTTTTCAAACATAGCAAGGCACTCAATAAAGTTTAACCCTTTGATGGGGTCACCCCCGATTCCAATACATGTAGATTGCCCAAGGCCAAATGCGGTTGTTTGATGAACCGCCTCATAGGTGAGGGTGCCTGACCGAGAAATAATACCTATAGCTCCTGCTTGGTGAATGCTTGCTGGCATTATTCCCATTTTGCATTGATCTGGAGTAATTATTCCTGGGCAGTTTGGCCCTATAAGTTTTGAACCATTAGCATTGATCACTTCTTTGACTCTTAGCATTTCAAGTATGGGGATACCTTCTGTGATGCATACTATCAAATCTATTCCAGCCTCACTAGCCTCTATAATAGAGTTTGCTGCAAAAGGAGGTGGCACGTAGATCATTGTGGCATTAGCTTTTGTTTCATTGACTGCCTCAACCATGTTATTAAATACAGGGAGGCCTAAATGCGTTTGCCCTCCCTTACTAGGGGTAACTCCGCCAACGAGTTTTGTTCCATAAGTGATCGCCTGCTCACTATGAAAAGTGCCTTGCTTTCCAGTAAAGCCCTGACATAATACTCGGGTATTTTTATCAACTAGAATAGCCATCATGTACCTCCAGAAGCAAGATGAACAGATTGAGTCGCTGCATCTGTAAGACTTTCAGCTGATATAATATTCAAGTTACTTTGATTTAATATTTCTTTTCCTAGCTCCACATTTGTTCCTTCTAGCCTAACCACAATAGGAATTTCAATACCAACCTCTTTAATCGCAGCGATGATTCCATTGGCAATAATATCGCACCGCATAATCCCTCCAAAAATATTAACCAAAACAACCCGCACTTTTGGATCTGACAGCAATATTTTAAAAGCTTTACTTACTGTATCTGCTGTGGCGCTCCCCCCAACATCAAGAAAATTTGCCGGCTCACCACCAGATAATTTAATTAAATCCATTGTGGCCATAGCAAGACCTGCACCATTAACCATACAGCCAATATTGCCCTCTAAAGCAATATAATTTAATCCTGCATGATGAGCTTCAGCCTCTTTGTGGTCAATTTGTGACCAATCCTGAAAATCAATAATATGAGGGTGTTTAAATAAAGCGTTTGAGTCGATACTCATCTTACAATCTAGAGCGACCAAATCATTATCATTGGTAATAACCAAAGGATTGATTTCCAATAAACTTAGATCATTTTCAGTGAACAGTTTAAATGTATTTTTTATAAGAGACTTAAATAGAAGCATAGAACTAGCTTTCATTTGAAGCTTGTCTAATATGCTCGACACATCTTGCTCAGAAAATTCTTTCTGTATTGATGTGCTAATCTTTAAAATCAATTCTGGATTTTTTTTTGATATATCCTCTATCTCAGTTCCTCCAGCCGAAGAAAAAATTAATGTAATTTTTTCTAGTTGACGGTCAACTAATAAAGAAAAGTACAGCTCTTTTTTTATTGTTACCGTTTCTTCGATCAGCACCCTATGAACCGGCTGCCCTAATGGAGCATTTTGATAAGTTACAAGGTTCTTTCCAAGCCATGCTTCAGAAAAATCTTGTGCTTCTTGGGCAGTGGAGATAATTTTTACCCCTCCAGCCTTACCTCTCCCTCCAGCATGAATTTGTGCTTTGATAGCATAAGCATTACCTTTGAGCATCTGGACTGCCAATTCTGCCTCTTTTGTTGTTGAGGCAACAACGTGTTTAGGCGTATTAATTCCATAAATTTTGAGGAGGTTTTTAGCTTGATATTCGTGAAGGTTCATTAAGCCCAGATATAAAGTTGATAAAGTGTAATGATAGCAGAATGATGCTTTATTTTTGTAAATCCAAACGGAGTTAAAAGCTATATTTTTTTATCTCAGGATTATTTAGCATCAACCAATGTCACGGTTCCACCCATCATGTCAGGAACTATTAACTTTTTCTTGTCTAGACTCAGTGCGATGTCTGCGGCCGCCTTAAAGCCTTCTGCAATGACAGTACTTTCTCCATTCTCAACCTTATAAACTACGCCACGCTTCCAACTGCTTACATAAATAGCCCCATTGTTATAAGCTAGGCCATCACCACCATCAAACCCTTCTGCGATTTTTTTTACTTCATTATTAGTGAGGTTGGCTTCTAATAAGTCACCAGCCCAGTCAACAATTAACAGTCTTGAATTTGGAACAGGTAAAATTCCATTAGGTGCCTTAATATTTTTGTCCCCATCAAACAATACACTTATCTCACCATTTTTCTTAACAAGAAAAATAAAGCCGCTTGATGAAAAGTCACCTGAATCTGTAACGTAAAGATCTCCATTATCTGCTACATCAATATCATTTAGAAATACAGGTGTTTTGGGGAATGCCATTGTTCCTGAATAAACTCCCCATGAGCCATCAAGATTTACTTCTAGAATTACATCACGATCCGTTACGTATAACTTATCTTCAAAAAATACAATACCTTTAGGGTCATACAAACCTTCAGCAACAGTTGTAATGACTCCCTCTTTATTAATTTTACTAATTTTCCCATCTTTATCAACGTCTCTTTTACCTATTTCTGAAACATAGATGGAGCCATCTTTTCCTTCCGCAACAGATTCTGGCATAACAAACCCAGAGAATGTTTCATTAGCATTTAAGGCTAGAGATAGCATTAGCGTCAAAAGACCTGTAATAGTTTTTTTCATTAGTTTTCCTTTTGTAATCTAATTAGTTCGTTAATTTCCATAGGGAGGAATGTGGCGAATCACTGATAAGATAGATGTTGCCTTGCTTGTCAATTTCAAAGTCTCGAATGCGCCCAATTTTATCTTTAAAAATTATTTCCTCACTTACAATAGCATTGTTTTCATATTCAAGCCTAATAAGACTTTGTCCGTTTAGTGACGCTACAATCAAGTCACCCTCCCATTCAGGAAAAACCTCTCCTTTATAAAACTGGATACTACTAATAGCCATAGATGGTACCCAAGTTTTAATTGGCTTCTCGTATTTTTCTTTAAACGCCTTCTCCCCAATACTTAAGAATGAGTACTCAGTTCCACCCCATGCGATATCCTTCCATCCATAATTAGCGCCTGATTTAACTTTACCAATATGATCTCCCCCTCGAGGCCCATGACTTGAAAAATACACCTCATTATCATGAGGAGAGACTGTTATTCCTTGAGGGTTTCTAATGCCAATAGTAAAAATTTCTGCCAGCCATTTAGTTTTTTCGTCAAATTTTGGATTATCTTTAGGTATATCGCCGTTGGTTTTTATGCGAATGATGCTTCCAGGGTGTTTATTCGGATCTTGGGCAATCATTCCTTCATCACGCTCCCCAAACCCAGCATAAATAAGATCGTTGAGAATAACGATTCTAGAACCAAAATGTTTGTTCGTAGGAAGTTTAGGTTCAGCAATTAATAGAACTTTCAGGTCTTCTATTTGGTTTCCGATCAATTTCCCTCTTGAAATTGCCGTACTAGAATTCTTCTTTGGCTTACCATCAATATGGAGCTCTTTAAAGTCATGGCTATAAGTAAAATAAATATAACCATCTTTACTATTAAAGTAAGCATCTAATAGGCCACCTTGTGAGTAAGCAATACTTCCGCCATCATAGCCAACATGATTTATTTTATGCTTGATTGATGTTTTACTTCCGTTGTTTATATTTACCTTAAAAAGACCACCATTTTTCTCTGTGACAATTAGATGCTTCTCATCAACAAATGTTAACGCCCATGGATGATCAAATGGTTTGGTTATAACCTCAAGCTTAAATTGCGTTTCTGTTAGGTTGTATTTTTTAAAATTACTAAATTCTTCGTTGGAATAAACAGAAGGCACAAATAAAAAGCTTGCTATAAGGAATATATTTAATTGAAACATTTTATCAGGAGGTTAATTTTTGTTATCTGAATTAAAGTTATAAGTTTCTTCACAAAAAAAAAGCCAATAAATTAATATTGGCTTTTTTTATAATCAGATGACTCAGAAACATCTCTCTTCTTGGCAACCATCATCTTTCATTCCAAGAGAAATAAGATATTTTGCCATTTCTTTTTTGTTGTCTTCGTTAAGGGCGCGAATTAATGTCACATTACCCTTGAGATTTTTTTGCTCGATTCCTAGATCAATTAAATACTTGACCATCTCCTTATTACCATTAAATGCAGCATGATGGAGAGCATTAAATCTTGTTACGGGATGCGTATAATTCATATTGGCACCATTTTCTTTTAAGAACTTCATTACTTCCATTTGGTTCTTTGCCGCCGACATAAGAAAGGGTGTCCAAGCGAAATAGCTGTCTTCTAAATTTACATTCATAGTTTCAACATAACGTTTAACAATTTTGATATCTCCATCATTCACTGCGCCAACAAACTCCATTTCTTCAGCATCGTTAAGTGCAATAGCTTGCATTGAAACAACCAACATTAATAAAGCAATTTTTTTTATTATTCCGTACATTTATTTCCCCTGTTTATGCAAAAATTTTATTCGCGTTGACAAACATTCTATACCAAGGACCGTAATCATTCCATCCTTTTGGATGCCATGAATTTTGATCTGATTTAAATACTCTTTCAGGATGAGGCATCATAATAAGAGCCCGGCCATCAGCTGAACTTAAACCTGTAATTCCTAACACTGAACCATTTGGATTGTATGGATACCTTAAAGTTCCCTGATTATTATTATCAACATACTTAAGAGCAATAAGATTTCCCTTTGCGGCCTCATTCAATTGACTTGCATTACTAAAATTAACTCTTCCTTCACCATGAGCAATGGCGACAGGAAGAATGCTTCCTTCCATACCATCCAAAAATGGAGAGTTGTTTTTTTCAATTAACACACTTAAAAAACGTGCTTCAAATTGTTCCGATTCATTTTTTATAAAATTAGGCCAAAAATCAGTCCCCGGTATTAATTCTTTGATATGGCTAAGCATTTGACATCCATTACAGACCCCAAGGGCTAAGGTGTTTTCTCGATGGAAAAATGCTTGGAATTGATCCCGTAATTTTTCATTTAATAGAATGGATTTAGCCCAGCCTTGTCCTGCCCCTAAAACATCCCCATAGGAAAAACCTCCGCAAGCAGCTAAAGCTTGATAGTCCCTAAGCACTTTTTCCCCTGAGATAATGTCCGACATGTGGACATCATGCGCTTCAAATCCCGCATAATAAAATGCAGCAGCCATTTCGCTATGCCCGTTAATGCCCTGTTCTCGGAGTATTGCAATTTTAGGCTTAATTTTATTGAAATGAATTACTTGTGGAACCTCAAAGTGTATTTGCGGATTAATCCCGGGATCATTATTAAGGTGAATGTTTTCGTATTCTTCTTTGGAAGTTTTTGGATTATCACGAAGTGATTGAATATGATAACTTGTTTCCGACCACCAACTTTGTAAGTTTGCCCTTGTTTCTTGAAATTCTTTCTTGCCGTTAACTGTAACGGTAATTAATTGATTGTTTGTTGGTGTCCCAATTGGGTAAACAGAACGCCCTAATGCATCTTCAATACTAGCTGTTACAAACTTCAATTTACTATTATCAACCTGTATGACAGCGCCTAATTCTTCATTAAATAAGTACTCCAATAAAGCAATCTCATCTAACTTTCCGAGCTGAATATCTAACCCGCAATGCCCTGCAAAAGCCATTTCAAGTAATGTCGTAATAAGCCCTCCATCGGAACGATCATGGTAGGCTAAAATATTATTTTCTTTGTTAAGAGTTTGGATAAGATGAAAAAACTTTTTAAAAAACTCAGGGTTTTCTAGATCAGGAGTTTTACCACTAACTAATTGATTCACAAGATTGAGTGATGATCCGCCCATCCTTGTTTTTCCAGCAGCTAGATCAATAAATAGCAATGTCGTTTTTTCATTGTTTTCAAGCTGTGGGGTTAGTGTTTTTGTTACATCAGGACATTCACTAAAGGCGGTAATCACTACAGACATTGGTGAGGCTACATTTTTTTCTTCACCATCATCCCACTTAGTTTGCATTGACATGGAGTCTTTCCCGACAGGTATGCTAATTCCTAGTTTTGGGCATAAATCCATTCCAATAGTCTTGACCGACTCAAATAAAGCAAAATCATTTTCATCATTTCCTGCAGAAGACATCCAGTTAGCCGAAAGCTTAATATCACTTATGTCATTGATGAAGCTAGCTGCTATATTAGTTAATGCTTCGCCAACTGCCATTCTTGCAGATGCTGGAGCATTAGTTATTGCTATAGGAGCTTTTTCACCTACAGCAAAAGCCTCACCTAAAGACCCTTGAAAATCTGATTTAGTAACTCCAACATTGCTTACAGGTACCTGCCAAGGCCCAACCATTTGGTCTTGTGCAATTAACCCTGTCACCGATCTATCTCCAATAGTTATAAGAAAGCTTTTATTCGCAACTGCAGGATAATTGAGAACTTTCTTAATGCTTACTGAAAGTTTAGGATACGATAAATCAGACTTTTTAGTTAAGGGAAATTTAGAGTTTATTTTCTTAATAATTTTGGGTGGTTTACCAAGAAGTACATTAAGGTCCATGTTTACAGGAATATCATTAAGCAAACCGTCCTCTACAATTAATTTATTTTCTTTAGTTGCTTTTCCTACAACAGCAAAAGGACACCTTTCTCTTTTACATATTGCTTCAAAAATATTCAAACTGTTTTTATCTATAGCAAGCACGTACCTTTCTTGTGCTTCATTTGACCATATCTCTTTAGGGCTCATACTGAGCTCTTCATTATGTATAGCCCTTAGATCAAAAATAGCTCCTACACCACCATCATGAATTAGCTCGGGAAATGCATTTGATAATCCGCCAGCACCAACATCATGAATACTAAGAATGGGATTGTCCTTTCCCATCTGCCAGCACCTATCTATTACCTCCTGGGCTCTTCTTTGAAGCTCAGGATTACCCCTTTGAACTGAATCAAAGTCTAAGCTTTCTTGATTGGTGCCGGTTTCCATACTTGATGCTGCACCACCACCCAAGCCTATTAGCATTGCTGGACCTCCCAGTTGTATAAGAAGGTTATTTTCCGACAACGGTTCTTTTGCAGTATGAGCGTCACTTATGTTTCCAATACCACCAGCCAACATAATGGGTTTATGGTAGCCCTTCCATTCATTATTTACTTTTATCTCTAGTGTTCGAAAATACCCTAGAATGTTAGGCCTACCGAATTCATTATTATAGGATGCTGCACCAATCGGACCATCTATCATTATTTGCAATGCGGACGCAATCCGATCTGGACGACCAATACCATGGCTTTCCCAGTCTTGATTAAATCCAGGTATATTTAGATTCGACACAGAGAACCCTGCTAGTCCAGCTTTCGGTTTTGACCCTCTTCCCGTTGCCCCCTCATCTCTAATTTCCCCGCCTGATCCAGTTGCTGCCCCTGAAAAAGGAGATATAGCTGTTGGGTGGTTATGAGTTTCAACCTTCATTAGGTAATGCGTGATTTCCTGATGTGGCTCGTAAATACCTTGTACATCAGAATAAAAACGATGGATTTCTTGCCCTTGTATAATAGAAGAGTTGTCTGAATAGGCAACAATGGTTTTATGTGGCGATTTTTTATGAGTATTTCTTATCATGCCAAATAACGATTCTTTTTGTTCAATGCCATCAATAAACCAGCTAGCATTAAAAATTTTATGCCGACAATGTTCTGAGTTTGCTTGAGCAAACATCATTAACTCTGCATCTGTCGGATTGGATTGAGATACATGGTAATGATCTGCAAGGTACGATATTTCATCCTCCGATAGCGCCAATCCATTTTTATTGCTGAAATGTCTTATTGCCTTGATACCCTCCCCAAGAAAATTAATCCGTTCGAGTGGTTTTGGCGGAAGATGACTGAAAAGTTGGTGGGTTGCGATTTCCTCTAAAAATATGGACTCTGTCATTCGATCAAAAATTAGCTTACCGAGAGCAACTTTAGTATCGCTATCGAGTTCCTTTGTGCAGGAAAACCAAAGCGCTGAACACCGTTCAGCTCGAATCAAATTTATATCACAATGAAGAGCTATATCAGTAGCTCGAGAGCTCCAAGGTGATATTGTGCCAACCCTTGGGCCTATATAGATTGCATTAGCACTTATTTTAATCTCTGCAATAGGTGAAGCTCTATAATCGAAAATTTGTTTAATTCGATCACATTCAGTTGGGGTTAGCTCCTCATTAGTTTCAACGAGGTGTAAGTAGGCAGAATCTATATCATTAATTTCCGGATATAGTTCTTGAATTTTTTTTAACAGCGAAGCTTTGCGAAAATCGGAAAAGATCTTGGTACCGACAAAAGAGGTTATTATATTTTTATGCATTGAATTTTATTTAAAATAAAAGAAGCTAAATTTAGAACCCGATTTTATCAGTGTTTTATAAAAAAATCCTCTCAGATTTTAGTTTGGTTAAATGAAGAATTTATAGGATTGGTAAAAAATAAAGCTCATCAGCCAAGCTAGAGCCAAAGACCAGACAATAGAAACTAAAGCAAGCCTAATATTTTTCGATTCATGCTTGATAGTTGCAATAGATGCAACACACGGTGTGTAAATAAGAGTAAATATCATAAAACTAATTGCTTGCCCATTCGTTAAAATTTCTGCCAGATGTTGTCCCAGCGCTTGTCCCTCAAGGCCAAATATAACTGCAAGAGCACCAATTAATATTTCTTTGGCAATAAAGCCAAAAAATAAGGCAATGATTAAAATGCTATCGATACCAATTGGCGCAAAGATTGGCTCGAAGAATATTCCGATTTGACCAGCATAGGTATTAATACTGGCAACTTCATATTCGCCAGGAAAGTGCGTAAGAGCCCAAACTGCTATAACACCGAACACAATAAATTTTGTTGCACGCTTAAGAAAAAAACGCACTTCTTGCCAACCCCTAAACAGTATTTGTTTTATTGTTGGAAATCGATAGGGAGGAAGCTCCAAAATTAACGGCTCTTCATTCTTATATTTATTTTTAAACATAATAGCGGTAATAAATATTGAAAAGAAGCTTAATAAGTACATAAAGAATAGAACCAGAGCACCTTGATGTGAAGCAAAAAAAGCCGATACAATAAATAGGAAAACTTGCAGTCGAGCCGAACAAAGAGAAAAGGGTATTACTAGCATTGTCAGGTAACGCATTTCCTTTGTGCGCATAATTTTTGTCCCACTGATCGCAGGAACATTGCAACCAAAACCCATAAGCATCATTACAAAACCGCGACCATCCAAACCTATTTTCTCCATAAGCTTGTCCATCAAAAAGGCTGCTCTTGAGAAATAACCGCTATCTTCAACAATAGTCATAACAAAAAAGAATAAAACAATGACTGGAACAAATGCAGCTACTGTCGAGACACCAGAATACACTCCATCAATAAAAAAACTTTTAATTATTGGATTGCTGTCCGTGAAAAGCTGAAGCAGAACATTTTTTTCGAAATAAAATAGCATGGTAGCCATGTATTCTTGAAGTGGCCCGCTTAATGTAAAGACTAATTGAAATATTCCATAGATGATTAAAAGAAATATTGGAAGACCAAGGTAGGGGTGGAGAAATATGCTATCGAGCTTTTTAGTCGTCTTATCATTTAGCTTAGCAGGAAACTTCACAGTTTTTTTTATAATCTTTTTTGCTGATATTTTTCCATTAAAAACATGAGACTTCTCTTGGGTAGCAAGAATCTTTTGGTTTAATTGATCTAAGCCCGTTTTGTATTTTGCACTTATGGGAACTACAGGGCAGCCCGTTAGTTTTTCAAGAAGACCAAAATCAAAGGTAAGACCAAATTTTTTAGCTTCATCCATCATATTGGCAATTATTAGAACAGGAATTCCAAGCTTTATAATGTCTAATGCAAGACTAAGCTGCCTGTCTATCTGCGTGCTATTGATGACAAATAAGACCTGATCTATTTTATTTTTGTCTAAGAAAGTATGTACCACCTTTTCATCCTCTGAATAACCTTTAAGGTCGTAAATTCCAGGAAGATCAATTAACTCAGTTAATTGACCATTGAGAAGAGTTTTTACGCTATAAAGGTCAACCGTTATTCCGGGCCAATTACCAACCTTGGCAGAAGAACCGCTAATTTGATTGAATAAAGTGGATTTGCCTGTATTAGGCATGCCTAGTAAAGCAATTTTTTTCATGTTAACTTTTGGCAGGTTCTAGGGATATTTCATTTGCAGTTTTTTCTCTGATCATCAGTTCAGTAGAACCAATTTGAAGGTGTATTGGGCCTTTATATTTAGCTTTTCGCAATACTTTAATAACAGTTTTCTTCTCAAACCCCAAAGCCTTTAACCGGCCGTTTACAATATCGTTAGAGGTTAAATTTTTGATAATTCCCGATTTTCCTTCGGGCAATTGAGACAATTTATTTAGCAGAGACATAGTGGTTAATTAGTTAAATGAGAATCATTCTCAATTATAGAGGATAGTTTTTTTATGTACAAGAATATTTATTCAGCTACAGATATTCTGGCACCCGATCTTAATAAAGACAGGTGTTGTTTTAATTTAATTTTTTGAAGCTCTGTTTTGATGAATTCTTCTTTTTGAGCAAAAGTCTCTACCTCCAAAGGCCTGACATCATCCACTTTAATGACATGCCAACCGAACTGTGTTTTCACTGGTTTAGGGAAAATTTCCCCAGAGCCTGTATTCTTAACAGCATCAAAAATAGATTGGACCATTGTTTCTTTTGAAAACCATCCCAAATCACCATTATTGTTTTTAGTGTCATTATCCTCAGATTCTTTTTTTGCCAATACACCGAAGCTTTCTCCTGCATCTAATTTTTTAATTATTAATTCGGCTTTATTTTTTGAGGTAAGAAGAATGTGGCTTGCCTTAAACTCACTTTCATTAAAGGCTGCTTTATATTGATTGTATGCTGTTGCTACCTCTTCTTCAGTAACAGGGTTATTAATAATATAATCTTGAAGGTACAGTGTGTATATTAATTCCTGGTTTGATAGTTCTGCTTGAGCCACGACCCTTTCATTGCTTAGTAATCCAGATGATCGTGCCTTTTGATTTATAACTTCAAGATCGATTAAACGGTTGACAATAGTTCTCTCCATCTTTTTGTCTACTTGCTGCCCCTGCTTGCTCACTTCGGTTTTTATGAATTCTAGATAGCTTGATTTTATTTGTTTATCGTTGACCGATGCTATTTCAGCATTTATAAATGAGGAGTGTATTAAGGCAGATAGAACCAAAATAGAATAAAAGTACAATCTAATCATCCGGCACCTCTGTTTTGATGCTTAATGCATGAATAGTTTGTGGAATAAGGTCTTCAAGCGCCGCATAAACCATGCGATGCCTTTCCATTCTTGTCTTACCAATAAATAAAGGGCTTTTGATAAGCACATTAAAATGAGCCCCTCCGTTATTACCTGCATGACCGTGGTGCAGGTGACTTTCATTGACAATTTCAAGCGCAGTAACATTTAAAAAAGTAAGCCTGTCTTTTATAGTTTTTTCTATCATCTTATGGCAAGCTCTTTTTAAATGGTTTGATGTCGATCGAGCTGTAAATCCCATGTAAAAGAAAAGGCTCTTTATCAGCCCAGCTTTTAGCCTCACTTAAAGAGTCAAAATCCGCAATAATTAAACTTCCTGTATAGCCATTCCCCCCTGGATCTATATTATCTATTGCAGGATAGGCACCAGCCACCAAAAGTCTTCCTTCTTTAATAAGTATATTTAGCCTTGCTAGATGTTCGGGCCTATATTTTGTTCGACCATCCAAACTGTTTTTTGCGTCAGCCGCATTAAAGACGTACCACATTTTATTTATCCTTTACTAGCTTTAGAGATGTATAACGTTATAAAAATCATATAAATAAATAGAAGCCCGGTTATACCAAATAATTTAAAGTTTACCCAGGTATCTTCGCTAAAGTTATAGGCAATATAGAGATTGATAAAGCCAAGTAACGAAAAGAATATGCTTGTGTTTAAATTTATCACATTCCAAAATCTATCTTTTAATTCTACTTGCTTACCCAACATCATCCGCACCAGATTTTTATTTAATACATAATTTGAAAATAAGAGGGCAAGAGAAAAGCACCAATAAATGACCGAAGGCTTCCACATTATGAACATTTTATCTTGAAGGAGGATGGTGAGTCCTCCGAGGAATGTAATCATTACCCCGTTAAATAAAAGAACTTTTTCAACCGTTTTATTTTTTAAAAAAACATATACGATTTGGAGAAGCGTCGCGATAATAGCAACGGCAGTTGCAGTAAAAATATCATAAAATTTAAAAGCAATAAAAAATAAGATAATGGGAAGTAAATCAAAAAGAAATTTTTGCATAAATAAAATTTAACACCTATCGTTAGTTGTAAATAGCTAATATAATGAGGTATCAAGCTATGATAACTCCAATAATAGACCTTCATTGTCATTCTACTATATCTGATGGACTTTTTTCTCCAACTGAGCTGGTTAAGTACGCCCACAGCAAAGGGGTTCAAGTTTTAGCTTTAACAGATCATGATGATATTGATGGTTTGCCTCAAGCGAGAGAACAGGCAAGTGCGCTTGGTATGGTCTTTATTAATGGTGTTGAGATTTCTGTTACATGGCAAAAAAGAACCTTACATATTGTAGGACTTAATTTTGATCACAAAAATTACACATTGGCTGATAGCTTAACTAAAATTCGCGAAGGAAGGGATGCTAGAGCAATAAAAATCGCTCATGGCTTAGGTATGGCTGGGATTATGGGAGCTCTAGAGGGGGCTCGCTCATACTGTAAGGATGGTTCTGTCGGAAGAATTCATTTTGCTCAATATTTAGCTGAAAAAGGACACGCAAAAGACGTTAAATCGGTCTTTAAAAAATTTTTAACTCCAGGAAAACCGGGATATGTAGAGCATGTTTGGGCAGATCTTACAGAGGCTGTTTCATGGATTAAAGGTGCTGGTGGTGTGGCAGTGATCGCCCATCCAGGACGGTACGATATGGGTGCTAAACTATATCCAAGACTGATGAACGACTTTAAGCTTGCGGGAGGGGAGGCTATTGAAGTTGTATCAGGAAGCCAAGATCCGTCTCAGACAGAGTATTTTGCTAAAATTGCGAATGAATTTGGATTTTTTGCTTCTTGCGGCTCAGATTTTCATGGGCCAGGGATTTCTTTTAGGCAAATGGGTCAAAAACAAATCATCCCACCCAACTGCAAGCCTGTATGGGAAAAGTGGCCAGACATTAAAAAACTAACACAATCAAATCATAAAGATATTTATTAAATGGACTTAACTCTTGTACAAAAAGTTAGCGCTTATGCATTACCTATAATCTTTGCTATTACAGTGCATGAAGCTGCACACGGCTATGCAGCAAGGTATTTCGGAGATATGACGGCTCATTATTTAAAAAGAATTACACTCAACCCAATACGCCATATTGATCCTGTAGGGACAATCTTGATACCAGCGCTCAGCGTTATGCTTGGAGGAATACTTTTCGGATGGGCAAAGCCAGTACCCGTAAACTTTTCCAATCTTAGGAATCCAAAAAAAGATATGCTTTGGGTTGCTATTGCTGGACCTGCATCTAATCTGATCATGGCAATTTTTTGGACTATTATTTTAGTAAGAATTAATCTTTTCCCACTAGAAGCAGNGCACTTTTTAAGCGTGATGTGTTACGCGGGCATTCAAATTAATCTCGTCTTAATGGTGTTAAATATGATTCCATTGCCCCCATTGGATGGAGGGAGAGTTGCGGTAAGTTTATTACCTTATCCTTGGTCCAGCCATCTGGCCGGTCTCGAGAGGTATGGTTTTTTTATTCTAATATTCTTATTATTTTCAGGAATCTTAGGGAAAATTTTAACTCCACTCGTAGGTCTTAGTCAGAGTATAATTTTTATTATATTTGGGTAATTCATTTATTTAATTAAGGGAAGTTATGGCGATTGAAAGAATTGTTTCAGGAATGAGACCAACAGGAAACCTCCACTTAGGTCACTACAACGGAGTTCTAAAAAACTGGGTCAGCCTTCAACACGAAGCAGAATCGCTTTTTTTCGTCGCAGATTGGCATGCTCTCACAACACACTATGATGACCCAGGGATAATAGAAAAAAATGTATGGGACATGGTTGTTGATTGGTTGGCCGCGGGGATTGATCCTGCACTTGCAACCATATTTATTCAGTCAAAAGTTCCTGAACACGCTGAACTTCATACCCTTTTGTCGATGATAACACCTCTTGGCTGGCTTGAAAGAGTCCCTACCTATAAAGACCAACAAGAAAAATTAACCTCAAAGGATCTATCAACGTATGGCTTTTTAGGTTATCCATTGCTTCAAAGTGCAGATATTTTAATTTATAAGGCTACTCAGGTTCCTGTTGGTGAGGATCAAGTTCCTCATATTGAATTTACCAGAGAGGTTGCTAGAAGATTTAATCATCTTTACGGGAAAGAAGTAGGTTATGAGGAAAAAGCTGAGGATGCAATAAAAAAATTAGGTTCAAAGAAGGGGCAGCTTTATAGAGAGCTGAAAACGGTTTATCAGGAAGAGGGTGATGATCAAGCTCTTGAGGCCGCTCAAGCATTAATTGAAGAACAGCAAAATTTAAGCCTTGGAGATAAGGAGCGTCTTTTAGGATTTCTCGAAGGTGGAGGCAAAATGATTTTGGTTGAACCAGAATATAAATTAACTCCAGCTTCTAAGATGATCGGTCTTGATGGGCAAAAAATGTCTAAATCCTATAACAATACTATTTCATTGCGAGAAGAACCAAAAGAGGTTGAGAAAAAAATTAGAACCATGCCTACTGATCCAGCGAGGATTAGAAGAAATGATCCAGGAAATCCAGATAATTGCCCTGTCTGGAAATTACATGATGTGTATTCTTCTGAAAAAACAAAAGATTGGGTCAAGATTGGATGCAAAGAAGCTGGTATTGGATGCGTAGAGTGTAAGCAACCTGTTATAGAGTCGGTTCTTAAAGAATTAAAGCCGATGCAGGAGCGAGCGAGTAATTATACGGAAAGTCCGGACTTAGTGAAAAGTGTGGTTGCTGAAGGTTGTGAAAAAGCTCGTAAACTAGCAAGAGATACCATGAGAGAGGTTAGGGAAGTAATGGGAATTGACTTTTCATGACAGACTCAACTAATGTTGTAGATGATAATAAGGCCAAGGTTTATGGAGAGTCATTAAAAGCCTTACCTCTTGATCTATACATTCCACCAGATGCCTTAGAAGTTTACCTTGACTCTTTCCAAGGTCCGCTAGACTTGCTTCTTTACTTAATTAGAAAAAACAATATTGATATTTTGGATATTCCGATGGCTTTGTTGACAATCCAGTATATGGAATATGTGGAAAAAATGAAACAAATTAAGTTGGAGTTAGCAGGAGACTATCTTTTGATGTCAGCGATGCTCATAGAAATTAAGTCTAGAATGCTTCTTCCGCCAATAATTTCGGAAGAAGATGATGATCTAGACCCAAGAGCTGAGTTAGTTGCAAAGCTTATCGAGTATGAGCTAATGAAAACAGCAGCACACGACCTTGATGACATTCCTCAGATTGGAAGAGATAGATTGGTTGCTCAAGGTTATTTTAAGAAAATAGTAGAACCACAATTTTTACCGGATGCTTCTATCGAAGATCTGTTTAATGCCTGGAAAAATGTAGTAAAAAGAGCGGGCCAGTTTGAATCACATAAGATCGATCGATCAGAGTTGTCAGTCCGTGAGCATATGTCCCTAATCTTAAAAAAGTTGGCTAGTAATGAGTTGATTTTATTCGACACTTTTTTTGATGAGGAAAAAGATCCAATTCCAAAGCTAGTAGTTTGTTTTTTGGCAATTCTTGAATTAACAAAAGAGTGTTTGATTAAAATAAATCAACAAGAACCTTGCTCGCCAATTTATATTCAAAGGTCAGGTGATTAAATGGAGCAGTCATTAAAGCTAAAAAATACCATTGAAGTCGCCTTATTGACCAGTGGAAGACCGCTTAACATTGATGAGCTTCAAAAATTATTTGAAGAAAGAATTGAGCGGTCAACTATCAGAATGTTGTTAGATGAAATTAAATCAGAATGGTCTGAAAAAACAATGGAGTTAGTTTTAGTTGCTAATGGATATCGATTCGAAGCCAAGCCAATATTCTCTAATTCATTAATGCGACTTAGCCCTGAAAGGGTTATTAAATATTCTCGAGCAGTGATGGAGGTTTTGGCTATTATTGCTTATCGGCAACCTGTTACCCGTGGTGATATTGAAAAAATTAGAGGGGTATCTTTAAATCCAAATGCTTTAAGACAGCTTGTTGAGAGAGAATGGGTAGAGATTATTGGACAAAAAGACGTTCCAGGAAGGCCATCTTTGTATGCTACAACAAAGTACTTTTTAGATGATTTTGGATTAAAGGCATTAGGCGATCTTCCAGATATTAAAACATCAGAGGAAGATATCGCTAATGATATCGTCGCTTCCAATTTACCTGAAGATGCAAATGATTAATAAACCTAAAAAATATGAAGGCCGGGCTGATGCAGGCGAACCAGTTGGAGAGCGAATCCATAAGCTTCTAGCACAGTCAGGATACGGCTCACGAAGAGAAATAGAGAAAGCGATTTTGGAAGATAAGGTTTTGGTAAACAACCAAAATGCTAAAATAGGCCAATTGATTACCCCGTCCGACAAAATTATTTTTAATGGGAAGGCAATTTTTTTAAATAATGATAATAACCTTCCCCGTGTATTAATTTACCACAAACCTGAAGGGGAAATAGTTACCGAAAATGATCCTGGTGGGAGATCTACTGTATTTGAAAAGTTACCTAGAATAAAGAAGGGCAAATGGATGTCCATAGGGCGTCTAGATTTTAATACATCAGGATTGTTAATTTTTACGTCATATGGAGAGCTAGCAAATAGATTAATGCATCCAAAGTATGAGATTGAAAGAGAGTATTCGGTTCGNATTTTAGGTGAGTTGTCAGAAGACCAAATCAAGGAATTTAAGTCTGGTATTGACATAGACGGTGGTAAAGCTAAATTTGAATCCATTTATTTTGAGGGAGGAGAAGGTGCCAATAAATGGTATAGAGTAGTTCTAAAAGAAGGAAGAAATCGCGAAGTGAGAAGAATGTTTGAATATTTCGACCTAACTGTAAGCAGATTGATTAGAGTCAGATTCGGCATAGTTATCCTTCCTTCTCACCTAAAAAGAGGTATGCACACAGAACTTACTCAGGCAGAAGTGACAAGGCTTCTTCAGAAACATGACATTGAGCCAAATGATTTTAATAAACCCCAGCTAAGCAATCAAAGAAAGCGTAACAAGCGCCTATAGCGATTAAACTAAGAGCAGAGTATATTTTCTAGTGTTTTTTTGTAGATGTCTTTTAAAAGATCAACGTCCTTGATGTTTACGTGTTCATTTATTTTATGAATTGAGGCATTGATAGGTCCAAACTCAACTACTTGATCACAGATAGTAGAAATAAATCGCCCATCTGAGGTCCCTCCTGTTGTTGATATAGAGGGTTTTATATTAAGCACGCTCTCAATCGCTCCTGATATTTTATCTACTAGCATTCCTTTTTCAGTTAGATATGGATTGCCAGAATGATTCCAGGATATTTGATAGTCTAGATTGTGATCAACTAGAATTGTCTCCACTCTTTCTTTAAGCTTGTCGGCTGTATTGGATGTTGAATACCTAAAGTTAAATAAAATCTCAACTTCACCAGGAACAACATTTGTAGCCCCTGTCCCCCCATTAATATTTGAAATTTGCCACGAAGTTTTGGGAAAATATTCATTACCATCATCCCATACCGTGTTTACTAACAAATCAATTACGGGAGCTACTTCATGAATTGGGTTACGAATAAGTTCTGGGTAAGCAATATGGCCTTGGATGCCTTTGACGATAAGTTTTGCGGATAATGATCCACGTCTTCCATTTTTTACAGTATCTCCAAAATACTTGTTACTTGTTGGCTCACCAACAATGCAATAATCAATTTTTTCATTTCTGGCTTTTAATGCCTCAACAACTTTAACGGTTCCATCAGTAGCAATACCTTCTTCATCGGCTGTTATCAATAGCCCAATTGATCCGTTATGGTTGGGATGTTCATCAATAAACTCTTCAATAGCTATAATGAAAGCTGCTAAAGATGCTTTCATATCAGCAGAACCTCTTCCATATAATAAACCGTCATCTTCAGATGGGGAAAAAGGGTCAAACCTCCATTGGTCGATAGGACCAGTCGGAACGACGTCAGTATGACCGGCAAATACAATCAAAGGGGATGAATCTCCCTTTCTTGCATAAAAGTTTTTTACGTTACTATATTCCATTAGCTCCACATTAAAGCCTAAGGGTTTGATGTGGCTTATCATGTGATCTTGGCAGCCCATATCGTCGGGGGTTATTGAAGCTTTCTTAATTAATTCTTTTGCTAGAGTTATAGTTTTTGTCATAAAAGTCGCTCTGAAAATATTAACTCATCAAATCCAATCGTAAGTATATGATTTTCCTTGGTAATTACAGGTCTTTTCATAATACTAGGTTTTTCTATGATTAGATTAAATGAGCCTGATTGGGTGTCAGCTTGTTTTTTTTGTTCATCATCAAGTTTTCGCCATGTTGTCCCAGATCTATTAACCAAAGTTTCCCATGAATAACCATCGGGAAGATCATTTACCCATTGCTTTAAAAGAACTACATCAAGGGTTACTTTTTTTACATCCATAAATTCAAAATCTATTTTTTTGCTATGGAGCCAGTCGACACTTTTTTTGACGGTATTACAATTTTTAATACCATACAATTTAAACATTTAAATACCTCTTAAAAGCTCATTAATCCCAACTTTCCCTAATGTCTTTTCATCCACTTTTTTTACAATTACTGCACAATAAAGACTATATGCTCCATCTTTGGATGGAAGGTTCCCAGACACAACCACCGAACCCTTAGGAATTCTACCAAATGTGACTTCCCCAGTTTCTCTGTCATAAATTTTAGTAGATTGCCCAATATACACTCCCATCGATATAACGACATTATCCTCAACCACCACCCCCTCAACCACTTCAGACCGGGCTCCAATAAAGCAATTATCTCCAATAATAGTTGGACCTGCTTGAATTGGTTCAAGCACCCCACCGATACCAACACCACCGGATAAATGAACATTCTTTCCAATTTGCGCACACGAGCCTACCGTAGCCCATGTATCCACCATTGTTCCCTCATCAACGTAAGCACCAATATTTACATAGGAAGGCATTAACACCGCATTTTTGCCAATAAAACTTCCATGCCGCACCATCGCATTAGGAACAACGCGAAAACCACCTGTCTTAAAGTCTTCTGCGCTGTAGTTAGCAAATTTTGACTTTACCTTATCAAAATAACTAGTATAACCAGCATCTAATTTTACGTTTTCCTCAATCCTAAATGACAGAAGAACCGCTTTTTTTATCCATTGATGGGTTTCCCACTCTTGGGTTCCTTCTATTCTTGATGCAACTCTATGAACTCCGTGATTAAGCCCTTCTATCGTTTCATTAATAGCATTTTTAACTTCCGAGCTTACATTGCTTGGTGTAATTTCGGATCTATCCTCGAATGCTTCTTCAATAATTGATTGTAATGTAGTCATATTTTTATGGTCTTTATTTGATAAATTTAAAAACGATATTTTACCTTAAATGCAGAGATAAGTTTCTTAATGCAACTATTTAATTAGCGCTTACTATCGAGATAAATTTGATTGATTTTTTTTGCGTGTGCAGTTAGATCGGAGATACGGTTCTCGTTCGAGGGATGAGTACTTAAAAATTCTGGCACTTTTGAATTAGACAATGCATCCATTTTTCGCCACAAACTTACCGCAGAAACTGGATTATATCCAGCCCTAGCTGATAATTCCATACCCAACTTATCTGCCTCTCTTTCTTGCTCCCTACTATTTGGCAGAGAAAAAAATAATGTTGAGCCGAGTACTGCTGCCTGCACTGCTGTTTCTGAGATTACTCTATTGTCGGAATGATTTGCGACGTACGCTGCAAAACCAATTAAGCCAAACTGTTGAACGAGAGCCGTGGACATACGTTCTCGACCATGCTCTCTCAATGCATGAGCAATTTCATGGCCCAATACTGCAGCAATCTCATCATCAGTTGCGCTGGTTTTTTCTATCAACCCAGTGTAAATCATCATTTTCCCACCAGGCATACAATAAGCATTTACTTCTTCACTATCCTGGACATTAATTTCCCAATTCCAATCTTCCGTCCCATCTCTGAGATAAGATACTTGATCAATCAATCGAAACGCTATTTTCTTTACTCGCTGAACTTGTTCTGTATTTTGGTTAAGTTGTTTATTATTCTCTGCTTTTTTAACCTCATCTTTGTATGAGCTTTCTGCCATGCTCATTGCCATAAATTCAGGGAGTAAGAGAAATTGTCCTCGACTGACCTCCGACTCTGTTTTTATGGTTGTTGATGAGCATCCATACATGACAAGAAGAATTGGTAAAATAAATCTCATGATTTGCACATCCCCTAGAATAAAACTTGACTTCCAAGCTCTACAACTCGGTTAACAGGAAGATGAAATTGGTTGGATATATTTTCTGCGCTTCTAAACATAGTAACAAATATTTTTTTTCTTAAATAGCTCATTTCGCCTCCAGAATTAGTAATAAGACTTTCTTTTCCTATAAAGTAAGATGTGTCCATGGGGTCGAATACTATCCCGTGTTTTTTACATCTCGCTAAGTCTTTTGGAATCCGAGTTTCGTCTTTAAAACCATAAGTAATTATTACTTTATAGAAGTTATGGGTCAGTTTTTCTACCTTTACAAGATTACTTGGTTTAGCGTGAGGGTAATCTCTAAAACGAACAGTTAATAAGATCACCTTTTCATGAAGTACTTTATTATGCTTTAGGTTGTGTAAAAGAGCATGCGGTATTCCCTCAGGATTTGGAGTTAGAAATACTGCAGTCCCAGCAACCCGAACCTTTAGAGCTGGACCCATAGTTTTTAAAAATTGTCCTATTTCCATAGACTCTTTTTTAAGTTTTGAGTAAAGGATTGAGCGTCCTTTTTTCCATGTGGTCATCAATAAAATCAATATTGCTCCAACCAGGATTGGAAACCACCCCCCATCAAAGACTTTAATAATGTTCGCTCCAAAAAACACAAGATCAATGGCCAAGAAAAAGGAAATAAGTAATGTAGTTTTAACCCAACCCCATTTTAAGACATCAGGAAGAACAAAGGCTGCAAGTATTGTGGCAATAACCATATCAAGTGTAATAGCAACACCATAAGCACCTGCTAATGCGCTAGAGTCCTGGAATATCAGAACAACTGACATAACACCCACCATCAAAAGCCAGTTGACTCTGGGTAAATATATTTGCCCTTCTTGATTTTCAGATGTGTGATCGATCCTCATACGAGGAATGAAACCAAGTTGTAAGGCTTGCCTAGAAACAGAAAATGCGCCAGTAATACATGCCTGAGACGCAATAATTGTTGCAACCGTTGCTAAAATAACCAGTGGAAGTAAAAGGGCGTCAGGAGCCATCATATAGAAGGGGTTTTTAATGGTGTTTGGATCGTTCATTATCAGTGCACCTTGACCAAAGTAATTTAACGTTAGTGAGGGAAATACGAAGCTAAACCAAGTAATTTTAATGGGGTTTCTTCCAAAATGCCCCATATCTGCATAGAGCGACTCAGCCCCAGTTACGCACAAAACTACTGCGCCAAGAGTTATAAAAGCAACCGAAAACTCATTAGTTAAAAAGTTAACTGCATATATAGGGTTTAGCGCATGAAGGACAATGGGCGCTTGAATAATATTGTAGACGCCCAATGCACCTAAAGTTAAAAACCAAACAAGCATAACCGGGCCAAACATAAAACCTACTGCGCTTGTACCTTTGCTTTGAGCCCAAAAAAGACCAAATATAATTACTAAGGTAGCGGGAATTATAAAGCTATCAAATTTAGGAGTTATTAGTTCAATACCTTCAACAGCTGAAAGCACTGAAATTGCAGGAGTAATCATTCCGTCAGCATAAAACATGCAGGCACCCAACATTCCTATTGCCATAATAAAAAGTTTCTTATATTTGGATTTTGCATTTCTATTGGCTAAGGATAAAAGTGCCATAATCCCGCCCTCGCCATTATTATTTGCCCGCATAATAAAGGTTATGTACTTAACCGAAACAATGGATAAAAGAGACCAAAAAATTAGAGATAGAATTCCCAGCATATTTTGATTATTCAGCGCCAATATATTGTTGCCAATTGAGAATATTTCTTTTATCGCATACAGCGGACTTGTGCCTATGTCTCCAAATACTACGCCTAGAGCCCCTAAAGATAGGGCAAACATACCTGCATTGTGTTTTTTTGACATAATTGATTTCAATTTAAATAGTAGGTTATTTTTTTGAATTTTTCTCAGTGATCATTGCTTTTGCATATCCATTGTGGAAGGTTATAACAATATTATCATCTACACTAATATTTTTCGTATCTCGAAGTATTTTTTCATCAACGTCCTGCACAATAGAATAACCTCTCTTGAGGATAGATTTTGGATTTAGCATCAACAAATTTTTTTTAATAGAGAGAATCTTTGAAGAGTATGAAGTGATTTGTGATCTCGTATTGATTTCCAATCTTCTTCTAAGCGTATCGATTTGCTCTTTCTTTTCTTGAATTAACTGCTTTGGTGGGGGAAGCTGAATTATTGTACGGGTTATTTTATTTCTATAGGATTCTAGCTTTGCGTTGATATTAAGAAGCATTCTCTTTTCATAGCTCTTTAGTAAATCTTTTTGACCTGCAATTCTTTGTATGGGAGAAATTAAACGCCTTTCCAGAAAATTTAATTTTAATTGAGACTGCTCTATTTTTCTTTCAAACATCTTTGTCATCGAATTTAAGTAAACGTCGATAGTGCTTAAAATTTGATTACTACCCTCACTAATAATTTCTGCAGCGGCCGTGGGCGTCGGTGCCCTAGTATCAGCAACAAAATCTGCAATAGTAAAATCAGTTTCATGGCCAACAGCGGAAATAACCGGCAGGATTGAATTAAAAATTGCATAAGCAACACTTTCGGTATTAAAGGACCATAAATCCTCAATAGAACCTCCTCCCCTACAAATAATCAAAGCATCCACTTCATTCCTTTCGTTAGCCTTGGTTATAGCGTTACATATTCCACTGGTTGCTGCGGCTCCTTGAACCAAGGTGGGATAAATAATAATTGATACTGATCTATTTCGTCTGAGCAGAGTGGAAAGGACATCTCTTAATGCAGCCCCATCACTAGAGGTAATAACTCCGATAACCCTAGGAAACCTTGGTAACAGTTTCTTTGTCGCTTCATTAAAAAGACCTGCCTGCTCCAGTTTATTTTTAAGGTCGATATACTTTTCGAACAACTCACCCAGACCTGCTTTTTGCATGGTTTCGATTATTAGTTGATATTTCCCATTTGCCTCATAAAGGCTTACTTGACATTGCAGTTCTAAAAAATCTCCATTTTTTGGCTGCCATTGTAGTTGCTGATTTTTCCTAGCGAACATGACACAATCTACTTGAGCTGTATTGTCTTTTAACTTAAAGTACCAGTGTCCGGAACTATAGGACGAGAAACCTGAAACCTCTCCTTTAATCCATACAAGAGAAAATGTAGTATTAAGAATGTTTTTGACAAGACGATTTAGCTCTGAAACGGAGAAAATTTTATTTTTTTCAATGTCGCCTTGTATTTTAATAGAATTGTTCAATTTGCTATGAATGTCATTTATAGTTGTAGTTAAATTATAGGTGTTTTGGAGGTATTAAATCATGAAAAATGCAATAAACCCTAAAAGAGCCAGTTTGATTGGAGCGCTTCTATCATTTAGTATGATTGCCGCCGCTATTTTCATTCAACTTAAATTCAGTCTGGAGCCTTGCCCGCTTTGCATTACCCAGCGTATTCTTTTTATTGTAATTGCGATTTTATTTACAGTATTTTATTTTCTTCCTTATAATCAATTGGTTAGGTATCTTCAGGCCATAACGATTATTTTTTCAGGCTTAATCGGAGTTGTCTTTTCTTTTCGCCATATTTTAATCCAAGCGAAGATTATAGAAGTACCAGCCGAGTGCGGCATAGACCTCAATTATATGTTTGATAACTTTCCTTTATCCGAGGCGATCAACTTGTTGTTTAGAGGAACTGGAGATTGCTCCCAGATTGACTGGACATTTATGGGATTAACCCTTCCGCAAATGGCTTTATTTGGATATTTATTTTTTATAACCTTTACAATATACATTTTTCTTAAAGCAAAATGAGATTGAATACATTAGAAGCCACAATTGGTAATACACCCCTGGCAAAAATTCAAAGACTATCGCCAAAGAGTAGTGGAGAAGTTTATTTGAAATTAGAAGGAAATAATCCAGCGGGATCAGTCAAAGACCGGCCAGCATATTCGATGATTAAACATGCTGAGCTTAGAGGGGACATTAAACCAGGTGATACATTGATTGAAGCAACTTCAGGAAATACTGGCATTGCCCTTGCAATGGTAGCCGCAATGAAGGGATATAAAATGATTTTGATTATGCCAGAAAATCAATCCCTAGAGAGAAGACAAACAATGAAAGCATTTGGTGCTGAGTTAATACTCACATCTGTGGAAGGTAGCATGGAACTTGCTAGAGATAAAGCAAAAAAAATGGAACAAGAAGGCCGTGGTATTGTTTTGGACCAATTTGGAAATGCTGATAACCCACGAGCTCATTACGAGGGAACAGGTCCGGAAATATGGAAGGCAACCGGCAGAAAGGTGACTCATTTTGTCTCAAGTATGGGCACTACTGGAACTATTGTTGGGACATCTCAATTCCTTAAAGAACAAAATCCGAATATACAGATTATCGGGGTTCAGCCAGAAGACGGGGCTCAAATTCCAGGCATTAGGAAATGGCCAGAGGAGTATTTGCCTGAAATATTTACAAGAAATAATATTGATAATATAGTGAACGTTAGTCAAGATAATGCAGAAAAAATGGCAAGAAGGCTAGCCAAGGAAGAAGGTATTTTTTCTGGAGCTTCAACGGGCGGTGCCTTGCATGTTGCTTTAGAAATTGCTGCCAATAATCCAGATGCGGTTATTGTATCAATTGCTTGTGATAGGGGCGACCGCTACCTTTCAACTGGCATTTTCCCTGTATAGAACTCAATGACAACCCCCTTAATAAAAGATGAAGCAATAATTACCGCTCTGGATCATGAGGGGAGGGGGATTGCATATCAGGACGAAAGAACAATTTTCATTGATAATGCTTTGATTGGAGAAAAAGTAAGATTTAAGATTTTTAAAAAGAAAAAAAAACTTTTCTTTGCAAAGTCTTTAGAAATTATAAATCCATCCCCTAAAAGAGAGGAGCCAATATGTGAATTTTTTGGAATGTGTGGAGGTTGTTCTATGCAACATTTTGACATTTCATCTCAACTAGCACATAAACAAAGAGCATTTGAACAAACACTTCAACATGTGGGGAAAGTATTTCCTGATCAAGTTTTAAGCCCTGTATCGGGGCCAACCTCAGAATATCGTCACAAAGCTAGATTCAGAGTTAAGTATGTGGAGAAGAAACAAAAAGTTTTGATTGGCTTTAATGAAAAACTTTCACACTTCCTTACAGATATGGATAGCTGCAAAGTTATCCCTTTGAAAATATCAAGTCTACTTAGCCCTATGCAGGCATTATTTACGAGCCTGTCCATACGCGACCAAATCCCTCAAATTGAATATGCCTCAAATCAAGAGCGACATATTTTGGTGTTAAGAATTTTGGAAGCTTTATCGGAAAATGATATAAATCTTCTTAAGGACTTCCAAGAGAAAAAGGGTATAGAGTTTTGGACGCAAACTAAAGGATACGAATCTGTTAAGCCGCTTTTATCGTCCATGCAGAAAAGTATTGTTTATAAAAATAAAGAATTTAATTTAAGCTTTGAATTTAAACCAACAAGCTTCACTCAAATCAATCCTTTTATTAATGCGGTATTGATTAGGAGGGTAATGAATTTTCTCAACCCAAAACCCACAGAAGTAATTTTTGATTTCTTTTGTGGGCTTGGAAACTTCACGCTACCAATTGCATCATATGGCTCGAATGTTGTAGGTTTTGAAAGCGATGAAGCCTTAGTGGAGTCGGCAAATATAAACGCTGAAAAGAATAAGTTACAAAAATTAGCAGAGTTTAAAAGAGTTGATCTGTTCAAAGTTGATGATCAAGCCATAACCAGTTTAGGCAGAGCAAGCAAGTGGCTTATAGATCCCCCAAGAGACGGAGCACTAAATTTAATTAATAGTATTAGTGAGGAAAACAAGCCTAACCTTATTTGTTATGTTTCCTGCAATCCAGCTACTTTGGCGAGAGATGCACATGTTTTAACCAATGAGAAAGGCTACAAATTTGCTAAAGCTGGAATTCTTAATATGTTCCCACACACATCCCATGTTGAATCGATTGCATTATTTGAAATTAATGAGCAGTAAACAGCAAACCATAATCCTTTTTTTTATTTTTATTATCAGTTTGTTGGGATGCAGTTCAGGCCATGACGACACAATTATTTATTTTGGAGTTGCTCAGAATCCACAAAACTTAAATCCGCTTATTGCCAATGACGCGGCATCGGAAAAAATTAACAATCTCATCTATACATCTTTATTTTACTATGATGAAAAATCAAATCTACAGTCAGAACTAGTGAGCTATAAAATGCTGTCCCCAAAAGAGTACGTATTTACACTTAAAAAAGATTTACCCTTTTTCCATCACGGTAAAAAAATGAACCTTGATGACATAATGGCAACGTTTACGCATATTATTGACGAGGGATTATCATCAAAAGCAATTGAACTAAAAAAAGTTAAAAAGCTTAAAAAACTGTCGCCAAAACAGTTCAAGATTTATCTTAACAGCTCGGATCTGAATTTTGTTCACCATTTAAATTTTGCAGTGCTACCTTCAGATCTTATTAACCAAAATCATAATTTCTCTGTAAAACCTATAGGATCAGGCCCTTTTTCTTTTCATCCTTCAATACAAAACATAAAAATTAAAAGGGTTGATGATGGACAAATTATTGAGTTTGTAGAGATTAAAGATCCAACTGTTAGGGCATTAAAGCTCATTAAAAACGAAATTGATATTATACAAAATGACATACCTAAAGAGACTTCAAAGTTTTTAGAGAGCAATAAAACTATCAGTATTTTAAAGTCGGTAGGCTCAAATATCTCTTACTTAGGCTTTAACTTTAATGACTCATGGCTCGGTAAAGCTGAGTTAAGAAGGGCCATGTCCCTTGCCATTAATAGAGAGCAGTTAATTAAATTTTTTCTGAATGAAAATACTAGACTTGCAGAACAGATTTTTCCGCCAGAGCACTGGGCTAGCAAAAAAATAATCCCCCTCTCATTCAACCCAATTCTAGCGCGAGAGATTGTTAATAAACTTTCTCCCCATCGCCCAATAGAAATTACTTTTAAGACATCTACGGATCCATTTCGCCTAAAAATTGCAACGATCATTCAAGAGCAGTTAGATGATGTCGGCATACATTTAAAAATAAAAACTCTTGATTGGGGCACCTATTTTAAGGATATACAGAGCGGGAATTTCCAGATGTATGGGCTCACATGGGTTGGTGTTAAAAATCCAGAAATCTACCACAAGATTTTCCACTCAAGTTCCACACCACCAAATGGTCTGAATAGAGGTAATTTTAGCTCGTTACTTTTAGATGATCTTTTGGAGGAGGCAAGACTAACTAATCATTGGTCAAAAGTCATTGATCAGGTCCATATGCAAATAGGATTTATTCCTTTATGGTATGAAGGTGGCATAGCGGCTTTAAGCAAATCAATATCAGGATATACCATTCATAGTGATGGTAATTGGAATGGATTAACAACCATAAAAAAAAATGAATTCTAAAATAAATATTTCAGTGTCGAGCCAGAAACTAAGTTTATTCCAGGAAGGAGAGTTAATTTCTTCTTATAAAGTTTCTACTGCCTTAAAAGGTGTTGGCCAGGAAAAAAATACCAACAAAACTCCTTTGGGAAATCATATTATTCGTGCCATGATTGGACGAAATCTTCCAATTTATGCAGTAATAAAAGCTAGGCGCTTTACTAATCAAATATGGACAAAGGAGTTAGATAGCTCTTCGACAACTGTTGATTGGATTTTATCTAGAGTGATTTGGTTGTCGGGAAAAGACTTAGGAAGGAATAGGCTGGGAAATGTAGATACCATGCAGCGTTACATATACATACATGGAACCAATGAAGAGCATTTACTGGGTACTCCCTCATCGCATGGATGTATAAGAATGTCGAATGAAGACGTTATAGAATTATTTGATTTGGTGTCAGTAGGCGATATTGTCGAGATTGATTTTTAGCCAATGATGTTAAAAAGAATTTTCCTTATCCTTCTTCAAGTTCTAGCAATATATATTGTCACTTTCATGCTTCTTCATCTAATTCCGGGAGATCCAATCCAGGTTATGTTGGGAGAATCAGCCTCTTTAGCAGATCAAAATAAATTACGGATGCAGCTAGGCTTAGACAAATCAATTTATTTGCAACTCTCATCATCTTTGGTAAAGGTTTTTCAAGGCGATTTTGGGGTGTCAATATTGAATCATAAGCCTGTGTTAGAGCAGCTAATAAATGCTGGAAGAAATACATATATCCTTGCAGGTGCTTCACTATTGATAGCTCTAAGCTGTGGATTGATGGGAGGAATTATTTCAGCTAAATTTCATAATTCGGCTGTAGATAAAATAATTATGAGCATAAGTATATTTTTCATATCAATCCCCCATTTCTTTTTAGGGCCACTGCTAATACTTTTTTTTTCAATTTGGCTTGGATGGTTCCCAGTAAATGGGATAGGAAGCTTCTCCTCAATAGTATTGCCAGCTTTTACTTTAGCTTTAGGACTGATAGCTATTATTGTGAAATTGACGAGAAACTGTATGTTGGAATTGATAGATTCCGATATTGTTAGAACTGCTAGAGCAAAAGGGCTTAGTGAGTGGGCAGTATTAATAAACCATGTTTTTCGTTTGGTACTTATCCCTATTATTTCTGTTTTAGGGATGCAGTTTGGATCACTTTTATCAGGGGCAGTTATTACTGAAACTATCTTTAGTTGGAATGGAATAGGTATGTTACTGGTAGATTCAATTCAGACAAGAGACTACCCTATAACTCAAGCATGTATTTTTGTAATTGCATTATCTTATGTTGTAGTCAATATACTTACTGACTTTATTTATAAAGTTGCAGATCCAAGAATGAGGACCAGTAAAATTGCATAAAGCATCAATTACCATAGCCTTTTTTTGGATTATCGGGACAGCCCTTATGTTTATAATGAATTGGGATGCTAATGATATGCAGTTCAATGCAATCTTAGCCTCACCCAATATTGAAGCTATTTTTGGGAGAGATGATTATGGGCGCTCCATAATCTACCGTCTTTTTGCGGGCTTTAAAAATTCTATAGAAATTATTCTTGTCGTAAGTTTAATTTCTTGCACTACAGGAGTTGTTATAGGAACAGTGTCTGGTTATATCGGTGGCAAATTTGATGCCATAGTTTCTTTTATTATTAATTTATTTATGTCATTTCCTGGAATTTTGTTGGCTATTGCTTTTGCAGCTATGCTAAACCCAGGAAAATTGAATTTGATCTTAGCTTTATCGATAGGTGGGTGGGTAAGTTACGCTAGGCTTTCGAGAGGGCAGGCACTAATGGTGAAAAATTTTGAATATGTAAAAGCGTCTAAGTCAATGGGTGCAAGTCACTGGTGGATTGTAGCTAGGCACCTCATTCCTTCCCTTAGCACGCCTTTATTGGTGGAGGCAACCTATGCTGTTGCTGGATTAATTATTGCAGAAGCAAGTCTTTCTTTCCTTGGTCTTGGGTTACAAGCACCTGAAGCCTCTTGGGGGGCAATGATGAGAGACAGTGTTCGCTACTTATTAGTGTCTCCACATTATGCAATTTTTGTAGGTATGAGCATTATGTCAATTGTGTACTGCATTAACCATACTGGTGACTACCTTCATAAATATTTTAATATTAAAGAAAGCCTTACTAAGCATTAGTAGATTAAAGGAACTGTTGTTATGACTTGTTTAATGATTGATGTCGCATCGTTATCTTTGGATTCAAATGATATCAAGAGAATCAGTCACCCTCTTGTTGGCGGAGTTATACTCTTTTCAAGAAATTATGAAAACAAAAAGCAATTAAAGTCACTGGTTAAATCTATAAGAAAGATTAAGCATAATATTTTGATTGCTGTAGATCATGAAGGTGGAAGGGTGCAAAGGTTTAGGGATGACTTTACTCAATTACCGGCGATGGCATTATTAGGAAGTTTATTCGATAAAGATCCAGATGAAGCTACCAGAATAGCTAAATTATGCGGCTGGTTGATTGCAAAAGAACTAGGGAGTTGCGATATAGATTTTAGTTTTACCCCGGTTTTAGATGTTAACTATGAATCTAGCTCAGTTATTGGTAATCGTGCTTTCCATAAAGAAATCCAGCCGACCATTCATCTAGCTAATAGTCTAACAGAGGGCCTAGGTCAGGCAGGTATGCAGGGAGTTGGTAAGCATTTTCCTGGCCATGGATTCATTAAAGCAGACACTCACCTAGAAGTTGGAGAGGATGAAAGAGCATTTGAGGTTATCAAAGAAAGCGATATGCTGGTATTTAAAGCTCTTATAGAAAATGGACTGAAGGGCATAATGCCTTCCCACGTAATTTATTCTTTATGTGATGACAAGCCATCAGGTTTGTCACATTTCTGGCTTCAAGACCAATTAAGAAAAAGCCTAGGTTTTAATGGGGCTATATTTAGTGATGATATGAGTATGCAGGCAGCAGTTTTTACGGAAAAGGATGTCACAAAAAGAGTCTTAAAAGCCCTTCAAGCTGGTTGTGACATGGTATTGGTATGTAATGCTGGAGAGGATGTTGATATTGTTTTAACTCATTTGGATTGGCCGGTGAGTGAAAAGTCTCAATGCCGTATAAAAGCTATGGGGTTAAACAAGAAAAAAAATGAACAAACTCAATATATGCGTTTAACAACAACAGAGGCAGGCAAGCTAATACTAAAGTTTAGCTAACCGCTAAAATTTCAGGATAATTACTTGAAACTTTAGCAATCAACCCTTATCCTATACATGTAGGTTTATATAATTAAAGGATCTTAAAAGACTATGCAAAATAATATTAATAATATAGCTTCAAATACACCATCAGCTTTAGCGACAAATAAAGTTTTGAGAAATACATACGCATTATTGGGTGTTTCATTATTTCCAACAGTAATTGGTGCGCTTATGGGTATGAGTATGAACTGGGGTTTTGCAGCCAGCAGCCCTATTTTATTTATGATCATGACTTTGGGTGGTATTTTTGGGATGTTTTTCTTAATACAAAAAAATAAAAATAGTAGCCTAGGGGTCGTTTTTCTTTTAGCACTAACATTTCTTCTTGGATTAATGTTAGGTCCAATTTTGCAGGTAGCATTCAGCTTAAGTAATGGCGGGCAGATAGTGAGTTTGGCAGCTGGAGGGACAGGAGCTATTTTTCTTGTGCTAGCAGGTATAGCTCAAACATCCAAAAGAGACTTCTCGTTTATGGGAAAATTTCTTATGATCGGCTTAATTATGCTAATTCTTGCATCTTTAGTGAATATGTTTTTTCAGATTCCTGCCGCATCACTTGCAATTTCCGCGATAGCTGTGATGATCTTCTCAGGCTTCATTTTGTACGATGTTAATCGCATAGTTAAAGGCGGTGAAACTAATTACATTATGGCAACACTGGCCCTTTATATGAATATTTATAATTTATTTGTCAATTTACTCTATTTATTAATGGCATTAATGGGTAATAGAGATTAGTAAGCCTTTAAAAAAACCGCTGCTATTTAGCGGCGGTTTTTTTTAATCTTCTTTCCTGAAAGAACTTTTGTAATATATCCTTTGATTCATTTTCTAATATTCCACCAAATATATTGCAGTGATGATTCAATGTTTTAAACGATCCAAGATTAACAACACTCTCACAGACTCCTGTTTTATGATCATAAGCGCCAAAAAAAAGATTTTTAATACGTGAGTTAAAAATTGCGCCAATACACATCGGGCAAGGCTCCAATGTGACATAGATGTCACAATTAGTAAGGCGGTAGTTTTTTATCGTTCTTGCTGCCTCTCTGATAGCATGAATTTCGGCATGACCGGTAGGATCATTTTTTTTTATTAATTCGTTGCAGCCTCTTCCGATAATTACATTATCATTGACTATAACAGCTCCAACTGGAACTTCGTGATTTGCATAAGCAATTTTTGCCATAGCTAAAGCTTCTTGCATAAAAAAGGACTTTTGATCGGAATTGTGCATATCAAAAAAAACTAATACCTAATTTTTTTTTCATAAATTAGTACCAAAAATTGAATTATGAGTAACAATAACACTCTAGTTAAGTAAATAAATTGATTCATATGAATATAAAAGGAATTTTATGCAAAAGTTAGCTATAACTAAAACACCAATCAGCGATGTTATTGCTAAGAGATGGAGCCCAAGAGCTTTCGACCCAGATTTTATCCTAATCCCTGAAATGATTCATTCACTTTTTGAAGCAGCTAGATGGGCCCCTTCGTGTTTTGGCGACCAGCCTTGGAAATTTATTTTATTTAACAAAGAAGATGCAACTTCATTTTCAAAAGCACTTAATTGCCTGTCTGTCGGAAATCAAAATTGGGCAATGGATGCATCTATTCTAACCTTAGTGTGCGCAAGGAAAAACTTTCACCATAATGGAGCGCCAAATCGTTTTAATCAATACGATGCAGGAGCTGCAGCTGAAAATTTTTGCCTACAGGCGTCAGCTATGAATTTAAACGCTCATCAAATGGGAGGTTTTGATACAGTAAAAGCTAGAGATCTGGCCTTAATTCCTAACGACGTTGATATACTTTCATTTATTGCAGTAGGAAAAATATTAGAGGAAAGCAAGATAACCGAATCTCAATTGGAGCGAGAAGTTGCGCCAAGAAAACGCAAACCTTTAGAAGAGGTTTATAATATCAATACTTGGAAATAATAAGGAATAAAATGACGAACTTAGTTGTATTAACAAAAGACAATTTTAAGAAGACGATTGAAGATAACAATTTTGTGATAGTAGATTTTTGGGCACCATGGTGTGACCCTTGTCTAACATTCACTCCAATTTTCGAAGCTGCAGCAAAAAATAATACGGATATCATATTTGGAATGGTCGATACCGAAAAAGATCCTGAAATAAGCGAATACTTTCAGGTAGAAAAAATTCCTGGATTATTAGTTATTAGGGAAAAAGCTGGTATTCATGCTCAAGTTGGTGAGATTGGCGCTCCGGCTTTTGATGAAATAATTAAGTGGGCAAGAGATTATGATATGAGTACAGTGCAAGATTTTTATAAAAAAGAAGATAATAACGAGTTAAGTTAAGCGTTACTATTTCTTTATATAAAGAAGGGGGTTGACTGACTGCCCCCCCTTTCTAATTTCAAAATACAGCTTTACTCTATCAGTTCCTGTACTTCCCATTGTACCAATAGCCTCTAATGCCTCAACTGTTTGTCCTTCTCGAACAAATATTTCTTCATTATGCCCGTACACACTCAATAAATCATTATCATGCTTTATAATAATAAGGCGTCCATAACCTTTGAGATCTTCCCCAGCGTAAATTACTTTACCCTTCGACACAGATTTTATTTCTTGACCAAAGTCACCTAAAATTTCTACTCCCTTTATAGGACTGTTACTATCAAAGGGATTTTCTACATTTCCTTCTGTTGGCCACGACCATGTTTTTTCTAACTTTGTTTTAGCAGAAACTATCTCGCTAGTTTGTTTGAGACTTCGCTTTGAATATACTTCACGAATTACTTTTGGATCTTCAATGGGTGTTGGAGTTCCGTAGCCCTGAAACTCTTCTGCCTCAATATCAATTGCCTCGTCATTAAGGGGGATGGTTTCTGTACTTTCTTCTAGAACATCAATCTTTTCTTTACTTGGTTGCTCTTTCAACAAATCAAACCTAATTTCATCCCCTTCTTTAATACGATAGGGTTTACTTAAGCCGTTAACTCTTGCTACATCTTTATAATTAAAACCACATTTAATGCTAATACTAAAAAGAGTTTCACCTTTTTTAAGTTTGTATACGTCTGGACAGCCTGTTTCTTTCTTTTTTTCTTCGCTAGATTTTTTATATTCATAGCTTTGATTTTCGACTGGTGCGGGAATTTTTGAAGCACATCCAGTGAGAATCATAATCCAAAGAAAAACTAATATTTTTTTTATATTCACAGCACTCACTTAAGCCACTCACTCATATGTTCGATTAATTTATGATTTGTTAAATCAATTTGAATAGGTGATATTGAAACATAGTTTTCTTTAACTGCAAAAAAATCTGTACCTTCCCCACAGTCATTTGGATCACCGGCTGGCCCTATCCAATAAACATTATGCCCCTTAGGAGTTAAATTTTTTATTATTGGGTCGGCTTGTTTTCTTTTACCTAGTCTCGTTATTAATAACCCCCGAAGATCATTGTAGGGAAGGTCAGGAACATTAACGTTAAGAAGGGGAGTTTCCTTTGGGCTTTGGCTATTCAATTTATCAATTAAGTCAAGCGTAACTAATGCTGCAGTTTCAAAATGTTTTGGTTTATGTTTTGCCATTGAAACGGCTATAGACGGAATTCCGATAGTGTATCCTTCAATAGCAGCTGCAACTGTTCCTGAATATAGAGTGTCGTCACCCATATTGGCCCCATCATTAATGCCTGAAATCACCATATCTGGCTTAAACTTAAGTAACCCTGTTAGTGCAAGATGAACACAGTCCGTTGGGGTGCCATCGACAACATAATTATTAGGGCTTATTTCACTAACGGATAGTGGTTTGTCTAATGTAAGTGAGCTACTAGCACCACTTCGATTTCTATCTGGTGCAACCACCACCACTTCGGCTATTTTTTTAAGGTATTCAACAATTAATGTTAACCCAGGAGCAAAATATCCATCATCATTTGAAACCAGTATTTTCATATTAGCGGTTATATTTACAATAAAAAATTGCGGAAAGAAAAAAAGTTAAGCTTAGAATAATCTCACCCATAGCAAAGCTTTTTGAGAAGCCAGACTCAGCGTAAAACCTTACCACACCCTCAATAAAAAAGAGAAGAATCACCATGCTTGACCACTGAAAGGTACGCCTTTTCCTTCTTAATATTCCTAGCAGTGGCGTTAGAAGAAGTAGGGACTTGATAACCATCCATGACCCATTAGGATTTAATGGATTGAAGAACAATTCCCATACAAGGTTGAGTAAAACTAAGGACATAAGACTATAAATTGCTATATAAAAGAGCTTGTTATCCATTTATTTTTTTCACCAACAATGCAATGCGCTCACCTTGTGCAAAGCAAATACTTTTCTCATCACTTGTTAGGTCATTCTCATTGCTATCTCCTCCTACATGACTAGATCCATAGGGCGTCCCACCAGATACTGTCGAACTAAGAGAGGGTGTGGAGTATGGAATACCCATAATAAGCATACCTAAATGAAGTAACGGTAATTGCATAGATAGGAGAGTAGATTCATTTCCTCCATGAACAGAGCCAGATGAGGTAAACACTGAAGCAGGCTTATCCTCCATAGCTCCCTTAATCCATATGGGAGACATAGAGTCTATAAAGTATTTTAATGGTGCCGCCATATTGCCAAAACGGGTAGGGCTTCCCAGCACTAAACCTTGGCAACTCTCTAGATCACTTAAATTAGCATATAAATCACCACTTTCAGGAATCTTGCCTTCTTGCTGAGTGGTAAGAGGGGAAACTTCTGGCACCGTTCTTAGTTTTGCTTCTACTCCATCAACCGAATTAATTCCTCTGGCGATAATTTTAGACATCTCCTTCACTGAGCCACCTTTAGAATAATAAAGAACTAGAATTTCTAACATTAGGATTTTTTGGCAAGAATAGCTGCAATTCCGATGTAGTTTTGGGGGGACAACTTTAAGAGACGGCCTTTCTCATCAAGAGGAATAGCTAAGGTCTCGATAAAGCCATGCAAAATCTCTTGTGTAATTTTTTCATTACCTCTGGTGAGATCCTTAAGTTTTTCGTATGGATTTTCAATGCCATGTTTTCGCATTACAGTTTGTATTGGCTCAGCTAGAACCTCCCATGCGCTACTTAGGTCTTGGTTAATTTTATCTTCATTTACCACAAGCTTATTAAGACCTTTTAAGCATGATTGGTAAGCAATAAGCCCATAAGCCAAGGTAAGCCCTACATTTCTTAAGACTGTTGAGTCTGTTAGGTCTCTTTGCCACCTTGAGATTGGTAATTTTTCAGAAAGATAACTAAGCATTGCATTCGATAAGCCTAAATTGCCCTCCGAATTTTCAAAATCAATCGGATTTACCTTGTGAGGCATTGTTGAAGATCCAACCTCATTTTTGATAGTTTTTTGCGAAAAATAACCTAATGAGATATAACTCCAAATATCTCTGTTGAGATCAATCAGTATGGTGTTAACTCTCGATACATTATGGAAAACCTCAGCCATAAAGTCATGCGGTTCGATTTGTGTGGTGAATTCGTTGTATTCCAAGCCCAGTGAAGTTACAAAAGTTTTAGAGAAAGTATTCCAATCAACATCAGGGTACGCTGCGGTATGGGCGTTGAAATTTCCGACAGCACCATTCATTTTTCCAAGATACTTCTGCTCACTGAGCTTAACTAATTGCCTTGAAATACGCTGCGCTACATTGGCAAATTCCTTCCCAAGGGTTGTCGGGCTGGCAGTTTGCCCATGAGTTCTTGCTAGCAAAGGGATTGCTGAAAACTCAATGGCATTTTTTGTTAGTTTTTGATGTATGTTTTTTATTTCCGGTACAACAACATTGGCAATACCTTCCTTCAGCATTAATGCATAAGAAAGATTATTGATATCCTCTGAGGTACACGCAAAATGAATAAACTCGGATACCGCAAGAATTTCTTTTTCTGAAATAAGGGCATTTTTAATCCAGTATTCCACAGCCTTTACATCATGATTTGTTATTCTTTCAATATCTTTTACTGCCTGAGCATCTTGTTCATCAAATGAAGTGATTAGACCATTAAGCTTCTTCAATGTGCCATCTGAAAATGCTGGAATTTCCTTAATCTCTTGATTTTCGCTTAACGCTATAAGCCATTTAATTTCGATAGACACTCTTTTTTTAATAAGGCCATATTCACTAAATATAGGCCTAAGCTTGTCTGCTTTGTCTGAGTATCGACCGTCGACAGGGGATAAAGCATTTAGTAAGAATGTCATAATTGTATTCTAGTCCTTTAACGCTTATTTTACCTCAAAAACCATTAATGGCGACCGAACTCTTACATTAAAAATACAATCATTGATGTTATTTGGGAAAACATATTTTTTACTTTAAAATAGCAGTCCTACCAGCTGTTACAAATTATTTTAGGATGGATTTCATGCTTAAAGATTACCAAAACCAAACGCAAGAAAGAGCCAAAAGCACTTTACCCCCCTTACCATTGAGCGCTGAACAAACCGCAGAGTTAATCCTTTTAATTAAGAATCCAGGAGCAGCCGATGTCAATGAACTTCTAGATATGCTTATTAATAGAGTCCCGGCCGGAGTAGACCAGGCTGCATTTGTGAAGGCGGCGTTTTTAAATGATATTGCGCTTGAAAAAACTTCATCTTCTTATATATCAAGCACTAAAGCAATTGAGTTACTAGGAACAATGCTTGGAGGTTATAACGTTCAAGCACTCGTTGATTTACTAAAAACAGACAAAGCTGAAGCAGCAGTTAAAGCTTTATCTAAGATAACTTTAATTTTTGATGCATTCTATGACGTTGAGGAGCTTCATTTGGCTGGCAATAAGTATGCTACCCAACTAATCCAATCATGGGCTGATGCCGAATGGTTTATAAGCAAAAAAGGCTCTCCAAAATCTATTGAAGCAATTGTTTTTAGAGCCGAAGGCGAAATCAATACAGACGACTTATCTCCAGCACAAGAAGCTTGGTCTAGGGCTGATATTCCTTTGCACGCAAAGTCAATGCTACAAAATAAAATGCCAGAAGCCATCGATATTATCAGCAAACTTAAAGACCAAGACCTGCCACTAGTTTTTGTTGGAGATATTGTTGGCACAGGTTCATCTCGAAAATCTGCAATCAATTCTCTTCAATGGCACATGGGAATCCCTATACCGTTTATACCCAACAAACACACTAGTGGTATTGTTTTAGCTAACAAAATAGCACCGATCTTCTTTAATACCGCTGAAGATTCAGGTGCGCTTCCAATAGAATGTGATGTAGCAACATTAGAGATGGGAGACAAAATTAAGATTGATTTAGAAAACCAATGCATTTTAAAAAATGAATCCAAAGTGTGTGGTTTTAATTTAAGTCCAATTACATTACTTGATGAGTTGAGAGCAGGAGGGAGAATTCCTCTTATTATTGGGCGTGGACTAACAGACAAATCTCGCATTACTTTAGGCTTGCCAAAATCAGAGGTTTTTATTACCTCAATTCCGCAAGATCAATCAAATCATACTGGCTTTACCTTGGCGCAAAAAATTGTTGGAAAAGCTTGTGGCTCAGAAGGTGTTAGGCCAGGCGTCTACTGCGAACCTAAAATGACTACTGTCGGATCCCAGGACACTACTGGAGCAATGACCAGAGATGAGCTAAAAGAATTAGCCTGCCTGGGATTTAGTGCTGACTTGGTTATGCAAAGTTTCTGCCATACAGCCGCTTATCCAAAACCAGTAGACTTGGAGTTACAACATACCTTACCTGATTTTATGAGTAGCCGCGGAGGCGTTAGCTTGAAGGCTGGAGACGGTGTTATTCATTCTTGGTTAAACAGAATGATACTGCCTGATACAGTCGGTACAGGAGGGGACTCACATACTAGGTTTCCTATAGGGATATCATTTCCTGCCGGCTCTGGATTAGTCGCATTTGGAGCAGCTATTGGAATAATGCCTCTTGATATGCCCGAATCTGTTTTAGTTAAATTTACAGGAAATATGCAGCCAGGCATAACATTAAGAGATTTAGTTAATGCTATACCCTTCTTTGCAATAAAAGAGGGAGAGCTAACGATTGGAAAACAGAAGAAGAATATTTTTAGTGGAAAAATTTTAGAAATTGAGGGCCTACCAGATTTAAAAGTAGAGCAAGCATTTGAATTTTCTGATGCGTCTGCAGAAAGATCTGCTAACGGATGCACTATCAGGTTAAATAAAGAGCCAATTATTGAGTTTATGAATTCAAATATTGTATTAATGCAAAATATGATTGACCAGGGGTATAAGGATGCAAGAACTCTTGAAAGAAGAATTACAGAGATGAAAAAGTGGCTTGAGGAACCGGTATTACTTGAACCGGATAGTGATGCTCAATATGCTTACACGCTAAATATCGACCTAAATCAAATCACTGAGCCATTAATTGCATGCCCTAACGATCCCGACAATATCAAAACGTTATCCGATATTGCAAATGCTAAGATCGATGAGGTATTTATTGGAAGTTGCATGACTAATATAGGTCATTATCGCGCTGCAGCCAAAGTAATTGATGGTCTTGGAAAAACAAAGGCAAAACTATGGATTGCTCCTCCAACACGAATGGATGAATCGCAACTTAAGAAAGAGGGGGTTTATAACGTATTTGAGTCAGCAGGAGCTCGAACAGAGATTCCGGGTTGCAGTTTATGTATGGGTAATCAGGCAAGGGTTGATGATCAAGCCCATGTTTTTTCCACTAGCACACGAAATTTTGATAATCGGATGGGTAAAGATGCTCAGGTTTATCTTGGGTCCGCAGAGCTTGCAGCTTTTTGCTCTATCTTAGGCTATATTCCAAATAAGGAAGAATATTTATCTCTTATGGCCGACAAGATCAATCAAAATGCTAATGAAATTTATCAATACCTAAATTTTAATACGATGGATGATTATCAGGACAGAAAAGTTATTGAAATTAATCCGATAAATTAGTTTTGTAATGAAATACGATCCAACTTGTAAAAAATGTAGTCGCCTTGAGAGGTTTTTAAGGGACACGAAAGACAAATACCCTCAATATTTTTGCAAACCAGTCCCAAGCTTTGGAGACAAAGATCCATTCCTTCTTATTGTAGGCTTGGCCCCAGGAATGCATGGAGCCAATCAGACCGGAAGGCCCTTTACCGGTGACCATGCTGGGATAATACTTTATGAGACATTATTTAAATATGGCTTTTCAAACAAAAAAGACTCAACACCCAATGATAATTTGCAGTTAGTGAACTGCAGGATAACAAATGCTGTGAAATGTCTTCCCCCAGAAAATAAGCCAAATACAGATGAGGTTAATAATTGCAATGTATTTCTAACTAATGAAGTCAATGAACTTAGGGCGGGATCAGTAGTTTTAGCTTTAGGCCTTATAGCACACAAGGCTATTCTAAAGTCCCAAGGCTTAATAGAAAGCCACTTTAAATTTTCACATGGCAATCGACATATACTGCCAAATGGATTAATTTTATATGATAGCTATCATTGCAGTCGTTACAACACCCAAACAAAAAGGCTGACGCAATCAATGTTTTATAATATTTTTTCATCTATTAAGAAAGAAAAGGAGCAATAAATGCCATTCATTAATGTGAAATTAGCAGGGGCGTTAAATAAGGATCAAAAGCAGCAGATTGCTAAAGAAATAACGGAGGTGATGCAGCGTGTTGCAAATAAACCGGCCTCTTACACGTATATTGTTTTTGAGGAGGTAAAGACAGAGGACTGGGCAATTGGAGGAGCCTTACTGGGTTAATTGTGAAGGAAAATATCAAAGACTATGTAAAAAAATTCCCAAATTTACCGGGAGTTTATAGGATGCTTAACAAGGCAGAAGATATTATTTATATTGGTAAAGCTAAAGATTTAAAAAAAAGGGTGTTGTCATATTTCAACAAAACCCAACCAAGCCCAAGAACGCGCTTAATGGTAGGTAGTATTGCTAGTATAGAATTTACTGTTACCAACACAGAAGCCGAAGCATTAATACTTGAAAACAATATGATTCGCTCTTTCATGCCTCGATACAACGTTATCTTTAGAGATGATAAATCATATCCTTACCTAGCGATAACTGGAGACAAGTTTCCAAGAATTAGATTTCATAGGGGGCTCCAAAAAATTGACACAAAATATTTTGGACCTTTTCCCAACTCCAACGCGGTAAGGCAAAGCATCCAGTTGCTTCAAAAGGTGTTTATGTTAAGAACCTGTGAAAATTCTGTATTTAATAATCGGTCTAGACCATGCCTAGAGCATCAGATAAAAAGATGTACTGCTCCTTGTGTAGGACTTATTGAGGAAGATGAATACGGCGCCGATGTTAATCAAGCTAATTTGTTTCTTGATGGTAAGGATAGTGAAGTCATTGGAAATTTAACCAAAAAAATGAACGAACAATCCGAAGCATTCAACTTTGAAAGGGCTGCAATTTTCAGGGATAGAATCCAAAGTTTGAGGCAGGTAAGATTAAAACAATTTGTAAGTGACTTTAGTGAGAATGACGCGGATATTATAGCTTTTGCTGAAGCGTCCGGAAAAATATGCGCAAACGTAGTGATGATTAGGGGTGGAAGGCACCTAGGAGACAAAACATTTTTCCCAAAAAATCATGATGGCCATATAGAAGAAAGCATTATAGATATTTTTATCACTCAATATTATGACTTACATAAACCCCCTCCAGTCATAGTAACGGAAAATAAAGTTAGCAATGAACTGGTAAAAGAATTTTTTGCCATAAAGCAATACGGCAAAGTAAGATTGTTATCAAGGCTAACAGGCGATAAGAAAAACTGGCTTTTAATGGCAAAGAAAAATGCACAAATATCTCTTGAACAAAAAAATAATGAACAGGCTAGCCAGGTTGAGCGATTATTGGCATTGAGAGCATTATTAGGGCTACCAGATCATGTTAACCGTATCGAATGTTATGATATTAGTCACACTATGGGTGAATCTACGGTTGGATCATGCGTTGTATATGATAAGTATGAGATGCAAAATAAAGACTATAGAAAATACAATATCAAGAACATTACCCCTGGAGATGATTACGGCGCCATGAAACAGGTTCTAGAAAGAAGATTTAAGAGAATGGCAGAGGAGGATGCTATTAAGCCAGACCTGGTTTTAATAGATGGAGGGAAAGGGCAGTTTGGTGTAGCGAAAAAAATTATGGAAGATAACGGCATAACGGATATTTATTTGGTAGGCGTTTCCAAAGGAGCTGACCGCAAAGCTGGAAAGGAAAAGCTAATTATTGGAGAGGACAAAGTTCTTGATACAGTTAACCCTGAAGATTTAGGTTTTCACTTAATTCAGCATATCAGAGACGAATCTCACCGGTTTGCAATAACCGGACACAGAGCGAAGCGAGCAAAAAATAGAATGTCTTCCTCGATTGAGGAGGTAGAAGGGGTTGGAGCTAAAAAAAGAAAAAGTTTGTTGGTTTATTTTGGCGGTCTGGAAGGTGTCAAGAACGCACCTGTAGAAGAGTTAATGCTTGTAGAAGGAATTAATGCTCGTCTTGCTGAAAAAATATTTAGTTATTTTCATTAAAGAATTTTAAGGACGCAAATGGTTTATAACGTACCAAATATTATTACTTACTTTCGAATTGCTTTAATTCCCTGCTTGGTACTCGTATTCTATTTACCTGAACTAAGCCTAGATATGCATCAGAAAAATATGTGGGCGACCTTTCTTTTCATTCTTGCAGCAATATCAGATTGGCTGGATGGTTATTTAGCAAGAAAGCTTAATCAATCATCTAAGTTTGGGGCATTTATTGATCCTGTTGCTGATAAATTAATTGTTATAGCAGCATTATTATTGCTGTTAGACCTTGATCGGGTGAATAGCATCATAGCTCTTATAATTATTGGAAGGGAATTTGCTATAAGCGCACTAAGAGAGTGGATGGCTACTATTGGTAAGCCTGGTGGAGTTGCTGTAGCGTATATCGGGAAGCTTAAGACCGGCTTTCAAATGGCTGCAATTATATGTTTACTATACTTTGATAATATTGCTTATATTCCAATATCACTCATCGGTGATTTTTTAATAAATTTGGCAGCAATTTTAACTATAGTGTCGATGGGGTTTTATTTAAGAGCCGCAATTAAATCTTAGAGGTACCAATAATTTATTAAGTCATTAATTGACATGGTCGCAAAAAAAGCTAAAATACTGCCTTCGTAATGCGGTAATAGCTCAGCTGGTAGAGCGATACCTTGCCAAGGTATAGGTCGCGAGTTCGAACCTCGCTTACCGCTCCAGATTCAAAAGAAGGGGGAGCTCATAATTTGTCTCCCCCTTTTTAGTTTTAGATATTGGCGCGTTAGCAAAGTGGTTATGCAGAGGCCTGCAAAGCCTTAGACGCCGGTTCGATTCCGGCACGCGCCTCCAATTTAAATCATTGTGATTTAAAAGTAGTGATAAGATTAATCTTTTGCCCGGGTGGTGAAATTGGTAGACACAAGAGACTTAAAATCTCTCGACCTCTGGTCGTGCCGGTTCGATTCCGGCTCCGGGCACCATTTAGTAAATTATGAGCCAGCAAGAATTAATTGAAATTAAAATTCTGTTAAAAAAGATATATAGCGCACTAATTTATGTTTTTATAATTGTTGCATTTTTTGCTTCTTTGTATTTTTCTCTCTTAATTTATCTTTTTTTAAACTAATCTAATCTTATTTGATAGGTGAGCTGTTCAATGTTAGTTAAACAAAGAGAGATTAACNAACCATTAAAAAAATTGCTCATTGATGATGGTATCGATCAGCATCTTGCATCCATCCTGGCTGCTCGAAATATTGGCTCAATCGCAGAAATTCATTACGATCTTAAAAATTTAATTCCCCCTAATCGTTTATATTCTCTAGAGGCAACGGCAGTATTTCTTCATCAATGCATAAAAAAACAAAAAAAAATTCTTATTATTGGTGACTATGATGCGGATGGTGCAACTGCAACTGCAGTAGCAGTTTTAGGACTTAGAAAATTTCTAGCAAATGTAGATTTCCTTGTGCCTAATCGGTTTGAATATGGGTACGGGTTAACAATAGGGATTGTTAAGGAGGCATTAAAAAAAACTCCTGATGTGATTATCACAGTTGATAATGGTATTGCTAGTATTGAAGGTGTTCAATTTGCAAGAGATAATAATATTGATGTGATTGTGACTGACCACCACCTTCCCGCCGACCAAATTCCTAATGCAAATTTTATTGTAAATCCTAATCAAAAAAACTGTTCATTCTCGAGTAAAAGCTTATGCGGTGTTGGGGTGGTATTTTATTTATTGATGGCTTTAAGGGCTGTGTTCAGAGAAGCAAATGAATTTATTGAAATTCAAGAGCCTAACCTGTTCGACCTTATAGATTTAGTTTGTTTGGGTACCGTTGCTGACCTTGTACCGCTAGATTTTAATAATAGAATTTTAGTCCATCATGGAATGAAAAAAATTAAACGAAACTCCTGTAATTTTGGGATTCAGGCCATTGCTAAACTAAGCAATAAATCTCTTTCACACCTTAAAACATCTGATATTTCTTTTTCGATAGCGCCAAAACTCAATGCAGCTGGAAGGTTAGATGATATGTCGATCGGAATAAAATGTCTGTTATCCCAAAGCCTCCAAGAAGCAGAGGTTTTTGCTATTGAGTTAATTAAGCTTAATTCACAAAGAAAAGAAATTGAAGTAGAAATGAAGGAAGACGCCCTAAAACATATTATATTTGATGAGGAAAAAAATTATTCCATTTGTTTATTTGATGAATCTTGGCATCAGGGAGTTATAGGTATTTTAGCTTCTCGAATAAAAGAAAAATACTTTAGACCGACGATAATTTTTGCAAAAGATGCTAATGGTATCTTGAAAGGTTCAGGCCGTTCTATCCCTGGATTCCACCTGAGAGACGCGTTAGATTTTATATCGAAGAAACACTCTGATTTAATTATTACCTTTGGTGGTCATGCGATGGCATCTGGCCTAACTATAGACGAAGTTAACTTTGAATTATTTGTAAAAGTTTTTAATGCTCATTGTGCTAATGTTATGAGCAAAGACGATCTAAATTTAGTTGTCGATGTGGATGAATCTATTCTAACTATGAACGCTACTTTTGATGATATTTTTAAGATCGACATGAGTATTTGGGGTCAGGGATTTAGTCCCCCTAGTTTCACCGATGAATTTACCTTAGTAAGTCAAAAAACATTGATGAATAAACACACCAAATGTCAGCTTTCATTAAATGGTAAAGTATATGAAGCTATCTTTTTTAATTTCAGTGAGAACCTACCTGATAAAATAAAAGCTATATATAGTATTGAGGCTAATGAATTTCGCGGTAGCAAAAAAATTCAACTAATTCTAAGAGATTTAATTTAATGAGTAGCAAAGAGAATGTAGTAATAATTGGTAATTTGAAGATGAACGGTTCTTTAGTATTTTATGATTCTTACTTAAAAAAATTAAAAGAGTCACTAAGNAACCTAAGACAAGTTACAGTCGGTTTATGCCTTCCTTACCCATATCTTTTTTTAGCAGAGCNATTGTTAAAACAAAGTAAAATTAAGTGGGGAAGTCAAAATGTAGGTAAATTTTCACATGGAGCCCATACCGGAGAGGTAAGCTCTGAAATGCTCAAAGATTTTTCTTCAACGTACGTCATTATTGGACACTCCGAAAGAAATACCGCGTATTGTGAGTCTGAAGAAAATATTGCGGATAAATTTAAGATGGTTAAAGAGTGGGGCATGACTCCTGTTCTATGTGTTGGTGAAACCCTGATCGAAAGAGAGGCGGGTATTATGGAGAGTGTTGTCCAGTCCCAAATTAAAGCTGTTGTTAGCAAATATGGCGCAGATATTTTTTCTGACTCCATTGTTGCTTATGAGCCTATTTGGGCAATCGGCACTGATACGGCAGCTTCTCCAGAGCAGACAAATCATATGTGCAACTTTATTAGAAAAACCATAAAAAAAGATTCAAGCCAACAAGTTAGCAACGTAAAAATTATTTATGGTGGGAGCGTAAATCAGAAAAATACTGTACAATTATTTGGCTTAGAAAGCGTTGATGGTGGTTTAATTGGCAGATCATCATTGTCCACAGATGAGTTTACAAGCATCTGTAATTTAGCAGATTCGCTTTCAAATTAATGGTTATTTAAAGTTATAAAAAATATGGAAAATCTAATATTAATTGTTCACATTTTAGCCAGCTTAGGCGTTATAGGGCTTGTGTTAATTCAGCATGGAAAAGGTGCTGACGCAGGGGCTGCATTTGGCGGCGGGAATTCTGGAAGTGTTTTTGGGGTTCAGGGGTCAGCAAACTTTTTAAGTCGCGCAACGTCGATTTGCGTCACTACCTTCTTTTGCACCAGTATTGCATTAGCAGTTGTTGCGAGCAACAAACATGGTAATAGTAGTGTTATAGATATAAGTCCGGAAAATGATCCGTCTTTATCTGTAAGTGAAGAATCTGACACACCATTGGGTGCACAAGACATTCCAAACTAGTATGGCCTTTTAATTTTTGCCGTCGTGGTGGAATTGGTAGACACGCTACCTTGAGGGGGTAGTGACGAAAGTCGTGAGAGTTCGAGTCTCTCCGACGGCACCATTTTTGGTTTTTAGTATACTCCTTAGCCCTTTAGGTTTTATTTATGACTCCAAGCATTCTTCCATCCTATGTAAATCTATTATTGGTCGTTTGTATGATTATTTCAGGACAGGCGTTTAGGAGTAACTGGAAGTATAAAGGGAGAGCTGGGTATTAAAGTCATGGGTTTATGGATTAATATCAGTTTGTTCTTTGTTGACATTACTATTATTGCCCTAACTAGTTTTTTTCATTTTTTCACAGCCTAACCTATCAATCAGAGGGCTATTGGGGTCTATATCTTTATTACAAACAAGGCATTTATCAGATCCGGATAAGGCATTTAAACCCCCACAGCTACCCTTGATATTTTTACCCATAAAGATAACGCCCAAGGACATAATAATAACTACGGCTGTTAGAAATATGAATGTGAATATAAATATAGTCATAACAAATATTATATAGGCATTATCTCCGAATTAACAAACCTTACCTAAAGCAAACCTCTTGTTTCATAAGATTTCTCTAAGTGAAACTATTAGTCTGGATCATACAAAGATAATTGAACTTAAAGATTAATGAGGCTCAAACAATGTAACGACGAAAGATTGCCTTATATTAGGTATAAATATTGATGGACTGAAGCGGAAAAGCATTATTTTAATTTATCTAATTCGCTAACTATATTATAATGCGGATTAAAATTTACCCTGAAACAGCATTACCTATTGGATTATTTTTTTATATGACACATTTTGCTCTAAAACGTGGATTAGACATTCCTATTCTAGGCGCCCCGGAACAAAAAATTTACAAAGGTAAAGAGCCTAAAACCTTAGCAATAATGGGACAGACTTTAATGGTTTGAAGCCAAAAATGATGGTTTCTGAAGGCGATCATGTCGAAAGAGGAACGCCATTATTTTGTGATAAAGATTCCCCAGAGATTGTATTTGTTTCACCATGTAAAGGGCATGTCAAAGCAATTAATAGAGGCGATCGAAGGGCCTTGTTGAGTGTTGTAATTTCAGTTGAAAGCCTAACTGAAAAAAGTATTAATTATATTAAGCTTCATGAGAAAGTTAAGTCGGAAAAAGATTTTGTAAGGAAGTGTATCCTTGATAGTGGGCTCTGGACATCATTCTTAACTAGACCGTATTCTAAAATCCCTTCCCCGGACTCAGAACCTGCATCAATATTTATTACAGCGATTGATACGGAGCCATTATGTCCCCGACCCGACCTGATAATAAATGAGGATTTAAGTGCATTTAATGTGGGCGTTGAAAGAATAGCGTCACTAACAAAAGGAAAGGTCTTCCTTTGTAAAGAAGAAGGGAGAGATCTGGAGGTGAAAAATTATGAGTCTTATGACTTTAAAGGACCTCATCCTGCAGGCTTAGCCGGAACTCATATGCATTTTTTAGATCCACCAAGTACAAATAAAATAGTTTGGTCGATAGGGTATCAAGATGTTTTAGCTATAGGAAGGTTGTTTTTAACTGGTTTTTTAGATCCAGAACGAACAATATCAATTTGTGGGCCCTTAGCTAAATCTCCGAGAATAATTAAGACTTATTTAGGTGCTTCTTTAGATGACTTATTAGATGATGAAATTTTGAATGAGGAGCCATGCAGGGTAATTTCTGGCTCAGTATTATCAGGAAATATTGCAGAAAACGAATTAGCTTTTCTAGGTAGATATGCACGTCAAGTTACATTAATAAGAGAAGACCGAGAAAAAATATCCTTTGGTTGGATTAAACCACAACCAAATAAGTTTGCGGTTATGCCGGTATTGATATCTGCTCTTATGCCCTCAAAATTATTCAATTTAACAACTAATCTAAATGGCGGTAGAAGGGCGATGGTGCCTACCGGAATTTTTGAGACTTTAATGCCACAGGATTTTCTACCTACCCAATTACTTCGCTCTTTAATCGTAGCCGATACGGATACTGCTCAGTCCTTAGGAGCCCTAGAGTTAGATGAAGAAGATCTTGCTTTGCTTACGTTTGCTTGTCCTGCTAAGTATGAATACGGTTCTGCATTGAGAGATTGCTTAAAAAAAATAGAAAAGGAAGGCTAAGAGATGGCATTCCGTAAATTTTTTAACTCGCTTGAACCACTTTTTAAAAAAGGTGGTAAATATGAAAAGCTATACCCTATTTTCGAGATGGTTGAGACCATATTCTATACTAGTAATACGATAACGAAAGCTGCCCCACATGCTAGAAGTTTTGTCGATATGAAGAGAATAATGACGTATGTCGTCATTGCTACAACCCCATGCATTCTTTGGGCTTTTTACAATACAGGATTGCAAACAAATCTAGCCCTTACAAATTTAAATCCTATTGATCTTTCTGGATGGAGGATAGGGTTATTACAATTCATTGGTATCCCGCTTAACGCCGATAGTATTTTTGCCAATATGATGCATGGCGCCTTATACTTTTTGCCTATCTATATGGCTACACTAGTTGCTGGTGGCTTATGGGAGGTCTTGTTCGCTACCACCAGAGGACATGAAGTTAATGAAGGCTTTTTGGTTTCATCAATGCTTTTTGCTTTAACACTTCCAGCGACAACCCCTCTTTGGATGGTTGCCTTAGGTATATCTTTTGGGGTAGTGGTTGGTAAAGAGGTTTTTGGTGGAACGGGTAAAAATTTCCTAAACCCAGCATTAACCGGAAGAGCATTTTTATATTTTGCTTATCCCGCTTATATGTCTGGTGATTCTGTTTGGACTCCGGTTGATGGTATTTCATCAGCAACTTCTTTAGGTATTTCAGCATCAGAAGGTTACGAATCCCTTGTTGGGTATGGTATTACCTGGTCAGATGCATTTTTTGGAACAATACAAGGCTCGTTGGGAGAGACTTCAACATTGGCTTGCATAATTGGTCTCTGTTTTTTACTCGCAACCAGAATAGCTAATTACCGCATGATTATTGGCTGTTTAGCAGGCATGATAGCATTTTCTTCCTTTTTAAATTGGATCGGGTCTGATACAAACCCAATGTTTAGCATGCCTTGGTATTGGCATCTGGTCATAGGAAGCTATGCTTTTGGATTGGTTTTTATGGTTACCGAGCCGGTATCTGGAAGTCACACCAATGCTGGGCGTTATATTTATGGAGCCCTAATTGGATTTATGGTCATTATGATAAGAGTGCTTAATCCAGCATTTCCTGAAGGGATGATGCTAGCGATATTATTTGGCAATGTGTTTGCACCACTTATTGACCACTTTGTTGTTAAGGCAAATATTATGAGGCGAAGGGTAAAGATCAATGCCTAAAGAAAAAAAAGATAACGTGTTTTTGCAATTTAAAAAAATGCCAATTGATAGCATCCCAAAAACCATTTTTGTTGCAGTAATCCTTTGCCTTTTTTGCTCAATGATTGTCGCGTTCGCCGCGGTAAAACTTAAAGATATTCAAAATGTAAATAAAATTCGCGATAAACAAAAAAATATCCTTCAAGTTGCTGGGCTCTACACAGAAGGTATCAATGTGGAAGAGTCTTTTGCATCATTTGAACCCATGATTGTAGACATCGATAAAGGCATATTTACAAAAGATTTTAACCCAAAGAATTTTGACGATCTTGCCGCCGCCTCTGATCCATTGCTAAGCGTTGCGCTTGAAGATGACCCAGCATCGATTGGAAGAAGATCAAATTACGCGACTATTTATTTGTTGAAAAATAAAGATGGAACTGTGGATAAGGTAATTCTCCCGATTTATGGGTATGGACTTTGGTCGACTTTATACGGTTTTGTTGCGCTCGAAGAGGATGGTAATGAGATCTTTGGCCTTCAATTTTATCAGCATGCAGAAACTCCAGGGTTAGGAGGGGAGGTCGATAATCCGAAATGGAAGGCTCAATGGAAAGGGAAAAAGTTAAGAAATAAGAATGATGATTTAATGATACAGGTTAGTAAAACTCCCGGACCAAGTGAGTATCATATTGACGCTATAGCAGGTGCCACCCTTACATCAAATGGAGTGAATAATTTGGTTAGATTTTGGATAGGTGAAGCTGGATTTAAAAAATTCCTTACAAATTATAAAAATGGAACAACTTAATGTCTCAAACTAGAAAAAAACTTCTTGTCGATCCGCTTGTTGATAACAACCCTATTGCATTACAAGTGTTGGGTATCTGTTCGGCATTGGCGGTTACATCTTCTTTGAAGGTGGCTTTTGTTATGGCGCTTGCTGTTATTGTTGTAACCGGTTTTTCATCTTTCTTTATATCAATATTGAGGAACTATATACCCACCTCTATCCGAATTATTGTTCAAATGACTATTATCGCCTCCTTAGTTATTGTTGTAGATCAACTGCTTAAAGCTTATGCCTACGATATTTCTAAGACACTATCTGTTTTTGTCGGTTTGATTATTACAAACTGTATTGTGATGGGAAGAGCAGAAGCCTTTGCCATGCAAAATACCCCTGTTGATTCATTTATTGATGGCGTTGGTAATGGTCTGGGATATGGATTGTTATTAATGTGCGTAGGGGTAATAAGAGAGCTATTTGGTGCTGGCTCATTGTTTGGGATAGTAATATTTAATCCAGTGAGTGATGGAGGATGGTATATACCTAATGGCTTGTTACTCCTTCCTCCGTCTGCTTTTTTCATCATAGGTTTTATAATATGGGGTTTAAGGGTTTGGAAAAGGTCTCAGATTGAAGCGCCGGAATTTAAAATTCAAACAGCTGAGGATCATTGATGGAGGCTTTAATTTCATTAGCGGTTAAGGCTATTTTTGTTGAAAACTTAGCCCTGTCCTTTTTTTTGGGAATGTGTACGTTTATCGCGGTATCAAAAAAAATAACAACTGCTATTGGTTTGGGTATCTCTGTGATGGTCGTTCAGTCTATTACGGTCCCAGCAAACAACTTAATCCTTACTTACCTATTAAAGCCTGGTGCATTGAGTTGGGCTGGATTCCCAGATGTCGATCTCACTTTTCTTGGTTTGATTTCCTACATAGGCGTTATCGCTGCATTGGTTCAAATTTTAGAAATGATTTTAGATAAGTACTTTCCCCCTTTATATAATGCTTTGGGTATTTTCCTTCCACTCATAACCGTAAATTGTGCGATTTTAGGTGGATCCTTATTTATGGTCGAAAGAGACTATAATTTTTCCGAAGCATTAACGTATGGCATCTCATCGGGTTTTGGTTGGGCCCTAGCAATTACAGCTATGGCAGGAGTTAGGGAAAAATTAAAGTACAGTGACATTCCTGAAGGCCTCCAAGGGTTGGGCATTACCTTCATTACAGCAGGCTTAATGGCAATGGCCTTCATGTGTTTTTCTGGCGTCAAACTATAAGGATATTTATGGATACATTTGTTCTCGGAGTTTCTCTTTTTACCTTAATAGTCCTTTCTCTTGTGACAATTATTATTTATGCCAGAAGTAAGTTGGTGTCTACTGGTGAAGTCAATATCACCATTAACGGTGAAAAAAAGATTAAAGTTCCTGCTGGAGGAAAGTTATTACAAGCATTAGCATCTGAAAAATTATTTGTCCCATCCGCGTGTGGCGGGGGCGGTACTTGTGCACAATGCAAGGTTAGGATACATTCCGGCGGAGGCTCAATCCTACCAACAGAAGAGGGCCATATAAGTAAAAAAAATGCATTATGTGGGGAAAGGCTTTCTTGTCAGGTTGCTGTAAAGCAAGATATGGAAATTGAAGTGCCTGAAGAAGTGTTTGGTGTGAAGAAGTGGCAGTGTAAAGTTTTAAGTAATGACAATGTAGCTACCTTCATAAAAGAGTTAATTATTGAGCTCCCTAAAGATGAGGACGTTAATTTTAAAGCAGGGGGCTATATCCAAATTGAGGCACCCAAACATTCACTTTCTTATAAAGAGTTTGATATCGCTAAAGAATATCATGAGGATTGGGACAGGTTTAAAATTTGGGATGTAAATTCAACTGTGGATGAGTCGATAGAGAGAGCCTACTCTATGGCAAATTATCCGGAAGAGAAGGGAATTGTTATGTTGAATGTTCGTATTGCAACCCCTCCCCCTGGCTCAAAAGGTATACCCGCAGGAAAAATGTCATCATATATTTTTAATCTAAAAAAAGGGGATGAGGTTACAATTTCTGGCCCATTTGGTGATTTTTTTGCTCGAGAAACTAAAAAAGAAATGATCTTTGTAGGTGGTGGCGCTGGAATGGCTCCTATGAGAAGCCTTATATTTGATCAATTTAAAAGAGTTAGGACGGATAGAAAAGCTTCGTTTTGGTATGGTGCCCGCTCAAAGAAAGAAATGTTTTATACGGAAGATTTTGAAAGCATAGAAAAAGAGAACGAAAACTTTTCATTTAATGTGGCTTTATCAGATTCATTACCAGAGGATGAGTGGGATGGGCACAAAGGATTTATCCATAACGTGCTATTCGAACAATATTTAAAGGATCACCCCTCACCTGAAGATTGTGAGTATTATTTGTGCGGACCACCGATAATGAACGAATCAGTAACCAAGATGTTGATAGACTTGGGCGTTGATGGTGAAGATATTATGCTTGATGATTTTGGAGGTTAATTACCAGTAAACAAATGCCTCCAACTCTTTTATCAGTGCTTTTTGATAGGCTATCATTTCCTTTACTAGATCACCTTGGGAAACCATACCTACCAATTCTTTTCCATGCATTACCGGCAAATGCCTAATTCTTTTTTTGGTCATAATATCAAGGCCCTTGTCGAACTTGTCATCTGCAGAAAGCGTTAAGACCTTTTTGGTCATAATTTCTTGTACTTTTGTATCTCTCGACGACCTTCCTTCTATAAAAATTTCGCGAGCATAATCTCTCTCTGAGATAATGCCCACCATTTTTGACCCCTTCATCACAATCAATGCCCCAATTTTATATTGGGCCATTATGGTCAGTGCATCAAAAATGGATCTTTCTGGTTCTACGGTTACAATTTCTTTAATATCTTTTTCATTAAGTATTTCTAATACGGTTCGAGTTTTAGTGTTAGTTTTTTTCATAACGTATCTTTATTGTGCAATAAATTTATAGCTTAATGACATTATATGTTTTATACAACCATCTATTTCTCTTTGATTTATAGTAAATAAAATACTAATATAGCCACATGTTTATTATTATTATTTTTATCGCCTTTGTTTTAGCAAATACACCATGGTTTACCCATAAACTTCCTTGTAGTTTTCCCGTTAAAAAAGACAAAGACCATTCCGTTAATATTGGCTGAGGTTTTATTTTTTTACTTTGCAGTTGGTTTGTTAGTTACCTTTTTAGAAACACAAGTTATTGGTGATGCTCATTCCCAAGGATGGGAGTTTTATGTAGTGACATTCTTTTTGTTTATTGTTTTTTCATCCCCCGGCTTTATTTATAGAATCGTTTGGAAGTAATCCCCACATTACTAATAGTTGGTTGTGGCAAGCTTGGAATGAAAATTGGCATGGCACTGAAGGATCAATGCACGGTCATTGGTGTTAAGCGAAACCCTCCTAAAACTTTTACTGAATTTCAAATTATCGGCCATGATATTTTTGATGGCTCATTTGAGTTATTATTAAAAAAAATTAACCCTACCTACCTGCTATATGCCGTCGCTGCTGACGATCAATTAAGTGAAAGCTATAGAAAAGCTTATGTTGATGGTGTGGATATCTGCCTTCGATCTGTCAGTCGCCACTGCCCGTCACTAAAGCACGTTTTTTTTGTTTCTAGTACAAGGGTATACGGGCAAAGAAATCAACAGGTTATGAGTGAGTCAACGCTGCCAGAGCCTCATGATTTTGGTGGATCAGCATTATTAGAGGGCGAAACTTTAGTGAATAAATCATCCGTCCCTTCTACTGTGTTAAGGCTTTCTGGAATATACGGGGACCAAAGGACCTACTTACTCAGAATGGCAGAGGATGAAACGCGTTGGCCAGAAAATAATCGTTGGACCAACCGAATTCATGAGGACGATGCAGTGGGTTTTATATCATTTTTAATTCATCAGCTTATTTCTGGCTTACCGGTTGAGTCTTTATACTTAGTAACCGATAATTCCTCAGCATTATTATTCGATGTGTTAAACCACATAAGGGAAGCACAGGGACTTGATATGATTATACGAAAGTCTAGCTCACCTTTTGAAGGAAAAAAACTTCAATCGGAAATCATCCCAAAAACAGACTTTATTTACCGTTATCCTGATTATAAAATTGGATATAGCTCAATTATCGCTTATTTTAAATAAGTGTTATACATGCGCAATCATTGATTCATGGTTAACAGTGATATAAAATGGCCCGTTAAAAAAATTATAGGCGCGTAGCTCAGTTGGTTAGAGCACCACATTGACATTGTGGGGGTCGTTGGTTCGAATCCAATCGCGCCTACCAATTAAGGGAATTATTCACTATATTGGTATAATAATCACACAATTAAAATAGATATTTAATATGCCAGAAATTAGTCTTCCCGATGGTTCCGTAAGGTCTTATAACAGCAATGTAAGTATTGCTGATGTGGCTCAAGATATTGGTGAGGGGCTTGCCAGAGCTGCGCTTGCTGGCATAGTTAATGAGCAATTAGTTGATCTGTCACATATTATTTCCTCCGATGCAGAGCTTAGTATTGTTACCGCAAAAAATGATGAAGGTATTGATATCATTCGCCATTCCACTGCTCATCTCTTAGCAAACGCAGTAAAAGAACTTTTTCCGGAAGCGCAAGTGACTATTGGTCCGGTTATCGATGAAGGTTTTTATTACGATTTCTCATACAAGCGACCATTTACCCCAGACGACTTGTTAGTAATAGAAAAGAAAATGGCTGAATTAGCAAAAAAAGACTTACCCATTGAAAGAAGCATCATGCCAAGAAAAGAGGCAATTCAGTTTTTTAGGGACCTAGGGGAGCACTACAAGTCAGAAATTATTGAATCCATACCTCAGTCCGAATCGGTTTCTTTATATAAACAAGGTAATTTTGTAGATTTATGTAGAGGTCCTCATGTTCCTTCTACCGCAAAGCTCAAAGTGTTCAAGTTGATGAAGGTTGCAGGAGCTTATTGGCGAGGCGATTCCAACAATGAAATGCTTCAGAGGATTTATGGAACTGCTTGGGCAAATAAGGATGAGTTAAAAGAGTACCTGTATCGCTTAGAAGAAGCGGAGAAAAGAGACCATAGAAAGCTGGGTAAACAACTGGATTTGTTCCATATGCAAGACAATGCACCAGGCATGGTATTTTGGCATGCGAAAGGATGGTCTTTATGGCTTGCAGTGGAGGATTACATGCGGCAGATGTTCAAAGATTATGGATACAAAGAAATTAAAACGCCGACTATTATCGATAAATCGTTGTGGGAAAAATCTGGACACTGGGAAAATTATCAAGACAATATGTTTACCACTGCATCAGAAAATAGAGTGTATGCAGTTAAGCCAATGAACTGTCCCGGCCATGTCGAAGTTTTTAATAATACCCTTCATAGCTACAGAGACCTTCCGTTAAGGTTGGCCGAATTTGGTTCTTGCCACAGAAATGAGCCTTCAGGAGCATTGCATGGACTAATGCGTGTAAGAGGATTCACCCAGGATGATGCGCATATTTTTTGTACGGAAGATCAAATAAAAGAAGAAGTAATGGTGTTTAATGACATGCTTTTCAAAGCATATGCAGACTTTGGCTTTAAAGATATTGTGGTGATGCTGTCTACGCGACCAGAAAAAAGAGTCGGAAGCGATGAGGTTTGGGACAGGGCTGAGGAGGCTTTAGAGAGTGCCCTAAAAGAAACAGGCCTCTCATACACAATGCAACCGGGAGAAGGAGCATTTTACGGCCCAAAAATTGAATATACCTTAAAAGATAGCTTAGGTCGTGTATGGCAATGTGGCACTATTCAGCTAGACTTTAATCTTCCTAAAAGACTGGGGGCGGAGTATATCGACGAAGATAACAGTCGAAAAAATCCTGTTATGCTCCATCGGGCAATTGTGGGATCAATGGAACGGTTTATTGGCATTCTTATAGAGCATTACGCCGGATCATTACCATTATGGCTAGCGCCTATTCAAGTGGTCTTGCTAAATATATCCGATGCACAAAAAGAATACGCAAAAGCGCTTGAGACGATTTTTAAGGAAAAAGGCATTAGATGCGAATCAGACTTGAGAAATGAGAAGATTACCTATAAAATACGCGAACACAGCATGCAGCGGATACCCTATATGGTTGTTTTGGGTGATCGTGAGATGCAAGAAAAACAAGTAACTGTAAGAACACAAAGTGGTGAAGATCTTGGTGCAATGGCAATTGATGCTTTTATTCAGCACCTCAATAGCGATATTGAAAAAAAGATTTAAGCGTATGCAGTTAATTTATATATCAGGGGATTACTATAGCTTTAGATAAAAATGTTCGAATTAATAGCGACATAACAGCGCAAGAAATTCGTCTGGTAGGAATGGAAGCAGAGCCCTTAGGTATTGTGTCATTAGCGGATGCGATAGCACAAGCAGAAGACTTAGAAACTGATTTAGTGGAAATCGCACCTAAAGCGAAGCCGCCGGTGTGTAGGTTGATGGATTATGGCAAGTTTAAATATTCCCAAAGTAAAAAGTTGCATGAAGCAAAAACGAAACAAAAGAATGTCCAGGTTAAAGAGGTAAAATTTAGACCTGGTACCGATGATAATGACTATAACGTTAAGTTAAGAAATCTAATCCGATTTCTTGGTGACGGTGACAAGACGAAGGTAACACTAAGATTTAGAGGTAGAGAAATTGCTCATCAACAGCTCGGTATGGCTCTTTTAAAAAGAGTTGAGGCTGATCTTGAGGAATACGGCGTAGTAGAACAATTTCCCAAAATGGAGGGACGCCAAATGGTGATGGTTTTGCAACCCAGTAAAAAACCTAAGCAGAAAACAAAAGTTGACGTTGTTAAAGACGACAATAAAGAAGAGGTAACCGAGCTTAGTAATGAAGTAGCGGATACATAAAAAGAAGAAGAGTGATAAGGCCTAAAGGCATGCCGAAGCACTCACAAATTTTATTAGGAGAAAAAAATGCCAAAAATGAAAACCAAAAGCGGTGCAAAAAAACGCTTTAAATTCTTAGGAAGTGGGGCTATTAAACGGACCCATTCCCATCTTCGTCACATCCTTACCAAGAAGACTACTAAGCAAAAAAGAAATCTTCGTGGAACTGAAATCATTTCATCAAGCGACGCGAAACGAGTTCGCGCGATGATGCCAACCCAATAAGGAGACTGAGATGCCTAGAGTAAAACGCGGAGTAACCGCAAGAGCAAAACATAAAAAAGTACTAGTAGCGGCTAAAGGCTTCCGTGGCCGCCGTAAAAACGTATACCGAGTAGCTAAACAAGCCGTTATGAAAGCGGGCCAGTATGCTTACCGTGATCGCAGACAGAAGAAGCGTGTATTTAGAGTCCTATGGATCGCCAGAATTAATGCAGGGGCCAGGGAGTTTGGTTTGACTTATAGCCGCTTCATGAATGGTTTGAAAAAGGCTTCCGTAGAGGTTGATCGTAAAGTATTAGCTGATATGGCGGTTTTTGATAAGCCAGCTTTTGAAAAGTTTGTTGAGCTAGCAAAAAATAACCTCGGAACTGTTTAACAAGAAGAATGGTAAAAAAAGGAGGCTAAAGGCCTCCTTTTTTATTAGAATAGAGCTATGGAACATCTAAAAAAATTAATTGATGAAGCAAAAAAAGACTTTGATTCTTGCGGCTCCCTGACCGAGCTTGATAACGCAAAATCAAAGTATATCGGCAAAACTGGCCCATTGACTGAGGCCATGAAAGGCCTCTCTAGTTTACCCAAGGAAGAAAAACCCAAAGCTGGTGCATTTATTAATGAGATTAAAAAAAGCATTGAGGCCTTGTTATCTGCACGCAAAGAAATGATTCAAAATGAAGAACTGTTAAACCAGTTGAATGATGAATCCATCGATGTGACATTGCCGGGGGTCAAAAGAAATCAGGGGAGCCTTCACCCTATTACCCACACAATGAACCGTATTGAAATGTTTTTTCATTCCATTGGCTTCACCCTAGCAGATGGACCTGAAATTGAAGATGATTACCATAATTTTACCGCATTAAATATTCCAGAATACCATCCAGCTAGAGCTATGCATGACACCTTTTATATTGATGATGAGCATGTGCTAAGAACTCACACCTCGCCTGTGCAGGTAAGGTATATGAAGAATAATAAACCGCCATTAAAGATTATATCCCCAGGAAGGGTTTATCGTGTAGATTCCGATGCCACACACTCCCCGATGTTTCACCAGGTTGAAGGTCTTTGGATTGATGAGAAGGTCAGTTTTGCCAATCTAAAGGGGGTAGTCCAAGATTTTCTTCAGCAATTTTTTGAAGATGAAACATTAAGCATTCGCTTCAGACCTTCTTTTTTCCCTTTTACAGAACCGTCTGCCGAAATTGATATGAGCTGGAATGGGGGTTGGCTTGAGATCGGTGGTTGCGGTATGGTTCACCCAGAGGTGCTAAGGCAAGTGGGTATTGACACCAATGAATACCAAGGTTTTGCCTTTGGTTTGGGCGTTGAGCGTTTAGCTATGCTGAAATTTCAACTAAATGATTTAAGACCATTTTTTACGAATGACTTACGATTCCTTCAGCAATTTAGGGCCTAAATAATGCAATTTTCTAAATCATGGCTCCAAGAATTCTTTAACTCATCATTAGATGCGATTGATCTTGCCCAAACCCTGACGATAGCAGGGATTGAAGTTGAAGATATTCAAGACTTATCCGGCTTATCGGATCAAATTGTAGTGGGTGAAATTGTTGCTATGGAAAAGCACCCAGACGCCGATCGATTAAATGTTTGCCAAGTTGATGTAGGCGCTAATGATTTACTGCAGATAGTTTGCGGCGCACCCAATGCGCGCATAGGGATAAAAATTCCTTGCGCCATGGTGGGGGCAAAGCTACCGGGGTTTGATATAAAAAAAGCTAAGTTAAGAGGAGTTGAATCATTTGGTATGCTCTGTTCGGCAAAAGAATTAGGGCTGAGTCAGGAAGCCGATGGATTGTATGAACTTGGTTCTAGCCTGGTACTCGGACAAACCATTATTGATGCATTAGCATTAAACGACTCTATTTACCATTTATCTATTACTCCTAACCGAGCCGACTGCCTTAGCATAAAGGGTATTGCTCGGGAGGTAGCGGCTTTATCTGACCTTACGCTCAAAAATAAGGATATGGTTCAAAATCTACAATATAAAAAAAATAATACCCAAAAGGTTGTCATTGAGGATCCCGTGTTATGCCCAAGGTATGTCGGTATGCTTATTCAGGGTGTAGATAATAAGAAAAAATTACCGGAATTTATCACCCATTACCTGGAGAGAGGGGGGATATCGTCGATTAACCCTATCGTGGATATTACGAATTACGTCCTACTAGAGACTGGACAACCATTGCATGCCTTTGATCATGACAAGATTGACGGAAATATTCGTGTACGCAAAGCTCTAAATGGCGAGGTGTTATTGACAATCAATCAACTGGAAATTGTTTTTGATGGAGGTGAGCTTATCATCGCAGATAACTCGGGGCCGTTGGCCTTGGCAGGTATCATGGGAGGCCACCTATCATCCACACAAGAGGGTTCCACCAATATATTTCTTGAAAGCGCCTATTTCGATCCAGCAGCTATCTCCGGAAGGGCTAGATCCTTCGGGCTAAATACCGACTCATCTCATCGCTTTGAACGCGGCGTCGACTTTGGCTACACACGGAATGCAGCAGAGTATGCTGCAGCGTTAATTATGCAGTATTGTGGTGGTACAATCGAAGAATCTGCAGATATCACTGGCAGCTTACCTGAGCGTCCTGCGATTACCCTGAGAGTGAAAAAAGTAACCGACGTCATGGGTGTCAGGATATCTGACATAGAAATAAAAATCATTTTAGAAAAATTACGGTTTGAATTTACTTACGACGAAAGTATATTCACAGTGATCCCACCTACCTATCGATTTGATATGTCGATTGAAGAAGATTTGGTTGAAGAGATCATCCGCTTGTACGGTTACGATAATATCCCAGCATTAGCTCCCAGCACAGAAGCAAAAATACTGCCAGTAGACAGCCAAAAGAAAGACGTAAAAACGATCAAGAATGCATTAGCCAATCTCGGATACAACGAAGTTATCAGTTATAGTTTTATTGNAAAAGATGTAGAAATTGGTCTTCATGGCAACACCACACCTATTGCATTAAAAAATCCGATCGCCTCACATTTGGATGTCATGCGATCCCATTTATGGGGCAGCCATTTAGAAGTCCTCGTATATAACCTTAATCGTAATCAAAAAAACGTCAAAATCTTTGAGGTCGCATCGGTTTATGCGAAGCATAAAGGGGACTACACTGAGGCCAAGGTACTGTCCGGGCTGGTGTATGGCGATCATCTCCCGGAACAATGGTCAGAAAAAATTAGAGAAATAAATTATTATGATATCAAGGGTGATATAGAAACTATCTCAAGTAATACATTAAGTTTTAGGAAGCCTGCTACAGATCTCCCTGCCGCCTTTCATCCTGGTAAGGTTGCTGAGGTGATGTTGAGTAACACCCGTATCGGCTGGGTGGGGCAGCTCCATCCTTCATGGCAACAGAAGTATGAGTTACCCAGAAAGGCGTATCTATTTGAAATCGATATAGAAAAAGTAGCGGAGGTTAAAGGGGTGTCGTACACGATCCCGAGTAAATTCATTCCTATACGCCGAGATATCTCACTGGTTATGAACAAGGATGTGGTGGTGGGTGAGGCGATTGAGAGTGTATATGCCAAGCAAATCCCTGGCCTCATTGAGTTCCAAGCATTTGATATTTATGAGGGCGAAGGTATAGAAAAGGGTAAAAAAAGTATTGCATTTCTGATACTTATCCAAGATACTTATAAAACACTTGAGGATAGCGATATAGCTAATGTAGTTGATCAAGTGATCAAGGTAATGGAAAGTAATTACGAAGCTAAATTACGATAATAAATTTTATAAGAAAATGTTATGACCTTAACCAAAGCAGAGCTATCCGAGATTTTATTTGATCAAGTGGGTTTAAATAAAAGCGAAGCCAAAGAGATGGTCGAAGCCTTCTTTGAAGAGATTCGATCTGCTCTTGAGAATGGCGATAGCGTCAAGCTATCTGGGTTTGGTAATTTCGATCTTAGAACCAAAGCAGAGCGACCTGGAAGAAATCCTAAAACAGGAGAAGAGATTCCTATCAAAGCCCGTCGCGTTGTCACTTTTCATTCCAGTCAGAAGCTTAAAACTAGCGTAGAAGAGAAGACAGCTGGAAAACAAACATAAAAAACAATTACCTCTAATCCCCAACAAAAGGTATTTTGCTATTGGTGAGGTGAGCACACTTTGTGATTTAAAGCCGCATGTGCTGAGATATTGGGAGCAAGAATTTAGCCAGCTTAAGCCGACCACGCGTCGGGGTAATCGAAGGTATTATCAGCAAGCGGAAATTCTACTAATACGAAAAATCAGGGAGTTGCTTTACTTTGATGGTTTTACAATTCAAGGTGCCAAAGGAAAGCTTTCTGACCGTCAGTTTGTTAAGGATACGACTTCAAAAGAAGCCATAGAAAAAGCTCAGGCAGAACTGCCGTTGGACGATTCAGTGGTTTCCCAAAGCTCTATGGACTTAAATAACTTTAAGGCACAGCTAAGCGACATCCTCAAGGTTCTAAAGTAGATAAAAAAACAGGTTTAATTAATTCGGGGCGTAGCGCAGCCTGGTAGCGTACATGCATGGGGTGCATGGGGTCGTGAGTTCGAATCTCACCGTCCCGACCAATTAAATCACTTTGTATGGATTGTATTTCTTTTATTATTCTATTAACTCACCTTACGGTTACCTTTTTTTGGACCAACAAGGTGTACCTACTCACCAGCCATGACGTATTTTTATATAAAGGATTCCAGAGGGCTGTTTATTTGTAATTTTTTTATAGAGCCTCTTGGTGATTTGCCCGCTCAACTATCTGGGGTAAACTAGTTTGATGAAAAATAAAAGCACCCTTTACCCAAATTACAACCGCATTTAACAATTGAATACTACCTCAGCAATAAACCTAGCGGTAACACACTCAAGATACCTGGCGTCGTTATTTGATGCCAAGCCTGAGCTATGCAAGGCTATAAAGCAACTGATACTTAGTCCAGTCCACACAGACGATATCCTCAGGTACGCAAAAGGCTTTTCTTTAAGCGACACCAACAGCTTAAACACCAACCTCAGGTTGATGCGGCATCACTTCTTCGCTTTAAGCCTTATTCGTGATTTGAATGGTTTGAGTGACATTACCGAGACATTTAATACCCACACCATACTTGCCGAGACAGCTTTACGTGAGGCGGAAAAATTTCATTGGGACGCGCTAACGACCGTGCATGGGTGCCCAGCCAATAGTCATGGGGAGATTCAGAGGCTTATTATCGTGGCGATGGGCAAGATGGGTGGCCATGAGCTGAACCCCTCGTCTGATATTGATTTGGTATTCTTCTATGAGGATGATGGCCTGACCACAGGTAAAGACCCAATCAGCAACCACGATTTTTTTAACAAGCTCGGGAAGCTTATCATCACCTCACTGAACGACTATACCGAGGAGGGTATTGTCTTTAGGGTGGACATGAGATTAAGGCCCTTTGGGTCGCAAGGGCTGTTGGTTACCCCCTTAGAGTCGTTTGAAGATTACTTAGTGACCCACGGATTAGACTGGGAAAGGTATGCTTGGCAAAAGAGTAGGGTGGTTCTTGGCCCCGCTGTATGGATTAATTCGTTAATTGAGCCCTTTGTCTATAGAAAATATCTGGACTTTAATATCTTTGCATCTCTCAGAAATATTAAAAAAAAGATTGGTCAGGATATGCAAAAAAAAATCAATGCAGGCGATATCAAGGTAGGAAGAGGAGGTATTAGAACACTTGAGTTTATTGTTCAATCTTTTCAGTTAGTGCGGGGTGGTAAAGACAGATCATTGCGGTGCAGGGGTTTTATGGAGGCCTTAACGCAACTGAAAAATCATAAGCTCATACCGAACAAAACCGCGAAAACCTTACATGATAGCTACATATTTTTTAGGCATCTAGAGCACCGGTTACAGTATGTCGACGATGCGCAAACACACAAACTGCCGGTAAAAATAGAGGACAAAGCGTTGTTAGCAGGGGCTATGAACTGTAAAAGTTGGACAGTGCTTGAAAAAAACATACACCAACACCAAGACAAAGTGGAGCAGATTTTTGATGAGATGTTCAGCCAAGACTCACAACCTTTGTCTCCTATGCAAGAAGACCTAAAGGATCTGTGGAGTCTCGAGGTGACGGAAGATTTTGCCGTTCATTGCCTAGACAATTTAGGGTATAAAAAACCGTTAGATACCTATCATTTTATGCAAAATTTAAAATCGATGGGACATTACCCCACCTTCCCAGCCAGCACAAAAGAAAAGCTCAACACGCTTATCCCCGTCGTATTACATGAGGTTGCCCTAGTAGACAACCCTGATAAAACCTTGGTGCATATACTTAATGCGCTTGATAGCATCGCCCATCGCTCGAGTTACTTGGCTTTGTTAAATGAGAACATAGCCGCCCTAAAGTTGTTAATTAAAATTGCCAGTTTTGACCAAGAGTTTATTCAGAATATTGTTAAATTTCCCGCGATGATTGATGACCTAATGGATAGCTCGGAATTTACCAAGCCCTTTGATTTGGCTGAACCCAGTAAAAAATTAACCGATCAGCTCAATAGGAGCCGGGGGGACACCGAGCTACAGATGAATTTATTACGTGACTTTAAAAACTCCACGATCTTTAAATTGGCGGTACAGGAGTTGATGCAGATATATCCTGTTGAACATATTTCAGATGCCCTGGCAGACATAGCCGACCTTATTACGCAACAAGCACTGCGCTGTGTTTGGGAAACCCTTTACCCAAAACTACCCTTTCCTGCCTTAGGCATCATTGCCTACGGAAAATTTGGCGGTAAAGAAATGAGTTACCTATCTGATTTAGACCTGGTGTTTGTTTTCGATGAGAAAAAATCGAAGGACAGGGATAAATACATAAAATTAGTGCAGCGCTTCAATAGCTGGGTTACTTCCTATACCGCCTCGGGAATACTGTACGACATCGATTTACGATTAAGGCCTGACGGGGGGAGTGGTTTATTGATTTCGGGTTGGGACGCCTACAGTGAGTACCAACTTAATCGATCATTAATATGGGAACACCAAGCCCTTACAAGAGCAAGATTTGTTTCAGAAAACAAAACCCTTAAGCGAAAATTTAATCATCTCAGGCAGTCCATCCTGCAGGAAAAAAGGGATATTCTGCGGCTTAAAACCGATATCATTGAAATGAGAGAAAGGATAGATCGTGAGAAAAAACCCATCGGAGATCTGTTTGATTTAAAACTTAGTCGCGGAGGGTTGGTCGACATTGAATTCTTAACGCAATTTTATGTTTTAGGGTATAGCCATCAATATGCTGAACTTTGTGAGAATGTCGGAAATATTGCATTGATAAAGAAATTATCAGAGCTGAATTTACTAGCGACAAAGGATGCTTCAAGCCTTATCTCTGCCTATAAAATATATCGCACAAAACAACATCAGCAGGGGCTAAATCCTAAAAATCCTGGTAAAGTTGAACTGAGGTCTGTTGAGCTTCATCAAAAAGCAGTTCAAGCAGTATGGCAAGAATTTGCGAAACCATAAGAAGCCGAGAATATTTGAAAGGATAGAGCGATGGCACAAGCATTAATTTTCGATACAGAAACGACCGGTAGAAATGATCCTGTATTGATTGAGGCGGCATGGATAGAGATCCTTGATATTGCCAACTTTGAGTTAGGAACAAGCTTTTGTGAACGATTTAATCCAGGAAAACCGATCGAGTTGGGGGCATTAGCTACCCATCATATTTATGATGAAGAGTTGGTTGACTGCCCTCCCGCCAGCTCGTTTGCACTCCCCCCTCGTTGTGAGTACCTAATCGGACACAATATTGATTACGATTGGAATGTGGTGAGTCAGCCGAGCTTGAAAAGAATCTGTACCCTAGCCTTGGCTCGCAAAGTTTGGCCAAACATCGATGCTTATTCGCAAAGCGCTCTGGTCTACTACCTTGATCGAAATAATGCCAAAAGCATACTAAAAAATGCCCACTCTGCCGAGGCAGACGTGATGATTTGTGCGTCCATCCTAAAACAACTATGCCTCACCCTTAAGGTCACGTCTATGGAGCAACTCTGGACCCTAAGTGAGGAGGCAAGAATACCTTCGGTCATGCCCTTTGGTAAACATAAAGGTGAGCCGATCGCCGAGATACCGATGGACTATAAGCGGTGGTTGTTAAATCAAGATAACATTGACCCCTACCTCAAGAATGCTCTTTTAGGAGGATCCTAGGAACGACATGGAAAAAGTACGCATATCTAAAATATTATCTGAGCAGGGCCTATGTTCTAGAAGAGAGGCCGATAAATTTATTGAGCTTGGTTTAGTTCTACTTGACGGAAAAACGGTCAGTGAGCTGGGAACTAAGGCTTGCAGGACACAAAAAGTCGAATTAAAGGATAGGGCTCAAATTGCACAATCGGCTAAAGCCACCATCATCTTAAATAAACCGGTCGGCTTTATTTCACATCTTGATGATGACAAAGAGTTTACTCCTGCCGCCTCCTTAGTGACACCAGATAAATTTTACCAAACTAATGATACAAGAAGGCCCACCTTTAATACCGACGGCCTGGCTCCTGCAGGGAGGTTAGACATTGATTCATCAGGGTTATTGGTGTTAACGCAAGACGGTCGGATTGCCAAACAGATTATTGGCGAGAATGTGATTGTGGAAAAAGAGTACTTGGTTCGCATTGAAGGCACATTGACCGATGAGGCGCTTTCTTTACTGAATCATGGCTTAACGCTTGATGGGTATGAGTTAAAACCAGCAAAGGTGCTGTGGCAAAATGATGCCCAATTAAGCTTTACATTGATCGAGGGGCGTAACCGTCAAATTCGTAAAATGTGCCAATTAGTCGGGGTGAAGGTAACGGCTCTTAAGCGGGTGCGCATAGGGAATGTGCGGTTAGGAAATATCCCTTCTGGCTCCTGGCGATTTTTGGGGGCCGACGAACACTTTTAACCTTCGGCATTAAATATACCTTATGCATAAGATCATTTTATTATTACTAGTTCATGTGCTTTCTGCTCAAGCGGATGCATTTGGTGACTTTGCGAAGACAAATTATTTTTCTGAAATTGACCCATCATTTCTTCAGTTAACCGCAGAATGCAGAAAAAATTTTGATGAAAAAAAGAATAAAAAAGCCTTTGAGATACTTTTTTACAGCAAAGGAAAGCACGTGTTTGATCTCAACAAACACTACAGCTCCCACCATGAGGGCCACAAGAATTTAAAGACCCCCTTTTATTCGATTACGTTTTGGAACTGGTTTAACGCCATAGCCATAGAGACGGAAAGTCAGCAATTTGTCAGCAACACAACGCAAAAAACCATGCGGAGGAATGAGCTGATTCCGCAGGAGCTATTTGACGATATTGTTACGACAGGGACGTTTACGGTGTACTTTCATTACCTAATGGATAATGCAAAGAGTACGGGGCAGTTTACTATTGGGAATAGTGATGACGTGAGAAGTTGTTTTCGCTAGGAATAATGGACCTCTTAATTAATGATTACGTAACTGCAGTCTTCATTTTTTTGGGTGCCATACTGTACTCATCGGTTGGGCATGGCGGGGCGTCATCATATATTGCCATTATGTCGTTGATGGGAACCCCCATAAATATCATAAAACCCATAGGCTTAATTCTTAATATCATCGTCTCATCAGTCGGAAGCTTTCGATTTATACGACACAAATTCTTTAATTTTAAGGTGTTCTTACCAGTAGCGATAGGCTCTATCCCAGCAGCTTTTTTAGGGGGATACCTTGAGTTAACGGCAACATATATCGGCCCTTAGTGGGATGTATCTTGCTTGTTGCGGGCTTTCAATTTATCTTTAACATTCTTGATCAGCTCAAACCAAGTAAAGCAGAAATTAATTGGGTGGTAGCACTCATGCTTGGGGCGGTGATAGGATTGTTGTCAGGATTAACAGGGACCGGTGGAGGTATTTTTCTCTCCCCGTTAATTGTCTTTTTTGGATGGACCTCCATTAAAGAAGCGTCAGGAACCGCCTCCGCTTTTATCTTTTTTAATTCATTGTCGGGTTTAATGGGTAATATGGCATCTATCCAAGAGTTGCCAACCACTGTATTGTTATTTTCTTGTGCAGCGCTCTTGGGTGTTATTATCGGTACGCAGCTAGGGATTAAGCACCTTAATGTTGGTGGTTTGAAAAAAGTTTTGGGATGCGTGCTCATCCTTGCCGGTTTAAAATTTATTATCACGTAACAGTTCACACTAAGGAGTTATCATTTTGTTAGTTAGAGAGTCGCAGAAACCTTTTTTTTGGTTATTTTTTAGCATAGGATTTTTCCTGTGCATCTTCTTAACGATTAACGAATATTTTTCCCATCAGATCTTTACCAAGGAGCTCCACACACAAATTACTTACTGTGAAACATTAAGCACAGACTGTGGGTTTGATGCCTTGAAACAAAGTGATTTAAAAGACCTAAACGCGAATCAGAAACGCATCATTGAATTAACATCATTGGTGCAAAGTTATGGCTCTAGCATGCTAAAAAATCTGTATATTTTTTTGATATTTTTATTGATTGGAATCTTGCCGGTACTCGGAAATCTCTATCATGAGATACGGTCAAATTTGCGATTGAGTAGGTAGATACTGGACTAGATACTAATGTCTTTAGTAAATCCATTTCCCTTGGTGTCTCTTACCATAATATTAATGGATTCTTTTGTACCTGAATTAATCTTAAACTTGAGATAAGGGTCCTGACT
>JGI20151J14362_10000008_pt1 | contig 177276 bp, 154 predicted proteins | sample COG_01_FD_14362 | JGI IMG/M metagenome (IMG submission 14362)
TATTATCAATGTTTCCATCTCCAAGATCCCAAACCCAACTTACAAGTTCCTGGCCATCAGCAACAGTTGAAGAAAGTGCTTCAAGATAAACAGGCTCGTTCAAACAAGCATAATGAGGTTGTAATTCCGTTGGGTTTACTATTGCAAAAGGACGGTCACAAGGGTATCCACAAGATGCATATGCCCCGAAGTTACCAGAACTCCCAGCCCCTGAAGTGAATTCAATTGTAATACAACCTGTAGAATTATCCACTCCTGAGAAAATGTCTTGACCTTGAAGTTCATCTCCTGAATATGTGCCAATTACTGTAGCAGTATTATTATCCCCATCATACAATGTTATTGTTGAAGCAGCGTCTAAATTGAAAACTACCCAATAGAGATTTAAAATAGTTTCTGGAGCTTCAGGACACCAAGTAATGGTTTCATTTTCATTGGCACCGTAATCAGCTGCACTCAATCCTGAATCAACGACTGCACCTAAACATGAGGTATAAAAATCTGTCGACGATATACTAATTTCTTGGGCACTAAAGCTAGCTGTTAAAACAACAACACAAAGAATGAGAAATAATTTTTTCATGATTACTTTGTCTTAGCTTCTATATTAATAATATATCTGCTCAACAGTTTTTCAAATATGTCTATTTTAGAAACCACTACATAGCTATCTTCATCCATCATGAAGAATTGTTCCTCCAATTCTGAGACAATACCCGCATTTAAGAGTCTCCTTGCTATATCATCACCCTCTCCAGGAAGGGGTTCAGCATTTGTCTCAAACTTCAATTGCGGAGTAGAATACCATCCATAAGCTGCAAAACAGCAAAGTCGCATACCTTCAACAGAAGTAAGAGATAACTCAGGATAGATAGAAGTTATAACGTCTGCACCGGGCAGATCGATATTTGTTTGGGCTGTAAGATTATCTGAATACAGAGTAATCAGTAAAACTGCCGAAAAAAGAAGGAAAGTGTGTTTCATAATGCAGGTAATGATGTTGCAAGATAATCAATGAATGATAGCGAATGAAAAGTAATAAAATAATATTCAAAACTTCTTTGGAAAATAAGGATTCTAACTATCTTTGCAGCCCCTTAAGGGGGAATTGACTTGGTAGCTCAGCTGGTTAGAGCATCTCACTTTTAATGAGAGGGTCCTGGGTTCGAGTCCCAGCCAGGTCACACAATTTTTTTACGACGCGAGTGAAGCAACGCCGAAACGCACCGCCCAGGTGCTGAAATTGGTAGACAGGCATGGTTGAGGGCCATGTGTCCGTTAGGGCGTGCGGGTTCGAGTCCCGCTCTGGGCACTAGACGAGTTGCAAAAGCGGCTCGTTTTTTTTTGCTTAATTTTGCTGTTCGTGATTAAAAAAACACTTCCCATACTAGATTGGCTTCCAAGTTATTCTAAATCAGATTTTTTTAAGGATCTTCCTGCAGGAATTACCGTTGGAATTATGCTTATTCCTCAGGGGATGGCTTATGCATTAATTGCGGGTCTACCTATGGTTTACGGGCTATATGCTTCACTGGTTCCGCAAGTGATCTACGCTCTTACGGGGACTTCAAGGCAGCTCGCCGTAGGACCCGTTGCAATGGACTCTTTACTGGTGGCAGCTGGACTGACTTCTATTGCGGTGGTGGGGTCGGACAGGTATATCGAACTTGCTATTGCACTTGCGCTTATGATGGGGTCAATTCAACTTCTGCTAGGCATGATGAGGGCAGGGTTTCTTGTGAATTTCCTTTCAAAGCCTATTGTGAGTGGGTTTACTTCTGCTGCCGCGCTCATTATAGGAGCAAATCAAATCACGAATCTTTTGGGAATAGAGATTCCACAAAACAATCAATTGCACAAATTAATATACTCACTATCAGACGCTTTTGAAGCAATACATATACCAACTTTATTATTAGGTATAGGTTCAATTGCGCTTCTCATGGTACTTTCTAAATACAAAGGCAAGATACAAGTGCCTTCAACTTTAGTTGTGGTAGTGGTGGGGATTGTGGTGGTGAAACTACTTGGATTGAATGAGGGAGGAGTGGCTATAGTTGGTTTAATTCCTGAAGGTCTTCCCTCCTTCTTGTCTCCATCTATCAACTCTGCTGATTTTACACAACTACTCCCAATTGCGGTAACATTAGCTCTTATCGCATTTATGGAAGCGTATTCAATAGCAAAAACAATTGAAGAGAGGCACGACTATAAAATCGATGCTGACCAAGAATTAAGAGCTTTGGGACTTGCTAATATTTTCGGAGCATTATTTAAATCATATCCAACAACCGGAGGCTTTTCCAGGACTGCCGTAAATGAGAAAGTGGGAGCTGTAACTCCAATGGCATCATTAATTTCTGCGGCTTTAATAGCTATGACTCTTCTGTTTTTAACACCTCTATTTTACCATTTACCAAAAGCAGTCTTAGCTGCCATTGTAATCGTTGCTGTTTCGGGTCTGGTGGATATTAAACTTCCTATTTTACTTTGGAAAAATCACAAAGTGGAAGCAGGTCTTTTGTTTGTGACTTTCTTTGTAACCGTAACCGTTGGGATGACTCAGGGAATAGGAGTTGGTATGGGATTGTCTATCGCAGTACTCGTATTCAAGCAGATGAGACCGCATTTTGCGGAATTGGGTGAAATTGAGGGCGTCTTTCGAAACGTAAAAAGATTTGAAAATGCTGTAGTAAGGGAGGATTTACTGATTGTAAGATTCGATGCATCAGTAAATTTTGCCAACCATAGATTTTTAAATTCTTCTATAAAAAACCTGATTGATTCAAGGAAAGGAAAAGTAGAAACAATCATTCTATGCGCTGAGTCAATTGGATATATTGACGCTTCGGGGTTAGGCGGATTAGAAAACTTGATAGACGACCTTGAAAAAAGGGGGATAGACTTCCGACTCTCAGCCGCTATTGGTCCCGTTAGAGATGTAATCGGGACTTCTGAATTAATGAATAAGATTGGGAAAACAAGATGCTTTACCAGTATTGCAACAGCGATTGAAGATATTGATAACCCAGGGTCTTTAGGTGAAGGTCTAAGAAAGATAGCTACACAGGAAAGTAAAGAATAATAGAAGACAAAATATGGAAATAAAGCAGATATATACAGGGTGCCTAGCGCAAGGATCTTACTACATTAAATGCAATGGTGAAGCCGCAATTGTGGATCCGTTGAGGGAGGTACAGCAGTACATCGATATGGCTGAGAAGGATGGTGTAAAGATTAAGTACATTTTCGAAACTCATTTCCATGCAGATTTTGTCTCTGGACATGTCACATTAGCTGAAAAAACTGGTGCTGAGATCATATACGGTCCTACAGCAAAAACAGATTTTGATTCAATTATAGCGAATGCCGGGCAAAAATTTAAGGTAGGTAAATTAGAAATTGAAGTGCTACACACTCCTGGACATACAATGGAAAGCTCTTGTTTTTTACTATACGACAAGCGAGGAAATCAGCACTCATTATTTTCTGGAGACACCGTTTTCTTAGGCGATGTGGGACGTCCTGATTTAGCCCAAAAGGCAGTAGATATGACTCAAGAAGATCTTGCAGGGATGCTTTATGATAGTATCCGTGAGAAAATTATACCTCTTAATGATGATGTTATTATCTATCCTGGACATGGAGCAGGGTCTGCTTGCGGAAAAAATATGAGCAGTGAAACGATAGGCACTATAGGACATGAGAAAGCTAACAACTATGCTCTTAGGGCTGATATGACACGTGAGGAGTTCATCACTGAAGTACTCGACGGGCTATTACCTCCACTTGAATATTTTGGCTTTAACGTTCAAATGAATAAGCAGGGTTACACATCAATCGAGGAAGTGATAAAAAATGGGACGAACTTACTGGAGCCTGACCAATTTGAGATTGCTGCAAATGACACTGAAGCTGTTATACTAGATGTTAGACATCAATCTGAATTTGTTAAGGGCTTTATTCCTCGTTCTATTTTTGTTGGATTAGCTGGAGGATTTGCACCATGGGTTGGCGCCTTATTGGTTGATGTTAAACAACCTATTTTACTAGTCGTCGAAGATGGGTTGGAGGAAGAAGCAGTGATTAGACTCTCTAGAGTTGGCTTTGACAATGTTATTGGGATTCTAAAAGGAGGATTCAAGAGTTGGACTGATTCTGGAAAAGAAATCGATAAAATAAATACGATTGAGGCTAATAAACTTGAAGTATTAGGTTCCCCGGATGTTTTCGATGTTAGAAAAACTACAGAGTTTGATGCTGGACACGTAGAATCTGCAAAATCTGCGCCCTTAGACAACCTAAACAATTATTTAAACGAATTCCCAAACAATGGAGATTTCTATATACACTGTGCAGGAGGATATAGATCTGTAATTGCGAACTCTATCTTAAAAAAGCATGGAATCCATAACGGAATTGATGTTCTTGGGGGATATAAATCTATCGCTAAAACAAATATTTCTATAACCGAATATGTTTGTCCTAGTAATTTGAAGTCATGAGCTAATTTCCTTCTCCGAGTCCCGAATTTAATATCTCGGTCTGTATTCTAATACTTTCCTTATGAACTTGTTCGAGCACCAAGCGTAGGAAATCTTGTTCTATCCCCATTTCTTCAGACCAAACCTTACGCGAGCTCATTATTTCCTTCCATCGAGATAGCTGAAGCACAGTAAGTCCGTTTTCCTTTTTGTATTTACCTATCGCCCTAGCAATATTCATCCTTCCACTAAGCAGCTCAACAAGGCGCTCATCTAAGGAGTCCAGTTCGATCCGGAGATCCCTAAGATCTAATGTTTGGGCTTTATCTAACGTCAAGTCCCTTATTTTTAATGAGCTAATTAGAGAAATCAGATCTTTAGGAGTAAGCTGCTGCTTAGCATCGCTTAAAGCCACTTGAGGGTTAATGTGAGACTCAATCATCAATCCATCCATTCCTAAATCCATGGCTTTCTGAGCGATAGACTGTATCAAATCTCGTTTACCAGAAATATGACTCGGGTCACAAAACAGCTTTATATCAGGCATCTCAGACCGGAGGCCGATAGGGATCTCCCACATAGGGGCATTGCGAAATTTTTTCAACCCATAACTTGAAAAACCTCGATGCAATGCAATTACATCACCTTTAGTTGCACTATCAATCCGCTCAACCGCTCCTATCCAAAGCTTTAAATCAGCGTGAATAGGGTTTTTCACAAAAACAGGGAGAGTTGTTCCTTTTAACGCATCGGCAATGGATTGTACCGCAAACGGACTTACTGTAGTCCTAGCTCCTATCCAAACTGCATCAATTCCATTTTTTAATACCAAATCCACATGTTCAGCATTTGCGACTTCTGTCATCACAGGCAATCCTAAACTTTCCTGCACATCTTTTAACCACGGGAGCCCCTTCTCTCCCACTCCCTCAAATTCATTCGGGCGAGTTCTTGGCTTCCATAGTCCTGCACGGAAATAGTTAGCTGTGGATCGTAAAGCTTTAGCGGTAGACATGACCTGATCTTTAGATTCAGCACTACAGGGTCCCGATATTAAAACAGGGCGTTTTTCGAAATTCATCATTTCGAAAATGATTGTAATCTCACGAGCTCAGCATAGTCACCATTTTTATCTATCAACTCTTCATGTGTTCCCTGCTCTGAAACTTTACCATTGTCAAGAAGAATAATCTTATCCGCTCTAGAAACTGTAGAAAGTCTGTGAGCGATGACTAAAACTGTACGATTTTCCATGGCAGCATCTAAGGCCTTTTGGACTTCGTGCTCCGAAGCTGCATCTAATGCAGAAGTTGCCTCATCTAAAACCAAAATAGAAGGGTCACGATAAAGTGCTCTTGCAAGAGCTACTCTTTGACGTTGACCACCACTTAACTTACATCCACTATCACCCACAGGAGTATCAAGACCTTGTGGAAATTTATCTGCAAATTCTGAAACCTGAGCAATTTCTGTGGCTCTAACGAGTTGCTCCTTATCAATGTTTTCATCTCCCAACGCGATATTAGACGCAATAGAACCGTGAAATAAAATTGATTCCTGGGTAACAACGCCTAACTTCTCTCGCCAAGATCCCACAGGTATATCTCTCAAGTCTCTACCGTCGATAAAAATAGTACCCTCAGAAGGATCGTCAAATCTAATGAGCAGATTAGAAAGCGTTGTCTTACCAGACCCCGAAGCACCCACAAGAGCCACAACTTCCCCTTTATTAATCTCAAGGCTTAAGTCAGAAAGGATGGGCAATTCACCATAAGCAAAGCCAACATTATTAAAAGAAATCCCTTTCTCCAAATCTAACATCTGCTCAGATCCTTCAGGCGCATCAGGAACGGGGTTAGCCACTTCTAACATTTCTTCGAGACGATCTAATGAAGCTACACCTTTATGTATCCTAAACCAACCATCACTAAACGCTCTCGCTGGAGGAATTATTTGAGAAAACACTACTAAATAACCTATAAACCAATCTCCGGTCAATCCAGTACTACCCTCAAGAACGATTCTACCTCCATAACCTAAAAGGATAGCCATCACGCTAATTGAAATAACTTCACTTAATGGAGAGCTGAGATACTCCCTTCTATACATTTTACGCATAGCCTTAAAATGTCTCTCATTCCTATCGCTAAACCTTTTTGAGAATAGTCTTTCAACACCGAACGCTTTTATAATCCTCACTCCACTCAAGGTCTCTTCTAAAATATTCACCAACGAGCCGAGCTCTTCCTTTCCCTTTAGAGCTGAGTGTTTTAATTTCTTAGCGATACGGCTGATTAAAACTCCACTTATTGGAAGGAAAATCAAAGCGAAAATCGTTAATTCCCAACTCAAGGCGAATAGCGCTCCTATAGAGATGAGCACGATTAAAGGAGACTTAAATAACACCTCTATAGAACCCACAATACTAATTTCAACCTCGTTTAAATCTACAGTCAGCCTACTCAACACGTCCCCTTTTCGAGAATCCGTAAACCAACCCATACTCATTCCTAAAACTCTTGTGTAGGTTTTATTCCTCAAATCCCTACTCACTCCTGTTCTAATTGTCGCCAAGCTATACATCGCTAAATACGACACGGCATTCTTTAAAATGGCGAGTATAATAACTGTGACACATACTATAAACAGAGCTTGACCAGTTCCAACTTCAAGAACGAAGTCGTCAAACCAAGCACCAATCATACCTGGCCAATCATCCGCAGCTGGAACAAATTCCGTCTCAACTTCAGTCGCCTTACCTGCAAATAATATTCTTAAAAACGGAACCACGCTTAAGAAGGAAAATAACGATAACACAGCGCCGAAAGCATTCAGCACACCGTTAGATATTAGATTCCAGCTATAAGCTTTAAAGAACGGTAAAAGTGTGACCAGTCTATTCATCTAATCAACTAAATCCTCCGAATACCCAAGGTAAGTAGATGGTGTAATCTGTCTTAACTCCTGCTTAATGGAATCAGATACATTCAAAGCATCGATGAAAATTCTCATTGAAGCAGCATCGACTTTCTCACTAGTCCTTGTGAGAGCCTTCAATGCTTCGTAGGGTTTAGGGTAGCCTTCACGGCGTAGGATTGTTTGGACTCCTTCTGAAACAACAGCCCAATTGTTTTCAAGATCTGCTTCCATCACAGGCTTGTTCAACACCAATTTAGACAATCCTTTCACCAGTGACTTCATCGCAATAATCCCGTGAGAGAGAGGCACTCCTATATTACGTAGCACTGTAGAATCCGTCAGATCACGTTGCATTCTAGAAATAGGCAACTTCTCAGAAAAGTGTCCTAAAACAGCATTGGCTATTCCGAAGTTTCCTTCCGAGTTTTCGAAATCGATGGGGTTAACCTTGTGTGGCATAGCAGACGAGCCGACTTCACCCTTTACAATTTTCTGCTTGAAGTAATCCATTGACACGTAAGTCCAAACATCCTTATCCAAATCCATCATCACCGTGTGTGCCCTTCTTATCGAATCACACCAAGCAGCTAAATGATCGTAATGTTCAATCTGTGTAGTTACCTTACTCCTATTGAGTCCTAAAATCCCCTCTACAAACTCGGTCCCGAAAGAGGGCCAATCGATACCTGGATATGCAACTTTGTGGGCATTAAATCCGCCAGTTGCCCCACCGAATTTCGCAGCATAGGTAGCTCCAGCAATTTGTTCTCTCTGAATCCTAAGCCTATCCTCAAATACGCGGATTTCCTTTCCTAGTGTAACAGGAGACGCAGCCTGACCGTGTGTCCTCGCAAGCATAGGAATCGACTTCCACTCGATTGCTATACCATGTAATATTGATAGAACTTCGTCGATGAGTGGTAGGTAAACATCCTCAGTCGCCCTTTTCAGTGAAAGTGGAATTGCTGTGTTATTTATGTCCTGAGATGTCAAACCGAAGTGTACGAATTCACTCCACTCACTCAGCCCCAACTTCTCAAGCTCCTCCTTAATCCAATACTCTACCGCCTTAACATCGTGGTTAGTCGAAGCTTCAAGATCTTTTATCCTCTGGGCATTGTCCACAGAGAAATTCTCATAAAGACCTTTCATTGCGTTTAATTTATCTGTTGGAAAAGCAGCCAATTGAGGAAGTGGCAGCTCTACCAATTCAATGAAATATTTCACCTCCACCTCCACTCTGTGATGTATTAATCCAAATTCAGACAACAGATGCGCGAGGCCTGAAGTGTGTCTCCTATAACGACCGTCAAGTGGGGAAATAGCATTCAAATGAGAAAGCTGCATGTGAGATAGAATTTTTGTTCTAGAATTCAAAGACCAAAGATACGATTTACATACCTTAGACGTATGCAACTTCATACAATTCACAACGGTAATTTCAAGTTAGACGGCGGAGCGATGTTCGGTGTAGTGCCTAAAAAGCTTTGGTCTAGAACAAATCCAGCAGACTCAAATAATTTATGCCCATGGGCAATGCGATCTTTACTCATAGAAGATGGTGACCGATTGGTGCTTATTGACTGTGGTTTAGGCGACAAACAAAGTGAAAAATTTTTCGGACATTATCACCCCCACGGTGAAGATTCATTAGACAAATCTCTAGCCAATGCTGGATTCTCTCACGACGATATCACAGACGTCTTCTTAACTCACCTGCATTTTGACCATGTTGGGGGAGCTGTAGAATGGAACGACTCTCGAAGTGGATACAGGCCTTCGTTTAAGAAAGCAACGTATTGGAGTAACTCTCGCCATTGGAAATGGGCCACCGACCCTAATCAACGTGAGAGAGCTAGCTTCCTGAAAGAAAACATCATGCCACTTCAGCAATCTGGACAGCTTAAATTTATAGACGCTGCAGATGATGACCTTCGTATCTCAACTGGATTAGGATTCGAAGCCTTCGTTGTGAACGGTCATACAGATGCTCAGATGTGCCCCATCATCACAATAGGCGACAAGACTCTGGTATTTATGGCTGATCTCCTCCCCTCTGTCGGGCACATTCCACTTCCATATGTAATGGGGTACGACACTAGACCTCTACTAACTTTAGAGGAGCGTGGGAGAATATTCAACGAGGCTGCTGAAAAAGGATATTATCTCTTCTTAGAACACGATGCAGCGAACGAGGTTTGTACTTTACTCCAGACTGAAAAAGGACCCAGACTTGATCAAATGATGAAGTTGGAAGAGGTTTTTAGCAAATGATTATGTTACACCGTTCGCTATTTTCTTTGCGAGAGTAGGTCCTTCGTAAATCATTCCGGAATAGATTTGGATCAAGGAGGCTCCTGCATCTAGTTTTTCCTGAGCAGACTCGATTGAATTTATTCCACCGACTCCAATAATGGGGAAAACTCCGCTAGATTTTTCGTGGACGTATCTAATTACTTCAGTGGATCGGCGACGAGCTGGAAAACCTGATATTCCACCAGAGCCAAGAGCATCGACTGAAGCTAAATCAGTAAAAAGACTTTCACGACTAACAGTAGTATTAGTAGCGATAAGGCCATCTACCCCTTCCTCAATGATTATTGACACCACGTCATCCAGTTGACTATCTGTCAAATCTGGAGCTATTTTGAGGAAGACCGGGCGGGGCATTGCTTTCGTTAAGTTAAGTTTAACGATAGCACGTAATAATGCGGCAAGTGGTTTTCGATCATGAAGTTCACGTAGGCCAGGGGTATTGGGAGAACTTACATTGACTGTGAAGTAATCAACATAAGGATGAAGAGACTCAAAACACTTGAGATAGTCGGAGGTTGCATTTTCGTTTGATGTGATTTTATTACGGCCTATGTTACCTCCAACTATGAGATTAGATGGACGGCGCTTAAGTCTTGATACAGCATCCTTTACTCCTCCGTTGTTAAATCCCATTCGATTTAACAAAGCTGAATCTTTCGGAAGACGAAACAAACGAGGCGTAGGATTACCCGATTGTGGCAATGGTGTTAGAGTTCCTATCTCTACATGTCCAAATCCCAACACTTGTAATTCCTTGAGCCAAAGTGCGTCTTTATCAAACCCAGCAGCAAGACCTACAACGTTTGGAAACTCAATTCCACAAATAGTCACACGCTTGCAAGAATCGTCAGACTTAAAGCATTGCTTTAAGACCCATGCCACACCAGGAATAAAAGTTGCAAAACTCAACAAACCCATTGAAAAATAGTGGGCCTTCTCCGGAGTTAGTAAGAAAAGCAAGGGTTTCAGGATGTTTTTATACATGATGCGAAGGTAAGAAGAAGAAGAAGGTTTACGGTAAATTGTGGATAACCCTGTTAATAGCGGACATAAAAAAGTTCTAACATGGCTTGTTAGTCTGTTTTAACTTTGAGTCCCAAGGATGAAGAACCTCGGACTACTCAACTGGCTCTCTAAGCGAAAACTCACCGACGAAAAGGTGGCGAACATCTTTGTGAATACATCTTTAGAGATTGTTGAAGAAGGTTGGCCTAAAATAGTAGAGCTTCTGAACACCTCACCTGAGTTTGAAAAAAGCCCCGAACTTGACCCTAAGGATTACGGTAGATTTTTGATGATCGTTGTCTCTGCTAATTTAAGTATAGTGCCTAAACACTTTGACCCCGGAGTGGATAGAGCTATCATCAAACGATGTTGCGCTAAGTTCGGCAGAATTCTAGGTGTGCCTAAAGAAAAATTCGCTAAGAAAGTGAAAGAATTTAAGGCTTTTATGAAGAAAGTTAATCATCCTTCAACAAATTCTGTTACAGCAATGACTCGGGCGGTATTTTATAAATATCACTTAATTGAATCCCAGGATGAATACTTTAGAGACATGAACGTTCCTAACCCAATTATTATGAAGGGATTAAGAGATGTTGTCACTCATTTTTATTGGGATTGGGATGAAGTAATTTGCGACAATTACAAAGTTGTAATTACTCAAGACGATGTTAAAGATTCAAATCAAGAAGAGATCTTAGCTTAAACGATCTAAATCTCTAGAAATATCTTTTTCTTTTAAAGTCGCTCGTTTATCATGCATTTTCTTACCCTTAGCAATCCTAAATTTCAGTTTTGCATATCCTGATTTTGAGATAAAAAGGAGTGTTGGAATAAGCGTTATCCCCACATTTTTCAGCTTCTTATCCAGCTTTTTAATCTCCTTCTTTTGAAGGAGTAATTTTCTTGGTCTACGTGGAGATTGAAGCACATATCCTGCATTAGAATATTCTGAGACATACATATTGAAAACGTATAGCTCTCCCTTATCGAATCGACAATACGATTCTCCTATCGAAGCTTTAGAGGCTCTAATGGACTTTATCTCGCTCCCATTTAATTGGATACCCGCAGTGAACTCATCTTCTAGGAAGTAAGTAAAGGAAGCTTTTTTATTTTTAATCTCTAGAGCCACGATGCGAAGGTAGTGAGGATAAAGTTTTGTGTGCTATGAAATATGTTCGACATTGCAACGATGAATTTAGAGGAGATTAATAGAAGATTATTCGAGATCCCTAAGGTCGAACTGCATTGTCATTTAGAACTTGCATTTAGACCTTCAACGTTGAGAGAGTGGGCTATTGAAGACGGTCTTGAAGTAAAGTCCGACGAGGATTTCGAGAGAGAGTTTTTAATATTAGAACCTATGGATGATCTTCCTACGGTATTGAATAAATTTCTTCAAACCCGTGATAGATTGTCTTCACTTTTGAGGATAGAGCGACTCGCATTTGAAGCGTGTGAAGATATGTATCAAAAGAGCAATGTTAGGCTACTCGAGCTTAGGTATGCCCCGAGCTTTACTCTAGAAGTTTTCCCAGATCTTGGAGCCGAAGGTTTACACGAGGCGATAATGAGAGGTTGCCAAAGGGCGGAGATGATGTATCCTATGGCTGTTGGACTTATTTGTTTACTACAAAGAATAAAGACACATAAGGAGAATATGTATTGGTGTGATTTTGCGATAGAGCATAAAGGTGAGTTTTTAGCGGTCGATCTTGCAGACGATGAAGTAGGCTATCCCCCGGAACCCTTCGCTCCTATTTTCGACAAGGCAAAGGCAGCAGGTCTCGGAGTTACAATTCACGCAGGTGAGCCCAATTTGCCGCAAGCTGCGCAGAACATTATTACCAGCATAGACCTTCTTCATGCTGACAGGATAGGTCACGGAGTACAGTCTATACACAATGAAAAGATCATCCAAAGAATCGCAGATGAAAAGATACCTCTTGAGCTTTGCCCTACAAGCAACTGGCTAACTCAGGCTGTACCTAATTTAGCGGCTCATCCTTTAAAAAAACTCATGGAGCTGGGCGTCAGGACTACGATTAATAGTGATGATCCAGGAGCGATGGGAATCGATCTTATGGATGAGTATCACATTGCACACAATATTTTAGGCATGTCGTTCGATCAAATAAACCAATGTAACACTTGGGCGGCAGAAGCATCATACATACCAGAAGCGAAAAAGATGAAGGTGTGGTCTAATCAATAAAGTATAATGAAAAAAACAGTTCTAGTTAGCGTGATTTTTTTGCTAACTACCTTATCTGAGAAACAAGCCCAAACTCAGACCGTTGGAAACTTCATCAACTCTTCTCAAGCATTTGAGGGTTACAACTTGATCGCTCCACAATCTTCGTTTAACACTTATCTTATAGACAACTGTGGCAGAGTTGTTAACGAGTGGGAAAGTGACTATAGAATAGGGCTTTCAGCATACATACTCGATGACGGCAGCTTACTTAGAACCGCTCAACTTGGCTCCGATGCTACTCCATCATTTTCTGGAGGAGGAACAGGAGGGAAAATAGAAATGTTTAATTGGGAAGGTGATTTAACATGGTCATTTGTTTGGGCTGACTCATTGCAACACCAACATCACGACATTGAAATGATGCCCAACGGAAACATTCTGATTCTAGCTTGGGAAAACCACTCCTACGAGGAGGCTCTATCCTTAGGTAAAACGCCCAACAAAGAAGGGAATTCAGTTTGGTGTTGCCAAGTCACTGAAATCATGCCTTATGGTGAAAATGGAGGGGAAATTATTTGGCAATGGAGCGCATGGGATCATCTCGTTCAAAACACAGACAGTTTGCTACCTAATTTCTCAGCCTCGATTTCAGATGCTCCCAGAAAATTCAACATTAACTATACAACTCAGGGGCAAAACGCTCTTAACGAAGACTGGATGCATTGCAATGCGATTGATTACAATTCTTCGTTAGACCAAATCTTAATTAGCTCTGCCAAGTTTAACGAGATTTTCATTATTCCTCACCATTTATCTACACAAGAAACGGCTACGACTGCTGGCGATTTACTTTGGCGTTATGGAAACCCTCAAACTTATGGAAGAGGAACAATCGAGGATAGAAAACTATTCTTTCAACACGATTGTCAGTGGATTGACGATACAGAAGGTGGAAGTGGTCTGTCTAGCAGAATTCTGGTGTTTAATAATGGGAGAAATAGACCCGAGGGAAATCTAAGTTCTGTAGATGAGATAGAGACTCCCAACCTCCAAAACGGAACGTACCCTCTTGAAGATATCACCTCTCCTTTCCTCCCAGAAACATATTCATGGAGATACCCCGAAGCTGCAGAGCTTGATGAACTTTTTTACGCCCAGCAAATTTCTGGTGCTTCTCGCCTTCCTAATGGAAACACTCTAATTTGCAACGGACCTGCCGGTTTCGGGTTTGAGGTTACACCAGAAGAGGAGATCGTTTGGGAATACATTAATCCTGTTACAGCATTTGGGGCAACAACACAAGGAAACGACGCTGGTAACAATGCAGTATTTCGCATCCCGAGATACTCTATGGACTTCACAGGTTTTATCGGAAGAGATATGACCCCGGGTGATGTGATTGAACTAGATAGCTGGATAGACAATTGCACCAGTGATATCAGTGTTGTCGAAATAACAAAAATCGTAGCCTACCCTAATCCTTTCAGAGATATAGTTCGAGTGAGGTTTGAAGATAAAGGGGATTGGTTTATTCAAACCATTGAAGGGAAACTCATAGAAAATGGCTCATCAGAGAAAGGAGATATACTTGAACTTGGAAGTGATTTAAATGAAGGCTGCTATATCTTGCGATTTGAAAATGGATACAATACTGCGATTAAAATCCTAATTAAGTTTTGAAAAAATGAAATTACAATACCTTACTATATGGATCTTATCAATGCTGGCAACAACTGCATTTGCACAGGATAATACGATTGGTACTATTGTGTATAACGAGGACGCAACAGATGCTGGATTCAACTTGATTTATCCCCACAATCAACCTGACGCATTCCTCTTAGATATGTGTGGAAATGTCGTTCATAAATGGGAGAATGCTGATTCTCTTAGACCCGCAAATGTGATTTATATTCTTGAAAACAGTGATGTGATGACAACTTACCGTCCAGCTAGTTTTCAAAATGATGCCATTTGGGCCGGTGGAGGTGGAGCTACAATTGAACGCAGAACGTGGGACAACGAGCCCATTTGGTCATTCACACGCAATGATGCCGAGTACCGATTGCATCACGACATTCAACCAATGGCAAATGGCAACGTTCTTGTCATTGCCTGGGAACAGAGAGACTCTCTAGAGTGCATAGAAGCTGGACGTAATCCTGAAAACTTAACAGGTGCAGGTATGTGGTCAGAAGTTATTTGGGTAATAGCACCAGGTGATGATGGATTGGGAGAAGTTGTCTGGGAATGGGCTGTTTGGGACCACTTGGTACAGGATTTTGACGCTACCAAGGAGAACTATGGCGTAATTGCAGATAACATCGATAAAATCGATATAAATTTTGGTTCTGTTTCAAATGCTGTTGCTGACTGGTTGCATATTAATGCCATTGATTTTGACGAGTTTAGTCAACACATTATGTTGAGCGTACCTACATTCAATGAGATATGGGTGGTTGATTACGGAAATACAACACCTGGTGAACTGAAGTGGCGCTGGGGCAATCCAATGGCATACGACAGAGGTGACAGTACAGACATGAAGTTGGGATACCAACATCATACCCACTGGCTAGATCTTGCTTTAAGCACCAACAGTCCTGATTACGGAAAAGTAGGTGTTTTTAACAATCGGGTGCAAGGCGACACTAGTGAGTATAGCACTGTTCACACACTTTTGCCGATTTATGACGAATATGAAAATGAATACATCGTTAACAGTGAGACAGGAACTTATCTGCCTACTGATTTCGATTGGACATTTGAATCACCCAATCCCAATACGATATACTCTAACATTGTTTCTTCATTTCAACGATTAGAGAATGGGAATAGTTTTATTTGTTCTGGAAGAAATGGAGATTCGAGAGAGTATACTCAGGAAGGGGAGCTTGTTTGGCATTACAAAACTCCATTGTTAAACCAATCAGGCACCTCTACCCCACAAAGTCAAGGCACAGTGCTTGAACCGACCCAAAATCTCACATTTAGAGCTAGTCGCTATCCAGCCGACTACCCCGCATTTGACGACATTGATTTCGTGACCGGCTTACCTATTGAGTTAAATCCAATAATGTTAGAATCGTGTCTATCAGGTTGTGATCTTACACTTTCAATCGACTCTATTTCTTTCGATTCTCTTGGAATAGCGACAGTTACAATTCTAGCAGAGGGTTCGAGCCAAATAAACAGCATCGAATGGATGTCATTAGCTGACAGCACTCTACTTCCTTTATCTCAAGAACTCACATTCACAACATCTGAGGCTGGTGACTTTATGATAACTGTAACAGACTTCATGGGCTGTACTTATTCACTCGTGGTATCTGTGATATTTGACGCACTTGAGGGTCTTGGAAGCCCTACACCTCTTACATTTGGATTGTACCCTAACCCTTCAAACGGGTTAGTGAATATTTCATTTTCTAAGGCAATACACCAAGCTGACATAAATGTTATAGATATGCAGGGAAGAATTGTTTTCTCACTCAATAAAACTTCTTCTTTAGGTGAAGCTTTAGACCTCAATCATTTAAATTCCGGGACTTACTTTGTATCTATCTCTTCCGATGAAGGGTTTGCAATCACTAAAATAGTAATACAAAAATAATAGTATCTAATACCTAGCAGATGACTCAATCAATCCTAGTAGAAAATGACGGAGCTGTTAGAACAATAACTCTAAATCGCCCTCAAGCTTTTAATAGTTTTGATATGGACATGGGCCGAGCGTTTCAAAAGGAACTTGATGTCGCTGCATCGGATGAAAGTGTACGTTGCATCGTGATCACTGGAAACGGAATGGCATTCAGTGCTGGGCAAGACCTAAAAGAAATTACTGCTCCCGACGCTCCTAACTTTAAAATTATTGTAGAGGAGACTTACAACACAAGCATTAGAAAAATGTGCTCTATGAGAAAGCCTATTGTTGCAGCAGTTAATGGAGTTGCGGCAGGTGCTGGTGCAAACATCGCTCTCGCTTGTGACTTAACAATTGCAAAAGAAAGCGCATCTTTTATTCAGGCTTTTTCTAAAATAGGACTTATACCTGACAGTGGTGGAACTTGGTGGCTACCAAGACTCGTGGGCATGCAAAGAGCTAAGGCACTTGCTTTTTTCGGAGACAAATTATCAGCGAAAGATGCTGAAAACATGGGGCTCATTTATAAAGCTGTAAGGGACGAGGATTTTAAAAATGTAGTGTCTGAGACTGCCACACGGCTATCTAAAATGCCAACATATGCTTTAGGGCTCACCAAAACTGCATTGCACGAAGGAATGTCTAGTGATATAGAAGAACAACTAGCCAGAGAATTAGACTACCAATTTCGTGCTGCAGAATCAGATGACTATGCAGAAGGTGTAGCATCATTTTTAGAAAAACGAACTCCCAACTTCCAGGGTAAATGAGTCTTTGGATTAAAATAAACGACAGATTACCTGAAAACAATCAGAGGGTACTTGCTTTTATCCCTAAAAACAAAGTCTTTCTTCCAGGAAAGCAATTGGATTTTGAAATTAGAGAAGTTGTCATTCTACATTTCAGAGAAAATTTCTATGCAGAAGATGATGATAAAAAAAGAAGTATGGAGTTCATTTTTGGTCTGGAGAAGGAAATAGCAATCACTTCTTTCAAGACGTAACACATTGGAAAACTATACCTGACGGGCCGCAAAAAACGTAACAGCAACTATGGCTGCCGTTTCTGCTCGGAGTCGCATATCGCCTAAGGTAATTTCTTTAGCACCTGAATGAAGCATTTCTTGGACCTCTTCCGATGTAAAATCTCCTTCAGGACCAATAGCTATACATGTAGATTCACTCGGAATAATTGCTTTTAAAAGATGGGGTTTTTCACCTGAAGAAACAGAATCCATGCAGTGAGCTACGAAAAAATTCTTTGATAAGTTTGCTGAGTCGGATATTTCACGAACAGCATCAATTAACGCCATCGCAGGCTTTAATTCAGGAAGCCAAGTTCTCTTACTTTGCTTCATTGCAGAAATAAGCACCTTATTCCACCTATCGAACTTTTCGATCTTGCTCTCAGACCTAGAAGTAAAGACAGGATAAATTCTATCCACTCCAATTTCAGTGGCTTTTTCTAAAAACCACTCAAACCGTTCAGTCTTTTTAGTAGGGGCAACAATCATGGTAAGGCCAAGTAGAGGAAGTGACTCTCGCGAAATCTCTCCTACTTCCATAACGCATGAACGCTTTTCTAAGTTAATGATGACGCCCTCGGCAGTTCCACCTTTACCGTCCATCAAAGCGTAGGAAAATCCAACTTTAGCACGAAGGACTTTTACCGCGTGACGACCTTCTTCTTTAGGTAGATGCAGAACACCCTTTTTTAAATCTGGAATAAAAAGAGAACGCATTACTTTGAATATTACACCTTTATCTCAGCTACTTCTAATACGCGAGGCCCACCTGAACGCATTGCATCAGTTGCTGTGTTTTCGAACTTTGAAAAGTTTTCTACAAATCGACGAGCGAGATCAGCTGAAATTTTATCGAACTCCACTTTATCAGACCATGTTTCACGTGGGCTGAGCAATTCTGTAGGAACGCCTGGGCAAGAAGTTGGGACATCCAGATTAAATACTTTGTCTTTACGCATCTCCACAGAGTGAAGTTCACCATTAAGAGCTGCAGTTATCATTGCTCGTGTGTAGCTAAGTTTTATCCTAGACCCTACACCGTAACCCCCTCCTGACCAACCCGTATTTACTAACCACATTCTAACCCCATGCTTTTCTATACGTTCGCCGAGCATTTTTGCATATTCGGTAGGTGCTAGAGGAAGGAAAGGCGCTCCGAAACAAGCTGAAAAAGTTGTTTGCGGCTCTACCACTCCAGTTTCAGTACCGGCAACCTTAGCAGTATACCCACTAATAAAGTGAAACATGACACCATTTGCGTCAAGCTTACTAATAGGAGGTAAAACTCCAAAAGCATCACATGTTAGGAAGAATACATCTGTTGGATGACCTCCCATACCGCTTTCTATAGCTCCATCTATATGATCCACTGGGTAAGAAACACGTGTGTTAGGCGTAATTGTATCATCCTTGTAATCAGGAGTAACACCATCTTCTTTAAAACCTATATTCTCTAATAAAGCTCCATATTTGATAGCGTTAAAAATCTGTGGTTCACTTTCAACACTAAGATCAATGGTCTTTGCATAACAACCGCCTTCCATATTGAAAATACCATCGTTAGTCCAACCGTGCTCATCGTCTCCTATCAAGTTGCGTAATGGATCTGAACTAAGTGTCGTTTTACCTGTACCACTTAAGCCGAAGAAAACGGCGACATCCCCATCCGCACTCATATTTGAAGAACAGTGCATAGGAAGAACGTTGTGTCGCTCCGGCAACTCAAAGTTCATCACTGAGAACATACCCTTCTTTATCTCACCTGTATAGCCACTTCCAGCAATCAGAATAATTTTTCGAGTGAAATCGATTGCGCTTACATTGCCTTGACGACAACCATGACGCTTAGGGTATGCCTGATATCCGGGTGCACATACAATATGCCACTCCGGGTCAGCAATCTTAACATTCTCAGCATCTAATCTTATGAACATATTATGTACAAACAGGTTAGACCAAGCTTTCTCAGTAACCACCCTCACGTTAATACGTGTAATGGGGTCAGCTCCCACTGCAGCGTCTCTAACAAAAACTCTCTTACCTCTCAGATAACTTTGTACATCTGCAAGCAAAGTTCCAAAATCATCCGAAGACATTTTTTGATTAATTTCACCCCAATCAACTCTAGAGCTAGTTTTAACGTCATCAACGATAAACCTATCTTTTGGGGAACGCCCTGTAAACTCACCAGTCGCAATTGACAGAGCTCCAGTATCCGTTAGGATTCCTTCACCACGTATCAGAGTTTGTAGAATAAGACTTGAGGGGGGAAGATTCCAGTTAGCGCTTGCTACATCTTCTAATCCAATAGCTTCTAACGATGCCCTATTAGGGCAATTGCCGATATGCTTCATGTTTGTTCGAGGAATTAAGACATTAATATTCCTTGTGCAAATATAGACATTCAAGATGCGTTTCTTCACATTTTTGCTTACATCCTATCTATGACTATTTATATTTACACCATGACAAAGACTACTATGATGCTTTTTTCATTAGCACTTGTGCTAATCTTCTCGTGTAATACTTCTGATCCTTTAGACCAAACTTCAACACAATCCTCTCCTAAGAAAGAAAAACCCGAAAGTCTAAATAATTTAACGGAAAAGGAAAAACAAGGAATGAGGCTTCTAAAGCGTCGACAAAAAGCTACACAAGAAGCTTTATCTATGAAAGAAAAGAATATGACCAGTCCTTATAAATACCTAACTACTACGGACGAATATCCAATATTCACTTCGTTAATGTCTCGATCAATTCTCTCAAAACATATTCATAGCGCCGGTGTCACTGTACTCGCTCCAGTAGATAAAGCTTTCGATGACCACCCATATTATAAAGAATTACTTTTGCCGATAAACAAGGAAGAATTAGACAACTTCATCGCTTACCATATTATCGATACACCTCTAGAGTACAAGGAATTCTCGGTTGGAGATAGTTGGACAGTGCACGCGGGGCACAGCCTTTCCCTCTCGAAAAAAGGAGGGGTTAATTTCAACGGCGCTCACGTTAGATCAGGAAGTGTAAACACAGACCACGGAATGATCATTGGTATGGATGATCTTGTTTATTACCCTAAGATCAGTCGCTAATTAACAATATCACATTTTTTAAATTATCACAGTAGTATAATAACAAAACTCAATGTGAAATGTCAAAACCCCACTTGCTCCTAACTGTCTTGTCGATATTAGTGTTTACTATTAGTAATTCCTCTTTTTCACAATGGTCCCATGAATTTAATGAAGGTGTAATCCCTGTAGTCGTCGATGGAGACACGTTAAGTAATCCTTGGGTAGGTGGCTTAACTGCTCCCCAGTGGTCCCCCATAGATTTTGACTTCGACGGAGACGAAGATCTCTTCGCTTTTGACAGAGACGGTTCTCGTCTTCTTGCATTCGAGCGAACTGATGAGGGTTGGAAATACCGTCCGAAGTGGGTCTTAGGTTGGCCTGAGCTGGCAGACTGGTGTCTCTTAAGAGATTTCGATTGCGATGGGCGACCCGATATTTTCACAAGCCACCAAAACGGTATCTATGTCTACCGAAACATCACGGAAAACCCATTAGAACCTCAATTTTCACCTATTGCAACTCCTCTCCTTGCTTCTTATGACTTCGGAGCTGGTGCTGACATGTTACCCGTAGTTTGTCTCGGCATTGACATTCCCGCAATACTCGATCAAGATGGGGATGGAGACATTGACATCATTACTTTTACAGAAACGTCTAGCACGCTATATCGCTTCCAGGGATCAGTAGAATGCGGGCTACAAATGGAATGTACGAATAGATGTTATGGTATGCTCGCAGAAGCTTCTGAGAACAATGCGTTGTTTATTGGAGACAGCTTTGATTGTGGCTTTAACGTAACAGATCCACGTCAACAGCAGGATCCCTTTCACGCTGGAGGATCCTTAACTAGTCTTCAACTCGACAACGAAGGGCCTCTCGATTTATTAATTGGAGATGTGACATTCCCTACCTCCATTGCTGTTTTAATGGAAGATGCATTAGATGGTCAGGATAGTGCAATTTCCGTTGACTACTCCTTCCCTCTTCTTACAGGCGGTGTCGAAGCACTAAATTGTCAAAGATTCCCATCTGCATATCACATAGATGTAGATAATGATGGTGTAAGAGATCTTCTTTTCAGTCCCAATACTTATTTGGAGACAGATGATGATGCAAGCGTGCACTTTTTGAAAAATACTGGAGAAGACCTTGATCCGGTTTGGTCTTACATACAAAACGACTTTATACAGGAAGGCATGATAGACCTCGGAAGAGGCGCCTATCCAGTACTCATAGACTTGGACAGCGACTCCCTAATCGATTTAGTAATAGCAAATAAGGAGACGTACAACGGGGTCGGAGATACGCCCACAACCATTCTTTTATTCCGCAATTCAGGGACTCAAACTCAGCCAGTTTTCACTTACACTTCTGCAGTTGACGTAAGTACTTTCGGGATTGAAAGCGTGTTTCCAGCTTTAGGAGATATTGATGGAGATGGGGACATTGACCTTATTGTAGGTGACGAACTCGGAAGGCTACATAGATTTGATAACACAGAAGCAACAGGTGCTTGGCCTGTCTTTACAGCAACTGAACTTTCTGTTTCTGACAATTCAGGGGAGGTGATCGACGTTGGACAGTTCGCAGCACCTCAACTCATTGACATAGATTCCGACGGGTTACTCGACCTTGTTGTTGGTGAAAAAAATGGAACTCTAACTTTATACCTAAACTGTGGAGACGTTGAAACTTTGGAGTTATGCAAGGTGGTAAGTGATGCTTTTGGGGACAATTGGGGAGATATTCACGTAACGAACATACTAGGTATTAACGGATATAGTACACCGGCCCTATATGAAGACGATCTTGGAATTCACGTACTTGTCACCAATGAAACAGGTACTGTTCAGTCCTTCGGATTTGTTTCGTCTGATTTCGAAACTGCTTTAGAAGAGACCACCTCTGAGGTTCTAGCTAACGGATTTGGAGGGCGGGGATTCAGAGCTAGCGCTGCTTTTGCAGACCTTAATAACGACTCAATTGTAGATTGCCTCTTGGGAATCCAAAACGGCGGATTGATGTGTTATTACTCATCGGACTCAACAACATCTGGTATAGTCTCGCCTTCTCTACTAGGCCTCGAAACTTCGTTGACCATTTTTCCCAACCCTGGAAACTCCATATTAAATTGGAGGATTACTGCTCGCCATACGCTTGAACCAAGAATTATTGAAGTTCGCAATCAGCTGGGAGCTTTAGTTTACAGCAGCTCTGCTACATTAAATGGTAGTATCCATACTGATACTTGGTCTAATGGTGTGTACATCATCTCTATACGAAATATAGGCACGAAGAAGGGAGATCTGATAGGACCTCCCGTTCGTTGGATAAAATTAGATTAATCTAATTTATGAGTTCATTCCATCTAGGATAGCTTTTACTTCACGTACAGCAGTTGCACTTTGTGAAAGCAAATCCATTTCTTCTTCGTTAAGTTTAAGTTCTATAACTTTTTCAATTCCGTTTTTTCCCAAGATTACTGGAACTCCCAAGTACATGTCCGATATTCCATACTCACCTTGCATCCACACACAAGCTGGGAAAACACGCCTTTGGTCTTTAACAATAGCCTCAACCATCTGAGCGGCAGCAGCTCCAGGAGCATACCAAGCAGATGTACCGAGAAGGTTCACGATTTCACCACCGCCTTTCTTAGTGCGGTTGACAATAGACTCAAGCTTATCATCAGAAATCATCTCAGTTACAGGGATACCACCAACAGTTGTGTAACGTGGAAGAGGAACCATCGTATCGCCGTGTCCACCCATAAGTACTGCTTGGATGTCCTTAGGACTAACGTTGAGTTCCTCAGCTAAGAAAGAACGGTAACGCGCTGTATCAAGGATGCCAGCCATACCAATTACTTTAGCAGAATCTACTCCAGCGGATAAATATGCACAGTAAGTCATCACATCTAACGGGTTAGACACAATGATGAGAATTGTATCTGGGCTGTGAACCATAATCTGCTCAGTTACAGATTTAACTATTCCGGCGTTAGTAGCGATTAAATCATCGCGGCTCATTCCCGGCTTACGCGGAAGACCAGAAGTAATAACAACTACATCAGACCCAGCGGTCTTCGTGTAATCATTGGTTGAACCAACAGTACGAGTGTCGTACAGGTTAATTGGAGAAGTCTCCCAGATATCAAGGGCCTTACCTTCGGCGAAGCCTTCTTTAATATCGAGTAATACGACTTCGTTGCATACCTCGCGGCTTGCGAGAACATTTGCACAAGTGGCGCCTACATTTCCGGCACCAACAACAGTTACTTTCATAAGAAGTTATTTAAGTTGGGGTTGCAAAAGTACAGCCCTAAGGACGGCTGCAAAAACAAAAGAGTACCTACTTTCGTTGTATTGAATAAATATCATGAAAGTCAAATATCTTACTCTAGCCTTTTTTATAACTTCATTTTTAATCTGTTCTTCCATCTACGCGCAAAAGAGGGGACTTACTAAAGCAAAAGAGTCTTGGCCTGACGGTCAAGCTGGTGAAGATTACAACGTAAATGATTCAAACGGTGAGAAAGATGGCGCTTGGATTCGCGTGTACCCTGACGGGGCTTTATACTACACCGGTGTATTCAACCATGGCACTCCTGAAGGTGAAATCTTGTATTTCTATGAATCAGGTTCATTAATGTCAAAACTTGTACACCCATATTTAGACTCATCTACCAATACGTCAGCATTAATATCAGCAATACATTATCGCGAAAACTCATCCGTACAAGCTTCAGGTTTTTATATTACTGTTGTTGAAGAAGTAAAACCGTTAAGAGAAGGGAGCTGGGGGTTTTATGATGAAGGATCTAAGCAGATAAAAATGGAAACTTACTCATATGGCTTACTTGATGGCCCCTATTGGGTCAAAGGAAAAAAAGGACAACTAGTGGAAGAAGGAGAGTACTCTAAAGACAAATTAAATGGTGAAAAAATCACATACTTTGACAACGGAATTGTAAGACAAAAAATCAATTATATCAATGGCAAATTAGAAGGAAATTTTGCTGTTAACTACAACAATGGATATCCTAAAATAGAGGGTAATTATTTCGAAGGTGTGGAATCTGGTAATTGGAAAACATATACAGAAAAAGGCGAATTAGAACTTCTTATTCAATACTCTAATGGTAAGCGTATGAAAGAGACAAGAGTCAACGGAACTTTTGAAGAGACTTATCCAGACGGCAGGTCTAAGAATGAATATACATATCGGAATAAACTTCTTGATGGACCATTTCGGGTTTGGTATGACCAAGGGGAATATGTCATCGAAGATTTCACAGATTCAGAAACCGGGGAAATATTACAACGTCAAGTATTAAAGGGAACTCAAGTATCCAGTGAGGGGGATTATTTCGAGGGTAAATTAGATGGCCCAGTTTTTTATTACAATAAGATTGGAGAGCTCGAAAAAACAGTAAACTACAAAGAAGGAAAATTAGTAAGTACAGATTAATAGCCGTACTTATCTTTCCAAAGTGACTTTAATTGAGTACGCATAGATTGCTCATGAGCGTTATTTCCTGGCTCGTAAATCTTTCGCCCTTCAAGATCTTCTGGCATACATTCCTGGTTGCTGTGACCTTGTGGAGCATCGTGGTCATAAGCGTACCCTTCACCATATCCTAGTTTAGACATGAAGGATGTTGGAGCATTACGCAAATGAAGCGGAACAGGAAGGTCTCCAGTTTCTTGCACCAATGATTGTGCGGCATTTATGGCCATGTACGAAGCATTGCTTTTTGCACTTGAAGCTAAATACACAACGCATTGTGATAGTAAAATACGTGACTCAGGCATTCCTATGCGTTCTACTGCTTGGAAAGTTGAGGTTGCTAGGACTAACGCTGTCGGGTTAGCATTGCCTATATCTTCTGAGGCGCTTATCAGCAATCTTCTTGCGATAAACTTTACATCCTCACCACCTTCAATCATTCGGGCGAGATAATAAATGGCAGCATTCGGGTCACTAGCTCTGATACTTTTAATAAATGCACTGATAATATCATAATGAGCTTCTCCTCCTTTATCATATCCTTTACCAGCAGAGCCTATAAGATCCTTAACAGCTTTGTTTGTGACAGCGATAGGCCCAGAAGGAATACTTTGGACAATCATCTCAAGGACATTGAGCATTCTTCTTGCGTCTCCCCCACTTGCTCTCATCAAAGCATCATTCTCTACAATTGTTATTTCTCTAGAAGCAAGCATAACATCTTCCTCAATTGCCTGAGTAAATAATGATTCAAGCTCTTCAAGAGTAAGATGATCTAGTACATAAATCTGACACCTAGACCTCAAAGCTGGGATAACCTCAAAAGAAGGATTCTCTGTCGTAGCTCCAATTAAAGTAACCCATCCTTGCTCTACAGCCCCAAGCAAGCTGTCTTGTTGTGACTTAGAAAACCTGTGTATTTCATCAATAAAAAGGATGGAGCGTCCGGAAAACATTCCACCGCTTTTTGCATTTGCAATAACATCTCTCACCTCTTTTACTCCGCTATTAATAGCAGAAAGTTGATGGAATGGCAACTTCACTGTAGCCGCTAAAATTCTCGCTAAGGTAGTCTTGCCAACTCCGGGTGGACCCCAGAGAATCATCGATGGCAAGTTTCCTGATTCGGCAGCTTTGCGCAAAACTGCATCAGGACCTACAAGATGAGTTTGGCCTAAATAAGATTCCAGTGTTTTAGGACGCATCCGCTCAGCTAAAGGCATCCCATCTGTATGAATATTACTTTGATTCACGCATCTAATTTACATTCAAACCTTCTCTCTTGAACCATTATTCCTTGAGGTCTAGAGTGTTTCCATCTCTTATGAGACCAAAGCCAGTCACTCGGTGATTCTCTTATTTCTCTTTCTAATTCACCTAAACATCTATCTAGCACTTCTCCCTTTTTACATTCGAGAACATGCTCCTTAACTAACCTAAAATCAACAACATACCTGCCTCTACCTACCCGCTTAACTCCTCCATATACTACAGCTGCATTATAATCTTTCGCCCACTTTTCCACCCCGAAATAAACCGCAGTTTCAACTCCTAAAAATGTCGTCCACCAAGATTTATCAGCATTATGAGGACTCTGATCAAACCCAAACCCTATAATTAAAGGTGATTTTTCGCTACTTGCTATATAGTTTTCCATCCAATTCTTACACTCCGAAATTTCGACCATCTTAAGCCCAAATCTTTCCCTCGAATTCCTCATCTCCTCATCCATAATGGGATCACTTAACTTTTTGTAGAGTGCCATTGTATCTGATTTTATTCTTTGAGAAAAAGTCATCGCATACATTTCCCAACTCGCCATATGTCCACCAGCAAGAATAACAATTCTCTTGTCATCATAGAGCCTATTCATCAGTTGCAATCCCTTACTTGAATACTCAACTCTATTTTGTAAGGACTTATCTGACACAGTAAATAATTTCATCGATTCAACAGTAATATCACAAAAATTTCTGTAAAATCCTTTAGTTAATTCACTTGCCTTTTTGATTCCGAAAACCCTTACAATATTCGCTATAACCACCTTTTTCCTATAGCCCCCAATTGTAGACATAACACAGGCAAGAATAGAAGACTCCAAATGAAGAAGCCACCAAGGCTGCATTCCAAACCCTTTCATTGCCATTAATAATAATTTAGATTTCAAATGCTTCATATTATACATTTTCTATAATAAGGCCATCAAAACCAACAAAAACGCCATCTGGGAGCTCACTTCCTAAATCATCATGTTTACCAATATAGTGACTCAAATGAGTTAAGAAAGTAGCTTCTGGCTTAATCATCTCAACGACTTGTAGAACTTCATTTAAAGTAAAATGACTTGGGTGCTTATCTTTTTTTAATGCGCTAATAACGAGTACCTTAACTCCAATTAACTTCTTAAAAGTATCGTTTGGTATAAAATTAACATCTGTGATATAAGCAAAGTCTCCAACCCTAAACCCACAAACCTCCATATTCTGATGCATTACAGGCAATAAAGTCCAATCAACACCTTCAACCACGAATCCATTTTCTTCTTCATATTTACCTAATTTATTAATCTTTACTTTAGGCAATCCTCCGTTCACTGATTCTCCGAATGCATAGTGAAAATCTCTCCGTAATGCAATCTCAACTCCTTTATTGGCCCAAACCTCCATCACTTTCCCTTCCATTTGATTAAAAGCCCTCACATCATCCATTCCAGCAACATGATCCTTATGCTCATGCGTGTAAACAATAGCATCTAACTTATTCACTCCTGCATTTAACATTTGTCTTCTAAAATCAGGTCCAGAATCTACAGCGACATTTACACCATTGACTTCAATAAAAATAGAAGTTCTTAATCTACTATCTTTTGGATTATCGCTAACACAAACATCGCATTTACAACCAATTACAGGCACACCCTGAGAAGTCCCGGTACCCAAGAGGGTAACTTTCATTGAAGGATATCCTAAATCATATTGTTTTATCACATTCACCATACAAAGGTATCCTTACCTTTGTCAAAGTGGACTCAGAACGCGTAATATTATCTGCTAAGCAGAAAGCTCTCAGAATAAATCTAAACCAAGATTTATATGGCACATTTGCTGAAAATGGTGCTGGACAAGAGGTTGTTCGTCAGTTTTTTAGAGCTGGAGGCGCATCTGGCACCATTGCAAAAGCCATCAGTGCTTACGACAAGGGTTTCTCAGATGCCATCTACGGCGAAGAGAAGAAAGGGCGTTACGTTTGCAGAACTCGATTAGACAAGATGCTGAAACATGAGTATCAACTCATAGAAGACAGACTCAGTAAAGAAGATTACCCGAATAGACAATACTTTGCTTTTGCAAACACTGTTACCACGATTAACTTTCATAAAACGAGTCAAGGGCATGGATGGTTTGGGGTAAAATTTCAAACAAAGGCTGGGCATCCTCCTTCAGAAGTTTTACTACATGCACGGCTAGATGAAAGCGATGTACTTCAGCAACAAATGACTACTGGAATACTTGGAACAAATTTACTATATGGGTGTTTTTTCTTCTATAAAAACCCACGAGAGCTTCTAAAATCCATCTATGACAATCTCGACCGAAGTCGAGTGGAGATTGACATGATTCAAATGAACGGGCCTGCTTTTGAAAATGTAGACAACCGACTCCTTTCACTTCAATTGGTGAAAAATGGAATGACAGAGGCTGTTATTTTCTCTCCTGATGGGAAAAACCTTCAGGCAGCAGATGTACTATACAAGAAGAACATATTGGCTATTAGAGGTAGCTTTCGTCCTGTCACTAAAGTGAATATTGACATGATTGCTAAAGGTCTTAGCAAATTTCGCAAAGAACCAAAAGTGGACGCTGACAATATCCAAGTACTTTTTGAAGTCACGTTAAATAATCTTAAATCTGAAGGAGATATTGATGAACAGGATTTCCTCGACAGAGCGGATATACTATGTTCTATAGGCCAAACAGTGCTTATTTCAAATTACAAAAAATATTACAAGCTCATCGAATTTTTCTCTCGTCACTCTAAGAAACGCATGGGTGTTATTATGGGAGCTGCAACATTGGTTGAGATTTTTGATGAAAAATACTACAGAAACTTAAACGGTGGTATTCTTGAAGCATTCGGCATACTCTTTTCACGCGATTTAAAAATATTATTGTACCCCTGGAAAGATTCTAAGACAAAAGAGCTTTGGACTTCTAAGACAACTCCAATTCACCCAAGACTCAAGCCTTTATACAATTATTTGATTTTTAACAAGAAAATTATTGATATTGAAGATTATAATGAGGATGTTCTCTCTATTTTTTCAACTGAAGCTTTAAATCGAATTAAATCTGGCGATTCAAACTGGGAGCATATGGTCCCAACATTTGTAGACCAAATTATCAAGGAAAAATGTCTGTTCGGTTACTGTGGCACTCAGCCATCTAAATATAATAACGAAGATCCTGCTGCTGCAGCTACTAAGGCCATTGAACAAGACGCTAAGGGCTGATTGTTTTCACTCACATTACAAATAAAAAGGGCTTCCCAATTGGGAAGCCCTTTTTATTTAGCTTAATTTTTATACTTAAGCTATCTAAACAGACTCAGCAGTTTCTTCTACAACCTCTTCATTCTTGATTCCTAAAGCAATGTCGTAATCATCTTGAGATCCCACTACGAGATTTTGGAAATCTCTCGCTCCTGTACCAGCAGGTATAAGGTGGCCTACAATTACATTTTCTTTAAGTCCAAGGAGGTGATCTTGTTTACCACTAACAGCAGCTTCATTCAATACTTTAGTAGTCTCCTGGAAAGAAGCCGCAGATATGAATGATGTTGTCTGCAATGAAGCTCTAGTAATTCCCTGAAGTAGAGGTGTTGAAGTCGCAGGTATAGCATCGCGAGCATCAACCAGCGTCATATCACGACGTTTTAACGAACCATTCTCATCACGTAAGCGACGAGCAGAGATCATCTGTCCTTCTTTTAACTCTTCACTATCTCCAGCATTAGAGATAACAACCATTCCGAAAATTTTATTATTCTCATTTAAGAAGTCAGATTTTTCTACGTTTTGCTTTTCTAAGAATTTAGTATCTCCTGAATCTTCTACTAACACTTTTTTCATCATCTGACGAACGATTACCTCAAAGTGCTTATCATTAATCTTCACACCTTGCAAACGATATACATCTTGAATTTCATTTACGATATACTCTTGAACAGCTGTAGGACCTTTAATATCAAGAATATCCTTAGGAGTAATTGCTCCATCAGAAAGAGGCATTCCTGCTCTAACAAAATCATTATCCTGAACAAGAATGTGTTTAGATAACGGCACCATGTACTTGTACTTATCACCAACACGTGATTCTACAATTACCTCACGGTTACCACGCTTTATCTTACCATATGAGACTATTCCATCAACTTGAGAAACAACAGCTGGGTTAGAAGGGTTACGCGCTTCAAACAACTCTGTAACACGAGGGAGACCTCCTGTAATATCACCAGATTTACCAGCAATACGAGGTATCTTACAAAGTATTTGGCCTAACGTTGACTTAGAACCTTCTTTAACCATAATATGAGCTCCTACAGGCAAAGAATAAGTTCTTAAGATTTCACCTTTTTTATCCTGTATAAGTATAGCTGGGTTTTTCTTCTTATCCTTGGTCTCAGTAATTACAACCTCACGGAAACCGGTCTGTTCATCTAGTTCTTCACGGAATGTAACACCTTCTTCGACATGCTCAAAATTAATTACACCAACAGCCTCACTAATAATTGCGCTATTATAAGGATCCCATTTACAAACAGATGTGTTCTTCTTAATCTTATCACCTGAATTCACAAATAGTAATGAACCATAAGGTAGAATTGTCGTAGAATACGCAACTCCTGTTTTAGGATCAACAACTTTAAACTCACTTGATCTAGAAACAATGACTGTCTCAATAGTTCCATCCGCATTCTTACGTTCAACAGTTCGGAGATCTTCTATCTCAGCAACACCATCAAATTTAGTAAGCAACTCATTTTCATCGGAAATTTTAGAAGCGGTACCACCAACGTGGAAAGTACGCAGAGTTAACTGAGTACCAGGCTCACCTATGGATTGTGCAGCAATTACACCAACGGCTTCACCTTTTTGAACCAATCTTCCTGTTGCAAGGTTTCGGCCATAGCATTTAGCGCAAATTCCTTTAGGAGATTCACATGTTAAAACTGATCTGACTTCAACTTCATTTACCCCTGCATCCTCAATTGCTCGAGCAATAACAGGTGTTATTTCTTCGCCTTCATTAGCAAGGATGTCACCTGTTTCAGGATGAAGAACTTCAATAGCGGGAACACGACCGTCAATTCGATCAGCAATACCTTCAACAATTTCATCATTCTTTCTAAGTGTAGTCACCATCACACCTCTCAGTGTGCCACAATCTTCAATAGTAACAATGACATCCTGAGCGACATCTACGAGACGTCTTGTCAAGTAACCCGCGTCAGCAGTTTTAAGAGCTGTATCCGCAAGTCCTTTACGTGCACCGTGAGTTGAAATAAAGTATTCAAGAATTGATAATCCTTCTTTAAAATTTGATAAAATTGGATTCTCAATAATATCCTGACCTCCAGTTGCAGAAGATTTCTGCGGCTTAGCCATTAGACCACGCATACCAGAAAGCTGACGAATTTGCTCTTTAGATCCACGAGCACCAGAGTGCATCATCATGTAAATAGAGTTGAAACCTTGTTTATCTGTTTCAAGTCTATCCATAAGGATATTAGTAAGTCTAGAATTTGTGTGAGTCCATATATCAATTATTTGATTATAGCGCTCATTATTTGTGATAAGACCCATATTATAGTTCTCCATCACTTCAGCAACTTCAGATGTAGCTTTTGTAACTAGTTTTTCTTTCTCAGGTGGTATAATAACATCATTTAAGTTAAATGACAGTCCACCTTTAAAAGCCATGTAGAACCCTAACTCTTTAATATCATCAAGGAATTTAGCTGTTCTAGCAACACCAACAACTTCAAGTACTCTAGCTATAATATCTCTTAATGACTTTTTAGTTAGAAGTTCATTAATGTATCCTGCTTCCTTAGGAACATGTTCATTAAAAAGCACACGACCACAAGTAGTTTCAACGATAGAAGAATCACCATTAATATCAATGAAACGCATCTTGATTGATGCGTGAAGGTCTAGCTTACCTTCTTGATACATAATACTCACTTCTTCTGGAGAATAGCACAATGTTCCCTCCCCTTTAACAGGCCATTCAGGAGTACTCTTACGTTCCTTAGTGATGTAGTATAATCCCAATACCATATCTTGAGAAGGAACAGTAATAGGAGCGCCATTAGCAGGGTTTAAAATATTATGTGACGCAAGCATCAATAACTGAGCCTCTAGAACAGCGGCGTGACCCAGGGGTAAGTGAACCGCCATTTGGTCACCATCGAAATCGGCGTTAAACGCTGTACACGCCAGAGGGTGTAGTTGAATTGCTTTACCTTCAATTAGTTTAGGCTGGAAGGCCTGAATACCAAGTCTGTGAAGTGTCGGAGCCCGATTTAATAATACTGGATGTCCTTTTAAAACGTTTTCTAATATATCCCAAACTATAGCCTCTTTTGCATCAACAATCTTCTTTGCAGATTTAACCGTCTTTACAATTCCACGCTCAAGCATTTTGCGAATAATAAACGGCTTATATAATTCTGCCGCCATATGCTTAGGCATACCACATTCGTGCATCTTGAGTGTAGGACCAACTACAATAACAGAACGTGCAGAATAATCAACACGTTTTCCTAAAAGATTCTGACGGAAACGACCTTGTTTTCCTTTTAAGCTATCGCTTAATGACTTTAGTGGGCGATTGCTTTCAGTTTTAACAGCACTTGACTTACGACTATTATCGAAAAGACTATCAACTGCTTCTTGAAGCATACGCTTCTCATTACGAAGAATTACCTCAGGAGCTTTAATTTCAACAAGTCGCTTTAAACGATTGTTTCTAATGATGACACGACGGTAAAGGTCATTTAAATCTGAAGTTGCAAAACGACCACCATCAAGAGGAACAAGTGGACGAAGCTCAGGTGGTATTACCGGAACAACTTTAACAATCATCCACTCAGGACGATTTTCAATTCTCTTATGAGAATCTTTCATGTTTTCAACAACCTGAAGACGCTTTAAAGCCTCACTTTTTCGTTGTTGTGATGTCTCTGTGTCAGCAGCGTGTCTAAGTTTATAAGAAAGCCCGTCTAAATCTAAATTAGCCAGAAGGTCGTGAACTGCTTCAGCTCCCATCTTAGCAACGAACTTATTTGGATCCTTATCTTCTAAATACTGATTCTCTTTAGGTAGAGTATCAAGAACATCAAAGTACTCATCTTCTGATAAGAAATCATTAATTTGTAAATCTTCTCCTTCTGCATTTTTTGCAGTACCAGGATTAATTACAGCATAACGCTCGTAATATATAATTTGATCTAACTTCTTAGATGGTAACCCTAAAAGGTACCCTATTTTATTAGGTAAACTTTTAAAATACCAAATATGCGCAACAGGTACCACAAGCGATATGTGACCCATTCTTTCTCTTCTGACTTTTTTCTCAGTTACCTCAACACCACAGCGATCACAAACAATACCCTTATAACGGATACGCTTATACTTACCACAGTGACATTCGAAATCCTTAACTGGGCCAAATATCTTCTCGCAAAACAATCCATCGCGTTCGGGCTTATAAGTCCTGTAGTTAATTGTCTCAGGCTTGAGCACTTCACCTTCTGAGTCTTCAAGAATTTTTTCAGGCGATGATAACGATATCGTTATCGTCGAAAAATCGCCCGAGTTATGTTGGGGGGTCTTTTGTTGGAACATTTTAAGTTATCGATTCGGGTTATTAATCTAGCGAAATACTAAGTCCGAGTCCTTTTAGCTCGTGCATAAGTACATTAAATGATTCCGGTATTCCCGGTTTAGGCATAACATCTCCTTTTACAATAGCTTCGTATGCTTTTGCTCTTCCGACAACATCGTCAGACTTTACAGTTAGAATCTCTTGTAAAATATTAGCAGCTCCAAACGCCTCTAGCGCCCAGACTTCCATCTCTCCAAAACGCTGACCACCAAACTGAGCTTTACCACCCAATGGTTGTTGTGTAATTAGAGAGTACGGTCCGATAGAACGCGCATGCATTTTATCATCGACCATATGGCTAAGCTTGATCATGTAAATGACACCAACTGTTGCTGGCTGATCAAATCTATCACCGGTTCCACCATCATATAGATGTGTTACTCCACATTCAGGGACTCCAGCCTCATTGGTCAGTTCTGTAATCTCATCAAGAGTAGCACCATCAAAAATAGGAGTTGAGAATTTCAATCCTAGATTTTGTCCTGCCCATCCTAAAACTGTTTCATAAATCTGTCCTAGGTTCATACGTGATGGTACACCAAGCGGATTCAAAACGATATCTACAGGCGAGCCATCATCTAAGAATGGCATATCTTCTTGACGGACTATTCTAGCAACGATCCCTTTGTTACCGTGTCTCCCAGCCATCTTATCACCAACTTTCAACTTACGTTTTTTCGCAACGTATATCTTAGCTAATTTGACAATACCATTAGGCAGTTCATCACCTACAGTTACTTGGAATTTCTTTCGCTTATAAGCACCTAGCAAATCATTGTATTTCATGGTGTAATTGTGTACCACTCTATTTACAAGATCACTAATCTCATCATCTCTTACCCAAGACTCAGAGTTAATAATTAAGAAATCTAAGCTTAATAGTATTTTCTGAGTAAACTTTATTCCTTTCTTTACTTGCTCTTCCTTGTAGTAATTGAAAACTCCCTGACTAACCTTTCCGGCAACCAGCTTCATAAGCTTATCAACCAAAATTTTCTTTAGTATAGCAGCTTCTCTATCAAATTCTATATCAATAGTCTCTATAGTTGCTTTATCTGCAGCTTTAGCTTTTCTGTCCTTTACAGCTCTACTAAATAATTTTTTATCAATAACAACTCCTTGGCTTGAAGGAGGCATTTTTAAAGAAGCATCCTTTACATCTCCAGCTTTATCACCGAAGATAGCACGCAATAACTTCTCTTCTGGACTTGGGTCTGATTCTCCTTTAGGTGTAATTTTACCAATTAGAATATCTCCCCCTTTAACATTTGCGCCAATACGAATAAGTCCATTTTCATCAAGGTTAGCAGTTGCCTCCTCGCTTACATTTGGAATGTCATTTGTTAATTCTTCCAGACCTCTCTTTGTATCTCGAACTTCAAGAGTATATTCGTCAACGTGTAATGAAGTAAAAACATCTTCTCTTACAACTCGTTCAGAAATCACAATAGCATCCTCAAAGTTGTACCCCTGCCAAGGCATGAATGCCACTTTCATGTTTTGCCCTAAAGCAAGCTCTCCATTTTGAGTACTATACCCTTCAACTAATATTTGACCTTTCGTAACCTTATCCCCCTTAACAACTAGCGGTCTAAGGTTCATACAAGTACCTTGGTTAGTTCTCTGGAATTTTATGAGATTATATATTTTCAAATCATCGTCAAATGAAACAAGCTTATCGCTTTCATCCATTTTATGACGTATATTAATAACGTCTGAATCTACATATTCAACCAGACCATCAGCATCAGCTCGCATTAAAATTCTTGAATCTCTTGCTACTGCAGACTCAACACCTGTTCCAACAATAGGTGAATCAGGAATCATTAATGGAACTGCTTGTCTCATCATATTTGATCCCATCAGAGCACGGTTAGCGTCATCATGTTCTAAGAATGGAATCAATGAAGCGGCAATTGATGCAATCTGATTTGGTGCTACATCCATATACTCAAGCTCTTTAGGCGAGACTAACGGGAAATCACCTTGGTGTCTAGATTTTATTAATTTATCAGAGAATTTACCTACGGAATCAATATTCGCATTCGCTTGGGCAATGATCGATTGAGCTTCATCTTCAGCTGAAAGATAAACGACATCTTCAGACGTAATTGAAGCAACACCATCAAGTACCTTCCTATAAGGTGTTTCAATAAATCCTAAGCGATTCACTTTAGCATACACACACAAAGAACTTATAAGACCAATGTTTGGTCCCTCAGGTGTTTCAATTGTGCAAAGTCGCCCATAGTGAGTATAGTGAACATCACGAACCTCAAAACCCGCACGTTCACGAGATAGACCACCAGGCCCAAGTGCAGAAATACGACGCTTGTGTGTAACCTCACTAAGTGGATTAGTTTGGTCCATAAACTGAGACAATTGATTGGTTCCGAAGAAACTATTTATCACAGAACTTAATGTCTTAGCGTTAATCAAATCCGTTGGTGTGAAAACTTCGTTATCTCTAACGTTCATACGCTCACGAATTGTTCTGGCCATACGAGCTAAGCCTACACCAAATTGCGAATAAAGTTGCTCCCCAACAGTACGAACTCGTCTGTTACTTAAGTGATCAATATCATCCACATCAGTATTAGAGTTAACAAGATCTATTAAATACTTAATGATTAATAGAATATCTTCTTTTGTTAAAGTTCTGCTAACTTCATCATCAGAAATACCAAGTTTTCTGTTTATTCTGAAACGACCTACCTCTCCAAGGTCATAACGCATTTCTGAGAAGAATAATTTATCAATCACACCTCTAGCTGTCTCTAAATCTGGCGGTTCAGCATTACGAAGTTGGCGATAAATATATTCTACAGCTTCTTTCTCAGAATTAGAACTATCTTTTTGAAGTGTATTATAGATAATCGCATAATCAGCCTGATTAATACTTGCTTTATGAAGAATAATGGTTTTAGTTCCACTTTCCATAATTAAAGCAACATGTTCTTTCTCAAGAATTGTTTCTCTATCAAGAATGACTTCGTTTCTTTCGATTGATACTACTTCTCCGGTATCCTCATCTACGAAATCTTCTACCCAAACCTTCAGAACTCTAGCTGCTAATTTCCTGCCTACGACTCTTTTTAAGGCAGCTCTACTAACTTTAATTTCATCAGCAAGGTCAAAAATACCGAGAATATCTTTATCCGTTTCGTAACCAATACTTCGTAAAAGAGTTGTAACAGGTAATTTCTTTTTACGATCAATGTATGCATACATAACCCCATTAATGTCAGTTGCAAACTCAATCCAAGATCCTTTAAACGGAATAATTCTAGCAGAGTATAATTTTGTACCATTTGCATGGCGACTCTGACCAAAGAATACTCCAGGAGATCTATGTAATTGATTTACAATAACACGTTCAGCACCATTCACCACGAAGGATCCTTGTGGTGTCATATAGGGGATGGTACCCAAATAAACATCTTGTACGATTGTTTCAAAATCCTCGTGCTCAGGATCTGTACAATACAGTTTTAATTTTGCTTTTAAAGGCACACTATGTGTAAGACCTCTATCAATGCATTCTTCTACGCTATAGCGAGGAGGATCAATAAAGTAATCAAGGAATTCAAGAACGAACTGGTTCCGCGTATCAGTGATAGGGAAGTTTTCGCTGAAAACCTTAAAAAGTCCTTCAGAATCACGATTCTCAGGTTTCGTTTCTAATTGAAAGAATTCCTGGAAAGAGCGAAGCTGGATGTCAAGAAAATCAGGATGCTCAAGTGGTAATGCCACAGAAGCAAAGCTTTTCCGGATAGCGATAGGGTGGGTTTTGACCAAAGACATGGAGGGGGGTCAACTTAATTCAGACTACAACAATACAGGTACCTAAGCCAAATTATATGCAATGCATAATATAGGCAAAAACGATTTAAGGGCGGAGACCTGCTCTCCGCCCTAAACCTTTATCAGTCAGTGTTGTGCTATTACTTAAGCTCAACCTCTGCTCCTGCTTCTTCGAGTTGAGTCTTAAGACCTTCAGCCTCGTCCTTAGGAATTCCTTCCTTGATAGGAGCTGGTGCAGAGTCTACTATGCCTTTAGCTTCCTTAAGCCCTAAGCCAGTAAGCTCTTTAACTAGTTTAACAACAGCTAGCTTAGATCCACCAGCAGCTTTGAGAATAACGTCAAATTCAGACTTCTCATCACCACCACTTTCACCACCGCCAGCAGCGGGTCCTGCAACTGCAACTGCAGCAGCAGCTGGTTCGATACCGTGATCATCCTTTAGGATAGTCGCAAGTTCGTTTACTTCTTTAACAGATAAGTTAACGAGCTCTTCGGCCATAACTTTTAAATCAGCCATATTAATTGTATTGATAGGTTTTCATATAATTTATTTTGTCAAGCTCAGCCACGATTTTCGAGCGCCTTGACAAGACCAGAGATGGTGTTTCCACCAGATTGTAAAGCTCCAACAACATTCTTCATCGGAGATTGTAGCAATGCTACAATATCTGCAATGAGTTCGTCTTTTGACTTGATTGCTGTAAGTGCCTCTATTTGATCGTCACCGATGTAACAAGCTTCTTCAACATATGCAGCTTTTAGAACTGGAATGTCGTGTTTCTTACGAAAATCTTTAAGCAATTTAGCTGGTTCATTACCAACATTACCAAAAAGAAGCGCAGTTTGACCAGATAAAACTTCATACAGGTCACTGTAATCTGTTCCTTCTGTTTCATCCATTGCTTTACGTAGAAGCGTGTTTTTAACAATTTTCATACGAACATCCTTCTTAAAGCAAGCTCTACGGAAATCAGTTGTGTCTTCCGCATTCAGCCCTGAGGCATCAGTAAGATAGACAACACTATTGTCCGATAACAATTGCTTAATCTCGATGATCTGTAAATCTTTTTTATCGCGTGTCATATTTGATACGTTTTAGTGATTAAACCAACGATTTAAAATCGATTCGTATACCAGGTCCCATAGTAGAGCTCAAAATGATACTCTTAATATAAGATCCTTTTGCAGATGCAGGCTTTAACTTAATGAGTGTTGCTATAAGTTCTTTTGCATTCTCTTCAATCTTATCAGCCTCAAAAGAGACCTTACCTACTGAAGCATGAATAATACCAAACTTATCAACTTTAAAGTCAATCTTACCTGCTTTTACATCTGTAACAGCCTTAGCCAAATCCATAGTTACTGTACCCGACTTAGGGTTAGGCATTAGTCCACGAGGTCCGAGAACTCGGCCTAGTGCACCTACTTTACCCATAACTTGGGGAGTGGTAATAATTACATCCACATCGGTCCATCCCCCCTTAATCTTCGTCACATACTCGTCGAGTCCAACGTAATCAGCTCCAGCATCTAGTGCCTCCTGATCTTTGTCAGGGGGGCACAGTACTAAAACTTTAACATCTTTTCCTGTTCCATGAGGTAAGGAAACGGTGCCACGAACCATTTGGTTCGCTTTACGCGGGTCTACAGCGAGACGCACGGCAAGGTCTACCGAGGAATCGAATTTCGTCGTTGAGCATTCCTTCACAAGTGAAGATGCTTTATCAAGCGTATAAGGCTTTTCGGCGTCGAATTTCTCGGCAACCGCCTTCTGGTTCTTTGTTAATCGTCCCATGTTTGTGCGGTTAGTGACTTAAGAAGGAAATTTACCAGTGACATTAATACCCATACTTCTTGCTGTTCCTGCTACCACTTTCATGGCAGACTCAATGGAAAAGCAATTAAGATCGGGCATTTTGTCTTCTGCAATTGCGCGGACCTGGTCCCAGTTAACACGTCCTACCTTAACTCTATTTGATTCAGGAGAACCACTTTTGAGATTTGCTGCCTCCAATAATTGGACGGCTGCAGGTGGGGTCTTAATGACAAAGTCAAAAGACTTGTCCTTATAGACTGTGATAACTGCAGGTAGAACTTTCCCAGCCTTATCTTGGGTTCTTGCATTAAATTGCTTGCAAAACTCCATGATATTCACTCCCTTCGCACCTAAAGCAGGTCCGACTGGGGGTGCAGGGTTGGCTGCTCCACCGCGTATTTGCAGCTTTATTAATCCAGCTACTTCTTTCGCCATTTTGTATATATATATAATGAACAGTCATGAGATTCGCGCGAATGGGAAGCATTCAAGGGACATGCGAACGACTCTAACTGTCTGCTCCGTTAATTATCTTTTTCTACTTGGAGATAGCCTAGCTCAACAGGTGTCTTACGCCCGAAAATCTTGACCATAACCTTAAGTTTCTTTTTATCTTCGTTAACTTCCTCGATATTACCATGAAATCCGTTAAATGGACCATCAGTAACTTTAACGAGTTCACCAACTTTATATGGAATGTTAATCTCTTCCTCAGCTTCAGCCATTTCATCAACCACACCAAGAATGCGATTAACTTCATTTTGACGAATAGGCATTGGATCTCCACGCTTTTCAGCGCCTAAAAATCCAATAACATTTGTTACATTTTTTACCAAGTGAGGTATTTCACCTACCAATGCCGCTTCTATATAAACATATCCAGGAAACAAATTCTTTTCCTTAGAAATCTTCTTGCCGTTACGTATTTGAAACACTTTTTCGATTGGAATCAAAACTTGGCCTACGTAGTCCTGTAAACCAGCAGCAGAAACCTCTGTTTCAATAGTTTCTTTAACTCGTTTTTCCTGACCACTTACGGCTCGGACTACATACCATTTTTTTTCTATTTCACTCATAGTTGACATGTATTCTTAGAATAAGTCATATAAGTTTCCAACAACGCCTTTCCAAACAGAGTCAGAAGAATTGACCCCAAATGACCAATCCATTACAAATACAGCACCTGCAATAATTAAAGATGAAACAAACACAAGAACTGATGACTCTTGGAGTGCTTTCCATGTAGGCCAAGTAACTCTCGTTATAAGCTCTGTATAAGACTCTTTAATGTAATTCGTTATTTGTGACATTGTTTCTTGTTTTGCACGGGCGGTAGGACTCGAACCTACAACCAATGGTTTTGGAGACCACTACTCTGCCAATTGAGCTACGCCCGTAGATAGATGAAGAAGGAACCTTAAATAAAGGTTCCTTCTTCTCTATGTATTTCACAGAGGTTTACCCTCAAATATTATGAACTAATATCAGTTACCTGACCAGCACCAACGGTACGTCCACCCTCACGGATAGCGAAACGAAGACCTTTGTCCATAGCAACTGGAGCTATTAATTCTACATCTATAGTTACATTATCACCAGGCATAACCATTTCACGACCTGCTTCTAGAGAAATCTCTCCAGTAACATCAGTGGTACGGAAGTAGAACTGAGGACGGTATTTGTTATGAAAAGGAGTATGACGTCCACCCTCCTCTTTCTTAAGGATGTAAACTTCAGCCTTAAACTTAGTGTAAGGAGTAATTGTTCCTGGACGAGCAATCACCATACCGCGCTTAATATCGTTCTTGTCAACCCCACGAAGTAATAGACCTACGTTATCTCCAGCTTCACCCCTGTCGAGTATCTTACGGAACATCTCTACTCCTGTAATGGTAGATGAGACTTTCTCAGCTTGCATACCGATGATGTCAACATCATCTCCAGTGTTAATCACTCCAGTCTCTATACGACCAGTAGCAACAGTACCACGACCAGTAATTGTGAATACATCCTCAATAGACATAAGGAATGGCTTCTCATTTTCACGTGGTGGAATCTCAATCCAAGCATCCACAGAAGACATAAGCTCTTTGATAGAATCAACCCACTTAGCGTCTCCATTTAGACCACCAAGAGCAGATCCCGTAATAACAGGAGAGTTATCTCCATCGTACTCGTAGAAAGAAAGAAGTTCACGAACCTCCATTTCTACTAATTCTAATAGCTCATCATCGTCAACTATGTCCGCCTTGTTCATAAAGACTACGATACGTGGAATACCTACCTGACGTCCAAGTAGAATATGCTCACGTGTCTGAGGCATAGGGCCATCCGTTGCCGCAACAACAAGAATAGCTCCATCCATCTGAGCAGCACCTGTTACCATGTTTTTAACATAGTCAGCGTGACCCGGACAGTCAACGTGAGCATAGTGACGCTCTGCTGTTGAGTACTCTACGTGTGAAGAGTTAATTGTAATTCCACGCTCCTTTTCCTCAGGGGCGTTATCAATTTGATCAAACGAGCTTGCCTCGCTATAACCAGCATCCGCCATTACTTTAGTAATAGCAGCTGTTAATGTAGTCTTACCGTGGTCAACGTGGCCAATAGTGCCAATGTTAACGTGAGGTTTTGACCTGTCGAAATGTTCTTTTGCCATGATCTAGACAGTTATATATATTATTAATTTTTTTTTCTCTTTTAAATGATATGAGCCAATGACGGGAATTGAACCCGTGGCCTCGTCCTTACCAAGGACGCGCTCTACCCCTGAGCTACATCGGCTTAAATCGAGCGGAAGACGAGGTTCGAACTCGCGACATTCAGCTTGGAAGGCTGATGCTCTACCAACTGAGCTACTTCCGCTTGGTAATCTCTTTCAATGTCATATGTTAGAAACATACATCATCGAAAAAAATGTGGGGGTAATAGGAATCGAACCTATTCAGTCTAAGACAACAGAGTTACAGTCTGCCCCGGCTCTCCAACTCCGGCGTACCCCCTTGACATGCTAATAAAATTAGAATGTGCAGGCTTTTATTCGGTGAGCCGGTGGAGGGATTCGAACCCCCGGCCATTTGATTACAAATCAAATGCTCTACCCCTGAGCTACACCGGCAAAAAATCAAAGAACACAATCCACAAAAAAACCCCCTGGAATTCAGGAGGGCAAATGTACGAAATAATCACATAAAATAAATATTAGTTTTACTAAAAATTATATCATTTTTTTTTATTGCGTTTAATTCAAGCTTGAGCCTTCACAATCTGCCTTCTCAAGGCCTCAACAACCTCATAAGCAGCAGCCTCAAAACTAATTGATTTTTTTTTTGCAAAAAGCTCTTTCCCTGGAATATGAAGTTTAATCTCAACCAACTTATTCTCTTTACGGTCTTGCTTTTCAACCCTCAAGAAAACCTCGCTAGAAATAATGGTGTCATTAAAAACTGTAAGCTTTTGAAGTTTAGACTTAATAAAAGCCAATAACGCTTTATCAGCGTCGAAATGAATTGAATGTATTTGAACCTTCATACAGTAATATTGTTAGTCGCCTTCCTCTGATCGTCTATCTAGAGGGCTAGCTCGATGAAACTCTTTCAACTTTGCCATTGTATGATGAGTGTAAACTTGAGTTGATGAAAGACTCGCGTGACCAAGTAACTCTTTAACTGCAGCAAGCTCAGCACCATTATTCAACAAATGAGTGGCAAAGGTGTGTCGTAAAACGTGAGGGCTACATTTATGCAACGAACTCACCATACTAAGGTAATAATTTACTCTACGATATACAAACGAAGGGTAAAGAGATTTACCTGAATCTGTCACAAACAAATTATCACTCTTCACGGGCCTGTCAATAACATGGGATGAAATACTCTTAAGTGTCTGTGACATAATCGGTATGAGTCTTTCTTTAGAACCCTTACCGTAAACTTTTATATTCTTCCTTCCATCATCAAGGTCTGATAGCTTTAGATTTATTAATTCACTTAGCCGAATTCCAGTCTCATACAATAAAGCCAACATAGACCTATCTCTCTTACCCTTCCAATCATCACAGAACACACTCTCAGCAAACAACTCGCGCATTGCGTGCTCCGGGACGACCTCAGGGAGTCTTTTCTTAAGTTTGGGAAGCACAACCGAATCTAATGGATTGTTGTTCATACTACCAGTTCGGCGCGCATACTTAAAAAATGTTCTAAGTGCTGATACTTTTCTATGTATTGTTCTCGGTGATTTCCCGTCTTTCATCATTGAGACCACCCATGAACGCACCCAAACACTTTCGATACTGAATAAGTCTTCAGTATCATAAGTCTCTTTCATATATAATAACAACTGAGTTATATCGGTTCGATAACTTCGCAGGGTATGCTCTGAGCATCTTTTTTCTTTGATTAAGAAAACAAAGAATTTAGAAATAAAATCTGAAGGTTGAATCAAGTATTAAAATTTAAGCATAAAAAAAGCGAGAAAGTATACAATCTCGCTTTTTTTTACGACAAAACCAAAAAGTTAAGTCATCAATATTATTAAAAATATTTCAATCTTATCGTATCAATCCTCAGTTAAGGACTTTCCGTTTTTATAGATCGCTTTTTTCATAGCTTCACGGTTAATAAGACTTGGCTTAACAAACTCACGTCGTGAGCGTAATTCCTTCATCTTTTTAGTGCGATCGAACTTCTTCTTAAATTGCTTAAGAGAGCGTTCAATATTATCGTTTTCTTTTACTGGGATGCTTAGCATAATCAAAATTTTGGGGTGCAAAGATAGATGAAGATTCTTAACGAACCAATTCTCTAGCGATTACTAATTTCTGAATTTCTGAAGTTCCTTCTCCAATGGTGCATAACTTAGAATCTCTGTAAAACTTTTCTGCTGGAAAATCTTTAAGATATCCATATCCCCCTAAAATTTGCACAGCATCAGTTGACACTCTTACAGCCACTTCACTTGTTTCATATTTAGCCATTGCACTGGCTAGAGTACAAGATTTACCTGCATTTTTTAAAACACAAGCTTTTATAAGCAAAAGATCCGAAGCTTCTATAGCAACTGCCATATCAACTAATTTAAAAGCAATTGCTTGAAATCTCGAAATAGATTGACCAAATTGCTCTCTTTCCTTTGAGTATTTACGTGCTGTATCGAAGGCGCCTTGAGAGATACCTAATCCAAGGGCGCCTATACTGATACGCCCTCCATCTAAGATCTTCATAGCTTGTATAAACCCTTCACCGACTTCTCCTAATATCTGAGACTTATGAACTCGACAATTATCAAAAATCATCTCAGAAGTTTCACTAGAACGCATCCCTAATTTATTTTCTTTTTTACCTCCAGAAAAACCAGGAGTTGATCGCTCGACAACAAACGTAGTTATTCCGTGACTATCCAACAAATCACCTGTACGAACTAGTACAACGGCAACATCACCACTTATCCCATGAGTAATGAAGTTCTTTGTGCCATTTATCACCCAATAATCCCCATCTTGATTCGCAACACACTGCATTCGCATAGCGTCAGACCCTGTATTGGCCTCTGTAAGCCCCCAAGCTCCGATCCATTCAGCAGAAGCAAGCTTCGGCAAGTATTTCTTCTTTTGTTCTTCAGAGCCAAACTGTAAAATATGGCCCGTACACAGACTGTTGTGCGCCGCCATACTTAGACCTATCGATCCGCATACTCTTGAAACTTCTTCAATAGCTATTTTATACTCAATATAGCCAAGACCAGCACCACCATATTCTTCAGGAACGAGCATTCCCATAAGTCCAATTTTACCCATTTGACTAAAAAGTTCACGAGGGAAAATTTGGGCTTCATCCCAAATCATTCTATTAGGAAGAATATTCTTCTGTGCAAAATCTGCAACAGAATCTTTGATCATCTTTTGATCGTCTGTCAATTCGAAATTCATTTTGCAAATGTCGTTCGTTAGAGTTATTATCTGCCGTTAAAATTCTTAATTCGAACAAATTTTCAAATATGGCGACCAAACTGCCCAGAGACTATCATCCATTTGGGGCATTAAACTCAAATCTTCAAGTACACCTGATTCATGATGCTTACGATATCTTTCAATCATTCTAGCTCCTTCAAATCCAATATAAGGATGTCTCTTTAAAGTTTTCCAAGAAGCTGAATCAGCACATAATTTAGACACAGGGGAAAGTGAAGGATCAAACCGATTTTTAATTTTATCGAATGCCTCATCGTCAATTCCGTATACCTCTTTCAACTGAGATACATAAATAAAACCTCCTAAAGCGGTTCTGAATTCTACAGTTCTGGAAGATAATACAGGCAGAAATACTGGGAGTTTTTCAAAGTAAACACTGTCCATACTATTAAGCTGTAAAGAACCCGGCACAGGAACTATTACATTTGATTTGTAAGGCTTTCTTTCCTCAAATTGAGGATAGTTTTTAAAACTTGATTGCTTAGGCTTGACGTTCTCACTAACACTTCTCCATCTCCGGGTTCCATCCCCATCACCTACAATATGTAAAGAATTAGAATAGTTAGTATTAGGCCATGAATCTAAAAGAGTCAGAAATTGAGGCATTGCTAAATCAGATGGCTTAGATCTCACTGACTCAATTCCCCATCCAATTAATGACAAAATAATAACTATTGAAATCGAAGTTAGATGAAATGCATCTTCTCTATTTGACTCAGTTCGATTATTTTTTGTGCTGAACAATTTCACCTGACTTAACTCGGGCTAGATAGTCTTTCAGATCAGCCCTAACCTCGGGGGCTAGAAGATATAAACCTAAAACGTTAGGAAAACACATTGCGAAAATCATTGCGTCGCCGAAATTAAAGACGCTTTTTGCTGAGATTGCTGAACCGATAACAACAAACACACAGAAAAGAACTTTGTAACTAATGTTAGAGTGTTTTGAGTCGCCGAAAATGTAAGTCCAAGATTTAAGACCATAATAACTCCAACTAAGCATAGTTGATAGAGCGAATAGGATCACCGAAATTGACAATACGATAGGGAACCAAGAAATAGTTTGGCTAAAAGCAGATGAAGTCAGTTCGATAGCCATAAGATCTCCAGATTTAGCAAGTAACAAAGCCTCCTCAGCAGAGAAAGACCCATAACCAGAAATTACAATTACTAAAGCGGTCATTGTGCAAATAACAACAGTATCAACAAAAGGCTCTAAAAGACTAACCATACCTTCAGATACAGGTTCATCAGTCTTTGCAGCTGAGTGAGCAATCGAGGCGGATCCGATTCCGGCTTCGTTTGAGAATGCCGCTCGTTTAAATCCTTGAATCATCACACCAATAATACCACCATACATAGCACCTGAATCAAATGCACCTGAGATAATTTGGTTTAAAGCCGAAGGAATAGCAGATAAATTTCCAGTTAGAACAACAAGGGCGCTTATCACATAAATTCCAACCATAAATGGAACGACTTTATCAGTCACTCTAGCGATACTCTTAATTCCACCAATAATAATCATTCCAACAACAGCGGCCATAATAGCTCCGAAAATCCAAGCTTGACCGAAGAATAAAGATTCAGTGCCTCCAGTAACAGAAATAAGTTGTTTCGTAGCTTGATTTATTTGTACCATATTCCCTCCTCCCAAGGATCCGCCAATGCATGCTATAGCAAACATTACAGCAAGAACTTTACCAAGTTGACCCATTGTTTTACCCTTCTTTGCAAGACCACGGCTTAGGTAGTATGAAGGACCACCAGAGACAGATCCATCAGGGTGTTGAATTCTATATTTAGTTCCTAAAGTACACTCAATAAATTTAGCGCTCATTCCTAAAAGACCAGCTACGATCATCCAAAATGTTGCTCCAGGACCTCCAATACTAACTGCTATTGCAACTCCAGCTATATTACCTACTCCAACAGTACCTGATAGGGCAGCTGTTAAAGCCTGAAAGTGACTTACTTCGCCTGCTTCTTTGTTATTTGGATTGTCGAATTTTCCTTTAACTACATCAATCGCATGCTTAAAGCCGCGAATGGAAATAAAATTGAAATAAAAGGTGAAAAAAATCGCCCCAACTAACAACCAAATAAGCACAAACGGAACATCATAACCAAACCCAACAGGGACAGTTACAAAAATCACATCCATGATGCTGTTTGTCACCGGCTCCATATAAGCTTCAATTTGCTCATCTATTGATGCATCTTGCCCTAGAGATAAAAAAGGAGTAAGCACTCCAGACAAAATAGCAGACATTTTTTTTAATAAAGACATAATTACAATTTGCAGGTTAAAATATTAATAGATGATACTTGTGCGAACTTAAGCATTTTGTTTTTTATAGACACGCTCTAAGCTATGGATTAGAAATTGCTCCTCAAAAAAAAAAGCTTGAGTATTTGTAAACGAAGGACGTTAGTTTATAAATGAAGCGTTTTTGACATCTCTAAAGCCAGTTTCTCTGCTTCTTTACGTGAAGTGGCAACTGCCTCCTCACATGATGAAGGGTCTTTAGAAGCATAAAGAATGCCTCTTGATGAATTAACCAGGAGCCCACATGTTGAATTGAGTCCAACTCTAGCTACTTCAGATAATGACCCACCTTGCGCCCCTACTCCTGGTACCAGCAGAAATGATTCTGGAACCAGTTCACGAATTCTCGAAATAAGCTCAGGCCTAGTTGCACCAACAACAAACATGAGATTGTCAGCACTACCCCATTGAGACGATCTTTTTAAGACCCGTTCAAAAAGAGGCGGATTACCATGAAATTCGAAGTCGTCTGCTCCCGAATTTGAAGTCAATGCAAGTAGAACTGTCCATTTGTCTTTTCTCTCCGTGAAAGGCCTCACTGAATCCTCACCCATATATGGAGCTACAGTAGCAGCATCAGCACCTAGATTGTCAAATAAAGCTGAAGCGTACTTACTTGCAGTATTTCCAATATCCCCCCTTTTTGCATCAGCAATCACAAGACAATCTTCTGGAATATTATCTATAATTCGCTGTAGTGCTGCTAGCCCAGAAGGACCATAGGATTCGAAAAAAGCGAGGTTGGGCTTAAAAGCAACAGCGACATGTTTTGTGCATTCAACGATGGAATTACAGAAGGACTCTAATCCCTCAACCCCATCGCCAAAACAAGCTGGGATACAGTCAGGATCAGGATCTAAACCTACGCATAAATATGATTTTTTAGCTTGAATAGCTTCAAATAATTTAGCTCTATTAATTAGGTTTCCTATGCGTGACACAACTTACTTATTTAAATATTTTTCAATAATTCAGTTTTCTCTGCCAGATGCAATGCTTCAATTACTTCCGTTAGATCACCTGCTAAAATAGTGGTTAGAGCATGCGAAGTGAATCCTATTCTATGGTCTGTCACTCTTCCTTGAGGAAAATTATATGTTCTTATTTTCGCACTTCTATCACCTGATGACACAAGATGCTTACGGTTTTCTGACCTTTCTAAATCTTGTTTTTGGCGTTCCTGTTCAAATAACCTGGTACGCATTACAGACATCGCGTGCTCAAGATTTTTATGCTGAGAGCGACCATCTTGGCACTCTACTACTAAACCTGTCGGGATGTGTGTGAGTCGAACTGCACTTTCCGTTTTATTTACGTGCTGTCCACCTGCGCCACTTGCTCGGTAAGTATCTCTTCTTAGGTCTGACACTTTAAGCTCCACATCAACTTCTTCAGCAACAGGTAGAATTGCAACGGTAGCTGCAGAAGTGTGGACACGTCCTTGAGATTCAGTTGATGGAACTCTTTGGACTCTGTGAACACCACTTTCGAATTTCAGCCAACCATATACACCATCACCACTTAGATTAACTACTGCCTCTTTTACCCCTCCAGATGTGCCCTCAGAAGATGATACAAATGTGTGTGACCAACCTTTTGACTCAATGTGACGTATGTACATTCTGAGAAGTTCTCCAGCAAAAAGTGCTGCTTCATCTCCCCCAGTACCAGCTCTAATTTCTAGCACAACATCTCTGTCATCAGCTTCATCACGTGGGAGAAGCATTTCACGAGCAGTTTGGACGACTTCCTCAATCTTAACCTGTAAAACGCCCACTTCTTCCCTTCCCATTTCTCTATACTCAGCATCATCGGAAGATGCCCATTCTTTAGCCTGTTTTAAATCATCCCAAAGTCCTCTAAATTTACTCGCGTGTTCTGCAATCGGCTCAAGTCTGCGATATTCCCTCATCGCATCTCGGTAGGCGTTGTTGTCAGAGATCAAATCTGGATCACCGATAGATTTCTCAACCTCCCTAAATCTATCTTGAATAGATTCTAATTTCCCGAGCAACTCTTCCATTATGCGTTAGAATACTTAAATTCTCCATGCTCTCCTTTTATTGTAACACTACCGTAATTACACGAATCGCATCTACCAATAATCTGTGCATCAACACCAAATTCTTGAGAAATTTCTATGAGAGCATTCGCCGCTTTTTCAGAAGTGTAAACCTCCAGTCTGTGACCCATATTAAAAACTTTATACATTTCCTCCCAGGTTGTGCCTGATGATGATTGTATCGTTTTAAAAAGTACAGGTGTAGGAAAAAGGTTGTCTTTTATGACGTGAATATTATTGACAAAATGAAGGACTTTTGTTTGGGCTCCACCTGAACAGTGAACCATCCCATTTACTTCAGAACTCCAATTTTTTAAAAACTTTTGAATAATCGGAGCGTAAGTTCGGGTTGGTGAAAGCACCAATTTACCAGCATCGAGGGGTACACCTTCTACATCATCCGTAAGACTCAGATTGCCTGTATATATATAATCTGAATCAGTTCCCGGATCAAAACTTTCTGGGAAATTCGTGGCTAAATTCTTTTTAAATACATCATGCCGTGCAGAGGTAAGGCCATTGCTCCCCATTCCGCCATTGAACTGTGTTTCATAAACCGCTTGCCCTGAACTTGCGAGCCCAACAACAACATCACCCGGCTTAATATTTGCATTGTCAATCACACTGTCGCGTCTCATTCTTGTAACAACCGTCGAATCAACGATAATAGTTCTAACAAGATCTCCCACGTCAGCTGTCTCTCCTCCTGTAGAGATAATATCAATTCCCTGCTCACGTAAATCAACAAGTATCTCCTCTGTTCCTTGGATAATTGCGGAAATCACTGCACCGGGAATAAGGTGTTTATTTCGTCCGATTGTTGATGAAACAAGCATAGGACCTGTAGCCCCAACACAAATAAGATCATCAACATTCATAATTAAAGCATCCTGCGCAATACCCTTCCAGACAGAAATATCTCCAGTTTCTTTCCAGTACATATATGCCAAAGCTGATTTCGTACCAGCTCCATCTGCATGCATCACCACACAATGCTCTTTACTTCCAGTTAAATGGTCAGGGATTATTTTGCAAAATGCACGAGGGAATAACCCTTTATCAATATGCTTAATCGCATCGTGAACATCTTCTTTACCCGCGCTAACTCCTCTTGCTGCATACCTGCTTGCGTCTGACACTTTATTTTATTATAGACTTTATTCCTCTGTAGGAATAAAGTCAAATCTAACAATTTTAAATACTGTACGACGGTTAATTTGATGAGCTGCCTCTCTTTCGTCTTGTGGTAGCTTGGAAATTTGAGCGTCCTTAATAATCAGTTTGTCCTCTCCAAGACCTAATGGAACGAGTCTCTCACTCGCTATTCCTTGATCAAGTAGGAAATTAACACAAGTCTCAGCACGTCTTTGGCTTAAAGTTTTGTTTGAAGAGTTCGTTCCACGGCTATCCGTATGAGCTTCTAATTGAATGACTAGATTTTCATTTCGATCTAGAAGATCAACGAGATAATTTAGAGAATCCGTAGAATTTACTGTAGCATTTATTAAAAGATCAGCGCTACCTAGCGGGTAAAGTACAAGTGGCATATCGTACTCTTTCTCAAGTACAATTTCCTTTAAAAAATACTCCCTTGCAAATGTTGTAGACTCTGTTAAGCCAATACTTGAGAATCGATCACCTGTACCTATGAAACCTTCATTTTTTACATCAACATTATAAGACACACCTTCTTCAATCTCTCCATCACAAAGTTCTACAGCTCCATCTAAATCTGAAGTATACGTATTAACCTCTCCTTCTGAACTTTCAAGAGTAATCGTTGCATCACCAACTGAAGAGCCCGTGTCAAAGTCATACACATACGCTCTAAAACAAAATTCCATTGGCGGCAGTCTAAACTCATAAAGATCATCTTGTCCTTTTCCTCCTTTACGGTTAGATGAGAAAATTCCTGAATTTGTTTGCTTTTTATAAATAATTCCAACCTCATCACCTGAAGAGTTTAATGGATAAGGGAGGTGTTTTACTTCTGAAAATGCCATAATTCCCTCTCTTGCTTCAACAAAGCAAAAATCAAATCCTCCTAATCCACCGGGTCTATCAGACGAAAAATAAAGCGACCCATCAGCTCTAAATGAAGGGAACATTTCGTCACCAGAAGAATTAATTTCTCCACCTAAGTTTTGTGGCTCCCCCCACAATTCACTTTTATCATCATAAGCTGAAAACCACAAGTCTTTTCCACCAAAACCACCAGGTAAATCTGTGGCAAAAACCATAAAGTCACCATCAATTGAAATAGCTGGATGACCTATTTGAGTGGAGTCATCACTTTCTCTATCAATTAAATTCAAAGGCTGAGACGCACCAAACTTATTACCCATTACAGGAGCAAAGTAGATATCACAAGCTAAATTAGAACCGTCTTGGTCTATACATCTGGTGAAATAAATCGTTTTAAATTTATTGCCAAAAGCTGCAGCTCCTTCATTGTCATTCGTACTTATAGTATTACCTAATGGTTCAGGCTCACCCCAACGACCTTTTTTATCTTGTGTTGTGGTAAAAAGGTCCATAAACGCTTCACCAGTTATTGGATCCTCACCTGTCCCTGCAGAACTTTCTCTTGAAGATGCAAAAACGAGCACGTTAGACTTTTTTGAAGCGTATACAGGTGCGAAATCATATGACGGTGAATTAACGACAATCATAGGTTCAACAATAAATCTACTTGGCGGCTCTTCAATAGCTATAGCGGCAATATCAGCAGATTCAATTCTAGCATCTGCAACTGACCTGTCTCCACTGTTTCCATATTTATCATACCATTCCATAGCGCCGTAGAAATCCTCTTGATCTCTTAATACATCACCATATAGCAAATATATCTTAGGATTAATCTTTGCATATCTAAGCCCCAAAGCTTTATCATACCACTCTGTTGCTCCTCGAGGATTGTGCAATAACCGCATGCATTCTCCTGCTTGAAAGGCACAATATGCCTTTAACTCCAAATCAGACTTGACTTTAGCGTAGGCTGCAACATAATCACTTGAAGCTTCAAAATAGCCTCTTCGATTAAAAGCTACATCAGCTTTTTCATAAAGTTCTTGAGCAAAGGTGCCACCTAGGGCTCCTATAAAAAAAACACATGACACGAAAAATCGTGTCAGGATTGCTTGCAGGTAATGTTGCATTCCTTTATTCACTTAATTTAGTAGAGTTCGAAAGTACTGAAAAAGCCGCAATTTTAAGGTATGTTTTGTGAAATACACCAACATTAATATATTAACATCTCATCTAACCGCTGATTATCAGCGAGTAAACAACAATTCTTGAAATTTAGGAAGTGGCCAGATTTCGTTATCTATAAGTCCTTCCATCTTCGTACAAATTTCTCCCAATTCTTCAGTTATAGGAGTAATGATTTCTCCGTAGCCTTCAGCAATTTGGGAAGGAGTTTTTCTAGAGTTTACTTTTTCCTTGTTTTCACGTAAGTTTTTTATAGAAGCATACAGATCATTGATTAAAGAAGAAGTTCTTGTTAAAATATCTCGTTGCGCAATAGACATCGACTTAGCTTCCTTTCCAAAAACTTCATCTAATCCCATAATGTTTTCTAGCAAAAAGTTTTGGTAAGAAATAGCAGCAGGTAAAATTGTGTTCCGCGCCATATCAATGGCTACATTCGCCTCTATCTTCCTGTTCATTACATATTTCTCATACTCAACTTCCTGACGAGCTGCCATTTCTGCAGGGTGTAAAACGTTCATTTTATCGAACAAATCAATGACTTCTTTTCTACCCCAAACTGTAAGTGCTTCGGGAGTGTTTTTAAGATTCGACAAACCTCTTTTCTTCGCCTCTTTAACCCACTCCTCTCCATAACCATTGCCCTCAAATCTAATGGCTTTACTCTGAGAGATTAGCTGTTGTAGTTCTTTGAGAATTGCCTCATCTTTTGAATTGCCTTTTTTAATTCTTGCATCCACAGAAACTTTAAATAACTGAAGTTGCTCTGCCATTATCGTGTTCAAAACTGTCATAGGAAGAGCACAATTCGCTGAAGAACCAACAGCTCTCAGCTCAAACTTATTGCCAGTAAATGCAAATGGAGAAGTTCGATTTCTATCCGTGTTATCTAATAGAGCTTCAGGAATCCTACCAATTTCAAGCTTTAAGGCAGTCTTGTCAGCAGGCATTAGTTTACCGTGCTTGATATTCACTTCTAAATCATCTAACAACTGCGTCAGCTGTGAACCTATAAAAGCTGAAACAATAGCTGGAGGAGCTTCTTGAGCACCTAATCTGTGATCATTTCCAACCCCAGCAAAACTAGCCCTCAGAATATCTGCATGTTTATGCAGAGCTGCTAAAGTGTTCACGAAAAAAGTTAAGAAACGCATATTAGACTTGGGATTTTTTCCCGGCTGAAGCAGGTTAACTCCAGTGTTAGTACTCAGTGACCAATTGTTGTGTTTTCCCGAACCATTTAAACCTCCAAAAGGCTTTTCATGAAGCAACACTCTAAAATCATGACGCTGTGAAACGACTTCTAAAAGCTCCATAATAAGCAGGTTGTGATCGTTCGCGAGGTTTGCTTCTTCATAGACTGGAGCAAGCTCAAACTGATTCGGTGCCACTTCGTTATGTCGCGTAGTTACCGGTATTCCTAACTTATGTGATTCTAGCTCAAAATCTTTCATAAACGCACTAATTCTTTGAGGAATTGAACCGAAATAGTGATCGTCCAGCTGTTGGCCTTTTGCAGGCTGAGCACCGAACAGTGCTCTGCCCGTCATTGCAATATCAGGTCGTGCTGCGAAAAGAGCTTTGTCAACTAAAAAGTACTCCTGCTCCCATCCAAGTGACGCATTCACTTTCGTAATGTTTTTATCGAAATATTGACAAACAGAGGTCGCCGCTACATCAATTGCGGACAAGGCTTTAAGGAGAGGCGTTTTATTGTCTAATGCAAAACCAGTATAACTGATAAAAATAGTGGGAATACACAATGTCTCACCCCAAATAAAAGCTGGAGAAGTTGGATCCCAAAGAGTGTAACCTCTAGCCTCAAACGTATTTCTTATTCCTCCATTGGGAAAAGAAGATGCATCCGGCTCTTGCTGTACTAACAATGACCCATCGAATTTTTCTATAGCCCTTCCGTCACCTGTTGGAGCAATAAAGCTGTCGTGTTTTTCAGCGGTTGTCCCCGTCAAAGGTTGGAACCAATGAGTATAGTGGGTAGCCCCCCTCGAAATCGCCCACTCTTTCATCGCAGTTGCTGTTTGGTCTGCGACCTTCCTATCAACAGGGGTACCATCATTTACCGCTTTCAAAATGCCCTNGTACGCCTCATCTGGAAGATATGACGCCATAANGAATTTATTAAAAACGTTTTCTCCGTAATACGAGGAAATTTTATTATGTGGGCGCTTTGGTAGTTTTGGTTTGCGATCTAAAACATCATGCATCACCTGCTGTCGATTTAAACTCATTTTCTTATAATATTTAAAAACGCAAACATATGCAAAAATTTAGGGGGGTAAGTCCATAAATATGCATAAAAGTTTTGAACAACCCCCTAAATTTAGGGGTATAACATTATAATATCTAATTTTTTACAACCCAACTGGTCATTTTACCGTCTTCTCCTGACACAAATAAGCTGTACATTCCATCGGAAAGACCGAGCATATCAATCAGCAATAGCTTATTAGCTTTTGGATTGAACTCTCCTGAAAGTACTGTTTGGCCTAAAGTGTTATTGAAAGACCAATGTACATTTGAATTAAAACCTGTAAGCTTCGCTCTGACAATACCGTTCGTGGGATTGGGAAAAACATCTAACGAAGTAGTTTCATCATGAACAAGAATCTCCTCATACTCTGTGAACAAATTCGTTTCGAACCTAAAAGCGTAGGAAATAGATTTTCCGAAATCATCTTCTAACATGGTAAAGTTACCGCCTGCTACTTTTTTGAATCTGGCGTATCCACCTCCATCATTATTGGCCCAAAAACTCAACCCGTCATCACCAGAGTCATTCACCGTAAACCTATAGCAACCTTCGTTCAACTCGATCGTGTCGCGGTGAATTGTATTTGCCTCTGAATATGACCTTGTCCAAGCGACTGCGCCTTCACTATTATTCAATACTATTGATGTTTCACTAGGAACGTTGTTCGTTTTAACCCAAACAATAATCCGGTTATCATCTAGATCATTGTATGCCCAAGTCGGCGGTCGTCGGAACGCACTATGAGCAGAGCCATTGGTAACCTCTTCATCCAATCCATTTGACAATTCTACTGAAACATCAAACTGAAGTAAATCTTCATCATCTCCAACTGTATATACCGGAGCGTCGTAAGGGAGACTCACACTTCTAGTTTCTAAAAACTCCATTGGAGTATTCGGTGTAAACACATAGGTTGATGGATCTTCTCCCGAAACACCATAAGTAAAAGTACAAGAGACCAGTGGCTCATACCCGTTGTTTCTAATCTCAACTATTGGATCCTCACATACGGGATTCCACCTTGAGAGTGTTTTTCTATTATTAGGCGCCAAGATATCCATCAATTCTACATCGTGTGACATGTTGGGAGATGAGTATGAAATGATTTGGCCTTCCATCCTATAATTACCATATGGATCATGCGTAATGTCATACTCGACATCAAAGGTTTCGTCAGCACTAACATACGGAGTCAGCTCAAATCTTTGTGTCGCTACTGGAGCACCTGGACACCAAGCCGCCCTATCATAAATCCATGTACCACCTTGAGGGTATAAAGGGTTATCTGCGCACTCCTGCATGATCTCCCAGCTCCATATCGCTGTAGAATCAACTAAAACACTGTGAATATTATAGCAGAATTCACCACAGTTATTTCCTGTACCAAACCCATGACCACTCGCCCTAGTTACTAGCCTGAACATTTCTTCCCCTGGTTCGGGAGAATATTCATGACTCATAACCTGATCATCCCAAGTATTGAGATAATAAGTTCCATTCCAAAACGCCTCTACTCTTTTTACATCTCGAGGTGGAGTCCCTTCAATAAATGCAAATTTTAGATCCAACAACTCCTGCCAATTTCCACACTCTAACTCCACGCTATCTCTAAGCAATGGCAGATAATCCGTCACATCATACACCCAAGTCCACCCATCATCGCCTAAAGAAAGGTTAATTCCATAGGGGGTAATATATCTACCAAGCTCATATCTATCAACCACTTCGAAAGGCTCGCCAAAGTACTCGAGTTGATTATTCTCAATTGCCAATATCTCACCAGAAATAGTTGAATAAGAAATGGTATCCCCAAGTTGGTTATACACTACTTCAAGCTGATTGGCTGGCCAACCATATTCAACATTTTGTAGAACCACACCATTTCCCTGTACTTCCCATGAGCTTAGACTTACAGGAGGAATAAGCTGAATCGTTTCCACCGTCAGATACTCAGCTACAGCTACGAATGATTCTTCCGGTCCTTGTGTTAACTCAAATGCAGGTCTGTAAGCTAAGTCCTCTCCACCTGGCACATATCCATCTAAAAACAATTCCGAAGCAGTGAAATCATATCTCCCCGCATTTCCGAAATAATCTCCATTTACGTTTTCTGATGTGCCATTTTCCCCGTTAAAATCGAAATCAACGATAAGATCCTCTGAAGATGGGTGACCTTCAGTATCAGACTTAAACATCCACTCACTTATCGTAGACTCATCTAAAGCAGTACTCCAAACTCTAAAATTCTCAACATCACCTCTGTAGCTATAGACATCGTTGTTCCCCGACCCCAGAAACATTTTTGCAATGTTTCCAAAAGAATTGTCCTTATCCATTCCTTCATGCCAAACCACACCGTTTCTCACCATCTTCATCACACCAGTCGAAGCATTTTTTACAAACGCCCAATGGACCCAAACTCCTTCGTAATCATTCTCTAAAGCAGCTTGATCTATTCTGTCATAGCCACCATCGTATCCTGCATCCCAATATATTCGAGAATTGCTCCATGGCATATGGACATTTATCTCGCGCTGTCCTGAAAAATTAACAGCCTCGAAAATAGTTGTATTTGCAGGCAAATAATCTGCGTCTCCTTTAAGAAGGCACTCGATAGTAACCTCGTTGTTTAAATCAGTAAATAGATCAGGGTCAATTGAGATTTTATCTAAACCATCAAATCTCACATAGCCACCATCAGTATCAAAAGCCTCCACGAAGCTAGGAGACGAGACCGCATCAGATGACACACCAACAACTCCATCTAGTAACAAATCAAAATGCAAGTCAGATTCGCTGTCCCAAACCATTTCATCTCCTTCCAAGTCCAACTCTAGAAAATCCGTAATTTCAACTGGATAGGCATAAACCTGTTGCCACTCACCTTCACCTTGACTGACTTTTAAAGTTAATAAATCAGATTGAAATGATTCTACATTCCAGCCAATTCTTTTAATCGGTAAACCTGGCACAACCCCCATCGTAGACAACTCTTGAGCTGTAATCGTAAACGTTAATCGCCTTGCATTTGTTGCAGAAGTTAAATCTGGAACCTGCTCTGTTTCAGAATTTATAGTAGTCGTAACCTCACCTACTATATCCAGGTTAATTCTTGAATACTCCGTATTGTAAGTATCGTGAGGAGCTCCATTTACTGGACTAAAAATTAAAGTGTCTGTTTCGAATTCTTGGTTGTTTATCTTGTAATAAGGATGGGTGTACACGGTTGAATCCAACTCACCTGTGTGATCAAATAAATAACTATACGTTAGGTAATCCCACTCTCCACAAGCGTACCCTAAACCTCCAGCAGTTCCTTGATCGAAACATTTCAATTTATGATACATGAGAACCTTTCTGTACTCAATATCACTATCAGACTCGGGGAATTGGAACCACCTTCTGCCTGGGCTATCGTAGTTTGTCTCTGGATTGTTTTGGGCTTCCCAGGTATAAGTTGAAACCCAAGTTGTATCCCCTTGAGCATGAAAACCACCGTACTCTAAATTGATTAAAGAAATCACAAGTGCAGCAAACAACAATCTAAAAATCAGGGGATATTTCATGGCAATCTATATTGTGCGGCCAGGGTAAAGCTCCAGGGCGGCTTTGAGACAAACAACAGCTCGTTCTAAAAGTGGTAAATCCAAAACATAGGCTATCCGAACTTCATTATAACCAGCACCCTCTGTTGAGTAGAATCCTGAAGCAGGAGCCATCATAACAGTATCTCCATCAAGGTCAAAGCTTTCTAATATCCACTGACAGAATTCATCACTGTTGTCAATCGGGAGTTTACATACAGCATAAAAAGCTCCACCTGGTGTAGGACACGTAACACCCGGAATGTTGTTGAGACCATTGACCAACACGTCTCTCCTATTAACGTAACAAGAGCGAACATCCTCGAAATATGAAGCTGGCGCTTTGAGGGCCGCTTCAGAAGCTATTTGGCCTAAAGTAGGTGGGGATAAACGAGCCATCGCAAACTTCATTATTGTCTGACGCAACGCAGCGTTCTTAGTGACTAAAGCACCCACACGAGCTCCACACATGCTGAATCGCTTAGAAACTGAATCGATCATGATGGCATTCTGAGCTAAACCATCAAGTTCTAATACTGATTTGGGTTGAGATCCATCATAACAAAACTCTCTGTACACCTCATCTGAGAAAATATACAGATCGTGCTTGAGAACAAGTTTAGCGAGTGCATCTAAGGCTTCGGAATTATAAACCTTCCCAGTGGGATTTCCTGGGTTACAAATTAATATAGCTTTCGTTTTAGATGTAATCTTTGCTTCAAAATCCTCAATTGGAGGTAGCGCAAAACCATCATCGATATAAGCTGTTACAGGAACAATGTTTACACCAACCATTTTAGCAAAACCATTGTAGTTAGCATAAAACGGTTCTGGAATAATTAGCTCATCTCCCGGATCCATACATGATAGCATTCCGAAAATGAGCGCTTCCGAACCGCCTGTTGTAACAATTAAATCATCCACCTCTACATGAATACTTACATTCTTATAATACATAGAAAGCGCCTCTCTGTAGGACTCATAACCTTCACTAGGGCTATATTCAATTACGGTTCTCTCATCATCCTTTAGGGCACTTAAAGCCACGCTTGGAGACGACACATCAGGTTGGCCTATATTCAAATGAATAACTCGTTTTCCAGCTTTTACAGCAGCATTAGCAAATGGCATCAACTTACGAATCGGACTGCTTGGCATCGCCAGACCTACATTTGAAATTTGCGGCATAGTCTCAAAATTTAATGGCGTAAAAATACGTTCGTTTTTCCTTTTACAAACTCTTAAACATGATTTTATGCAAGCCAACATTCGGGATTTGGTATGCTTCTAATTCTTCACGATTTATTTGACATCCGAATTTAAATCCCTGAATCTCATAAAAACCCCAAGCAATCTCCCTTGCATCACACCAAATTACATCTACTCCCTCACCCTTTAGCTCTTCAATTGCCTTTTGAATAATTAAAGCTCCAACTCCTCCACCTCTTCTATTATCAAGTACGCCCATAGCTCTCAATCTGCGTACTTTTAAAGATTTAAAAAGCTCTGGAAACCGCTCACATTTTTGATTAAACAATGAAGCGACTCCGACAACATCACCTTTGTAAAAGGCAGCTAAATGAATGGCGCCTTTGCTATTATCTATATCAATAATAGCTTGTTTAGAATTTGCTAAATGAGGCCAAAGCACCTTATGCCTCACACATCTCAACACCTCGCTATCTACCCTTCTCACCTTTACCATCACTCCTCGAAAGCTTTGTCCCAACTTCTTCTCTCACGCTTCGTAGGACGACCCACACCCTTAGGCTTATCCCTATTTGAAAGCCTGATCATTTCAAGTTTATCCAACTGATCTTGAGGAGTTATGTTTTTTGCATATTCTGAAACTAAAGCCGCACCTACACGACTTTTAGGGAATGATACCACTTTGAAAGAAAATGACACCGCCCCCTTTCTCACGACAACAATATCTCCAATATTTAAGATTTTTGAAGGCTTTAATTTATCACCATATAAACTCACCTTTCCTTCTTTGCAATGTGTGGCTACTTTTGATCGGGTTTTCATCACCCTAATGGCCCATAAAAATTTATCAGTTCGCATAATTACTTGATTAATTTAGCCTAAATCCAAATCCAATCTTTTCCGCAAAACATCAAGACTTGGATTCTTTTTAACCATATCCATATACCTTTCTTTATCAGTCAAAAAAGTCTTAGGTGCATCATCACCATCTTCCGAAGGAATGACATTAATAGATAATTCAATGAAAGAATTCTTTACATTTTTTCGAAAATGAAAAAGCAAATCCGTACGCTCATCATTAAGCTGCACTTCCTGGAGCGCATTTAATACATTAAAAATCACCACATTGCCCTTCAACTCAAGCTCACACATTGTTAATGTAGAAACCAAACTAACCCGCTTCGCCTTCTTATGAATATCGATAAAAAGCACCAATGCCGCTTTAATCTTTTCTATTGTAACCTCCTCCTTCCAAGACTCATCCAACTCATTCTCTTTATTATCAAAATCTGAGTTTACCGTTTCTGAAAGACTCTTTGATTTCCCAGCCAACTTCACTCCTCCACCACGCAATTTTCCGGACACAACTTTCTTAGCTACAGGAACAGAAGAAATCTCTTTTAATTTTTGGGGTTTTGGAGCGGGAGTAGGAGTAGGTATTACGAATGAAACCGCTTGTTTGTCTTTAAGCTTAGGCTTTTCATTTACCTCAACAACACCCTCTAAATCAGGTGGGATTAATTCGTTAAAGCTTTTTTTTTTCTCCACCGATGGTAGAGGATTTTCTGAGGAGCCTTTTAAGGAGCAAATCTTCATGACTGCAAGCTCAACTAGCAATCGCTGTTGCTGGCTCGTCCTGTACTGGGTGTCAGATTCATTGGTGATTGAAAGAGCATCCACAATAAAATGTAAGTCTGTAAGAGAAGCTTGTTCTGAGAACCTCGTTTTCACCTCTGGGGTTGCCTCCATCAATTGAAGTGTTCGCGAGTCACGACAAACCATCAAGCTACGCAAATGATTTCCTAACCCTGAAAGAAAATGGTGCGCATCAAAGCCCCGAGCTAAGACGCTATCAAACAACAACAAAGAATCGGGAATATTTGCACTTAATGCAAAGTCAATGATTTGAAAATAAGTATCGTGATCAAGTACATGCAACTGCTCCGTAACGATATCATATGTAAGTTCCTTGCCTGCAAAAGCAATAAGTTGATCAAACATACTTAATGCATCTCGCAGAGCCCCATCAGCTTTTGCCGCAATAACATGCAATGCCTCAGGCGTTGTTTTCACTCCTTCCTTGACAGCTATCTCCTGAAGACTAGAAACAATATCAGGAACAGTAATTCTATGGAAATCAAAAATCTGACAACGAGAAAGAATCGTAGGTAAGATTTTGTGCTTTTCTGTTGTAGCAAGAATAAAAACAGCATGAGCAGGTGGCTCTTCTAGTGTTTTAAGAAAAGCGTTAAAAGCAGCCTGACTGAGCATATGAACCTCATCGATGATGTACACCTTATAGACTCCGTGTTGAGGTGGTATTCTAACTTGCTCAACAATACTTCTAATATCTTCAACTTTATTATTAGATGCTGCATCAAGTTCGAAAACATTGAAAGCCATCGCATCATCATCCGGTGCGAAACCATTAATTGCTCTTGCAAAAATTCTAGCACTTGTTGTTTTACCAACTCCTCGTGGACCACAGAATAAATAAGCTTGAGCAATTGTGCCAGAAGAAATTGCTTTTTGAAGAGTTTGAGTAATCCCTGATTGACCCACAACAGAATCCCAATCTTGAGGTCTATATTTCCTTGCGGAAACTAAATAATTGTTCTCACTCATACTGCGAATATCGGGGGCATTTTATGATTGTGCAAAGTGAGTTTTACACATTCTTTATAAGACCTTTGCAAAGTACCTAAATGATTTGCATTAAAACCCTTGCGTTTCCTTTATACATATCGTACTTTTGCGCCCCATTTTAAATGAATAAAAGAATGAATCGTTACGAAACTGTTTTCATTATGACTCCCGTGTTATCTGCTGAGCAGGTGGCGGAAACAGTAAAGAAGTACCGTGCAAGTATCGCCAGCAATGGTGGTAAAATCGTCCATGAGGACGCATGGGGACTAAAGAAACTCGCTTACCCAATTCAGAAGAAGACCTCAGGCTTCTATCATCTGATTGAGTGGGAAGCTGCAGGAACTGCTGTCATACCCTTCGAGACTGAATTCCGTCGCGATGAGAGAATCATGAGATTCCTCACTACTGCTATGGATAAGCATCACATTAATTACGCGCAATCTCGCCGCGACAAGTCTAACCGCAAAGAAGAAGCTCCAGTAAAGGAAGAAGCTTCTACTGAAGAAAAAGCTTAAAGAACTGAAATCATGGCAGATAAAAAAGTACGCTACCTGAAATCTATCGAAATCGACACAAAAGAAGATCGTTACTGTCGATTCCGCAAAAAAGGATTTAAATACATTGATTACAAGGATGCAGATTTCCTTCTAATGCTTTGTAACCCTCAAGGTAAAATTTTACCACGTCGTTTAACTGGAACAAGCTTAAAGTACCAACGCAAAGCGTCTCAGGCAATTAAAAAAGCCCGTCACCTTGCATTGATGCCATACGTAGCTGACAATCTACATTAAGAAATAAACGTCATGCACATTATCCTTAAAGAAGACGTCGATAAAGTCGGAAACAAAAATGACATCGTTTCTGTCAAAACTGGATTCGCACGCAATTACCTTATTCCACAAGGAAAGGCAATTTGTGCAACTGAATCAGCTAGAAAAGTTGTTGCTGAAGATATTAGACAACAATCTCACAAAGCTGAGAAAGCCCTAGAAGCTGCAAATGTCATCGTTGAAAACCTAAACAAACTAACTGTTAAGATTGGAGCTAAAGCTGGTGAGACTGGTAAGATATTTGGTTCTGTAAACAGCATCCAATTGGCTGAAGCAATTCAAGCTGCTGGATTTGATATAGAACGAAAGCAGATCGTTTTATCTAATGATGCTATTAAAGAACTCGGAAGTTACGAAGCAAAAGTAAAAGTTCACAAAGACACTGTTGCAACCGTTAAGTTTGATGTTGTAGCTGAGTAATCACTTCACATTATACAATATTAAAAGGCTCGTTCACGCGAGCTTTTTTTTGGTCTAAACTCGTTTTTAGAGACATATCTTTGAAAATATGCCAGACTTCGAATTAATTAGCGACTACACACCTCAAGGAGATCAAGGCGAGGCGATAAAACAATTGGTCAGCGGGGTGAATGATGGCACTAAACATCAGGTTTTACTTGGAGTTACTGGATCTGGGAAGACGTTTACAATTGCGAATATGATCGCTCAAACCAATCGGCCAACATTAGTGTTATCTCACAACAAAACCCTTGCAGCGCAGCTTTATAGTGAGTTTAAAGGTTTTTTTCCAAACAACCAAGTCGAATATTTCGTTAGTTATTATGACTACTACCAACCTGAAGCCTTCCTGCCTGCTTCTAACACATATATAGAGAAAGACCTACAAATTAATGATGAACTTGAGAAACTGAGATTGAGTACAACATCTGCTTTACTGAGCGGCAGAAGGGATGTAATCGTTGTTGCTAGCATAAGTTGCATATACGGGATTGGAAACCCTGTCGAATTTCACAAGAGTGTAATTACGCTGAAAGCTGGGTTAAAAATCACTAGAAACGCTCTCTTACATAAGTTAGTTTCGAGTTTATACAGCAGATCTCAGCTCGAGTTAACAAGAGGAACATTCAGGGTACAGGGAGATACCGTTGATGTTTTTCTTGCATACGCTGATCATGCTCTTAGGATTTCTTTTTGGGGTGATGAGATTGAGACATTGCATACCATAGATCCCGAGTCAGGAACGAGACTTCATGGTTTCGAAAAGTTCCTGGTTTATCCTGCAAATTTATTTGTGAGTAGTAAGGAAAATACTGATTCGGCGGTTTGGTCTATTCAACAAGATTTAGAAAAGCAGAAGAAGTATTTTACTGACAACATGCTTCTTTCTGAAGCCAAAAGAATAGAAGAACGAACCCTCTACGACCTTGAGATGATTAAAGAACTTGGCTATTGTTCAGGCATTGAGAATTACTCAAGATATTTTGACAAACGCAAGCCTGGAGAACGACCCTTTTGTCTACTTGACTATTTCGACGATGACTTTTTACTTGTTGTAGATGAAAGTCACGTAACACTACCGCAAGTTGGAGCAATGTATGGTGGAGATCGCTCGAGGAAGATGAACTTAGTAGAACACGGTTTTCGCCTACCCTCAGCTTTAGACAATAGGCCACTTACGGCAGAAGAATTTACTGAGATGCTTAACCAGGCCATTTACGTGAGTGCAACACCAGCTGATTTGGAATTAGAAAGATCTGAAGGTTTAATTGTTGAGCAGGTTATCAGGCCAACCGGTCTTTTAGACCCACCTATAGAAGTTAGACCATGCACAAATCAAGTGGATGATTTAGTTGAAGAAATTCGCAATGTTATCGACATGAACGACAGAGTTCTCGTGACAACTTTAACAAAGCGCATGTCTGAGGAATTGACTAAATATCTCGAAAAAATCAACATTTCTACTCGCTACATACATTCCGAGGTGAAGACTCTTGATAGGGTGGCTATTTTACAAGACTTAAGGGACGGAGTCTTCGATGTTTTAGTGGGAGTTAACCTTCTTCGTGAGGGTTTAGATTTACCTGAAGTTTCTCTCGTAGCAATCATGGATGCTGACAAAGAAGGGTTTTTGCGTAGCGTTCGTTCTTTAACCCAAACTGCAGGTCGTGCAGCCCGTAATGTAAATGGCCGTGTAATTATGTACGCTGACAAAGTGACGAAAAGCATGCAGATTACAATTGACGAAACTTCTAGGAGAAGGATTAAGCAAGAAAAATACAATGAGCTGAACGGTTTAAGTCCAATGCAAATTAAACGATCAGCAGGCAGAGCAAACCTTGCCGCGGAACCAAAACCTACACTTTCGAAACAAACTTCAGACCCAGTACTTCTGTCCATGTCTATTGAGCAGTTAAATCAACAAGCAGAAATAGCGAAGCGCTCGATGGATAAAGCTGCTAAAGAATTAGACTTCATGGAAGCGGCTAGACTTCGCGATGAGTTCTTTACAATAAAAAATCTTTTAGAAGTTAAAGGGTAGCAATAAGAAAAGCATTAGTAGATTGCAATATGAAAAAAATATTTTACATTCTAATAGGAACATCGTTGCTATTTATATTGGGATGTATGACAAATAAAACAAAAGCGAATAATATTGCAAAACAATGGTCTACCGCTGTTGCTGATTCAACCGAGTTTGCTTCTACTACATTCACGTTCAAAGACGTAAAGGTTGAGGGTGACACATTGATTGCAAATGTTCAGTATTCCGGTGGATGCGGAGAACACAAATTCGAGATGAAAAAAAATGGCTTTTTAATGAAGAGTCTCCCGCCCAAGCAGCCCATACAAATCATACACTTAAGCACAGTCGACCATTGTAGATCTCTGATAAATGAAGACTTAAAATTCGACATCAGCAGCTTTCGTGGTACTCCTCATGGAACAACCGTTTTACTTTTAGAAAATTGGACCTCAGATATTATCTATAGTTATTAAACCTGTTATTGAAACCAACATGCGAAACATTTATTCTACAGTTGCAGTACTCTTAAGTATTGCTTCTTTTTCATTTTCGGCCACAGGCCAAATCAACTACGGTGGATCTCCATCGTTACTTGTGAACCAAGAGACTTTGACTGAAACCAGAGTCGTCATGCCTGCAATCTCAAGAGATGTTTTAGCTCAAGAAGATGCTGTTACTGACCAAATCAAAGAGGTGCCTTGGAGATTTGGTGTAGAAAACGAAGTGAATTTCTCGCCAGTGAATAGCGGATACTGGACGATAGAGGGAGACGAACAAGTATGGCGTCTCGAGATCTCTTGCTCAGATGCAACTTCTGTATCCGTCAGATTTGCTGAGTTTGGATTAGAAAAGGGTGCTTATTTGTTTGTTTGGTCTAAAAATAGCCACGCATTCATCGGGAAATTTGACCACAGATCTAAGAAAGACTGGGGCGGATTAGCCACAGGAGTGGTTGAAGGATCTGAAGTGGTTGTTGAATACCACCAACCAATTTCGATGGGGACAACCGCACCCATCCTCATAGACCAAATTGTTTACGGGTACCGTAGCTTACTACTATACCCAGGAAGTCAAGCAGCTGTTGAGCGTGGGCCATTCGGAAACTCAGGAGCTTGTAACATTAATGTTAACTGTCCAGAAGGCGCACTTTGGGCAACCGAGAAGCGTTCAGTGGCACTCATCGTTCAAGGTGGCTTCGCGGCTTGCACCGGTGCTTTAATAAACAACACTTTAAACGACGGCACTCCATACTTCCTGACAGCTAACCACTGCTTAGGAAATCCTGGTGCATGGCTTTACTACTTCAACCATGAGAGCGCAACTTGCAACGGAAACACCGGGCCGACGAACCAATCAGTCAGTGGTGGGACGACGCTGGTAAGCAACGGAGCTTCTGACTATGCACTTCTCCAGCTAAGTGAAACTCCGCCCGCATCATTTAACGTACAGTATGCGGGGTGGGACGCTTCAGGTGACACTCCTTTAAATGCAACTGGAATCCACCATCCATCAGGCGATCTGAAGAAAATTTGCTTCGAAGATGACAGCCCCTATTTTGCTTCAGCAGGTGGAGCAGCTGTTTGGATGATCGACCAGTGGGAACTTGGAGTGACAGAACCAGGATCATCTGGAGCTCCTCTTTTTGACCACAACCACCGCATCATAGGGCAGCTTTACGGTGGTGCTGCAGCGTGTGCAGGAAACGTAAACAACGGCCAACTTGACTACTACGGGCGACTTAATGAAAGCTACACTCTCGGAGCTGCTGAATACCTCGACCCTACTGGATCTGGAATATTGACTTGGGATGGTTATCCTGACGGAGCTGTTTCTTACGCGAACGATGCGGGGGTTTCTATCGAAGGAGCTCCTGATGGACTTCTTTGTGGAGCTGCGAGTATTTCTCTTGAGATGATTCTTATGAATACAGGAACTGAAACGCTGACATCGGCTACGCTTATCTACAACGTCAATGGGACAAGCGCTCAGCAAGTGAATTGGGCTGGTAACCTTGAGCAATATGAGTCTGAGACTATTTTAATCCCTACGTTCGATGCTGTAGGAGGAGAAAACACTGTAACAGTAGTAGTGAGTAACCCCAACGGCATAACTGATGAGAATTTACTCAACAACAATTCTGTCGTTTCATTCTCTACTTTCTCTGGCGAGACACTTGATTTAACGCTTGCAATCACTTTAGATGACTGGGGTTCTGAAATCACTTGGGAGGTTCTGGAACTCGGAACTGTACTTTACTCCGGCGGACCATATGAAGATGACATGGATGGCGAAATCATTATCGAAGATCTTTGCTTGGAGGAAGGTTGCTATATTTTCAAAATCATGGATTCATACGGAGATGGTCTGTGCTGTGAATACGGACTTGGTCACTGGGAAATTTTAAATGATGACGGAGCAATCATTGCATACAGCAATGGAGAGTTCGGTGAATCGGAAACAGACCAATTCTGTACAAATGACGAACCCAATGCAATTGATGCTTTTTTTTCAAACACAGAAGGTCTTGTTTACCCAAACCCTGCGAATGAAAGCTTAACGATTGAGCTCCCGACACTGGAGGGACGTATTGTCATTACTGACCTTGAAGGCCGCACAATAATGAATTTTAACCTTGTAGCTGAGACGAGCACAACCCTTGACGTTAGCTCTTGGTCTGAGGGGATGTATCTCATAACATTTGTAGGTGCAGATTCAGAAATTGTTACGCGACGAATCACAATAACTCACTAACCAAATGAAGCGTAGATGATAGGGTTTGCTACTATACTTGCGCTATTTGGACTTATAACTAGAGGGGTTTGGGCTATGTACTTTAGTGCAAGGCGCAAGCCCCTTTCTTCAATTCCGATAAAAAACATACAAAAGATAAACTTCAGTATTGTTGTGTGTATGCACAATGAGGCTCAGCATGTTGATTCACTCATTCATTCTCTTTTAAACCAAACCCCTTCCCCTCCGGAAATACTGATCATCAACGATGGTAGCACTGATGAAACCTCGGAAAAACTAAATGCCTTTCTAGATAAAAACGATTCAATTAGGGTGATTCATCTAAAGAGTGGAGGAATTGGGAAAAAGAGGCCGCTTGCTACAGGCATTAAAGAAGCAAAGCACAATATCATTTTGTGTACTGATGCAGATTGTATTCCACAAAGCAATGATTGGGCGGCCTTAATGGTTGAAAACTTAGGAGATAAATACCAACTTAAACTTGGCGTAAGCTTGCCGTTTAAAGGCAGTGGGTTTTTAGGGAAATTACAAAGTTTTGAAGCTGAGAGAATCGCTCTAAACTATATCGGAATGGCGGAATCTGGCTATCCCTATATGGGTGTGGGTCGCAACCTTGCATTTTTAAAATCTAGCTGGGAAAGTGTGGGTGGATTTGACAGTCACCTACACATTGCCTCGGGTGATGATGATTTATTTGTTCAGGACATGGTGGAAAGTGGAGCAAGCGTGGGGACTGTTGTAAGGAAGGAGGGGCAGAGTAATTCTGTTTGGCCTAACACATGGAGAAAGTGGATGAACCAAATGAAGCGGCACTTATCCGCAAGCACAAACTACAGGAAATCAACTCTTGTCTTGTTAAGCTTACCAGTGATCTCCGACTTAATGATCTATATAGGGGTCGTTCTTGAGTTTATGCACAGTAATGCTTGGATAGCAATTGGTATACTGGGGTTAAATGCAATGTTTAGAGGTCTTATCTTTCGAACATTCCTGCTTAGAGCTGGTCGTCCCGGTAGAAATGCGTTCATGCTTTTGTTTGAACCTTTCATGGGGTTAATTAGGCAAGTTCTTTCATTGCAGGTTCTGATTTCGAAACCTAAACAATGGAAATAAACCCAAATCTCTCCGAGAAAGCAAAGCATGAATATGCGCTTATTCTAAGAGCTACTAAAGATAGCGACCAGAAAGCATATGCTGAGTTAATGGAGAAGTATAGGGATTCTATTTTTCATCTATGTCGCAAGATGGTTTTCAATGATGATGACGCTGACGATTTGACTATTGAAACGTTCGGGAAAGCTTTTCAGAGACTTAAGCAATACACCCCTGCGTTTGCTTTCTCTACATGGCTGTTTAAAATTGCATCCAATCACTGTATTGATTTTATTCGTAAGAAGAGGATAAACGCACTGTCACATGACAGAGGTATAGCAACCGAAGAAGGAGATAATATTCAATTTACTGTGAAGGACGAGGCGCCAGACCCTATTGAAACTCTTGAAAAGAAACAAAGAGTTGAAAAGATGAGATTAGTTGTTTCAGAACTTAAACCCCGCTATCGAAGACTTGTAGAACTGAGGTATTTTGAGGAATATAGCTACGATGAAATAGCGCTTGAACTAGACTTACCACTTGGCACTGTAAAAGCACAACTTTATCGTGCACGAGATATACTTACCAGCGTAATGGAAGGTTCAAAAAAACATCTATAAAGAGATAATATGACAGAAATTGTTTTAGGATACTTCCCTAATCTTAGTGAGACTCAACGAAAACAATTTAAAATCCTTGCGCGTAGTTTTCCGGAATGGAACAATAAAATAAATTTAGTGTCCAGAAAAGACATGGACGAATTTCAAGAGCGACATGTTCTTCACAGCCTTGCAATTTACAAAGCAATGAAATTTGCTCCTGGCTCAAGAATTTTAGATGTCGGAACTGGAGGTGGTTTGCCTGGGATTCCATTAGCCATACTGATGCCAGAGGTAAACTTTGTTTTATGTGATAGTATCGGAAAGAAAATAAAAGTAGTTCATGCGTTGGTGAAGGAGCTGGATTTGAAGAACGTCGAAGCTGTTCACTCAAGAACTGCTGATATCCCTGGGAAATTTGATTTTGTTGTAAGCCGTGCAGTGGCAAGACTTTCAAAGTTTATTCCTTGGGTGGAAAATAAAATTCATACAAGAAGTCTTAACCCTTGGCCCAACGGGATTCTTTATTTAAAAGGAGGTGATCTTCAAGCTGAGTTAGATGAAGTCTCAAGGACTTCTGAAATCATTCCAATTTCTCAATACTTCAACGAAGAGTTTTTCGAAACCAAAGCGGTTGTTTACGTGACCCTTTAAGCTCTTAATAATGATCAGAAAGTTGATCAATTATTTATTCTGGCGTTTGGCGGACGATTTTCTTGAAATTTTAAATATACAAGGATTTTCTAAGTTATTGACCCAAAAATCAATAGCAACAAGCACGGGTTCAAGTTCTTGAGAAGCATGCGTTAAGGAATACTCAACTCTTGGGGGAGTTTCTTTAAAGGATTCTCTTTTAATTAATCCATCATTTTCCATTTGCTTGAGGTGATCAGTTAAGACCTTTCTTGAAACACCATCAATTCTGGTTGCCAATTGACCAAATCTAAGTTTTCTATTTCTTAAATTGTAGATAATCGCAAGTTTCCATTTACCTCCTAATTTATGGGTAAATGCACTTGCTGAACATAGTTTACTCATCTTTTTCATATTAGTCACCTTTACATAACCACTATTTCCATGGTTACCAAAAGGTAACAGTTACATATAGAAACTATTATTAGTTACCTTGTGAAGGTAAAACAAAAACATTAATAAATAATTAAATATGAATACTTCAACAGTAACGAAATGCCAATGTGGCAAAACAAAAGATCCAAATGGAAATTGTGATAGATCACATGCCAACAAATATAAATCCTTAAAAAACGTCGCACTAAGTATTGTCGTCATATTCCTTGGTTTGACCTTTCAAAATTTTACGTCTTTAAAAAAGAATGTTGTCGATGTAAAAACCAGCAGTATCCAATGGAAGGCTAACAAAGTGGTGGGTTCACATGAGGGTGAAATCTTACTTAAATCTGGAGAACTTATTTATGATGATGGAAATTTAGTGGGAGGAAGCTTTATCATAGACATGAATAGCTTAATCTGTACGGACTTATCTGGAGAATACAAAGGGAAATTAGAAGGTCATTTAAAATCTGAAGATTTTTTCAGTGTTGAAACCTATGCAACTGCAGGTCTCGTCATCACAAATGTGCAGAAAGTCAATTCAAAGAAACATACAATCACTGCTGACTTAACGATAAAAGGCATTACAAAATCGATTACGTTTGAATCCAATGCCGAGGAAAATAAGTTTGCGGCACGTATTCGAATAGATCGAACTCAGTTCGATGTTAAATATGGTTCAGGGAGTTTCTTTGACGGACTTGGAGACAATATGATCTATGATGAATTTGAATTGATTGTCAGTTTGTTGATATAGCCAAGTTCAATAGTTTGTAAAAGAAGAAAAGACCCACCTCTGGGTCTTTTCTATACCTGCAAGAAAATTGAAACCAACATAGTCATTGACCATGTTACTTGTTAGACGTAACAGTTTCCAAGGGGTTGCCTTTTTTTGATAAAAATAATTTTATTTTTCGATGTCGCTATTAAACCTATAGCCTACGCCCCTTACAGAGTGAAAATAAAGCGGTGATTTGGGGTTGGGCTCAAAATATTTCCTAAAAGAAAGAAGATAGTTATCAATAGTACGCGTGTTAGGATAAATAGAATACCCCCAAATAGTTTCTAAAATCTCTTCTCTGCTGACCACTTCTCCATTTTTAGAAGTTAAAAGTCGAAGTAGCATTATTTCTCTTTTAGAGATTTTCTTTATCTGACCATCATGAGTTACGATTGAATACTGATCAAACCTGATCTCACCTTTCCCAATTTTTAAAACATCTAAATCGAGAGCAACTCCTACAGCACCGTAATCTGATGATCGTTTAGATTGTTCGATTAATCTTGCCAACCTTAGAAGCAGTTCATCAACACTAAACGGTTTGCCCAGATAATCATCAGCTCCTAAAAGAAGTCCTTCAAGTCTTTCTGGACCAGAATTCTTCGCTGTTAGAAAAAGAATGGGCATTTTATGCCCCTCTACTCTGATGATAGAACACACTTGAAACCCATCCATTACAGGAAGCATCACATCTAAAATTACCGCATCAATTCGCTGATTTCTAACTACTTCAAGCGCATCGATACCATCATCAACGGCCACAACATGGTAGCCTTCAGCTTTTAGATTCATAACTAACATCTTTTGAAGAGATGAATCATCTTCAACAACAAGTACTCTGTTAGCTTTTTCAGACATTTGCTAATTAGATTTGCGTAATCTTTAAGAAATACAAATTTACAAGGATAACATCAATGAATAACGAACAAAATTTCAATAAAGACTTCGGCAAAGGAACGATAGCCGATGTTCTGAGTATAGAAATAACTTCTGTTGAAGAGGGAGTCGTGAAAGGTAAGATGCCTGTTGATTCAAGAACTCACCAACCATATGGCATGCTCCATGGTGGAGCAAGCGTCGTTCTCGCTGAAACCCTTGGTTCTATAGGTTCTCATTTTTTAGTTGAAAAACAAGGGAAAGCTGCTGTCGGGTTAGAGGTAAATGCAAATCACCTAAAAAGTATACGATCAGGTTGGGTTTTTGGTGAAGCTCGGATAGTTAAAAAAGGGGGGAGAGTACATGTTTGGTCTATAGAGTTGAAGGATGAGGAGGGAGAATTAATCTGCACTTCAAGGCTCACCGTAATGATTGTCACTTTATGATTTTTGCTCGTGTATGGTGGAGCCCCCCAGGAAGTGATGAAGTGTATACTATTAAGCCTACCCAAGGTGGAACTTCTTGCTTCAGGTTTACTCCTTTTAGCAGCTCTGACAAATACCCTTCGATAGAAATAAAAGGGCATGTCATTTCTGCTGAAGCTCCAATACCTGGTACGATTACGGTCACGAAACCTTTTGATAATTTCTCTACAGACAAAGCTTCTCATTTGAATTGCGTAACAAAAGCGATTTCTCAAATTTCTGATGGTACTTTAGAAAAAGTTGTGGTAGCAAGAATCAAATCAATCATTTCAGACGCTACTCCTGAGGTCACATTTAAGTTGAAATGCGAGAAACACCCGGATGCATTTGTTTATTTGATTGATCATCCAAGTTGTGGGGTTTGGTGTGGAGCTTCACCTGAATTACTTGTCGCATCAAGTGACAACAGAGTGGAAACAGTTTCGCTAGCAGGAACGCGAATAATTGTAAATGGTACTTCTACCAATGATTGGACGAACAAAGAAAGACATGAGCAATCTCAAGTTACAGACTATATTAAATCAGTTTTAGAAGACTACGGAGCATCTGAGATGAGCATAGAACCTCGTGCAGATCGACGATACGGAAATCTTCTTCACCTTGAGACCCGATTTAGATGCTCCATCAAAGGAGATGTAAAAAAACTAGCCAGCACCCTTCACCCCACACCAGCTGTTGGAGGAAGGCCATTAAAAATCGCCTGTGATTTTATCGAATCAAATGAACAGTTTTCTAGGGCTTATTACTCAGGCTACTTGGGGATTGAAACAGCTTCGGGGAGTGCTTACTATGTCAACTTACGAGCTGCCCAATGGATGGTGGGAGGAATTCAAATTTATGCTGGAGGTGGCATCGTTGAAGGGTCAATTCCACAAGACGAGTGGATGGAAACTGAGGCAAAGATTAAAGCAATAGAAGCTACCTTCGCTTAATGCCTTTAAGACAAGAAAGTTCTTCAACTGATCACCTATGCGCTTCGGCCTTAGTCGCCACCTTGTCAAAAAAAGGACTCACTGATGTCGTCATCAGTCCTGGATCTAGAAATGCTCCGCTCACGATTGCTTTTACAGAAGATTCTTCTATAAAAACTCACATCGTAATCGATGAGAGGGCGGCCGCTCATGTGGCTCTCGGGCTAGCTTTGGAAACAGGAAATCCTGCTGCAGTAATTTGCACTTCAGGTACTGCAGCTATAAATCACGGGGCAGCCATAGCCGAAGCTTTCCATCAAAAATCGCCGTTAATAAGCATCACTGCAGACAGACCTTTGAGTAGTTTAAATAAAGGCCACGGTCAATCAATAGACCAAACAGAACTGTTTACAAAATTTACTTTAGAAGATTATAGCTTTAACGGAAGTGCTTCTGCTGTCAACGAAATTCGATTGGTTTCCTCAAAAGCAAGTGATATCTACGACAGGGCTTTAAAGGGCGGACCCGTTCATATCAATGTTCATTTAGAAGAGCCATTGTACGGTAAAGCAGATGCGCTTGAACTAGAGATTCCTTCTATTCAATCTAGCGAGCGAGTTCGTGGTTTTAATTTTCAAGAATTACCTGAAATATTTCAAGCTCACACTAACCGTGCTTTAGTCATCGCTGGCCCCAGAATATTAGCTGATTGGACGGACCAAAATTTTGAATCTATTGCTGGAATTTCTGAGATTTTTTCTGGAATTAAGGGGCAATCGTTCATTGCTTCCGGAGATACATTCATCGCTGGAGAAATGTGGAAGAAGGACTCTCAACTTGCCCCAAACTCAATCATCACGATAGGCAATCCCACTCTGAGTAAATCTCTAAGAAAATGGGTCACTGGGCTAAATATCCCACATATACATGTCGGTGATTCTAAGGGCACTGGCCATGATTCTTTCAATACTCTTGAGAAATCAATTGATGCAGAACCTCTGGGGTGGCTAACCGAGTTTTCAAAAAATATCCAACAAGATAAAAACTACCTAGAAGCTTGGAAGGTAGAAAAGTCACGCCTTCAAAATATCCAGGACGATTTTTCAAGCACAACAAGTTGGAGCGACTTAGCAGCTTACAAAACAATCTTTCAGTCATTTCAAAACTCACATAAATCCACATTGCATTTCGCAAACAGTACGTCTGCTAGGTATGCGCTACTATTTGATTTTAAGGACAACATTCGTTTCCATGCAAATAGAGGAGTAGCAGGTATTGACGGTTGCACTTCCACTGCAGTAGGTCATGCACTCTCTACAAGTGAGAGAGTAACACTTGTAACTGGAGATGTTGCTTTTTTATACGACATAAATGGGCTTGCAACCGTTCAGGAATTGCCGGAAAACTTACGAATAATCGTAATAAATAACAGCGGTGGCGGGATTTTTAGATGGCTTGAAGGACCTGCTCAAGTGGGTTATCTAGAATCTCATTTTGAGACAAAACCTAAAACAAGCATAAAAGCTGCAGCTAGCTTCTGTGGCGTTGATTACTTTTGTGGTGTGGATTCTGAAAGTACTCAACAAGGCTTTATCGATTTAGAGAAAAACAATGGAACAGCCATACTCGAAATCGCAACTAATCCTGAGTTAAGTTCTAAAATTTACAAAGAGTTGTTAATGGCGTTAAAAGGTTAAACAAAGAGATTTAATAATTATATGAGCAGTTACAATTGGACTTCTATCAAAGAATATGAAGATATTCGCTTTGAATTCTTAGGGGGTATCGCAAAGATTACGATTTGCCGACCTAAGGTGTTAAACGCATTCCGACCTGAGACGAATAATGAGATGATCGATGCTATGGACATAGCGCGTGAAAGAGCTGATGTTGGAGTGGTAGTCTTAACTGGTGAGGGTGATGTTGCTTTTTGCAGCGGCGGAGACCAAAACGTAAAAGGTGTCGGTGGCTACATCTCCAAAGACGGAGTCCCTAGACTGAACGTCCTCGATTTACAAAAACGTATCAGATCCCTGCCTAAACCTGTCATCGCTATGGTAAATGGCTACGCAATTGGAGGTGGACATGTTCTTCACGTTGTCTGTGATTTAACAATCGCTGCGGACCATGCGAAATTTGGTCAAACCGGACCAAAAGTGGGGAGCTTCGATGCTGGGTTTGGTTCTAGCTACTTAGCTGATATGGTAGGGCAAAAGAAGGCAAGGGAAATATGGTTCCTTTGTGAACAATACACCGCAGCCGAGGCAGAGAAAATGGGCATGGTAAATAAGGTCGTGACTCTCGCGGATTTAGAAAAAACGACTGTCGAGTGGTGTCGTACGATTATGAAGCGTTCTCCTCTTGCTATTCGTATGATTAAGCGAGGGCTTAACGCAGAGCTTGACGGTCAACGTGGTTTAATGGACTTTGCCGGTGACGCGACCCTGATGTACTATCTCATGGAAGAGGCACAAGAAGGTAAAAATGCCTTTTTAGAAAAGCGCGATCCTAATTTCCAGCAATTCCCTAAATTCCCTTAACCTTCCCTAAAGGAAAACAATATGGCATCACTTAAAGCTTGGGTAAAAGCTGGAAGACCTAGGACTCTTCCTCTTGCGATTACGTGTGTGCTTATAGGAGCAGCAATCTCACTTTCTCCTTCTGACTTCTCACTCGACAAACTTCCTGACGTTAAGTTTTACACTGTGTTAGGCCTAACTCTTCTTACGGTAATTTATCTACAAGTTCTTGCAAATTTCGCTAACGATTATGGCGATTTCAAAAAAGGTACGGATGGACCAGATAGATCAGACCGTGCCATGGCTTCTGGGGAAATAACTGAAAAAGAAATGAAGAGGGCGCTTGTTGCCACTTCAATAAAAGCTTTTATTTTTGGGAGTACTACTGTGTGTTTTGCCTTAGATTTTGACCTGACTAAGTCAGCCATCACACTCGTCTTTATCACCCTCGGATGTAGCTCCATATATGCTGCAATACGATATACTATGGGAAGTGGGGCTTATGGTTATAAAGGCCTGGGAGATGTTGTCGTATTCATATTTTTTGGGTACATAGGCGTTTTAGGTGTTGCCTATCTCCTATCCGGAGGGTTGAATTTATACTGGCTTTTACCAGCCACCTTTTCAGGTCTTATGTCTGTTGCAGTTCTAAACCTTAACAATTTACGCGATCACGAAAACGATGCTAAATCTGGCAAGAATACAATCGTAGTAAAATTGGGGTTTAAAAACGCCAAACTTTATCACGCTGCATTAATCTTGGTGAGTTGGGCCGCAATGCTGCCTTTTTTATACGGAATGAACGATCTACCTATATGGAAGGGTGGTATATGGTATGTCTTAATCGCTCTTATTCAACTCAAGCACTTGGTTTTTGTGATGAAGACTACGAAGCCAGAACGATTAGATCCAGAACTTAAGAAAGTCGCTCTAACAGCTTTTGTAGTCGCTCTTTTTATGTTCTTAACCGTTACAGCATAACGATGGCAACCATTGAATTCACATCACACCCGTTAGAATTCAAAAAGCCTGCGCGCACTTCTCGCGATACATTAAAAAGTAAACCAAGCTTTTTTTTATCAATAGAAGATGACGGAGGTCGAAAAGGAACAGGAGAGTGCAGTTTAATTCCTGGCCTTAGCCTAGCGTCTGAAAAAGATGCAAGAGAAGCTTTAGAGCAACTGACGAAACTAAATACGTTACATCCAGAATCCATCCCTCATTCTTTACCTGCCGTAAAATTTGCAGTGGAAACCGCTTTAATAGATTTCAATCGTGAAGGCAAACCTAATTGGATAGAAGGCATCCCCGTGAATGGTTTGGTTTGGATGGATGATGCGGAAGGGATGTTGAAGCAAGTGGACGTCTTAATTGAGAATGGATATAAAACCATAAAAATCAAAGTAGGCACCCTACCCTTCTATGAAGAATTAGAGCTACTCGAAGAAATTAGGCGCCGATGTCCCTCCAGTGACTTCACTTTAAGACTTGATGCAAACGGAGCCTTCAGCAAGCAATCGCCCGATGGACTCACAGCGCTTGAAAAACTGCAAATCCTTTACAACGCTGGGCTAGACCTGCACAGTATAGAGCAACCCATTTCACCAGGTTTGATAGAAGAAATGGCGGAGCTTTGTGCCTCCTCACCTGTTCCTATAGCTCTTGATGAAGAATTGATACAAGTCCGTTCTGAATCAGAGAAAAGAGCTCTGCTTGAGAAAATACGACCTGCATATTTAGTTTTAAAACCTAGCCTTTTAGGTGGTTTCAAATCCTCGGAATCTTGGATCACCCTCGCTGAAAGTCTTTCAATTGGTTGGTGGACTACCTCCGCTTTAGAATCGAACATAGGGCTGGCAGAGATCGCTGCGTGGACATCTGAATTGTTAAAATCTAGGCCAAATTTAAAAAGCATGGCTCAAGGGTTGGGCACAGGAAGTCTCTACAAAAACAACATTGCATCTACTTTGATTATTTCTGATGGGAAACTCTTCTCCAGTCTCCTAAATTCAGAATTAAAATGGACACAAGAAATCTCAAAAGCGATTGAAAATTGGTTTGCACATCCCAAGGCTCCCCTTTCATTCAAGACCTCCGGATCAAGTGGTCCACCTCGTGAAATAACTCACTCTCGGGATGCAGTAACAGCCAGTGCAAAAGAGACTTTAGAGTACTTCAACTTAAAACCAGGAGACAGAGTGGTACTTTCTTTACCTGTACATTTTATCGCTGGACATATGATGTTAGTGAGAGCAATAGTTGGAAGGTTAGCCTTGGAAATTGTCGAGCCTACGACAAAACCTGATTTTAAATCACCCGCTGATTTCATTGCCTTAACCCCAAACCAATGCTACTCTCTACTACCTGATTTCCCTCCAGTTAAAAAGGTGCTTTTAGGAGGAGGCGTTGTTTCCATAGATCTAATTGAAAGATTACCTGAGGGGATTGAGTTTTATGAGGGATTCGGAATGACGGAGACAATCACTCATATTGCCATTAGAAAACTTCAACGTGAAAGTCCTAAAAGTCCATTTGAGGCTATGCCGGGAGTGCGCTTGAGTATTTCGAAAGACAGAGAACTTATTATTGATGCACCTTCGAGAGGGGTGACCGGTTTAGTTACAGATGACATTGTTGAACTGATAGATTCAACGAGATTTGTTTGGCTTGGGCGTAAAAGTTCAATCATTAATTCAGGTGGAATTAAAGTGATGCCTGAAATTGTAGAGCAGAAAATTCGAGAGGTTGTTAAACCACTTGGCTGCGAGTATATGATAAAAGGTATACCCGATGAATCTTTTGGAGAGAAAGTAACCCTGCTTTTAGATACTCAGGAACTTACTGAGAAAATCGAACATGAACTTTTATTGGAGATTTCGCGACTGGAAAATTTATCAGCATATCACGCGCCTAGAAAAATTGTGTACGGAAAGGTTATAAGATCTAATCGAGGTAAACTTAAAAGAAACGAAACATGAAACCAGTCATTGTTTTTGCTACCGCAAATGAAAATAAAACTGCTGAGGTTCGAGAATTATTGAAAGATCTTTACGAAGTGAAGTCATTAATCGATATTGGATGCACCGAAGACATCCCTGAAACCACAAACACTTTGGAAGGTAACGCTAAGCAAAAGGCAGACTATGTAAAAGAAAAATACGGATATGATTGTTTTGCTGATGACACAGGTTTAGAAGTTGAAGCACTAGATGGCGCCCCCGGAGTTTTCACAGCTCGCTATGGCGGACATGAGAAAGACGCGCAGCAGAATATGAATTACTTGATGAATGAGCTTGAAAAAGTTGGAGCTTTAGACCCCTCTGAACGAGGTGCTCGATTTAGAACTACCATCCACCTCATTATAAATGGTAAGGAAGTTGGGTTAGAGGGGATTTGTAAAGGGCATATAGCTCCGCTGCAGTCAGGTACAGCTGGATTTGGATATGATCCTGTCTTTATCCCAAATGGAGAAGATAGAACCTTTTCTGAAATGAGTGCAGAAGAAAAGAACTCTATGAGTCATAGGGGTAGTGCAATACGTTCGATGTTAGAATATTTAGGAGTGTAAAAGTGCTGATTAACCAGGTTTAGCCCATATTTGCAAAATGAATTATCTTGAATTCGAAGAGCCAATTAAAACCCTGCGTGAGCAGTTAATTCAGGCGAAAGATATTGAGTCAAAAAACGAGCTTGATATGACCACTACTATTGTGGAACTTGAAGATAAAATTGTTGAGGTAACTAAGGAAATTTACGGTAAACTTACTGCTTGGCAGCGTGTACTTGTAAGTCGCCATCCCGACAGGCCTTATGCTCTGGATTACATGATCGCCATTACTGACGGCGAGTTTATGGAACTTCACGGGGATAGAAACGTAAAGGACGACAAGGCTATGGTTGGGGGACTTGGGGAAATTAACGGCAGACCTATTATGCTTATAGGCCAACAAAAAGGCATCAACACAAAAATGCGTCAATACCGCAACTTCGGCATGGCGAACCCTGAAGGATACAGAAAAGCTCTTAGACTAATGAAATTAGCTGAGAAATTCAACATCCCAGTTGTGACTTTAATCGACACTCCTGGAGCTTACCCTGGATTAGAAGCTGAGGAGAGAGGCCAGGGAGAAGCTATTGCAAGAAATCTAATGGAAATGACTCAGTTGAGAGTCCCTATTATCTGTATCATCATAGGCGAAGGTGCTTCCGGAGGTGCTTTAGGGATAGGGATTGGTGACAGGGTGATGATGCTTGAAAACACTTGGTATAGTGTTATTTCACCTGAATCTTGTTCTTCAATCCTTTGGAAATCTTGGGATCACAAAAAAGAAGCTGCAGAAGCTTTAAAACTTACTGGAGAAGATATGCTTGGCAACAAACTGATCGACGGTATTATCCCCGAACCTCTTGGTGGTGCTCATAATAATCGAGAAGAAATGTATGCTACTCTGAAAAATGAAATCACTGATTATTTAAAAAAGTTAATGCCAATGGATGCTGATAAACGCATCGATTCTCGAATACGCAAGTTTTCTAACATGGGAGTGGTGACTAGTTAACATTTACAGTTCAAAAACACGCACCTTTTACCCTAATTTCGCCCTATATATTTTTAGATTCATGAATCAAATTATTCGAATGCTACGTACTCAAGCGTCTTTTGTAGCTGTTGCTACAGTGATTTTCCTCGCCGGCTGTGCTGGACTAGGATCAATGGAGAAGGCCATTGAAACACTCAATTTAAATGTAAATCCAGGAACCTTAATCCTTCGTGGCGATATCGTCGAAGTAGAGATTACAGGAAACTTCCCAGCGAAATACTTTGCTAAGAAAGTAAGGCTAGAAGCTACACCTGTCCTTGTTTGGGATGGTGGAGAAGCTGCATTTGCTACTGAAGGCTTCCAAGGTGAAGATGCAGCAGGAAACTACACTGTAGTTCCTTTCGAAGCTGGAAAAGCTTTCACTTACAATGCGAGCATTTCTTATGATGCTGCTATGGAAGATGCATGTCACTTAGAACTTCGCTTGCGCGGACTCAAGGGAGATAAGGTTGTCGACTTTGAGCCATACATTATTTGCAAAGGTGTGATCACAACACCCCATCTCGTTCAGCCAGATGACAAGTTCGCAATTACTCCAGACCGCTTCCAGCGCACTATGTCTTATACATTAGGCAATGATCTAAACTACGATTACAACAGTTCTAAAGTAACTCGCACTGAGTTGCGTGCAGAAGGTTGGGGAGCCATGAAAGAACTCTTCGCTTTAGCAGCTTCTGCTGACAGTGTTAATCTTTCAGGAACCACTATCGAGGCTTATGCTTCTCCAGAAGGAGAGATTACTCTTAATGAAGACCTAGCTAATGATCGTGCAGAGTCTGCACATAAAGCCCTAAAGAGCGAGTTAAAGAGTAAGAAGATTGAAACTGCTGAAGGTTTTTACACGCTCATGGCGAAAGGAGAAGATTGGGATGGTTTCAAACGCCTCATGGTTGCTTCTAATATTGAAGACAAAAATCTCATTCTTCGCGTACTGGAGATGTACTCTGACAAGAGTAAGCGAGAACAAGAAATTCGCAACATAGCAAAAACTTATTCTGAGATTGAAGACAAAATCCTTCCTTCACTACGTCGCTCTTCTATTGCCATGAACTACACTGTCGAAGGCTACACAGATGAAGAGTTAACTGCACTTGCGATGACTTCGCCTGCTACTCTTACAGTTGAGGAGTTATTATTTTCAGCTACTTTGTTTCCCGATATTTCTGATAAATTAGCTGTGTACACAGCTTGCTCTGGTGCTTACAGCAATGATCACCGTGGTTACAACAACGCTGGTGTTTGTCTAATGGAAATGGGACGAAGTAATCAAGCTGATGAAGCATTCAATGCTGCTCGCTCACTTTCACCTAACAACGCTGCAGTTCTCAACAACGTTGGAGCTATCGCTCGCCAAAAAGGTAAGACAGAAGAAGCTGCTGCTTTATTTGCAAAAGCTGGTTCTGGAGCTGAGGTAAACTATAACAAAGGTTTAGTTGCTATTACACAAGGAAACTACGGATCAGCTATTTCTAACATGAGCGGTTCTGCTTCAGCAAACCTAGCTCTAGCTAAACTATTGAATGGAGATGCTAACGGTGCTAAGACTACACTTATGAATGCAGGGGATGACTCCGCAATATCGAGCTACCTACTCGCTATTTGCTGTGCTCGTTTAGACGATGCTGCAGGAGTTAAAGCAAACGTTAATGCTGCTCTTACTAAAGATGGCACCCTCCGAGGGAAAGCTCAAACAGATCTTGAGTTCGCTAATTTCCGTACTGAGTTAGGACTGTAAAGCATTCGAGCATACGCTCGTAAAAAATATAGACAAGAAAATTGAAATTAGGATCTAGCTTCGGCTAGGTCCTTTTTTTGATCAATGAAATCCATTTTCGACACCAATCACAGTCGCATCCCCTGGCTCGCATGCCAAAGAACGATACCTGCACATACACTTACGTTCATGCTATTCTTCACTCCGAGTTGTGGGATTTCAAGAAGGATATTGGCTGAGTCACAGGTGGAGGATTTAACCCCACGGACTTCGTTTCCAAAAACAAGGGCCCATTTCTCTCCTTTTTTAGGTTTCCATTGTTCGAGAGATATGCTTCTAGAATCCTGCTCGATGACTGCTATTTTATATCCTTCTGAACGTAAAACAGAAATCGCCTTATCTGCAGATGTGTGTCCACGCCACGGAATGTGATCGCTCGCTCCTAAGGCCGTTTTGAGTATATCGCGATGGGGTGGATGGCAAGTAATCCCACACAATTCAACTCCAGAAATACAGAAAGCATCGCCCGTTCGAAAAAAGGAACCTACATTATTTCCACTTCTAATGTCCTCAAGAACGAAAACAACTGGAAGAAGGTCCTCGTTTGTGTAATCTTCCGGTTTCACTTTGAGATGTATTAGTAAATCAAGATTTAATCGTTGAAGTGAAGCGTGAAAGGAAGACGGGTTTGGTAGATATCATCTGACTCTAACATTCGCTTAACTGAAAGTATTTCGAGGAGAGTAGAATTGTCTTCTCCAAGTAACCCTAGAGCATCTAAACTAGATCTTACTCCAGTTAAATCTTCAATAAACACTTCAAACGGATCACGTACCTCTGGTAGATAAATATGCTCCGCATCTGGAGAACCTATAAGGTCTTTAGTGTAATTGAGAGCCGTTTCCAAATTTCCTATTTCATCAACAAGTCCGTTTTCTAATGCATCGTTTCCAGACCAAACCCTTCCTCTTGCCACCTCTTCAACTTGCTCAGCACTCATCCCCCTTCCTTCAGCTACTTTAGACGAAAAACCATAATAGATATCTGAAATAATTTCATTGTAGGCCTCTATTTCAAACTCAGACATAGCAAAAACACCGTCGGGTTTTCCCGCATGGCTATGAGTTGCAATCTCATCGAATGATATACCTAAATGTTTTTCGTACATCCCTCCTACATTTGGAATAACTCCAAACACACCAATAGATCCAGTTATCGTAGTTGGATTGGCAAAAATTCTATCGGCAGCACAGCTTATATAGTATCCCCCAGATGCTGCAAGATCACCCATGCTGACAATTAGCTTCTTTCCTGCTTCTTTCAGTAAAACAGTTTCTCTCCAAATAACATCACTTGCAAGGGCGCTGCCTCCAGGAGAATTAACCCTTAGAATCACTGCTTTCACATCAGGTGCCAAGCGAGCAGAACGAATAGCAGCTGCTGTGGTTGCAGAACCTATCGTAGTAGCATCACCATCTCCTGACTCAATAGCACCTACAGCATATACAATAGCTATTTCACCCCCTAAAGGATCCTCTTCTTGATCTGAATCGTCGTTGTCACTATCATCAGTAAGCGTCACGATTAAATCTGTAAAAGCTTCTTCTGACATATCCATTCCAAACAGACGCTCTGACAATGTGTATTCTCCAAATGATATTGTTTCAAGTTCTAAACTATCTAAACGACTTTCTAAAAGATCATCTAACTCATCCTCGTAGAGAGTTGCATCTATTAAACCTTGTTCTACTGCATCATTCGGTAGGCGTACAGAAATATTTTCTGCTACTGCGTCAAGTTGAGAAACAGGCATGTTTCTACTTATCGCAATATCTGAGCTTATTGTTTCCCAAAACTCTCCCAAAAGAGCTTCTAGTTGTTCTTTATTAGCGTCGCTGAAATTTTTACGAAGTAAAGGCTCTACAGCAGATTTATATTTGTTGTTTGGGCCTCGAAGCACAGTAACGTCAACACCTAATTTATCAAGCAATCCAGGGTAAAACATAGATTGAGCACGAAGTCCTAAAAGAGTCATTCCTCCAGCTGGATGAAGATAGACTTCGTCTGCAACAGAATTAAGGTAATATCCTCCTTGACTCATTGACTCACTCCATGCTACTACCCACTTTCCAGATTCACGAAATTCATCAATCCCATCTCTAATATCTTCAAGGGTTGACGGAGATGCCGCTACCCCAGAAATATTTAAATAAAGTCCCTTGATATTATCATCAGAGGCAGCTCGGGTAAGACCGTCAAGGATTTGATCTAAACCAATTTGAGGATCAGGAGCAAGACTGGCAAAATTAAATGCAAAGGGCTCATCTCCCCCTCTCTCAACGATGTTCGCATCGAGATTCATCACAATAACGTTAGCATCGCCAGAGTAAACTTCTGCTTCTGCTTCTTCTAGTTCAGAGATAGCACCGAAAATTCCTCCTAAGAGAACACCCACAAATATAAAGATGAGTATAGTCCCTGCGATAAGCATCCCGATGATTGAGCCTATGGTAGAGCTCGCGATATTTTTAATAAAATTCATTCTGCAATAATACGAATGTAAATTGCCTGATATTGGTAAAAAATGCTTTTTAGAACAATTTATATTAGTGTGGGATCGAATTTAGGCGAGCGCGAAACCCTTTTAAAGGAAGGCATCGCTCATCTAGAAAAAGAATTGGTGGAGTTAAAAGCAATTAAATCCATAACCGAATCTCCTATTTATGAAACCCAAGCATGGGGAATGCCAGAAGGAACCCCTGCCTTTTTAAATCTTGTCATCGCCATAGAAACAGATGTAACGTTGGAGAACTTACTTCCTTTGTTGCTCGAAGTAGAAAGTGCTTGTGGAAGGGAACGTAATTTAACAAAATACGAAGCAGATCATTCTGATTCATATGCAAACAGAACCCTCGATATGGATATACTACTAGACGGAGAAGTTCTCTTGAAAACTAACCATCTAATTGTTCCTCATCCCAAACTAACTCAACGTAGATTTGTATTACAACCCTTGGCAGATCTTGACTCAAAGATAATAATCCCGGGGGAAAATTGTACTGTAGAAGAAGCTTTAAAAGCTTGTCCTATTAAACCAGAAGTGCTATTAAAGTAAAAAGAATGGGGCCATATGCTTACATAGCGATTGAGGGAAATATCGGAGCTGGGAAAACCACTTTCAGTAAAATGATGGCGGAGAGGACTGGTAGCAAAGTGATTCATGAAAGATTTGCGGAAAATCCGTTTTTAGAGCGTTTTTACGAGAACCCCGAGAGTCATGCTTTTTCTGTAGAACTTGCTTTCGTAGCCGATAGATTTAAGCAACTCGGTGAGGCTCTAGGAAGTCGGAACCTCTTCCGTCAAAACGTTATCTCTGATTATAATTTCGCAAAATCTCTCATCTTTGCGAAGGCGAATCTCCCTAAGAATGAATTCTCACTCTTCCGCACTATGTTTGGCCTTATGGAAGACCAAATTCCATCACCGGAAGTTATTGCAGTTCTCAATCCAGGGTTAGAAAAGGTAAAAGAACAGATCAAGGAACGAGGCCGGAAATATGAGCAGGATCTTCCGAAAGGATATCTAGAAAAAATCGAGAATGGCTATAAAACCTACTACAAATATCATCGCGGTTCAAGGGTTCTTTTAATCGATACCTCAGAGCTCGATTTCGTAGAAAATCTAGACGATTACGAGAAACTATTTAACTGCATCATCAACCCACGTAAGCCTGGAGTGTATGAGATAAAGCCTTGAGTGAAAAATAACATCCAAATCACATGCGTAGAAAAGATTTTATCAAATTAAGTACCCTCTTTGGTGGAGGATTATTTTCTGGCGCTTCGTATGCTGGCAATAGGAAAAAGCGTATTTCTGATCTCCACCCTAGCGAAGCTTTTGCGAATGCTGGAATTCAAGGAAGTATGTTCGATTATGCAGATGCTCCTATAGAAAAAGTAAGAGTAGCAATTGTAGGGCTGGGAAATCGTGGCAGCACATTGGTGGAGATGTTGAGCTGGTTGGTAAGGCATAATCACGCAGAAATAGTTGCTATTTGTGATGTACAACCTGAGTTTTTAGATAGAGCAGAAGAAAGCATAGCAAAATTCCAGAGTTCTGCTCCGAGGCGAGTAGATGGAAGCTCCGATGAAAACGCATGGCAAAACATGTGCAATACTGAAGAGGCTGACTTGCTTCTCGTGACATCACCATGGAGGTGGCATGCTCCTATGGCAATTTATGCGATGGAAAAAGGTTTGCACGTAGCTACCGAAGTTCCCATAGCATATACAGTACATGAAAATTTAGAAATTCTAAAGACCGCAGAAAGGACCCAGAGGCATTGCATTATGCTAGAAAATTGCTGTTACAATGAGGAAGAACTTTTTGTATTGAATATGGTAAAAGAGGGCGCTTTTGGAGACCTAACTCACGCTGAATGTGCGTACATACACGATCTGAGACAGCTGCTTATTGATGAGAAATACTACCACAACCGTTGGCGTCTGCAACACCATCTTGAGAGAGATGGAAACCTATACACCACGCATGGTCTAGGTCCTGTTTGCATGTATATGGATATTTTAAGAGGCGACAATTTGAGCCACTTAATTTCCATGAGTTCGAACGAAGCTTCCCTATCAAAAGCCCTTAGAGAATCTGAAGATCCTTCTTTAAATGCCCTAGCTAATCAAGTTAAATGTGGTGACGTAAATACTACCCTCATCAAGACTGAACAGGGAAGAAGTATTATGCTACAATTCGATGTTCATACTGGACGACCATATAATAGATTGAATAAACTCTGTGGATCGGAAGCTACCCACTATGGTTACCCTTCACGGCTGTATAAAGACCATGGACCCACTTGGAATTGGCACAGGTGGGAAGATGAAGAGGGGTATAAAGGATATAAAGAAAAATTCTCGCATCCTATGCGGAGCAAGCTCCAATCTCAGATTTTAGAAAACGAACAAGGCCACGGAGGAATGGATTTTGTGATGATGTATAGACTTATTAGATCTCTCAACAAAGGTGTTTCACTTGACTTAAATGTTTACGACGGAGTGCTGTGGTCTTTAGTCGGAGCATTAAGCGAAAAGAGCGTAGCATTTGGAAACAAAAAAGTGAATATCCCAGACATTACAAACGGAGCTTGGAAAACGCCAAGGGTGCATCCGGTCTTTAGAGAGTTTTAAAAGAGTTGTCCTGAGGTAAAATCACCCAATTAGTTCAGCCATCTTCGAGCCGATGTGTGCTGGGCTGTCCACAACGTGGATTCCACACTCACTCATGACACGCTTCTTCGCTTCGGCAGTCTCGTCTTCGCCGCTAACGATCGCTCCGGCATGACCCATGGTACGTCCTTTAGGAGCGGTAACTCCTGCGATGAAACCTACTACTGGCTTCGTGCCGTGCTCTTTGATCCAGCGAGCAGCGTTGACTTCTAGGTCACCTCCTATCTCGCCTATCATCACAATACCCTTCGTCTCGTCGTCCGCCATAAGTAGCTTGACAGCGTCGAGGGTCGTGGTGCCTATGATAGGATCGCCGCCTATGCCAATCGCTGTTGTTTGACCTAAACCTGCCTTAGTACACTGATCCACAGCTTCATAAGTGAGGGTTCCGGACTTCGACACGATGCCCACTTTGCCTGGCTCGAATATAAACCCAGGCATAATACCGACCTTAGCTTCTCCAGCAGTCATCACCCCAGGGCAGTTAGGGCCTATGAGTGTGCAATCGCGCTGATCGATGTACTGCTTCACTCCTACCATATCTGCCACGGGAATACCTTCAGTAATACATATGATGACTTTAATGCCACCGTCAGCTGCCTCCATAATCGCATCAGCTGCGAAAGCTGGGGGGACGAAAAGAATACTTACGTCAGCTCCAGTTTCTTTAACAGCGTCTTGAACGGTATTAAAAACTGGCTTTCCAAGATGAGTCTGACCGCCTTTTCCAGGAGTTACTCCGCCTACGACATTGGAGCCGTAATCAATCATTTGGCCTGCATGAAAAGTCCCTTCACTACCTGTAAATCCTTGAACGATAATCTTAGAATCTTTGTTAACTAGAACACTCATGTTTTAATGTATTTTTCTACTCGGGTGTAATGCGCCTCAAATTTAGACCAAACCACATCTATCCTCCCCTTTTTTACCCCACTTTTGCACAGTAATTATTACCGCGTGAAAAACACTATGCCCACGGCCTTAGATGGCTCAACGATTGTCGCTATCTCTACAGCTCCCGGAGCCGGAGGAATTGCCGTAGTTCGTGTTTCTGGACCTCAAGCTCTAGAGTTCTCCAGTGCCGTGTTTTCAAAAACACTCAACTCAGAATTAGATCGAAAGGTCGTTTTTGGTCGCATCCTGTCCGAATCCGAGCCGCGTGAAACAATTGACGAAGGGCTCGCCCTGGTTTTATGCGGACCTGGTTCATACACGGGTGAGGACACAGTAGAGTTAAATATCCACGGCTCGTCGTTCATCCAGGCAGAAGTCGTACGCCTCCTCGTGATTGCGGGATGTCGTCTTGCGGGACCGGGAGAGTTTACGCAACGCGCCTTTTTAAATGGGAGTCTCGACCTCACCCAAGCTGAGGCCGTAGCTGATCTCATCGCCTCCGAACATCGTGGTGCCCACAGACTTGCTATCTCTCAACTTCGAGGAGGTTTCTCTCGCGAAATCGGCGCTTTGCGCGAAGCTCTAATTGGGTTTGCCGGACTCCTCGAGCTGGAGCTCGATTTCTCTGAAGAAGACGTAGAATTTGCGGACCGAGCGCGCTTTAACGACTTGTTAAACGATCTCCTTTCTCGAGTCTCCTCCCTTGCCGCCTCTTTCCGTGCAGGCAATGCCATAAAATCTGGCGTTCCTGTCGCCATTCTCGGTGCACCCAACGCAGGAAAATCCACATTGCTCAACATTCTTTTAGGTGACGACAAAGCCATCGTCTCAGATATTGCCGGAACCACCCGAGATATCATCGAAGACACCTGCGTAATCGACGGCACGCTCTTTCGATTCATCGACACCGCCGGTCTTCGCAATACCGAGGACGAAATAGAAAGTGAAGGAATCCGACGCGCCATGACAAAAGCAGAGAGCGCACATTCAGTTCTTTACCTGCTTGACGCCTCTTGTGAATCGGCGAAAACGGCATCTAAAGCCATCGCGGATTTGAATCTTCCTGAGGAGATTGTTGTAATTGCAGTTTGGAACAAATGTGACTTGAGTGAAAAAGTGTTTGAAAGAGTAGATACCGCATCCAGTACGTTAGAAATCTCCGCATCCAAAGGAGAAGGCATTTCAAAACTTCGAGATGTACTCTCAACTTCTCACGGACTACAAGCCTCGACTTCCTCTTTAGTGGTAACAAACGAAAGACATTTCGAAGCGCTCGTTTTAGCGGAGAAGTCATTGCTAGCTGTTCAAACCGGGCTATCAAGCGACCTCCCCTCCGACCTCGTATCCATAGACGTTAGAGAGTCATTACATCATTTAGGTTCAATCACGGGAGCCGTCCACGCAGATGATATCCTGGGACATATCTTTTCTCATTTCTGTATCGGAAAGTAACCAACATAAAATAAAAAGTAAATTTCTCATACCCCTCAAATATCGGAAACTATTACTTGATGAACACAGACCTTAATTTTTAATCCCGGACGCAACGAGCAGCACACCCGATCTCTTTTCCGATGTAGCTTCGGATGACAGTGTCGCTCGCTTCGGCATATCAGAAAGTTTAAGACTCGGTATCTCTAATCCACGTAATTAAGCGAACGTAACATTTAGATTCTTATGATTAAGCATTCTAAAGCTTTTAGCGACTATGTCAAGAAACAGATAATGAATTTAAAGAAGCTCTTCAAATTGCTAAATAATATATCAAATATTCTTTATTTTCCTTGAAAAAAATTATTTAAAATCTCTTCTCTGTAATCGAAAATGTTTTTTAACTTTTTCTTTATAAAAAAAGCATTTACTAAATCACCAAGAACTCCAAAGGGTGGCATATATGTAATGATATCAATCATTTCAGTTGATTCAGAATTAATTACCTTAAAGATGTGCTGATGATGCCAAAATTTATAAGGACCGTGAAGTTGATGATCTATGAATTTTTTGTTTTTCGATACATGACTAATTTCTGTAATCCATGATGTTTTTATATTGAAAAATGGAATGATCTTGTACGTGATAATCATACCTTCTTCCATCTTCTCACTTGATTGATTTATAATTTGAAAACCAATGTCATTTGGAGTTATTTTATTGAGATTTTCAGGTCTAGAAACAAAAGACCACAGGGTATCTATATCCGTTTTTATAATTTGTTTTTTCTTAATTTGATAGTACCCCATTGGACTTTATTAGGTGATCTTTATTAATTGATTTTTCTAAATATACATTTTAGACTTACAAGATACGGATAATCTAAATTACTTAGTTAGCATACATCAACTTAGAGCTGGAGAACCACATCCTAAACATTGAAAATTGAATAGATAAGAGTGAATCACTCACTTTGATTTACTACCTTTACAACCAACAATAGAGATAGAGGTATACTTCAACAATCTATTAAAAATGCAAGGTTTTGTACCCTATTTGTAACTTGTGAGCATAAGTTACTGAAAATCAATTCTGATTACTTTTTGTGTCAAGTTCAGTGTCTAGAAAGTAACTTTGCTTAATCTAAACTTAGAGTGAATGGATCCTAACGCTGGTAAGAAAAAATTGAGGAATAAACTCGGGAGAGATGTAGCTATTGCTGCACTTGAAGCCGAGGACTTTGAACGTAAGACGACATCATTCTATAGATATGTAAAGATATCTGACCCCAACTCGATGAGAGACTTGCTTTACAGTGAATGGTCAAACTTGGGAGTTTTTGGGAGAGTTTACTTAGCGCAAGAGGGTATCAATGCTCAGATTTCAGTACCTAAACCGCAGTGGTCCAAATTTATCAAAACGCTCCATTCTCACAAAGAATTTGACTTGATGCACCAGAAAAACGCTGTTGAGGACGATGGGAAATCGTTTTTTAAATTGATCATAAAAGTCAAAGAACAGATTGTGGCAGATGGTTTGGCTTTTGGTGAATACGATATAACGAATGTGGGGAATCATCTCAATGCAAAGCAGTGGAATGAAGCCATGGAAAAGGGTGCCACAATTGTGGATATGCGCAATCATTATGAGAGTGAGATTGGACATTTTGAAGGTGCCATTTGTCCTCAATCTGAAACCTTCAAAGAAGAACTGCCAGAGGTCCTTATTGATTTAAAAGACAAGGAAGATGATCAAATACTGTTATACTGCACAGGCGGGATACGCTGTGAAAAAGCTTCTGCATATCTGAAACATCATGGATTTAATGACGTGAATCAGCTTCACGGAGGGATTATAGATTATGCCAGGCAAATTGAAAAAGATGAGGGTCTAGACAATAAATTTATTGGCAAGAATTTCGTTTTCGATGAGCGATTGGGAGAACGGATCTCCGATGAGGTGATTTCAAATTGTCACCAGTGTGGTGAACGCTCAGATGATCACGTTAACTGCCAGAATAAGACTTGCAATCTCCTATTTATACAATGCAAAAAGTGTGCTACTGAACACTCAGGTTGCTGTTCTAAACTCTGTATAGAATATTCCCTCCTTCCAGAAGAGGAACAGATAGCTAGAAGAAAGGGAGAAAAAAACGATTCTCGATTTCACAACCATCAGAAAAGGGATCTGTCACAAGGATTGAAATAGAAAATAACGACTTAGTTCTGAATAGCAATTTGGCGTACTGAAGTTCCGCCATCACCACGAATTGAGATTGAGTAAATTCCATTCTGGAGATCTCCCAAATCAAGGACGATTCCAAAATTACCAGCGTCTACACCAGTCACAAACACCAAGCGCCCCATACCATCATGAACTTCTACAGACTCTACATTTAAAATAGAGTTGGAGTAAAGGTTAACAAAACGCGAAGTAGGATTGGGTCCCAAAGTAAAAGGCAGTGGATCTAAATCATTCAATCCATAAGTATCATCCACGAACACATTACCCGCATCAGTACATCCGTTAGAATCAGTAACTGTTACATTGTAAACACCGTCCTCAAGTCCATTGGGGTCGGCAATTTCTCCGGTAGAAGAATCAACCCACTCATAGGTATAAACTCCTGAACCACCCGTAGCAGTCGCTGTTCCGATTCCTGAAGAATCGCCAAGATCGCCCGTTGCAGACAATGTGATTTCAACTTCATCTGGGCCTTCAACTACGATATTGATAGAAGACATGCAACCTCCCAGGTCAGTTGCGACAACATTGTAACTCCCCACAGATTGATTGAATTCACCTGAATAGTTTTGTAGTAAAGGTGAATTCCCCAATGCAAACCAAACAGAGTCCGCAGCACCTACAGCACCATCCGCAATAACCTGAATCAACGCGTTATCTTCAAAACAAAATACGTTTGTATCATCAAGTATGTATGTGAGTGAGATGTAGCAGCAGGAATTGTCTTCGAGGGTAGCTTCGAAATCGTAGTTGTTAGCGGTTTCATCCATACACCCCGAGCAGGAAGAGTTATCTCCTCCGCAAACAAAACATTCATCGAAGAACAAACAATTGCCGATATCTGTGATAGCGAGTTCACTAAAGTTACAGGCAAGTGAGTCTGTACAACCAAGTGTTGGATCGCAATTGAGCATCAAGAGATCCAGTGAGTTCGCCAAATTCAGACGACCACCCGTGACCGTTTCCGTGAGAAGTTGATCAATGGGATCGACTCCATCATAAATAAAACCTAGCACTACATCGGCGGTCCCTTGTGGATCAGCAAGTGAGTTTGAAGCAATCGAAGAACAAGGCGCGCTGTACATTAAAGCGATGGCCCCCGCAACGCATGGGCTGGCAAAAGAAGTGCCTGAAGTATTTGAATAGTTACTGCCTCCTGAAGGAAGATATACATTTTCTCCCGGTGCAGCCAAGTCAATCGTCGTCGCTCCATATGCTGAGAAGGTGCGAACGTCATTGTCGTTTGTGGCAGTGACAGAAACCATGTAATCTGAGCCACACCCGGTAGGCATGTCACCTTGTGTGTCAATGTTATATGGTGCGTTTGCCGTCGCACCACAATTTAAGATTCCGACAGATCCCAAATCGTCATAATACGCACACCAAATCGGGTAATTCGCGGGATTCGCCAAATCGATTCCCCAGGACGCGTTTGTCGCGACGACGAATGCACCCTTTGCTCCTCCAGTCGTGTTGTACAAGTCCCTCATGATATGCGGGTAGCTATAGGCAGACACAACGTTAGATTCAGTAAGGCCTCCCATTTGGACTTGCATAATACCTACATCCCAATTCACACCTGAGACTCCTAGTCCATTGTTACCGGTCGCACCAATCATTCCGCTCACAGCAGTTCCATGATTTCCTGTTGCCACCCCATCGTTATTCATGACGGCATTCCATCCGTTGACATCGTCTACATACCCATTTCCATCGTCGTCAACTCCGTTTCCTTCAATTTCAAGTTCGTTGGTCCAGTGGTTGTCAATAAGGTCTGGATGTGAATAATTTGAACCACTCCCCTCTAACACACAAACGACTATTCTGTCACCACTATCGGTATAACCGCCTGTTGTAATATCCCAAGCCAAATCACTGTCGATGTCATGATCTCCATCCTCGATATGATGCCATTGCAAACCAAGATTCGGGTCATTCGGAATCGTTTCTCTATCCTCTATGTAGTGATTAAATTGCACCGCTTCGACTTGAGGATATGAGGAAATACTCTTTATTAAGAGATCTTTATCAGGATGATTTTCATTGTAAGTAAAAAGGAAGATATAGGACAAAGGCGAAAGGACTCTCTCCATTTTTAGATTACAGTAATATCCATTTACGATTAAATTTTCTCGCTCGAAGTCGGAAAGAAATTCTTCATCGATGTTATTATGAAACATCACAATTAGTTCTCCAGGAACGATTTCACCGGGGAGACCGAAGGCTGGGGTTTGGGCTGAAGCACTATCTAAAATTGAGAAAGCGTAAACAATAGCCAATAAAACACCTCTAAGGGACATTTTCATAATCAAGAAATAGGTTTAAACTAAAAAACAGGTAGCACGAAGATATAAACCTTCATTGGGTTTCCAACTTTACATATTTAATTAATATCTTTTTTAAGTCCTTAAATAAGTAGCAAATCCGTATTTTGCGGTTTCAAACTCGCATTAATGATGAAATCTTACCTTATAAGAACGTCTTTATTAGCAATCACACTAATATTTATAACTGTTAGCTCAATTGGGGCTGATGATTTAGTTGCTGATGGAGGTGTTTTGTTACCATCATTTACTGTTGATGTAACTCAGGGACAGGTTGGTACTGGGTTTATGGTGAATTGTACGAACACAACAACAGATCTAGACCCAAGTTGCACAGAATTCTTGACTTACACATGGTCTATTAACAATGGTGTGCAAGGTGAGGATTGGGACTTTCTATTTGACGAAAACTCTGAAGATATGACGATCGGATTTTTCACAGCTGGATGTTATGACATACAATTAAATGTGATAGAATGTTTAAATACATCAGGTGCACCTCCTATCACAATCATTGTCTCAGGAGTTCCTGAAATTATGATTACAAATGCTTCCTCACTTGATATCTGTGGAGGTAACAGTGTCAACATTGATTGGGAAATTGCATCCAACAACAATCAAAGTGTAGATGTGGAAATTCTCGTTGATGGAGTGAGTGTCTTTACCTCTCCGTATTCTCCCGCTACTATTTGCGCAAATGTTGGGAGTGTTGATATCACTGATACATTTACTGCGAGTGATCTTTCTGTTGGGGCTCATGAATTTGAACTAATTGCAACAAGTGGATTTAATTCTTCGACAACTTCGCAGGTTGTAAATTTTGAAGTATTCGACAATCCAACATTCACAATCGGTGGTCTAAGTGAAATATGTGAGGGTGAATGTATCGATCTTCTGGTAAATTGGATTAACCCTCCAACAAGTTCTGTAAACTTAGATTGGACTTTAGATGCAGCGGCGAGCTCAAGTGGTGAAACGTTTAATTATTGTCCTACATATAATTCAGGGACTGCTGTCATTGAATTAACCGTTTCTGGAATGAATACTTGCAGCTCTAGCGCAGCAATATCAGTTACAACTACACCAATTCCTGTTACATCAATCACGCTATCTGAAACAGAAGGGTGTTCACCTTTAATTGTAGACTTTGAAGCAGAAGTAGACTTTGCTGCGATCACTGCTTGGGACTTCGGAAATGGACAAAATGATTCGGAGAACCTTGCACCTCAAATGATTTTTGATTGTGAAGACTATAATTCTGGAGATTGTTTCTTCGATATAAACTTCACTGCTATTTCAGCTTCTAACCCCAATTGTCTTTCTACAAACTCGGAAACAATTACTATACACCCTCAACCATTCGCTGATTTTAATTTGTCCTCTGAGGGGACTTGTTTTGATGTGGGTAACGATGCCGACATTATCATAAACAACACCTCTTCAAATATTACTGGGTTAAATTGTTCGGGAGGAGTTGAACCATATGCTTGGACTGTGTTCCCTACTGGAGTAACCGATTGTACAGAGTTATTGACAGATGTACCCAATTTATTTGCTGCGGGAACTGGTGTCTTTACTATAGGGTTAGTTGCAACTGATGTTTTTGGTTGTAGTTCACAGACTTTTAAAGATTTCGATGTCTTTAGCAACCCTGTCCCTGAAATAACATTTCTTCAAAATACAATATGCTTGCCTCTCGAAGTTGAGATATTAAACACATCAACTGGAGTATCTACATTTAATCTGGAAGTTCCAGGGTTTGTTATTCCTGAAAACTTCTCCTCACCCTTTGTCATTGAAGCTGAATTCCCCGGCGTTTATGATGCTGAGTTAACGATTACAAGTGATGAAGGTTGTACTGTCGTTCTTGAAATCGATACTGCATTTCAAGCTTGGCACCCTCCGGTTGCTGACTTTTTAGTGACTCCAGAAGAAATTATATTTCTTGACCCATTTGTTACGTTTGAGAATATGTCCGTTGGAGGAACTGAATACATTTGGTCATTTGGAGATGGTACAGGATCTTCCGAAGTCAGCCCAGAACATGAATATGATAGAGCTGACTCTTATGAGGTTCAACTTCTTGTCACTAACATCCACGGATGTACTGATATCGCAACTCAGACTATTCATGTAACCAATGAATTACAACTATTTGTACCCAACGCTTTCACACCCAATAATGATGGAAACAATGATTCATGGTCTCCAGTTATAAATGGAGAAGAACTGATTCTTAGCTATGAATGCTGGGTTTACGACAGGTGGGGTAAACTCGTTTTTAATTCTACAACAATAGGAGAACCTTGGATAGGTGACAATACTGTTGATGGAGTTGGAACGCATTATGTAAGCGCCACTGAACAATTCAGTTGGAAAATCGAAGTGAAAATGGTAGATGGTCGTGGAGCTAACATCTCTACTGGGACTGTATTCCTAGTACGATAATTGTACGAATATCTAATCCAATCGTAATAAATTAATTTTATGAAAGCATTTGTATTCCCCGGTCAGGGGGCTCAATTTTCTGGAATGGGCAAGGATTTATATGATTTCTCTACTCAAGCTAAAGAAAGGTTTACTCAAGCTGATGAAATTCTTGGATTTAGAATAAGTGATACGATGTTTAACGGTTCGATTGAAGACCTTAAACAAACTAAAGTCACTCAGCCTGCCGTCTTTCTACACTCTGTAATTCTGGCTGAAATACTTAAAAATTCCATTTCTCCAGATATGGTCTCGGGTCACAGTCTTGGAGAATTTAGTGCTTTAGTTGTAGCTGGGGGTATAACATTTGAAGATGGATTAAAACTTGTATCGGCAAGAGCCAACGCTATGCAGTCGGCATGTGAAATAACACCATCAACGATGGCTGCAGTAATAGGGTTAGAAAACCATGTTGTTGAGGAAATTTGCAAGAATACAGATGGAAACGTTGTAGCCGCTAATTACAACTGTCCTGGACAAATAGTAATCTCGGGAGAAGTTACAGCTGTTGAATCTGCATGTGAAGCTCTCAAAGAGGCTGGCGCACGTAGAGCTCTTTTGCTTCCAGTTGGAGGAGCATTCCACTCAACCTTTATGGAACCTGCTCGTGAAAAGTTAGCAGAAGCCATAAAAGAAACAACCATCTCTGAATTGCGCTGTCCTATTTTTCAAAACGTGAGCGCATCTGCTGAGACAGATGTTTCAATGATCAGAAAGAATCTTGTTGCTCAACTCACAGCTCCCGTTAAGTGGACACAAAGTATGGAAGCTATGATACAGTATGGCGCTAGCTCTGTGACAGAGGTAGGTCCTGGAAATGTTTTACAAGGATTATTTAAAAAACTTGATCGTAGTTTCCCGACCAGTTCCGCAGAAATTACTTCTTAATTTCGTTAGCGTAAGTCATCAGGTTTTGAGCCACATGCTCTGCTGAGTTTAGTGATTCACGCAGAGCACTATTCTCGGACCTCAAATCATCGTTACATTTCTGAGTTCTAGTAAGTTCTGCTTTAAGTCTTAAAAACTCACCCATAACATTGGTGCGCTCTTGCTTAGCAATCTCTAGACGTTCGGCAATTGTTGTATCCATTCCCTAAAAATACGTTCAATAATAATTAAATCAAAAACTAAACCTGACTAATTTTATAAGCGGTAGCTATGAGTTCATATTCGTTGACCTCATGTATGTAGAGTAAAAAAGTATGATGGCCATCAGTCCTCCAGAGTAAGCACAAAATCTATATAATTCTTGCAAACAAGTAGGGTCTGAAGCAAACATAGATCCAGACACAAAAGCCCCAAGACCTATACCTATTTCAAGAGCCACAAGTGTGGTGCCTATACCCAATGCGATTTTACCTTGAGGTGATAGATCTGTTGTCCATGCAAAAACCGTAGGCATATTAATACCTATAGACATTCCATAAATCACACCACCAATAGCTGCTTCAAGTTGAGTTGATGCAATTGACATTATTCCCATTCCCACAAACAAGAACAGTCCTCCAATTGCAAGAAGTGGTTTTCTACCGTATTTATCAGATGCTTTTCCAGCAAACAATCTCATCAAAATAGAAGCAACAACAATGATTGTATTGAAAACACCTTTGTATTTATAACCTAAGTCATCTACAAAGTCGGGTGTAATTGTTAAAAACACACCAAATGAAAGAGCTACTGGAAGTAGAGTAACAGCTGCAGGCCAAGCTGCAATATCAAAATTCTTGCCTTTAAATACATTTAAATCAGACCAAATCACCTTTCTTGAATTCGGCAAAGTCTCAGGCAGTTTAAGAGTAAACAACAAAGACAATATTCCTAAAAAAGATGAGGCTAAGAACATAGCATCATAACCCCATTCAACAGCTAAGTAACTGCCAATTGCCGGTCCACCTGCCATACCTGCATTTCCTGCAACTCCAAGAAATCCTAAGGCTTCTCCCCTCCTGTTATGGGGTACTATATCCGTCAATAAAGCACTAGAGCCTATGGGCCTGAACCCCGTACTCAATCCATGAAAAAACCTGAGAGCTAGAAATAACCAAACACCAAGCATTCCGGTTGAATAATCAGGAACAGCACCTAACAAAACATATAAAAACCCTGCAATTGCAGTAACTCCTGTACCGAATACCATTACGATTTTACGTCCAGCTCTATCGGCAATCTTTCCTGAAAAAAATCTCGACAACAAAGCACCTAAAGTAAATAAGCCAATGATGTATCCTAATAAATGCCCAGCCCCCATAAGATCTAGGTATCCTGGTAATTCTGGCATTATCATGCCAAAACTGGCCATGAACAAGACTGTGCTTACGCACAGAATAATAAAAGTTTTGGTAAATAAAGTCTCGCTATTTTTCACAGGGTCGCAAAGGTACTTACCTTCACATTGTGAAGCAGTACCCTACTAAAATAATAGTTGCTTGGGCGGAAGCTATTAGCGGTAATAAAACAATTCGTGATTGGCTCACCTCCAATGGCTATGAAGAACTTGCAGCCTTCACGTACGCTCTAAACCTACAAGATGATGCAAGAAAATGGTTGATGGATCATGGTCACCGAGAATTAATGGCCTTAATAAGTGGTGCTGAGGGGGACGAAAAAGCATGTATTTGGCTCGTCAAAAACCATTATGAAAAACTTTCTTTGATGGCAAAGGGAGCTGACAATGATGATGAGGCAATAACGCAATTGTTGGTGAATGGACATCGTGAATGGGCAATGATTGCACTGAAAATGCGAGCAGTTAAAAACGATATTCAAGATGATTTTGACAATTGGCACACATACTCTCAGAGGTAAAACAATAAAACCTATTTTTTATCTAAATAAACAAGCCTGCTTAATAGGTCTGGGTTAATAAATTGGTTTGCTACTCTTAACAAATCGTCTGAACTGATTTTTTCAATTGACTTAAAAAACTCATCTAATGGCTGAACTTTATTGTACAATAAAAAGCTCTTAGCCAAACCAGTCATCATTGCTGGGCCGCTATCCTGAGACAAGGCTATTTGGCCTATTAACTGAGTCTTCGCATCATGGAGCTGCCTAACACCTAACTTACTGTTACACATAAGTAATAACTCCTTATCAACTAGAGTTTGAACCTTGTCATGATGCCTTCGATCGGTACCGAAATAAACTGAAAATACGCCGCAATCTTGATATGGAGTATATCCAGCTTCAATGTGATAAGCCATTCCATATTTCTCACGAATATTCAAACTTAACCTACAATTCATCGCAGGTCCTCCCAAATAATTAGCAAGTAAAGTTAATGGCAGTTTATCTGCATGGTTAGCTCCAGAAGTAATTCCTCCTAAAAGGTGATGAACTTGATGAGTGTCTTGCTCTACCCGTTCATCAAAAACGGGAATAGCTTTAGGAACAAGTCTATTTAATTTAGAAACCCTTCCAATTTCGTGGCTGAGATATTTCTCACACAACTTTTTTAAATCAGCAATTGGCGTTGAACCCACCGAAGCAAAAACCATTTGGTCAGGGCAATAATAACGATCTACAAACGAATTGATTTGAAGCTTACCTAGATTATTTACAGACTCTTGGGTTCCTAGAATCGTTCTACCCAATGGGTGAGTACCGAACAGGCGTTCTTCAAATTCGTCGAAAATCACATCAGAAGGATTGTCTAAAACTGAAGCAATCTCATCGAGAATCACCTCCTGTTCTTTTGCAATTTCCTTTTCCGGGAATGTTGAATTAAAACTGATGTCTGATACCAACTCAATGGCTCTTTCAAGATCTCTTTCTAAAAAAGAAGCACTAATCCAAGTTTCTTCTTTCGTTGTATATGCATTCAAATCTCCACCTACTCTTTCAAGGCGATTTAATACATGAAATGTTTTCCTTTTCTTAGTCCCTTTAAACAAGCAATGCTCTATAAAATGAGCAACACCTTTTTCTCCAGACGACTCATCACGTGACCCTGCATTGACGACAAGAGCAACGTGACTAGCTGATCTTGGCACCTCTTTGTGAATAACCCGAAGGCCATTAGACAGGGTGAATGTGTGAAATTCGAATTTCATTGCGTTCGCAAATATACCCTGATGCTTTTAAGGTATTAGTAGCAATCCTATAATAAAGACTAAACCTGAAACGATCAATGCTGCTAATGTAAAAGGCAAAATGTCTTGGGCCTTCAATTTTGTAATACCTAATAGAGGTAGGGCCCAAAATGGTTGAAGCATATTCGTCCATTGATCACCGTAGGCCATCGCCATAATGCCTTTTTCTAAACTCATACCCATGCTGTGACAAGCTTCAATAACAAGTGGACCTTGTACTGCCCACTGTCCTCCACCACTAGGAACAAATATATTTAGCACACCAGATGATGTGAAAATTACGAGAGGTAATGTTGTGATATTTGTTGACGAAACTAAAGCTCCAGATAAAATATTTACAAGTCCTGTTCCAGTAACAACACCCATTATACCAAAATAAATGGGGAATTGAAGAAGTATCCCCGATGCACCTCCAATAGCTTTCTCAAGGGCGGATAGAAGATTCTTTATTGACCCATGAGCAAGAAGCGCCAAGCCTAATAAAATTAAATTAATCCAGTCTGGAGTAACAAATCCAAGTCGTGTAGATTCTGAATCTGACGACATCGTCAACCATATGGCTGTTCCTAAAAACAACACTCCGAACACCCATGCTAACCATCTTCCATTGTCTAGTTTTTCAGAAATTGAAAAATTATGAACATGATCACTGCTAAGATCTTGATCCGTTTGACTGAATTGTGAAGTTAATGTTTTTGACTCTAGTGTTTGCTGATGAAACAAATGTCCTAAAACAGCAAATAAAAGAACTACTGCCAATATTACACCTATTGTAATTGAGATATTCCAAGTAGAAAAAACCGTAGAAGAAATTGATATTGCATCAGGAATAGGTTGTTGCCAATCAGCCCCTTTAGGGTATAACGAAAGCAAATGACCTGATTCAGCAACTTTTAAAGGTGCGCTACCGCTTAGACCACTATGCCAAACTAACAGGCCCATATAACCAGCTGCACCTAATAGTCCTGGTCGAATACCATAACCATGCTTTTCTGATTTATCAATTACTGATTTCGCTAAAAGAGCGCCAGCCACTAATCCCAATCCCCAATTAAGCCATCCTAACATTAACGCAAAAAAAGCAACATAGGCAGGGGATAAAGCTGTATTTCTAACAGCTAAAATGACAACTTTATCAAGAAAATATTTAACCGGAGTAGATAAAGCTAAAACATGACCAAGTACAAGCATAAACATAGCCTGAAATCCAAACCTCAATAGGGAAGGATTCCATAAACCATCTGACCAAGCTCTTAACACCATTTCTGCATCTGTAATCAACAGAGCACTCAAACCAGCAACAGCAGTTAATAATAAAGCTATTGCAAATGGAGATGGAAGAAATTTTTGAAAACCTCGAGAATAAGCTAGAAGCCATCGAGACCCTTTGGCTTTAATATTCTCTTTCACTAAATCTTATCCGTTATTAAAACGGGAGATCATCATCGGAGTCAGAAGACGAACTCAATTCAACAGCAGATACCTCAGGTAAAGGATCCAAACTCACTTTTGGGGCTTGAGCTTGACTAGTTTGAGAAGACTGATCTGCCTGACCAGCAACCTGACCAGCAACCTGAGCAGCTTGACTCGAAGCACCTCTTTCGATTCTCCAAGCATTTAAATCAACATAGTAATTGCCGTTATACTCGCGGCCTTTTACATCAAACTTTACTGTGACCTCATCTTCAACTGAAAGTCCTTCTAATTGTTCAACACGCTCTTTAAGAGCACCAAATTTAATATCCTGAGGATATTGTTCGTTCGAAGTAATAACGAAGTCGCGCTTATAAAAGCCGCTGGGAAAATCCTGCCTATCGAACAGAACTTTAATTTTTCCTTTAATCTCAAATGACATGCTATAAAGGTAATTTAAGGAAATGTAAAAACAATACTATCCGAGGTTAAAAGTTAGAAGTGTTTTCCACGCTTCATCAACATTTCCATTGTCAAGAAGTTTTAACGCGTGTTTATGTAGCTCCAACTCTAAAACAACTCCATTATCAGCATAATCTAAAAAGATCTCAGATAATTCAATGAGCTTATAATCATTCACCTCTGTTTCATCTGGCAAACGCTCAACATTACCAAGCATAGCAAGATGTTTCCCTGTAAGAATACTACTAGTACAGATATCTTTAGGGATGGCATCCACCCCTATCCCTAAATTTACTATCGGCTTAGGTATTTCAAAGAGCGCCTCCTTTGACGCCCTAGTGTAATAAGAGCCACCGCATCTAGCCACAAGGTCAAGTAAAACAGCATCTGGCAAACCGTCTGAGCCCAACACACTTTTTCGAAAATGCATTCTCTTGATCTCACAGAAGACCAAGTTACCAGCCCCTGGGTTTGGACCGAAAGACTCAACCTTCAACACTTTACACTCCATAGAAACAGGTGATTCAAGTACTCTTGGAGGAGTAACTGTCACAGATGGCACTTCTGTCAATCCAGCTTTCTCAAACTCATTAACACCTTGAGGATAATCTGTGGAAGCAAGTGAACAAGCATGAACTAAATCGTAGTCAACCATATTAATCACAACTTCAGGAACTTCTAGGACATTATCCAAAGTATGCTTGGTCGTATTGTCTTTCCCTCTTCGAGCTGGAGAAAAAATGATAATGGGAGGGTTCGCTGAAAAAACATTAAAATAACTAAAGGGAGCAAGATTCACCCTACCATCTTTATCAATTGTACTTGCAAATGCAATAGGTCTAGGTGCAACACCTCCTAATAATAAGGCGTGAAATTTTTGAGGATTAAGATTGTCCGGATTAAACTCTTTGTGTGTTGATGACAAATCAGACATTATTTTGTCTTGTGATTTTCTACAATTGAAGTTGAATCTTCAACTTTAGATTTAAGTGCAGACTTAAAAGATACAATTCGGTCTAGGAGAACAGAATCAGAAGTGGCTATTATTTGGGCAGCTAAAATACCCGCATTACGAGCTCCATCAAGGGCAACAGTAGCAACTGGGACGCCTGATGGCATCTGCAAAATACTCAAAACAGAATCCCATCCATCGATAGAATTGCTACTTTTAATTGGAACTCCAATTACAGGTAAAGGTGTATAAGATGCTGTCATTCCTGGAAGATGTGCAGCACCACCAGCTCCGGCAACAATCACCTTGAATCCGTCTTTAACAGCACGTTTTGCAAATTCAGACAATCTATCCGGAGTTCTATGAGCACTAACAACAGTAGCTTTATATTCAACTCCAAGTTCCTTGAGGACCTTCATGGCTTCTTCCATTACAGGAAGATCAGAACTGCTCCCCATTATTATCGCTACTTTACCCATAATCATTATTGATCTAAATTCATTTTATCAATTTTATCACGAATTTTAGAAGCCGATTCGTAATCCTCATTATGAATGGCTTCCTTCAGATTTTTCTTTAGCTCTATCATATTCTTTCTCCTCAAATCTTCAGCGAATTTTCCATCTGACTCTTCAACGTCTTCTTTTTTGCTACTTGTATCCTCATCCAATTCTGAAATGTTCAATTTTGGATTCAAAGCTTTATCATCCTCAACATCTTGTATCTCTTTTTCTAACTCAGCTTCTTCTCTATTAATCTCGGCCTCCTCCTCTGGAGTAATGCCTGTAGTTTCTATAACAGTTTCATAACATCTAATTGGGGCTCTAAACCTCACTGCAATAGCAACTGCATCTGATGACCTCGAATCCACCTCAACGACCTTCTCCCCGTCAGTAACAACAATTTTAGCAAAAAAGACGCCTTCTTTATAATCAAATATCACAACCTCAGTGACATTCATGTCAAAAGATAATAAAGTAGACTTAAAGAGATCGTGAGTAAGAGGTCGACTAGGCTTCATATTCTCAAGCTCTATAGCGATGTATTGAGCTTCAAAACCACCAATTAATATGGGAATTTTTCGATTACCACCTTTTTCCATTAACACCATAACATAAGCCCCTGAATTACCTCCATTTAAAGAGATGTCAAATATTTCAAGGTCTATTTTCTTCATGTATTAACGCTAAATTTAATTAAAGGGATTTAATTGCCTCTGTTAATTTAGGAAGAACTTCAAATACATCACCAATAATTCCATAATCTGCTGCCTTAAAGAATGGTGCTTCCGGGTCAGTATTGATAACGACAATTACTTTACTTTGATTGACCCCCGCAAGATGCTGAATCGCACCTGATATACCACAGGCAATGTATAAGTCGGGGCGTATGGTTAAACCTGTTTGGCCTACATGCTCGTGATGAGGACGCCACCCCATATCTCCTACGGGACGACTGCAAGCTGTCGTGGCACCTAATGCACGTGCTAGATCCTCAACAATACCCCAATTCTCGGGCCCCTTAAGACCACGACCAGCAGAAACTACTCTTTCTGCCTCAGGCAAAGGAACAGAACCATCACTGCTTGTTGGGGTAAATCCATTTAAAACGATACGCTGAACACCTATATCAGCAGAAAATGTTTCTACTGAAGCCTCTCCTGTATCAGATTTAATACCGTACGAATTAGGTGTGATCGAAATGACACATACATCAGACATGACGTTCACTGCAGCTGTTGCTTTTCCACTAAATACACTTCTTGTAAAGGTCTTACCCTCAGGGAGACGTGTAACGCCCGATACATAACCAACATTCATGGCTATTGCAACACGGGGTGCAATAGAATTGCCATCATTGTTTCCTGAGAATACAATCGTTGATGCGTCAGCACTTTGAGCGGCTGCTTGAGTAAGTTTTGAAAGCTGCGCGTTATCTGTTACGCCTTCTGAGAAATGTAGCACTTTAGAAACACCTACAGAACCAAGTCCGCCATCACCAGATAAAGTTCCTGGAACAAGTGCTGTTACGTCACCTACATTCATGTTTTTTGCAAAAGATGCAACTTCAAGTCCGGCCTTAGTAGCCTTACCGTCTTGTGTTTGGATATATACTAAAACTGACATTTAAATAATTTTTGCTTCTTCACGTAAAAGACGGACTAAATCTGCTGCGTTATCAGCCTCTACCATAACGCAATCACCTTTTGCAGGTGGAAGAGTGAATTTACTTACCTCAGTAGTAGCGATTACTTCTGAAGCTTCAACAACTGTAAGAGGTTTAGTTCTTGCAGACATAATTCCTCTCATGTTAGGTATTCTTTGCTCAGACATACCCTTTGTAGCACTTAATACAAACGCACCATTTACAGATACATTGTTTGTACCTCCGGTAGATTCACAATTAAGAGTTGAGACATCACCATCTACATCAATTGAAGTAGCAAGTGCAACATATGGAAGATCCATACACTCCGCAATCATAGCAGGAACAGCAGATGAATTGTAATCAATGGCTTCTTTACCTGCAAATATGATATCATACGATTTATCATTTGCATAATTAGAAATCAATCTAGCAACCTGAGAAGAATCTGTAGGATTAGCATCAATTCTCACTGCATCACTAGCACCTATCGCTAAAGCCTTGCGAATAATAGGATCACATGTTGCGTCTCCTACTGTAATTGTAGTGACGGAACCTCCTTGAGCCTCAACCAATTCTATAGCACGCACAAGAGCATACCACTCATCATAAGGATTGACAATAAATTGGACGCCGCTTTCATCGAAGCGTTTATCTCCGTCTGTAAATGCGATACGACTAGTGGTATCTGGAGCTTTACTGATACAAACAAGCAATTTCATACTTAATAATTGATAATCTGAGACACATTTCTCAGAATTGCAAAGGTATGAATAGAGAGGTGGCATAATGCAGTCATAATTGGCTTATCTTCGCCGACCAAATTATGCGACAATACCATGCGTGAAATCACATATAGAGAATCCGTAGCTGAAGCTATGAGCGAGGAAATGCGCCGAGACGAGCGTGTTTTCCTTATAGGAGAGGAGGTTGCCGAGTACAACGGTGCCTACAAAGCTTCTAAGGGTATGTTGGATGAATTTGGTGCTCGAAGAGTGATTGACACACCTATTGCCGAGCTCGGTTTCACTGGCATTGCAGTAGGTGCAGCTATGAATGGCTTAAGACCTATCGTTGAATATATGACCTGGAATTTTGCTGTTTTAGCCTCAGATCAAATTATAAATCACGCCGCCAAGATGCTACAAATGAGCGGTGGTCAATTCTCAACTCCGATCGTATTTCGAGGTCCTAACGGCCCGGCTGGGCAATTAGCAGCAACGCACAGCCAAAGTTATGAGGCGATGTATTCTGCTATTCCTGGTCTTAAAGTTGTAACACCATTCACTCCCTACGAAGCTAAAGGACTCCTTAAATCAGCCATTCGTGACGATGATCCTGTCCTAATTATGGAATCGGAAAAGATGTATGGGGACAAGGGCATGATTCCCGAAGGTGAGTTTTTAGTACCTATAGGGAAAGCGAACGTTAGACAAAAGGGATCTGACGTCACTGTTGTGTCTTTCGGTAAAATCCTCAAAGAAGTACACGCTGCAGCAACTGAACTGGCAAAGGAAGGAATCGAAGTTGAAATCATCGATCTTGTAACTATACGTCCACTTGACCTCGATACTATTATCGAATCTGTAAAGAAAACAAATCGACTTGTTATTGTTGAGGAGAGCTTCCCAGTAAGTTCTGTTTCATCTGAAGTTGCGTATCGCGTACAGCGTAATGCTTTCGACCACCTTGATGCTCCTATTATTCGGTTATGCCAAACCGACACTCCTTTTGCATTCGCAACAACTCTCATTGACGAAGCTCTTCCTCAAATAAAAGAAATTATGGAAGCTGTGAAAACTGTAACCTACATTAAATAATAATTTTCGAGAAACTTATCCGATTAACCTATAATTCAATATCATGCAAGTTTTAATTGACAACATACTTTATCTAGTCCCTGTAATTGCCATTCTTGGCTTAGTAGTAATGGCTATTCAAGGTTCTTGGGTTCGTAAACAACCTAAGGGGAACGCCAGAATGACCGAAATTGCCACCTACATTCATGAAGGTGCTCTTGCATTCCTAAATGCGGAATACCGACTACTTGCAATTTTTGTTGTAATTGCTGGTGCTGCACTAGCTGTTGTTTCAACAATTGTAGAAAATACACACTGGTTTATAGTCGTTGCCTTTGTAATAGGCGCAATATTCTCAGCTGTTGCAGGTAACATCGGTATGCGCATCGCAACTGAAGCGAACGTTAGAACAGCTGAGGCTGCAAAAACAAGCTTATCTAAAGCTCTAAAAGTGTCATTTACTGGTGGTACAGTGATGGGACTTGGAGTTGCAGGCTTAGCTGTTTTTGGACTCAGTATCATCTTCATTCTACTTATTAAGACACACGTTCTCGGTATGGGTGAGATTGATGTAACTAACGTAAATCATATGATTATTGTTCTAGAGGCTCTTGCTGGGTTTTCTCTAGGAGCTGAATCCATCGCGTTGTTTGCTCGTGTAGGAGGAGGTATTTACACTAAAGCCGCTGACGTAGGTGCTGACCTAGTTGGTAAGGTTGAGGCTGGAATTCCAGAAGATGACCCTCGTAATCCTGCTACTATAGCTGATAACGTAGGTGATAACGTAGGTGATGTTGCCGGTATGGGTGCCGATCTTTTCGGTTCATATGTAGCTACTGTACTTGCTGCTATGGTTCTGGGTGTGTATGTAGTACGAGATATGGGAGGAGCAGGGGTATACGAAGATAATTTCGGTGGTCTTGCTACATTGCTCTTACCTCTTGTGATTTCTGCACTTGGAATTATCTTCTCAATGATCGCAACGAAGTTCATTAAGGTTGGTGACGACGGAAAAGAAGCTGAAGTCCAATCTGCGCTTAACAAAGGGAACTGGGGGTCTATCATCATGACAGCTGTTGCTTGTTACTTCCTTATCGACTGGATGCTACCTGAAATGTTAACAATGAACTTTTTCCAAGACGCAGATAAGTCTGCTACACCTTTTGCTTCTATCAACGTTTTCTACGCTGTTCTTGTAGGACTTGGTGTTGGTGGTGGGATTAGCTGGATGACTGAGTACTATACTGGGTTAGGCAAAAAGCCTGTAATGGATATCGTTCGAAACTCTAACACTGGAGCTGGAACAAACATTATAGCTGGTCTTTCAGTTGGTATGATATCCACTTTCGGTCCCATCATCTTGTTTGCTGCTGCTATCTACGCTTCATATGAATTCGCTGGATTTTACGGAGTTGCAATCGCTGCTTGTGCGATGATGGCGACTACAGCGATGCAATTGGCCATCGATGCATTCGGACCTATTGCAGACAATGCTGGAGGTATCGCTGAGATGTGTGAACTTCCTGAGGAAGTGCGTGAACGTACCGATATTCTTGATTCTGTTGGTAATACTACTGCAGCTATCGGTAAAGGATTCGCAATAGCATCTGCCGCTTTAACGGCTTTGGCACTGTTTGCTGCTTACGTTACGATGACTGGAATAGATGGAATAAATATTTTTAAGGCTGACGTTCTAGCAACACTTTTTGTTGGAGCTATGGTTCCCGTAGTGTTCTCTGCTCTTGCGATGAAATCGGTCGGAAAGGCTGCCATGGAAATGGTAAAAGAGGTGAGACGTCAGTTTAAAGAAATTCCTGGAATTATGGAAGGAACAGGCCAACCTGAATACAGCAAATGTGTAGACATCAGTACAAAGGCTGCCCTTAAAGAGATGATGCTTCCTGGTGCGATCACAATCGTCTCTCCACTCATCATAGGATTCACTTTGGGAGCTGAGCCTCTTGGGTCTTACATGGCAGGTGTAACTGTGAGTGGTGTGCTTTGGGCTATTTTCCAAAACAACGCAGGTGGTGCTTGGGACAATGCTAAGAAGAGTTTTGAAGCAGGTGTTGAAATTGATGGGGAAATGACTTACAAAGGATCTGAAGCTCACAAAGCTGCCGTAACTGGTGACACAGTCGGTGATCCATTTAAAGACACGTCTGGTCCATCTATGAACATCCTCATAAAGTTAACTTGCTTAATAGGTCTAGTTATTGCCCCTCTTTTAGCGGTGGGTGAAGGACATGGACATGCTAGCAACAACTCTCATGATGAAACTTCAAAATCAAACGTAGAAATCAGAATGACGACTACAGAAACTTTTGAATTAAATAACAAATAATGAAATTTTATAACCTATTAATTGCGGGACTAGTATTGGTCGTTTCTGCTTGTTCAAATGAAGGAACAACTTCTAACGAAGACACAAATACAGAACCTAATAAGACTGAATTAAAATCTACAGTTGTTGGTGATTTGGGCATACCCGATGGCAAATACATTCTAACAAAGGAAAATCACACCATTTCATGGGAAGCAACAAAGATTACCGGATCAACACACTCTGGCATCATTAACGCTGTAAATGGTAAATTCATGGTTGAAGATGGCTCTATAAACCGTGGGGTACTAAGCCTTGAAATGAATAGCTTTGAAGTAACTGACATCACAGGTGACGATAAAGCAAACTTTGAAGGCCACCTTAAATCAGAGGACTTCCTTGATATTGAAAAATTTCCAGTTGCACGACTAGTTATGAATGGATCGTCAATCGATGAAAATGGAACAATGAACCTTTCATGCTCATTCGACTTTCACGGTGAAGTTGTTGATTACAGCGTGCCGTTTTCAGTGGAACAAATAAAGAGGAATGGTGGATTTGGTTACAAAATAAATGGCAAGTTTATCATTGACAGAACGAAGCACAATATAACCTATGGATCAGGGTCAGTCTTTGACGATCTCGGAGATAGAGTTATAAATGATGATGTTAAGATCGGATTTGAATTTACTGCTTTATAGTAAGAGTTCTGTTTTTGTCTAAATAAAACTAACAAAAAAGCCACGCATATCGCGTGGCTTTTTTTATTGTCTAAAATAAATGAATGACGATAAAAAGAATAACTATTTATTTTCAAAAAGACCGTGAAGTTTTGCATTCTTAGACTCTATTATCTTTCCAAGATCTTCCTTATTAGCTTGGAAATCCATGTCATCAACATCGATAATAAGAAGAGGTCCCTTATCATAGGTTGATATCCACGCTTCATAGCGTTCATTAAGGCGAGTTAAATAATCTAAACGAATTGCCTCTTCGTAATCACGGCCTCGCTTTTGGATTTGAGAAACCAATTTCGGAACAGAGGCTCTTAAATAAATCAGAAGATCTGGAGGAGTTACAAACGACTCCATCAATTCATAAAGAATAAGGTAATTATCAAAATCACGCTTCGTCATCAGCCCCATAGCATTTAAGTTAGGTGCAAAAATATTCGCATCCTCATAAATGGTTCTATCTTGAATAATAGGCATGCCTTTTTTCTTCAAATCTATAAGTTGAGCAAAACGTGAGTTTAAAAAATAAACTTGCAAGTTGAAAGACCAACGTTGCATGTCCTTATAGAAATCATTTAAATAAGGGTTATCATCGACACTTTCGTAATGAGGTGTATACTTGTAATGTTTCGATAACAGTGTGGTTAGCGTGGTTTTACCCGAACCTATATTTCCAGCGACAGCAATATGCATATTATGAATTATTCAAAGTTGTTTTAAACAGAACGGAAATCTAACAAGAATTTGAGGGCCTACCAAGTATTGTCTATCGATTGGGGATAACTCTTAAAACTTCTTCTAGAATACCCCTTGAATTAGAAAGTCTTGGGATTTTATGTTGCCCTCCTAGTTTGTTTTTATTTTTAAGCCAAACCTCAAAACTGCCCTCTTTCACAAAAATCACTTCTGGTTTTCCTAAAATTAAATCAGATTCCCTTTTTACGGTATAATCTGAATTTGATTTTTTCAATTCCAAATCGAGCGCCTTAGAAACTCCCTCTACGGACAGATCCGATATCATTGTATTATCTGAAACTTCAATCGCCCAACTATGTCCCACGGGAATACCTTCTTTTGAAAACCTTGGGGCTGCTGTAAATTCTTTGAGGGACAAGTTAAAATCTAACAACGCTTTAGATACTGCACTTTCTGCTTGATTCACCATCAACTCCTCCCCGACTATATTAATATAAGATGACACTCTACCCACCACCTTTATACGATAGGGAGAAACACATGTAATCTTGACAATATCTCCAACCAAATATCTCCACAAGCCCGCGTTTGTAGATATTACTAAAGCATATTCACCACCCAACTCAACGTCTCCCAAGCTTAATGCGTCAGAAAGCTCTGCATCATTTTCATGATAAGGTAAAAACTCATAATAAATACCATGATTCACAAGAAGCAACATATCGTCCCTATCAAGAGAATCCTGAATTGAAAAGAAACCCTCTGAGGCATTATATGTCTCGATATAACTTAATTTTTCTGAATTAATCAGTTTTCTAAACTCATCTTTGTATGGTTCGAATCCTACTCCTCCATGCATGTATAGTTGTAGGTTAGGCCAAACCTCAATGAGCGATTTCTTACCAGATTTTTCAAGAACTCTTCGAATAACAACAAGCATCCAACTTGGAATCCCCGCAAGAATTCTGACATCCTGGCTTATCACTTCCTCGGCCATAAGCTCAACCTTTTCTTCCCAGTTTTCAAGCATCGTGATCTCGCGACCAGGGGTTCGTCTGGTTTCAACCCAAAAAGGCAAATTTTTAATGATTATTGCAGAAAGATCGCCAGTATATGATCCGGATATATATGGATGTAAAGCGCTACTTCCACCAATAATCAAATGTTTACCTGTATATAGATCCGCAGTGGATTTCTCATCGCAAAACATCGCTAATAAATCACGCCCCCCTTTGTAGTGATTAGACTTCAGTGACTCTTTAGTTACAGGTAATATTTTAGACCTATCCGAAGTGGTTCCCGATGTTTTAGCGAACCAGGAAACTTTTCCAGGCCAAAGCACATCTAACTCCCCTTCTCTAGCTCTTAAAATCCACGGCTTGATTTCATCATATGTTCTTATCGGGATTTGAGTTCTGAAAACATTTTCAGAAATTAAATAAGAGTGAGTATCAATCTCATGCTCTTTTCCAAATTTTGTCTTGTGTAGGGTTTCTGTGAGAGATTTGAAAACAATATCTTGAGCATTGATAGGGTGATCTCTCATTGAATTTACACCTGACATCCTAGTGCGAATTATTGACGAAAAGATTCTATTGATTGGCATTCGTGCCGCTTATTTACTCTGTAACTGTATAAAAGACTCTTGACACAGCTTCTAATGCAAAATCTATTTCTTCAAAAGTGTTATAGCAAGAAAATGAAAACCTTAAACTTGCTCTTTCTGGATCGTGATAACCAAGTGATTCCAAAACATGAGATCCTTTAGTTGCTCCACTTGAACAAGCACTTCCACCTGAACATGCCACTCCTTCTAAATCGAGTAAGAACAGAGACATACCACCATTTGGATGTGGGGGGAATTTGACATTAAGGACTGTATATAATCTATTTTCTAGATCTGAATCACCATTAAATTCCACTCCTTTCACTCTTGCTCTCAGCCCCTCCACCATATGTTTTTTAATAGCTCTAACGTGTTTTGAGTGGGCGTCTAGGTTTGTGTATGCGAGTTTAATTGCAGCGGCAAGCCCCACAATTCCATGTAAGTTTTCAGTACCACTTCTCAACCCTCTCTCTTGTCCACCTCCTACAATTTGGCTTTTTATATTATTACTAGGGTGGGTATATAAAAAACCAGTGCCTTTAGGTCCGTGAAACTTGTGGGCTGAACACGTTAGAAAGTCAATGTCAAGTGAGTCTAGCTTGAAGCTGTAATGCGCCATAGTTTGGACTGTATCACTGTGAAAAAGAGCGCCTACTTGTTTACACGCTTCAGAAATTTTATCTAAAGGCTGTAATACTCCTATCTCATTATTCGCATGCATTAAACTGACTAAGGTCTTGGGACCAGTGCTTAGTATTTCACGTAAGTTTTCACAGTCAATCGTACCATCCTTGAAATGCTTAACATGAACTACTTCCACCCCGAACAACTTTGCCATTTTTTCAGAACTGGCAATGACAGCACTGTGTTCAGCCGGAGAAGTTACAATTCGTTTGCAGTCTAAGTCAACAACGGCAGCACGCAGGGCAAGGTTATCAGCCTCGGTTCCACCAGAAGTAAATGTAATCGACCGAGGCTCGCATCCGAGAATTTTAGAGATATCTCTCCTGCTGGTTTCGATGAGCGCCTTTGCCTTCCTTCCTACAGAATGACTTGAAGAGGGATTACCGAACACTTTACTTAGAACAGGAATCATTGCATCTGCAACCTCCGGAGCTAATTTCGTTGTTGCTGCATTGTCAAGATAAATAGATTTCACTCTTCTTTATTTTTCTATTAAAAAGTATAAATGTAAAGAATCTGCTAGCTCAATAGACTCAAAAGCTCTGCTTTAAATCTACCAGCTAATATTTTTGCAGAATCTGCAGAATCTGACTCTGCATAGACCCTAATAATCGGCTCAGTATTGCTACGTCGAAGATGAACCCAACCTTCATCTAGGTCGAACTTCACTCCATCAATACTGTTAATTTTTGCTTCTGGGTGATTCTCGATCAATGTCTGAAGAGCTTGATCCACACCATCCTCTGGAAGGTCGAGCTTGTCTTTCTCAATAACAAACTTGGGATATGTTGCTAAAAGTTCACTGCATTTAAGACCCATAGAAACATAATGAGTGAGGAAAAGCCCTACTCCAACAAGTGCATCCCTGCCAGAATGTGATGTCGGGTAGATAACACCTCCGTTTCCTTCTCCACCAATAATTGCATTCGTTTCTCGAATGGCTGATACAACATTTACCTCGCCCACAGCGGAAGCTGTGTATGAACCGCCATGTTTTTCAGTAACAACAGATAAAGCTCTTGTAGAACTCAAGTTACTTACTGTATTTCCAGGAGTTTTTGAAAGAACATAATCAGCAATAGCGACCAAGGTATATTCCTCGCCAAAAAATGTTCCGTCTTCATTTACAAAACAAAGCCTATCAACATCTGGATCAACGCTGATACCCAAGTCGCATTTGTGCTCCACTACAGCGTTCATTAGATCATGAAGATGCTTAGGTAGGGGCTCTGGGTTGTGAGCGAATTCACCTGTGGGTTCACAATGAATTTTAACAACTTCCACACCTAAAGCTTCAAGCAATTCAGGGATTGAAATCCCACCTGAAGAGTTGACTGCATCAACGGCTATCTTCAATCCCGCTGAACGAATTGCCTCAGGGGACACAAGATCTAGATTTAAAACATGTTTAATATGCCAGTCTATCCATGTTTCATCAAGGGTAGTTGCTCCGAGATTGTCAACTTCTGCATAATCAACAACTGAATCAGAAAGCATCAACATTTTCTCACCCTCAGCGGCAGATAAAAATTCACCTTTGTGATCTAAAAGCTTCAAGGCGTTCCATTGCTTGGGATTATGCGAGGCTGTTAAGATTATCCCACCATCAGCATTCAACTCAGGGACTGCTAATTCGACCGTTGGTGTTGTACTTAAACCCAAATCTATTACGTCAATTCCCAAAGAGTTTAAAGTAGCAGCAACTAAATCACTCACCATTGCACCAGAAAGACGAGCATCTCTACCAATCACAACAATAGGCTTGGCAGTTAAATGAGATGAATGATCAGAGGAAAGATTGGCTAATACCCATGCGCCATAGCCAGTTGCAAAACGCACAATATCGGGTGGAGTCAAGCCATTTCCCGCCACTCCACCAATTGTCCCCCTAATACCTGAAATAGATTGAATAAGCATAACGACAAAGTAAAGCTCAATAACTCATATCTTTACAAAACGTCTAAATGTTATTCGTTTAGTTTTCAATGATTGTTGTTTAAAACACTCGTTTTTTTAATGTAAATATTAGAGTTTTAGACATTAGTTTTGGTAGGGATGAATGAAGAAGGAAGTCATATGCAGGATGAGAGTGAGATCGTCGATTTAATCAAGCGTTACGAGCGAATGGTTGAAACTGGTGATTCTCAGTATTTTGATGTTGAAGAATTCGAGATAATGATAGAACATTACCTCGAATTTAGCGAGATTCAGCAAGCTCAAAAAGTGCTTCAATATGCGAGTTCACTATTTCCTGCTAGCCTTACTATTCGACTTCGAGAAGCACAAATATTAGCAAGTATTGGCAAGCACGCAAAAGCGATTTCTAGGCTCAAAACTCTTTTGGCCTTCGAACCACATAATGAAGAAATTCATCTCACGCTTGCTAGCATCTATAGCAAGATGAGCGACCACCATTTATCTATTTCTCATTTTAACAAAGCTTTACTTACTGCGGATACTGAGATAAAACCTGAAATTATTCAAGATATTGCTCTAGAATACGAGAATTTGGGTGAATGGAAGAAAGCGATAGAGCTTTTAAAAATGTGCATCAAAACCGATGCGTCATACGAGTCTGCTTTATTTGAGATTGCATTCTGCTATGATCAAATTAACGATATAAAAAGTGCCATTACTTTTTTCGAAAAATTCATAGACGAAAAACCCTACAGCACACTCGGTTGGTATAACCTTGGAAACTCATATCACAGGTTAGGATCATTAAAAAAAGCCATAAACGCATATGATTTTTCTATCGCTATAGACGACACTTATTTAAGAGCTTATATTCAAAAAGCAGAAGCGCTAACAACTGGAGAGAACTACAGTGAAGCGCTTGAGGTATATCATGAAATTATTGAGCTAGAATCAGCAACACCGCACTCATTATGTTGCATTGGAGAGTGTTATGAAAGACTAGGTGAATATATTCAAGCTGAAATTTATTATAAAAAATGCTTAGATATTGATGCAGAATTCTCCGATGCCTTTGTGGGTTTAGGCGTTCTTGCTGATTTACAATCTGACATCCCTTTGTCCATCCGTTTTTTTGAAAGAGCTGTTCAGATAGAACCTGAACATGCAGACTTTAGGCTTCTTCTAGCGACCTCATATATGAAACTTGCTAAACCTCAAGAAGCAGAAACTCAATTCGCTGCTATTATTGAAAAATTCCCTAAAAACGTTGAAGCTTGGGAAGGACGAATAGACAACTTACAAAGACTTGACGCTCACGAAGCAGCTTTAGAAGTACTCAAAGAAGGTATTGAGGTAGTTAATGAGACGACCCATCTTAGATACCAACAATTCTTCAGCTTTTTCGCTAGCGGTAAAGAGGCAAAAGCCTTTGACCTTTTAGACAAATTACTCATAAACCACTTTGATAGTGCGAGTAGATTTTTTAATTTATTTCCCGACTTGCTCAATGACAACAGGATTGCGGATAGATATAACCGCCTTAAACCCTGATGATTATGAATGCAGAACTATCCTTTCTACCAGACAGAACTACAAAACCTAGAGAATCTGGGTTAAATATGGTTATGGACAAAGGTCTTAGCTTAAGACAAACTGAGGATCTCATCGAAATTGCTGCTGATAAAATAGACCTGTTAAAGCTTGGTTTTGGCACATCACTAATAACACCTAACCTCAAAGAAAAAGTGAAGCTATATAGGGACGCTGGAATTGATGTTTATTGTGGTGGAACACTTTTTGAAGCTTTCTATATCCGAAATCGACTTGACGACTACCTTAAATATATTGATGATTTAGGGATTTCCTGTCTCGAAGTAAGTGATGGTTCAATGATCATTCATGAAGAGGTAAAGTGTGAAATTATCCGCAAACTTTCTGCCAACTATAAAGTACTTAGTGAGGTGGGATCAAAAGAAGAAGGTATCTTGATTAGTCCTTCTAAGTGGACTAGCATGATGAGTATGGAATTAGAAGCTGGAAGCTGGAAGGTCATTGCAGAAGCAAGAGAAAGTGGAAACGTCGGTATCTACAGACCCAATGGATCAGCTCACACTACACTCATTAAGATGATTCTAACTAAGGTGGATATGGGGGATATCGTTTGGGAAACACCTAAAAAATCGCAACAAGCTTGGTTTATTAAACAGTTTGGTGCTAACGTTAACCTTGGAAACATTGGTCCATGGGATGTCATTCCTTTAGAAACTCTTAGATTGGGATTAAGAGGTGATACATTTTTTGAGTATCTGCCTAAGTCCGTATCTAATGGTTTAAAACAGGTAGTCGACATCTCGGAGGAGTAACAATTAAGTAAGACCATGTCGAAAATAGATGTGCAAACTCTAAAGAAGTGGAGAGATGAAAACACAGAACATCAACTTATTGATGTCCGTGAACCTTGGGAGGTAGAAATCGGACATATTAACGGACTACATATAGCCATGGACAGCTTCCTCGATTCTATTGAGATGGTTAGGCGTGATATTCCCGTTGTAATACACTGTAAATCTGGAACTCGATCAGCAGCTGTCGTGCATCATCTAATCAAGCAATTGGGTTATGAGAGTGTTTATAATCTCGAAGGGGGAATCAATGCATGGTCTATCGAGGTTGATTCTAATATAGAAGTAGCGTGAGATCTTTGAAGGATTGGAGCGGATTAGCTGCAAAAGGGTTTGCAATGGGATCGGCCGATTTAGTTCCAGGAGTTAGTGGGGGAACGATCGCTTTTATTACGGGGATTTATGACGAGCTTATATCTACTATCGCTGGATTGGGTATTGACACACTGAAAGATCTATTTAAGGGTGGGCTTAAACTTGTTTGGACTAAATACAACTTAAGCTTTTTAGCAGTTTTAGGATTGGGTTTAATCAGCGCAGTAATTATCTTATCTGGCTCTATACACTGGCTACAAATAGAATACCCAACAGAATTACGAGCTTTCTTTTTCGGACTAGTCCTTGCTTCTGCCCCAGTTCTTTCTAGAGAAGTAAAGTCCAATACAGTTCGCAAATATTTAATAATCTTATTGGGCGTATTGATCGCATTAACAATCACTTCCCTCCCTCCTGCAGTACAATCTAACTCACCAGTATTTTTAACTATTTCAGGAGCCATAGCAATATGTGCAATGCTTCTACCTGGAATTAGCGGTAGTTTTATTCTTTTAATATTGGGAGCATATACGCCCGTGATTACTGCGCTTTCAAATTTTGACATTCTTAGAATAGGAGCTTTTGCGGTAGGTGCCCTAATAGGTCTACTGACATTTAGTCGGGTTTTATCTAGAATTTTAAAAAACCATCATTCAACGACTATAGCTCTGCTGACAGGGTTTTTATTGGGATCACTGCATGTGATTTGGCCTTGGAAGAGACAAATAGAAATGCTTTATACGCATAGTGACGGACGAGAGGAATGGCTTTTAGGAAATATTCTTCCTAACTCAACTCCCAATGAATTCATCCTCATAATCGCTTCAGTTACAATAGGAGCTCTAATCGTCACGGCATTAGATCGTTTTTCCAGGATTTAACTTTAGGCCAAATGAAAACCCTTGGACTTATTGGACATCCTGTTTCTCATTCAAAATCTCCGCAGATCTTTGCAGAAAAGTTCAAGCTTTCCGACAGATCCGATCTTGAATATAAATTATTCGACTTAGATAAAATTTCTGATTTTATAACAATTACTCAAAACGATACGAGTATTGTCGCACTTAATGTTACTGTTCCGTATAAAAAGACAATCATTCCCCTACTCGATGAATTATCAGAAGAAGCAAGAGCAATAGGAGCTGTTAATACGATTGTAAAGGTAGATGGCCGATGGCTTGGATACAATACCGATGCATGGGGATTCAGCAGAAGTATTCAACCATTTTTAAAAGGAAGACACGATAGAGCGTTCATTTTTGGTAGCGGCGGTGCGTCGAACGCAGTAGCATATTCTCTAAAGAAATTAGGTGTAACTTATCACATAATTAGCAGAAAAAAATCAGAAATAACAGATGTTACATATAACGACTTAACAACTGAAGCCATAAAACATCACCTGCTACTTGTAAATTGCACACCCATTGGAATGACACCTAACTCTCAAAGTTTTCTTGAAATACCATATGATGGAATCAGCGAAAACCATCTTGTGGTAGACCTTGTATACGATCCTGAAACGACAAAGCTTATGACGTTAGCTCATAAAAAAGGAGCGGTAGTTATGAGCGGTAAGGATATGTTGAGATTTCAAGCAGAGAAATCTTGGGAGATTTGGCTTAAACATGATCTTTAATGAAATGGGATTAAAAACTGACCAAACCAACCCCACTGAGAGCGAGGGTAAATATTCAGACCTTGATGGCATGAGTGTATCTGGCTTAGCTAACGCTATGCACGAAGTGGATCAAGATGTTCTCAAAGCTGTAGGATTAGCAAAACCTAAAGTAATAGAATTCATTACTGAAATTATTAAAAGGATGAGTAAGGGAGGGCGGCTGTTCTACTTAGGCGCAGGAACCAGTGGAAGGCTAGGGGTTTTAGACGCTTCAGAATGCCCACCTACATTCGGCGTTGAACAAGGTAAAGTAGTCGGAATAATCGCCGGAGGAGACAGTGCTATTCGCATTGCTGTTGAAGGAGCAGAAGACGACCCTGCTCAGGGATGGAAAGATTTACAAGAGTTTAATCTTAACAAGAACGACACTATTGTAGGGATAGCATCCAGTGGTAGGACTCCATACGTTATAGGAGCGGTAACAGAAGCAAAAAAGCAAGGGCTCTTAACGGGATGTATAGCATGTAATCCTGGATCTAAATTATCCAAAGAAGTGGATTTTGTGATCGAAGCGATAACAGGGCCAGAATTTGTAACAGGTTCAACCAGATTAAAAGCAGGGACAGCTACGAAGCTTATCCTAAATATGATTACTACAATATTATTTATCAAATTAGGCCACGTAAAAGGAAGCCAAATGGTGGATATGAAACTCTCAAATGAAAAACTCATTGAAAGAGGGACGAAAATGGTAAAGGCCTCTACAGGCTTAAATGATATTGAGGCAAAGGAACTCTTATTAAAGCATAAAAGTGTTAGAGAAGCTATAATTAATTATGAAACTCCGAGATAACAATGCATACTATAGAGCCATATTACTCTTGGACAAATCACTATGCCTCTAGTGCTGACTCAAAAAGCCCATTCTATCAAAGAACCTATAACGAAACGTCTTATCAAACGAAAATATACAATCATTACATTCATCCACAGTGGGATGAATTTGGATCAAGTACTTTAGTGTTAAAGATCTTATATGTTGATTATGATGATGGATATGCCATCATTGAAATGCTGGGGGAATGGAATGACTGTCTTCACAACGACATCATGCTTTTCAAGCGAAATGTAATTGAACATCTTGAAAATGAAGGCATTATAAAATTCATTCTAATAGGTGAAAATGTGCTGAATTTTCATTACAGCGATGATTCTTATTATGAAGAATGGTTTGACGAGCTTACAGATGTTGATGGATGGATTGCACTATTAAATTTTAGCGATCACGTTTTAGAAGATATGAAATTTATCGATTTAGATAGCTTTTTCGTGATGGGTGGAGAACTTAGTGAACTTGGCTGGAGAACATTTTCACCTGACCAGCTTTACTTACGAATACAAGATTGCGTTGAAAATAGAATAGGATTAATCGGATAAAAATATCCATTAAAACCCTTCAATAGCTCCCAGACCAAATAAAGCAAAATCAAACTTAACAGGATCGACTGGGTCGTATGCCCTAAGCGCTGCATCTAGCTCAGCTACCGCCTTCCAATCATTTTGCTTCCTACTTAAGAGTCCCAAACTCCTACCTACATTTGAAGTGTGCACATCAAGGGGTATACTCAATACTCTTGTAGGTATTTTATCCCAAATCCCAAGATCCACGCCATTTTTAGAAGATCTTACCATCCACCTTAAATACATATTAAGTCTTTTTGCAGCTGATCCTTGCGAAGGATTTGCTACATGTTTTCTCGTTCTATCTGCATGAACGCCATCGAAAAAAACAGCATGGAAATGACTTAGAGCTGCATTGAGATTGTCTGGACTACCTGACGCTTTCCAATTCGAGACTATTAAGTTCTCTAAACTACCATACTCACTTACGATACGTCGTAAAGCACCCATAAAATAGACAGCATCCTCTGGCTGAAAAGTTCTATGACAAAAACCCTCAAAAACTTTTTCGTCGGTTTTCTCAAAATTCATCACGAAATCAAAAGGAGAATTATCCATCCTTTCCATAAGACGATTTGCATTCTTTAAAATAGACTTCCTGTTACCCCAAGCAATTGTAGCGGCTAAGAACCCCGCTATTTCAATATCCTTGTTATTTGAGAACATATGGGGTATAGAAATGGGGTCGTCTTTTATAAAATCTCTAGTCTCAAACTCTATAACCTTTTCATTCAAAAACTCACCTAATTCAAGCTTAGACAACTTAATCATATTGTTTACACTCTTATCCATATTGATCTTGCCGTAAAGGTTGTAAAACTAACTAACTTTGTACTTCAAATGGAATGGGTTAGACCAGAAATACTTTGGGGATTATTTGCAGTTATAATCCCAATTTTAATTCATTTACTGCAATTGCGGAGATTTAGAACCGTGAGCTTTTCTAATGTGAGTTTCTTAGAAAATGTAAAAAAAGAAACTAGATCTACTCAAAGGCTACGAAACCTCCTCCTTCTTCTACTCAGAATCATCGCGATTGCATCTTTAGTAATCGCTTTTGCTGGCCCATATTTTCCATACACAGAAAACACTGAAAATAATGGCAGTATAGGTAATGCAGTGTCGATCTACTTAGACACAAGTCCATCAATAGATGCCTTGGGAGAGCAAGGGCCAGTTCTTCAAGTAGAGAAAACTAGAGCGTCTGAAATAGTCGAAAATTACTCTGAAACTGACAAGTTTCATATTATTACAAATGCTTTTTCAGGGAAAGACTCACACTTTCTCAGTAAACAAGAAGCGATTGAAAGAATATCCTCAATTCAAACTGAACCTTTTGTTAGAAATATTGAAGCGGTCGTTGCGAGGGCTTCTGATCAATTGAGCAAAGCTTCTGATAGAAGCCAAACTATTTATCTACTCAGCGACTTACAAAAGAGTTCGCATTTATTGTCTGAAAATTTCAAGCCAGACACAAACATTTCGATTCACTTCCTGCCTTACATTGCAAATGACAGGCCTAATGTCTGGGTTGATTCTGCATGGTTCAACTCCCCCATTGCAACAAGTGGAAATCCTGCAAAATTGCATGTTAGACTTAAGCATAACGCACTTCAGCGGGTAGATGGCCTAGGTCTTAAACTAGACCTTAACAATAAAAAAACGGCCATTTCATCTTTCAATTTAAGTCCGGGAATTCATACTGATACAGTTCTCCACTTCACTCACGGAGAAAGTGGGTTTAACCACGCTATCATATCTATAGAAGACTCCCCAATTACTTTCGATGATACGTTTTATTTAGGATACGAAGTCGTACAGCAAATCGATATTCTACAATTAAGCGATAATAAAAACTCTAAAACAAGTAAGAGTATTGAAAAGGTTTTTCAATCAAGTGATCTTTCCGTTAATCTTGAAACCCTAGAGACACTTCCAGACTTTGCGACGACATCCAACTATGATTTAATTATTGTCAACGCTGTGAACGACCCTTCTAGCGGCATAACGCAATCTCTTGTTGACTTTACTTCAAATGGTGGCACAGTTTTAATCATACCTGATTCAGTTAATAATAGTTCAAGAGCGGAATTATTGAGGACTAAATTGGGGTTTGGAGAGGGGAAAGTTTGGCATAAAACAAATAATCCTGAGCCTTTAAAAAACATACAATTCTCACACCCTTTATTTGATGGCGTATTTTTAACTACTCCAAATAAGATGGACATGCCCGTCTCAGACAGATGCATCTCAAGGAAGGTTACTGATGACGAAGAAGTTTTAGGAAGCACTTCAAGAGGGTATCCATTTCTGTCGAGAGTTGATGTAGGCGAAGGGAGTGCATTTTTATTGAGCATTACATTGGATCAAGAAACTGGCAACTTTATGAAGCACGCTATTTTTGTGCCCATTTTACTCCGGTTATCAGAAGTAGCCCGTTCAGCAAAAGCTGAATCAATTACTCTTAAAAGTGAAAATAAAATATTTTTGAACTTCGAAGTTGAGCCAAACGAAATAGTACAGGTGAGGTTAAATAACAGTGATGCATATGTATTGCCTGAAGTCAGAACAAACAGTGGTTCGACAAGAATATTGCTTGGACCACAAATTAATACTCCAGGTAATTATACCGTAGAAATCGACTCTATAACATCGTTTGCATTCGGTTTGAATGCAGATAGAGTTGAGAGTGACCCTTCGGCCTGGGATATTCCTGGATTTAAAGCTGAGTTAAGTAAATATGGATGGAATAACACGAGTGTTTTAGAACTCTCAGATGAAAACATATCTGGTGTTGTTATGAATATGAAATCAGGAACACACCTTTGGTGGCAGTTGATTATTATTGTAATCACAGCACTTGCAGGCGAAACAATTCTTCAAAAAAGATGGAAACACAAATAGTTTTAAAAAAGGTAAAAGTTGTTGATCCTGGAGGGTCATTCGATGGTAAAAAAGTCGATGTAAAAATAATTAACGGAATGATTACTGAGATCGGAAGAAATATAAACGGTGATTCATGTTTCATTCTAAATAAAGAAAACAGCTATATAAGTCCAGGATGGATGGATGGACAAGCTCACTTTAGGGATCCAGGAGATGAAATAAAAGAAGGATTAGACAGGGGGCTGTTTGCAGCAGCTGCAGGTGGATTTACAGATGTGGCTATTTTACCATCCACTAACCCGCCAATAGATAACAAAGCTTCAGTAGCTTATCTAATTGCAAGAGGTGAAAAAACGAATTCTCCATGTGAGGCTCATCCACTGGGATGTGTTTCAAAAAACAGAGCTGGTGAACAACTTTCCGAATTAATCGATATGGCTGATGCAGGAGCTATCGGATTCACTGATGACTCTCCCATAAATAAAGTTGGCCTACTACATAGAGCTCTAGAATATCTAGGACCTTCAGGAGATGTTGTTATTTCAGAAGCCATAGATTCAGACTTAAATCCAGGAGCGCACATGCACGAAGGGGTGACAAGCACTAAATTGGGATTAATAGGCTCTCCTGCAGAAGCCGAAACGCTTCGAATAAAGAGGGATCTTGAAATTCTTTCATATGCAGGAGGGAGAATACATATACCGATTGTATCTACTGCTTCTGGTGTGAATCTAATCCGAAAAGCAAAGAAAAAAGGACTTAACATTACTGCATCCACAACACCTCATCATCTAACTTTTATCGATCATGACTTGAGTGATTTTGACGGTACGCTCAGAGTAAATCCACCATTAAGATTAAAGTCAGATAGAAAAGCTTTACAAGTGGCACTAGAAAATGGGACGCTTGACTCAGTCATTTCAGACCACAGACCTGAAAACATAGAAACTCATGATGTAGAGTTTATTCTTAGTCCCAATGGTATTTCTGGTATCGAATTCGTTTTTGCTGCAGTGAATACAGCCTGCAATAATTTAGATCTTAGTAGGCTGATTGACTCTATATCAAATGCAACTCGCAGAGTGTACAATATTCCTGAGGTACATATTGAAATAAATGCACCAGCAAAAATCACATGGTTTGATCCTGTCAAAGAATTTAATTTTCAAAATATTTCTGGTGGAGCAAATAACCCTTGGCCTAATCGCAAGCTCAGTGGTACTGTATATGGATGTTTAAACGGAACTAAAATCCACATCAACGACTAAAATTTAAAGCTTTAAAATATTAAGCTTCTCCTTGTGGGCCTCCAAAAGCCAAAGGCATAGATGCTTCAGGCTCACTTATTTCAGATATAGCTCCATGTTTATCTTCAAATCTCTTTACATTTCCAGCAAGAGCCTTAAGTAATCTCTTAGCATGCTGAGGTGTCATAATCACCCTAGAGCGAACCTTTGCCTTAGGCATACCAGGCATGATCTGAATAAAGTCCGTTACAAATTCTGTAGGACTGTGAGTAATTACTGCTAAATTAGAGTATACCCCTTCACTAACTTCTTCTGGAAGCTCAATATTAAGTTTGTTCTTTTTTTCAGTATTTGCCATATCACGAAGGTAATGAATTATTTTCTGAGAGGAAGCTCTAAAATTGAAATCAAATCGCTCACTTCATGGAGTACTTCTTCGTTGTGCTCTATTTTAAGAGGGTTGTAGTACACCTGTCCCCATCCTGCTTCCCTTGCGCCAATAATATCTGACTCTAAACTATCACCTAACATCACAGCATTTTCAGCGGATGAATTTGACAAATCCAAAGCAAGTTGAAATATTCCAGCATTGGGCTTTTTAACACCAAGAGCATCACTCGTTAAAACTGATTTAAAAAAAGGACTCATTCCACACCTTTGAACTTTAATGTGCTGTACCTCTTCAAAACCATTCGTTAACATGACCAATTGATGACCTCTCTCAAACAACTCCTTTACGACAACTAGAGCATCCTTTACGAGGTGGGTTTTATACGGCGATGTTTCGACATAATGTGAACCTAAGCTTTCTCCAAGTGCAGAGTCCTTTTCTAGCCCCCATTTTTTTAAGGCGAGGCTAAACCTTCTTCCTCTTAACTCTTCCTTCTCCATTCTCCCTTCTCTATATTCACCCCAACACCAAGCGTTTGCTCTCTCATATTCTTTTATATAAGCTTGAATAGATCCAACACCACGTGAGTTAAGCTTCAGATGATTATACCCCTCAGCTAGTGCTTCTCTAGAATTTTTTTCAAAATCCCAAAGTGTATGATCCAAATCAAAAAACAAATCTTTCATCATCAAAATAATTCCTTATAATACACCATTTTTTACACACAAACTTAAAAACGTAAGTACACAAGACCATGCAAAAAAAGCTAAGATTAAATACAAAACAGAATTTTTCTTTTTACTGAAATATTTAGCACCTAACATAGCCGATATTGGAACTGACAAGAGACCTGCTACAATTAGAAGTCCAGTAAAGCCATACTTTTCCTTGTATTGTATGAACTTTCTTCTTCCTGGAGTTACAACAAGATTTCTTTTTTTGCCAAGGGAAACATTTGATCTTGATTTAACACTTGACCACCAGGAAAATATTGCTTTTCCTGTATGATAAAATAGCATTACCCCAACCACCGCTCCTGAAAAAGTTGCGAGGAGTATTTCCCAAGTATCATAACCTGCTGCAGTCATTAGAGAAGGGGTAATAATGAATTTAAGAATTGACATGGCAAGCCAACTCAAAAAACTTACTAAGCCCGCCAGAAGACCTTGGTCAAACATCTTATGATCTAAATTTCGTACCGTAAGAAAGATCTCCAGCGTCACCTAAACCAGGAACTATATATCCATTTTCGTCTAACCCTTCGTCTATGGATCCTATCCAAAATACTGTACCCTCAGGAAGGTGTTTTTGAGCATACTTAACACCCTCAGGACTTGCAATTGCAGATATAACATGAAGCTGACTTGGCGTACCTTCTAAACACAGTGCTTCATAAGCAGAAACCATAGAGGCTCCAGTTGCAAGCATAGGATCGACTAGGACAAGGATTCTATTCTCACAAGAGGGTGCTCCTATATATTCAATCTCTATATCGAAATCGCCTTTATCGTTGTGTTTTCTATAAGCAGAAACAAAAGCACAATCTGCCTGATCCCACACTTCAAGAACCCCAGCATGCATAGGCAATCCAGCACGCATAACCGTTGCTAGAACTGGCTGTTCTTTTATGATATTACATTTCGCAACTCCCAATCCCGTCTTAACTTCTATTGATTTCATAGGCCAAACTTCAGCCATAGCATTCCCTAAAAGCCATCCCAATCGTTGCAGGTTATGGCGAAACGCACCGCGATGACTTTGTGAGACCTCATGACGCAAACTAAAGAGAAGAGATCCAGTCATACCTGGTTTCTTACTGAAATCGTGAATCAATTTTTCATTCATGCCTCTAAGGTATGCACCTTAAGACGACTTCCTTGTAAAGACTTTGCCAACCTTCCCAAATTCCATGATCTGAAACCGAAGTGTTATGCCAAACTGTGACCATCACCCCCCCCACTTCTCTAACACTATCAGACAACTGAGATACTGTAGATAATGCCTCTGAAGTATCTAACTGTAAGTACGATTTTAATGTAGAATCCATCACCGCAAATGGGTGAATCATAAGGTCTAGAGGTTGTTCTGTAGCCAGGTCATAAGCTGGGTAAGGCTTACTCATTCCTGATCGAAACCCAACCTGGTCAGCATACCCCATAGAATAATCATGTTTAATACCGGTATCTACAAAATTCCTCCACGATGACTGCTCACCCATTAAAAAATGGGTTCTTACAATTTCAGTATTATTACCACCTTCAATCCCATTATTCTCAAAAGATTTTTTTTCTTTAGCGAATTTTAAGACAGAAGAAGAAGCTTCATAACTCGGGTGCCATGATACTAAGGATGATTTAACGAGGTATGAAATCAAGCTATCTAAATCTTCTTTGTGGACAGGAAGGTCGTGAGGCTTTTTATATTCTGCATAAAGAATAAAAAACCTAGTTTGAAGTCTTACCTGCTCATGAATTTTAGTTAACCAATCATAGGTGAAATAAGGATCCACAGCTCCCATGTATACATCTATTCTGTTTTGCAAATCTCCCCATCTAAAAAACACAATATCTCTAATAGCAGCAAGTACATTATGAAATAGTCCTCTACCTTTAAAAGCGTATGCTATATCTATATCTATGGTTGGCTCAAAGGTATAGTCTGTATCATATAGCTCTTTAGGAATATTCAACTCTGTAGCAATGGCATACGCAAGGTTTTCTACTAGAGGGGTCTTAAGCATGTTGTGAGTATAAGCAGCACATACAGCGCCCCTAAACCTTCCGTGCTTATCTCTAAATTTGGTGTTTTTTTCTCCTTGAGATTGCAATTCTTCCCATCTTACACAACAAAAAAACACTGAGGCCAAAGGATCAAATTGGAGATCTGTAATCCCTAAAACTTCACATGGATATGTAAACCTTCCCCACTGAGACCAGTTAACACCAGAAGAAAGTGCGTTTTCATCATCTTCAAGACTGATGGCATGCAAAGGACATGAAATAGATGATTCACAAAAAGATATCGTTAAAGTATCAGTCTTTGAATTACAATTCCATTCGACTTCCAATCCTAAGCAAACATTGAAAAGAATATGAGCCGAGTATGTCATCCTATGAGTTGGCGACGGGTATGTCAAGATGATTTTACTCATAAGTAGAACAATCATAAGCGTAAAAACGCTCAGAAATTTCCTTCAAGATATGAACCGAAGCATGACCATCTCCGTAAAGGTTATCTGAATTGTCAATCATTTGACTGTGTTTAGATGTAGCTATCTCCATTAAATCTGAGGGTTCGGGACATAGAATGGAATGTCCCGAATCGATAAGCTCTACCCACTCCGTATTGTGACGGATTACCACAGACGGAGTACCACAGCTATAAGCTTCCTTTTGCATCCCCCCTGAATCAGTAATAACGAGTGAGGATGATTTAATTAATGTTAGCAATTCGATATAACCGACTGGTTTTATAGCTGTAATACTTTTATGAATCAAGGTAGATTTAAAATCCTTACCAAAAATTTCAATCAATCCTTTCTCAGTCCTAGGATGAACAGGAAATATAGCTGAAATTTTATGGTCTAAACAAAAGTCACTAATAGAATCTATCCAACTACTTAGCCTTTCTATTGTGTCAACATTTGAGGGTCTATGCATAGTGACAAGAACCGAGGAAGTTTTTATACAATTCATATCTTTCGTGAAGTGTATCGCATTGTCATGCATAATATCACCCGACAATAGTGAGTTAAATAAGCCTTCACTTTCTAGATTCGCTATAGCAGTTGTTGTTGGAGCCACAAGGAGGGTTGACAGCTTGTCCGTTTCTATCCTATTGATCTCTTCAGGCATCTCTAAGTCAAAAGACCTAAGACCTGCTTCGATATGAATCAATGGAATCTTTAACTCATGTGCAACTTGCGCGCCAGCTAAAGTCGAATCTGTATCTCCATAAACAAGTACAACGTCAGGGATTGAAGTCTCTAAAGCCTCCTGAATACCCTTTCTCATCTCAACCATTCTCTCAGATCTTTTACTTGTATTAAGTTGGATAGAAAAATTAGGTTTAGGTATGCTTAATTCCTTAAAAAATATATCTGAAAGCAAGGTATCGTAGTGCTGCCCCGTGTGAAGTATGGTTTGGCTCCAAAATGGAGAATCCGCGATAGCTCTAGTCATAGCAGCCGCTTTAATAAATTGAGGTCGAGCCCCTATTATTGTAAATATTTGTGCCATTTATAAAAATCCTTCATCGGCAAAGCTAACAAAGTCTTTGTCTGCAATTATGATATGGTCAACAACCGGCAAATCTAAGAAACCTCCAGCTTTACATAGGTTTCTAGTCAGATTACGATCCGATACACTTGGTTTACAGTTCCCCGAAGGATGGTTATGTACCAGGACTATAGCAGATGCAAGTAAAGCTAAAGCTCGACCAAATATCAATTTAGGGTCTGCTACAGTCCCAGACTACCCTCCTGAAGAAATTTTAATTTCAGCAAGCACATGGTTCGATCTTTTTAAAAGTAAAAGCCAAAACTCTTCGTGCTGAAGATCTGAAAGTCTATCATAAAACCTATTAAATACATCTCTAGATGAAACAATTACATATGATTTCCCTAGAGAGCTGAAAGTTCGCCTACGACCTAACTCCATTGCTGCTGCTAGTACCAAAGCTATTTCTTTTCCCACTCCGTGAACTTGCTCAAAGCCTTCTGGAAGAAGTTTACCTAATGCATATAAATCTCGTCCCGTTAATTTTAATAAATCTTCAGCTAATAAAACAGATGGTTTCACACTCTTACAATGACCGATCAATAATGTAATTAGCTCAATATTATTTAATGAACTCGTTCCATTTTTTTAGAATTCTATCCTTAAGATTACTATTGACGATTGATGTGTAATTCATTATTCTCTAAAAAATTAATCAAAAAAAAACCCCTCAACATTAGTCGAGGGGTTAAATATCATAATTCGTTAGATTTATTTCAGAGCCGATGTGTGTGCGGCTATGCTGGCTTTAAGGTTGGCAGCTTTATTCTTATGAATAACGTTGTTCTTTGTTAACTTATCCAACATAGATGATACCTTAGGTAACATTTCTGTAGCCTCTTTCAAATCTGTTGATGCACGTAGCTTACGCAATGCATTACGCGTTGTCTTGTGCTGGTAATGATTGCGATCGCGTTTTTTCTGATCTGAACGTACGCGCTTTAATGCTGACTTGTGGTTTGCCATCTTTTTCCTTTAAAATATCAGGGGTGCAAATATAGTGAGGATTCAAACTCATACAACATGAAAAGTAAAATTAATTACAAAGTGTTGCAAAGGCAGAAAGAAGCAGTAATAAATCCCCCACTGCGACCATTCCATCTTCATCTAGATCTTCCGGACAAACACCACCTAAAGAGTCATCTGGCAAACAAAGTGTTGATTCCTGATCCCAATAAGTGCCTGGCCCACAATAGCCTGGATCTCCACACACATTGCATAAAGAAAAACAATGTATCGGCACTTCTAAAATAGATGGGTCTACTATGAAAAATCTATTGTAACCACCTAATCCATTATTGGCACCGCAAGCCGGAGGGACTGTTTCTTCTTCACCCCAAGCATTTCCATTAATGAATTTATAATCGACCTGAGTACCTACAACAGCAATCACTTCAACTGAATACGTCCCATCAGCTTCTAAGGACAGTGGGGTTGAGGATGGAACCCAGTTTTGGAATGATCCAGCAATGTGAGGCCCTTCAGGGGCAGGGTCAAATTCTCCCATATCAAGATGAAGAGTAGTAATATATTGGCACGTACCGTTATCGAACTCTGCTACAGGATCGAAATTCTCCGCATTGGGATCCATGCATCCTGAATTAGTTAGTATGGGGAAATTTCCGTTAGTGTCTGGTATTGGGAGCGGGGTGTCTAAGTAGAGGTGCCATTCACCAGGTTCAAGATAAAATGACGTCGCTAGGTCATTCACTGAAAAACTTAGTCCGGAAAAATAATCATACCAAGTCCCAATGTATGGGAAACTAGGGGTAATATCGAGAGGAACGACATCAAAATTACCAATTAAAACGGCATTTTGTTCGGGAGAATAAAGATGTATAATTTTTCCGGTTCCACTGCAATCTAGATTGTAATCATATGTAGTAAATACCGATTGTTCTTGCTTAAGGTGAGCTAAAGCTGAGATGGTTTTGGCAAGGGAAAGCCTCTCTGGGACTTCTAAATCGGTCCATCTATCAGGTTTTTCAGATAGCTTACAATCTTCTGAAGATGTTCCATCTCCACAATCAAAAATACTTAAGTCGTATCCCAATTCTGACCATTGCCAAATCATTTTAGGTCCTGGAATAGAAAGCAAAAAAGCATTTGTCATTTTAAGCCTATCCATAGAAGTACTGAACTCCTTAGTATCGTAATCGCCTGCAGAATTTCCGAAAAGCTGCAAATCATAAGCGATACGCTCTTCATCATGTGACTCCATATAGGTAATGAGGTTAGGGTAGTTATACCCACGATTCTGCCATGAACCATAGTTAAAATCACCACTATATCCCATGGAACTTTGAGAGAAACCATAGGTCATCTTACCCCAAATTATAAATCCTCCGTCAGCCAATGATTTCTCCTCATCATTGTTTCCAAGATGCTCTAAGATCACATAAGTACCTGGGTGATTAGATTGAATATCACTGTAATAATCAAATAAAATATCGATACGGCTTTGATCGTATTGATTCCATAAATTCACATTACTTCCACTGTTTACTTGGGTTATACCCTTACTCAAATCCACTCTATATCCGTCTATGTGATATTCTGAAAGCCAAAAGTCAAATACCCTCTTCCAATATTCCCTAACCCAACCATCTTCATGATTGAAATCATAACCAGGACTGAAGGGATGCATTGCGTAGCTATTAAACCAAGGATTATCTTCAGAAACAATCCCGTTTTCATCTTGATATAATCTCACAAGTGGATCTGTTCCGAAACTATGGTTAGGAACAACATCTAGAATTACTGCAATTCCTTTTGCGTGACATCTATTTACAAACTCTTTCAGCTTAGACTTAGGTCCGTAATATTTATCCGGAGCAAATCTGAAGTTTGGGTTATAACCCCAACTTGAATTCCCTTCGAACTCGCTTACAGGCATAAGTTCAATAGCATTGAAACCCATATACTCAAGATAATCAAGCCTATTTATTAAATCTTGATACACTGATCCAGAATCAAAATCTCTGACGAGACACTCATAAATAACCAACTCATCTTGTGATGGCTTTTGAAAGTTATAATCAGTCCAAAGAAAATATGGGTTATCCGTTCTAAATGTACCAATCGGGACGGAAGCAATACCCGTGGGATACTGAGGCATTCCGGGAAAATTCACTTGTGGAATATAGCCATCATTCCATGGATCTAAAATGAGTTCAGAATATGGATCACCAATCTCAAGTTCACCTTCAACTAAAAAGAAATATCTGTAATATGTACCCGGACTAAGATTGTTGATTTGTAACCAATGCCTGTTTCCATCAGCTGAAATCTTCATCAAACTATTTGCATTTTCCGAGAATGAATTAAAATCACCTTTAAGATAAACATATTGTTTACTGGGTGATCGAAGCTGAATGATAACAGACGTACCCGATAGAATGTTTACACCGTCAAGGGTTCCAGATGGAGGATCTGAAATGATAGGCGTTTGTGCTTTGACACTAAACTCGAAACATAAAAACGTAAAAGCAATAACCAGAGAAAGTGTCCTCATAACACTAAGATACAGCAACATGGACAAGAGTTATGTAATTTGCAGTGTGAAAAAAATATTTCCCGTTCTATTTATTTTGTGTGCGTCACTTTCGCCACTTTACTCAAACAATTTTTCAGCCCAAAAAAGCCTTCCTATTCACGGAACCTGGAAGTGTCTTGATTCCACAGAAATTTCAGTTCCAGGATGGTTGCCTGGGAGTTTGTACAATTCACTACTAAGGAGTTCAGTGATTCCAGATCCTTTTATTGGAACAAATGAAGATTCAGTGCAGTGGGTAAGTGAAATGGACTGGGTTTTCACTTCGGATCCATTTGATGCGCTAGAAAACATTGAAGATTACGACTTACTCATCCTTCAAGATGTACAGCTGTATTGTAGTATAACCTTAAACGGAGTTGTACTTGGTGAAACGAACAACGCTTTTAGAAATTGGGCGTACAGTCTAAAATCGTCCTTAAAATCTAACGACAATATTTTTACTTTTAATTTTGAATCGCCTACTTACTCTGTAAATAAAACGGGGAGTGTGGAACAGCATAGAACTCCACAATTTGCATATGGTTGGGATTGGGCATTGAAACTTATTGACTTTTCTGTGGGGCGAATTGAACTTGCGAAGAGTCGGTCTGAGGAAAATATTTACATTGACAATCTCACACTTGTAACTGACACTATTTATGGGTCCACTGCTAAGGGCTTTGTGAAGTGGGATATCTCAGGAGATTTAAGCGAGGCTGTAGTTTTAAGGTGGGCTCTGACGAATGAAAGTGGTACCGTTGTCGCTTCAGAAAGTTTTAGTAAAATTCCTGGGGTTATAACATCACCATTCACCATTGAAAATGCTGATTTATGGTGGACGCACGATTTAGGAAAACCTTCTTTACACAAACTCGAAGTAGTCGCCGTTGGGGAAAATGGTATACTGGCTCTAGAGAAAAAAACAGTAGGTATTAGAACCCTCAAACTAGACACTTCTGAAGATGATAAAGGCGCTAAATTCCAATGGATTCTCAACAATGTACCATTTTTCGCAGGAGGAGCTAATGTTGTCCCAGCTGACATAATTAAATCCAGAATCAGCTCATTAGAAGAAAAAGCGATCGTTAGAAACGCTGTCGCAGCAAACATGAACACCTTGAGGGTTTGGGGTGGTGGAAATTATGCCTCGGACAATTTCATGGAGGCTTGCGACGAGATGGGGGTTCTGGTTTGGCAAGATTTTATGTTTGCTTGCGCTATGTATCCTGGAAACGAGGCGTTTCTTGAATCTATTGAACATGAGGCTTTAGACCAAATCCTTCGACTTAGACACCACCCCTCTCTCGCCATGTGGTGTGGCAATAACGAAGTGAGTGAAGGATGGCAAAGGTGGGGGTGGAAAGACGGGCTTTCCGAAAAAGAAATCATTACGAAAGAGAAAGCCTACTCCGATATTTTCGAAGACATCCTACCATCCACTGTCAGTTTATACGCCGACGCTCCATACTGGCCTTCCTCACCCCTACTTGGTAGGGGCGACCCAGATTTTAAGAACCGTGGTGATGCTCACGATTGGGGGATATGGCATGACGGGTATTCATTCGATTCTCTTTGGACTCGAATACCCCGATTTATGAGTGAGTTTGGTTTTCAAAGTTTTCCAGAACGTTCAACATGGGAAACGGTAGTAATATCTGACACTTTAGACCGATTTTCCTCCGATGTGATTGCTCACGAGAAACACAGTCGGGGGTTTGCAATCATTGATAAATACTTGGAGAGTTCTTATGGCGATTTCTCAGATGGGTATTCTTACGAAGAGTGGGCGTATATCACTCAAGTTGTTCAAGCTAAAGGAATCTCAGATGGTGTAAGAGCTGCAAGACTCAATCAGGATTTTTGTTCTGGCTCTTTGATTTGGCAATTAAATGATTGTTGGCCGGTAGCATCATGGTCTTCTATAGACGCTCACGGAAAGTGGAAACTTCTTCACCATGAATTAAAGAAGGCCTTCGCACCCACGCTACTGTATGGAAAGTGGAATCATCTAGGAAGGAAGCCCCGTTTAGAAATTGGGGTAGTAGCTAATCCAAGCATACATGGTGAAATACAAATCCCAGGTACAGTTCTCGTATCAGTAGTAAACTTTGATGGCACGGTGGCATACATGTCCGAACATCCATTAAATCTCACACCTGGAAAAGCACAATGGATATCCCTTGACAATGTCCCCTACAACAATAACAGAAAAAACATCGACCCCACTCGTTCCTTTGTGCAACTCTCATGGATAGACGACACGTGTGAAAACCCTCAAACTTGTCCAACCAAAGCGAACGCAACTGTCTTTGCCGCCCGACCTAAAGAGCTTAAACTCGAAGACGTTCCTGTAATTGTAAAACCGTTTACCGGAGGAAATAAAGACAGCGAATTCGTGCTTTATGAAGTAAGCTCAATCGCTTTCACTAAAGATGTGCAACTTACAGCTACAACTCCTGGGAACTTCGAAATGAACGGATTTGACCTACTTCCTGGAGAAAGACGAATCATAAAATTTACACCTTACTCTATCAGGGCTTGGGCTCCTGAACTTTTTGTAGGAGGTGCTTCCAAATTAAAATCAAAAGATTTATTTGTTCAAGCCATCAGTTTAAATAACGTTATGAAAACTACTTCGCCCTAATTATAATTTCGTCACAGAAAAGCCATGTCGGCTCTGTTGCTGCGGCATGCCAGTCTGGGCAAAGTCCAGAATTAACCGCTCTCATCTTGATATATCTGGCACGAATACCCATTAACTTTCCGGAATTTACTGTTACGATATCTTGAGCATCGTTCTTTAAAGTTGCGGATTTGAACTCCTTTTGAGCTATGACTTCATAATGATCTCCATCAATTGAAGCGGAGAATTCTACGTATGTAGGAGTGAAAATCCATGCGTCTTGATATCGATAAAAGTTAGAGAAAATTGAATCAATTTCTATGACTTTCTCGAGATCTACGATTGCAATAACATCCTCTCCTTGTACTGCTTGCCAAACACCGTCGTGAAATCCAAGAGATCCTATCCTACCATCAGCAAGTGCGAAATCTCCACCACCAGTGTAATATGGACTCGGCGTAAATCCTAGTTCTATGGGGTGGAATACACCAGCGTGACCGTCAACGAAAAACTCCTCACGTCTAGGTAATTTTCGTCCTCGGTAATTGATAGAAGCACTAATTGTTCCATGGCTTTCGACTTCGATAGATTTACCTAACAAAACGCTATCTCCATTAAAATGTGTATAACCCATGATATATTCAGCTGATGGGGTGAGTTTCGCGTAGAGTTTTTCAGATTGAACTGCCAAGGATAAAGTAACAGGTACGGATTCCATTCCATAGTCCACTTTTAGAATAGAAAGTCGATCTAAATGGAGCTCAAGCCGCTTGATGAAGTTCGAGTATGCGTCAGAAGCACCCGTAAATTCTGGACCAGACCAAAGAACCTCTGCAAGCCCTATAGCTCTCGGAAACACCTTAGACTCAACCAAATCTTGGGGAGCTCTTTCAGTCCACATATTGCACTCACCGCCTAATATTCTACCTGGCCCATCTAAAGTGCCCTCAGGGCGTGGTTGGAAGCTATATATTTCTTCAAGATTAGTAGAACTTAAGGGATAATCTAAATAGCAATGACTCGTGGGAGAAACGATTACGTCAGTGCCAATGGAGACCGCTTCAATGGCCCCTTCCATACCTCGCCAGCTTTGGACCATAGCACCCTCAGGCAAACCTCCCTCCAAAATCTCATCCCAACCGATGATCCTCTTACCTTTCCCCTCCAAAAATTTACCTATCCTTTCAATAAACCAAGTCTGTAGCTCATACTCGTCTTTTAAGTCATTTTCTTTAATTCGTTGCTGACACTTATCACAGCTATGCCACCTCACTTTGGGGGCTTCATCCCCTCCAATATGAATCCTGTCAGAAGGAAAAAGCTCACATACCTCATCTAAAACGACTTCTAAAAAAGCGATAGTACTGTCATTGCCCGCACAATAAATATCTTTAAAGACACCCCATTTATTTGCTACTTCTAGTTGATCTCCTGTGCATCCTAACCATGGATATGAAGCAAGTGCCGCCTGACTATGACCAGGCAACTCAATCTCTGGGATGATCTCAACATGCCTTTTTTGTGCATATTGAATAATATCTCTGACCTCTTCCTTTGAATAATATCCTCCATGCTTCGTTCCATCGAGCTCGGTTCTCCAAGCACCTACTTCGGTAAGAAGAGGATAAGCGTCTATTTCTATACGCCAACCTTGATCCTCAGTAAGATGCCAATGCAACACATTCATCTTGTGCAGCGCAAGATTATCAATCATTTTTTTAATAAAATCAACATCCATAAAGTGCCTACAACAATCCAACAACAATCCCCTATGTTCAAATTCAGGAGAATCTGAAACAAGTACTTCAGGAAGAAAAAAGCCGCTCACACATCCCCCATACTCACATGAATGAGGCATCATCTGCCTTAGAGTAGTAAACCCACGAAATAGCCCCACCTCACTATTCGCAATGATCTGAACAACATCATTTTTAATAATTAAATCATAGGATTCATCTCCCTCATTGCCTTTAATCTCGAAGACTAAATTCGCATTTGTCGGAAAGTCCTTTCTTAATTCAACACCCACACCCATTAACCAGGATTCTACCACTTCTGCAGTGGGGCCTAAGTTTTCTAATCCTTGAATCCTTAATTCTTCACCTGAAAAAAACATCCTGCTATCCTCTACGTTCCCCATCAAAGTCACGGATTTAGGCAACGGGATAAGAGCTTCGATTCCTCCAGTTGGAATACTGTGAGGTGATTTTCGGGAACATGATATATAAACGAACATTGAACATATCGTCACGAAAAAAATACCAAAACTCTTACAATTCATTTTCATTCCATTTTAGTACCTCCTCACTTAGCTGAACAGCTTTATCAAAATCTACCGGATATGTGCTCAAGTCGAATAGACCATCATCTAAATGATTCGATGTATTAGAAAGTGTTTTTAATCGACAAGATGCATGAACGGCTTCTACTCCCACTTCGCCTAATGTTATAACATCTTCTAGTCTTACACCTCCTCCAGCTATAACTTCCAATCCCAGTTGTGAAAGATCCCCAAGTAATCCAATACCCAAACCTGCCGCCGGAGCCCCACCGCTCGATAAGACAACATTAATTTCAAAATTTCGCAGAACTTTCGCTGACTCTAAAGGATTGTTTGACACATCTAGAGCCCTATGAAATACCACAACTTCACTGGATATCTTTTTGCATAGCATCTCAAGCAAGTGCTCATCCACATTTCCAGATTCATCTAATCCTCCTACTACAATCATTTTCGCCCCTGCGTCAAGGCAATCTAATGCTTCAGCTATCATTAATTCCTTTTCAGAAGCATTGTAGACAAAATTACCGGCTCTAGGTCTTATCAATGCCCTAACAGGGATACCTATGCTTGCACTAGCTCTTACAGAAGCTGAGGTAGGAGTAAGTCCACCGCACTCCCAGTGTCCACAAAGCTCAACTCTATCCGCACCTGCTTCAATAGCTATAGCTACATCAACAGGCGTACTTACACAAATCTCGAATTTCATCTTTTGACTTGGACTAGGTTAATTGGGACAAGGTTCACCAAACACGGCCAGAACGAATAGCACATCAGAAACGGTGATCGTTCCGTCATCATCAACATCAGCAAAGCAGTTGGTCACACAACCGAATTGACCTAAAATTTCTAATATATCCGCTACAGTAATGACTCCGTCAGCAACAATATCAGCTGGGCAAGTATTTACAATTGGAGGAGGGGAATCCACATCATACCATCCACAAATAGGAGGGTATAAAGGACACACTTGTCTACTCGTAAATCCTACAGTAACAGCTCTAGTTGTATCGTAATATTGAGTGGAAGCCGCATGGGGAGTATGACCAGCTCCGGGGAAAACATGGAGACAATTGTCAATTCCTAACAAATATGTTGTATTGTGAATAATCTCGCTACCATCTACGATCGTAACATTTATACCAGATAATTGAACGTAACCTGTTCCAAATGGAACCGTTCCATCATTTGTTCCATGCGTACTTACCACGGGAATGTTCCCTACTGAAATCCATGCTTCATCTCCTATTGCACCAGAAATACTAAATATTGAAAGCAGTTCTGAGGAATATCCTGGAGATCCCGAATCCCCTTCTATCCCACCTGATAAACCGTTCGCATTAAAATTTACCGAAGAAGGTACTTCTGACAAATCATCTACATAGGCTGCATGAACAGCTATAAAACCTCCTGCAGAAGACCCTCCCAAGACTATTCTCTCAGGATCTATCCCCCAAGTATTGCCATCTTCTGTATATGTTTTACGCAGATATCGCACCGCGGCTTTTGCATCTTGAACACCTCGAACCACAGCCTCTTGAAGTGAGGATTCGAGGGCAAAGAAATTTGAGATGCCCAATCTATAGCTGATCGATACGGCAACATATCCCATTCTTGCCAAGTCTTGACAAAGAGGCAATACGTCTGAACCATCATTAGAACCACCTAAAAAGAAACCACCATGCGCGACAACAACAACTGGCCTGTTCGTGACAAAATCCCCTGCGGGCTGATAAATATCCATAACCAATGAAATATTGCTTCCATTTGCTGAGATATTACTTCCATAAGGGATGTCATAATCTACTGAAATGTCATCAAAAATTCTATATCTATATCTAGCACCATCACAACCTGAACCTATTTGGGCCGGTAGATTAATTGAAAACAAAACTGTTAAAATAACAAAGAAAAATATTCTCATGTGACTTGTTTAATATGTTCTTTCGAACCAGTGATTAAGGTTACTTTCAAGTTCTGGAATGCTATCTAAAATATAGTATTCGTGTTGAATAACATCAGCTCTAAAAGGTGTTGACATTACTTCTTCGAGATTGAAAACTTTTAATTTATTTCGCAATGCCCAAGCGTGACTCGTTTCTCCATATGAAGACATGATCCCTGCACCGAAGAGTTTTGCTTCACCATCCTCTCTAATAAATCCAAATTCAACAAAGAACCAATATAACCTCTGAAGTTGGGTTACTTGGAAATCTCGTCCGTCATTAGCGATCGCCGTTCCAACCTCTCCAAATCTGTGCATAAAACTTGCAAAATCTAAGTTCATCAAAGGCGGGATATGACCGAAAGTATCGTGAAACATATCTGGCTCTTCTATATAATAACTTGATCTTTACGACGGACCCAAGTAGATGTACAGAATTTTTTTTTCGACAACAGTTTAAAGAAATCAGAAGGTGGTATTAAGCCAGGAACTATCTCAATGGACCATCCTGTAGCTTCCTTCAATTGCAAGGCCATATCCTCTACCATAGGAATAGATGTTCTTGTCAAAGTATCCGACATTGCATCAAGTGTATCTAGATAAAGTCGGCTGGCTTTATCCTGAAGATGTGCTTTTTGTCTATCGTATAGAAAATTCCAAGTTGAATGTTGTTCTTGGGTATAATCTTCTAATTTCTGAGTAGGAGCCATTGCATGCAAAAGATACACACAATTTTATCATGAAACGACTATTGAACTACAACTTGAAGCGAACTGTTTAACTTTTTAGAAATCAATACATAAACACCTAGTTCTAATCCACTCACATCTATACAAGTACGTGCTGAATTTATGTTCAAGACTTTAATTAATCGTCCTTTAATATCAGAAAGCGTAAACTCCGTACCGATATACTCGTTTGAGACTTCGATATTAATCACATCAGTTGTCGGGTTTGGAAATACCGTCATCACAAATTCACCATTCTCATCTTCTATCGAATCAATGACACCCATCGAGATTAACAGACCTCTAAATTCTTGATAGTAGAGGTTAGAAACTCTTTCATCGTGAACGATAACAGTATTCTCATCGTTAATGTTCTCAGCAGTAGATGACCAGTTGTGAGACCCCGTCACAACAGTCGGATCTGAAAGTGGTTCGCTGTAGTCAATCACTGCATATTTATGGTGAAGTGATCCAGCGATTCCTTGATGAGAATGCACATCTATTCCGGCAGCAGCTAGATTGTCAAATTCTGCACCCGTTCCGGTGATTTCTTCTATTGCACCTTCAGGGCTTACAAAGAAACTTGACCCATCAATAATCGCATCAGCTAAGTCGTCACGGGTAAAAGACAATAAAGCGAAAGCCATATCGTAATCCATGGTTTCAATGGTTTCACGAATCGCCGAAGTCGTTCCATCTGTAGGAGAGAAATAAACCTCAACAGGTGAACCTCCCACAATGTATTTCAATGGCGTGTTGACCGATTTTGAAGGTCCAAACTTGGCGTTTGCTTCATCCGGAACCATAGAGTCACTTCCCCACATCTCATTGAATTCAAGTCGATATCCTCTGGCGATACTTTGGTCTTGAAAAACAATCACATTGTTCTTGTCAGTATTGAGATTCGCTGTGGTCATATTTGTGGAGCCTGTCAAAACAAATGCCGTCTCAGGGTAATCAGCATCTCCAATAAAGAACTTGTTGTGCATCCCTGAACCCTCACCGTCTGTGCGGTAATGAACAGGAATCGAGCTGTCAAAATTCTGGACCCCTAGGTTTGCATTTTGTCCTTCGGCGATATATCTAATCTGAACCCCGTTTGCCGCAGCGGTATTAATAGCATTTTCTATAGCGACGTTGTTCGTGTTGTATACCGCAACATCGAGGGTGTGTTGAGCGGACGTTATCCAAGCTGCAATGGTATCGTTGGTGCTCGTGCCAAGTGACATCGCTTCTTCGTCGATGGCTACTGAAGTATCAACAGAGCCTGTGAAGTACACATGAATATTTCCTGAAGATTCTGAAATTGTAGCATAAACCCTGATCGGAGAAGTTATTGTTTCCCCATCGGTATTTGTAGATTTTACTCTTGCGTAGTAAAGTGTCCCAGGACTGAGTCCACTCAAAGAAATCAAATGGTCTGTAGATAGAAATAAATCTGAAGTAGTCATTCCTAAATCTGGCGTTAGACCCCACTCAACTTCACTATCTCCTACTACATCTGTAGTCCATGTTAGATCAAAAGAAGATGAGGAGATGTTCATTTGGTCTACTTCAGAAGTAAGACAAACCCCAGAAGTCGAGACCATATCGGAAGCACCTCGCGGCAAAAGTTGGTATCCACCGAACCCATCAAATGTGAATTGGCTTACAATCCCCATGAGGTTCATTTCACATCCGTTAAGTGTTGTTCCCACAAGAGAATTTGATGATCTTACGTAGATAATCCCATCTTCTCCAGAGGACATGAAGGTGTATGTTGTGTTGGCTTCAACGATCTGTCCTCCTGCATCGAAAGTCGTACCTTCTATTACCACAAGTTGTCCTTCCAGAGATTCATTAAGTTGATTCGGAGTCACAACAAGTGCATCCGGTAGAGGGTTTCCTGAACTCAACACATCAACCTGAGTAAGGTTTGGTCCTACTTCAAGTAGACCATTGTACTCTGAAATTTCTCCCGTTACTGTCACCGAATCACCAGGATTTGGTTCAGCGGACCAGTCAGTCCAATCATTGCCTGGATATAATGCTATTCCAGCAGAAGCGTCTTGAACGTAACGAACTGAACCTAGGTCCGCTCCACTTGTGATAATACCTGTTACGGTAACAGTCTGGCCTATGTTATAATTTGTACGGGCGTCTAGAATATCAGACTGAGCATTTGAAACAGTCGAAGACAGGATTGCAATAAATGCGAGGGTACAGCTAAATAATTTCATTAAAAAAAATGTTATCGAGAGTAATTAAAATCTGACGCGAATAGAGAAGTTGGAACGGAAACCATATCCCATATATACACTTGCTGAAGCTGCGTCGAAGTTGTTTTCAGTAAATGCATAGGTACGATTAGGATCTGTAAAATTCCACTCGCCATATGGATCGTTATTCTGAGCGTTTACAAGGTAAACAGTGTTTAATATGTTTAAAGCAGAAAAGCGAAAATCGATCTGGGATTCATCCAAATCTAATGTATATCCCAAATGAAGATCCAGAAGTCCATAAGCCGGAAGTTCCCAAGATTGACGCCCTTCGTTATCTCCATTCAAAGAGAATGGATCGAAATTAGCGTAATATCTATCGAAATAAGTGTAACGAGGTTTAACGTAGAAACCGTTCTTCCGATAGCGAATCGCAAAACCTATTTGGGTTTGGGGTGCATCACCTACAGAAACTCCTGCAGCATTGTATTTAACGATCTCCGGATTCCCTTGCCAATCAAGGTAAGGAAGATTCGTGTCATCATCTAGTAAAATTAAACTATCCTCAGAGCTAGTCCAACGCCAGTCTCCATAAGAACCATAACCCTCTATTGTAATGTGGCGATTAACCTGGTAACCAAAATCAAGTTCAATTCCTTTATGTAAGGCACTCATTGAATTAATATTCGCCCTCACAATCTCTCCATCAGCCGTTTCAAACCTAAGCATACTATTGAGAGGCCTGTTCTGCCAATCTGTGTAGTAGCCATTGAGATTCAATGTCCATGGGGACTTACTCCATTTTACCCCAAATTCAACTGAAGAAATTTGCTCATTTTGCGTGTTTTGAATAAATTGATTGTCGAAATCTATCACGCTAGAGAAAGTCGGTGTTCTATTGAGATAACCAAGGTTCATAAATGCGTTAGTCCACTCATTAATATTTACATTTCCACCACCCTTAACAGTATACCCTGAAATCCACTTCCAACCAGATTCGTTGTACTCCATATCTCCCGTCTCATCATTCTCTACAAGTGGTTTGAAGTAATCCACACGGTTGTACCCTTGGTTGACAGCACTTAAATTAACGAAGTAATTGTACCAAGGACCTTTGTATTCCATGAGCGCAAAAACACCACCCCATTTTACAAAAGCATCATTGTGGTAGCCTATTGTATCTCCCACGACATGCATGGGTTGACTGTCATTTGCGTCATCTTGATCAATGAAATAATCACCACCAATAAGATCATGAACGGTACTGTAGTGTTCCCCTTGATAGGTTCTAAAATCTGCCCCACCTGAGAATGTAAGCTTATCAGTCGTCTCATATCTGAAAGTTGAAAGCGCACCAAACCAAGTGTGGTTGTTGTATAATTTTCTCAAAATTCTAGAACTCTTCAGAAGAGTTTCTGAGTAAGTGGGGTCGATAGGCGGTCCAAATAACCCACCCACAGTATTGGTATTCCAAAATTTTTGAAAGTCTACCTGACCATCTTCTGAATAATCACCGGACCCAAGCGAATTCTCTAATCTTGTTCCACCACCATGACCATAAGAAGCATAGGCTGTAGTCGTGATATAAAGCTTGTCACTTGTCCTCCAGCTGTGGCGAATCGACATGAGCGGTTTGTGGTACTTGTTCTGACGTTCATACAAGTTCGATCCATTAAGCTCGCCCCAATGAACATTGTAGTTGAGACCTATATCCTTAAGGCCTGTCGTATCAATATAGTTCGTTGATGTCATTTCATTTTCAAACTCAGCAGCCCCACCATCTATGTCATATCCGTACTGAGAATTAAGTTCAGCATAAGCTGCTTGCTCTTCAGCGAGAGAGAGAGATCCATCGTTAAAAATTGCATCATAGGCTTGACTGTATTCTGTCATTTGTGTGTATTCCGCATCCGTGCCTGAGAAAAGACTTTGTGCATACTCTTTACTATGCGTCGCTATTCTTTGCTGATACCCACGTGCTGAGTTCTTGGAAGGTGCGCCTGTCACGCTCAGAGAAAACACATGCGACCCGATAATCTTTTGTGCCTTGACATAGTAGAACCAAGCATCTGTATACGATTGCGCTACATATCCTCCGCTGTTTCTATAGCTTCCTGCAAAAGTAAATCCCCACCCACCAGCTAAACGACCAGTCGTATGACCCAGCGTAGTACGAGTCATCCCAAAACTACCTAACTCCTGTTTGACACTCGTTTTCTTTTTATTTTCAATCCCTACAGTAACAATGTTTACTGTTCCACCAATGGCTGGAAGAGCAAGTTTAGAAGCACCAAGCCCCCTTTGAACTTGCATCGTTTGAGTGACAAGGTCTAGGCCAAACCAGTTGTTCCAAAACACTCCGCCATTTTCCATGTCATTCACAGGAATACCATCTACAAGAACACTCACGTTTCTCTGTTTAAACCCTCTAATGCTGATACTCGGCCCATTGTCATCTGACCCTGCCTGAGTAGCATAGACGCCCGGAGTTGAATTCAGTAGCATGGGCAAAGGTTGAGAGCCTAATTCCTCTTGAATCTGAAGTGGTTTTATATTTGAAAACGCAACAGGAGTTTCTCGCTCTATCGCGATATCTGCTACTACCTTTGCTTCTTGAAGAAGTACAGTCTCCATCTTAAAATGAACTTCGAGGATGGAATTTGAAGCGACATTCACCTCTTTCGCCATAGGCTCATACCCAACGTAAGAAACTCGAAGGTTGTATTTACCCGGAGTCAGTTCAATGGAGAACAAACCGTCGAAATCAGTTAGAACACCTATAGATGATTCACCTGCACCATATATGACAGCTGCCTGAATTAAAGCTTCGCCAGTTATAGCGTCAGAGATAGAACCACGTACAAGACCTGTTTGGGCTGATGCGGTGAGCATAGAGCCTAAAATTAGCCCCAATAAAATGGTCAGGGAAAAACAATGAATACGAATCATGGTAAAAGAAGTGCTAAGTAGCTAGCTTATTGCTAATTAACGTACAACGATGCGGTGTGCGAAAATCGAACCACTCAAGTACTGAACGTTCACGAAATAAACACCTGCCTTCCAATCTGAAGTAGAGATCGACCATGTGCGGATGTCTGTAGTAGGTGCAATCACCTCAACGAGACGGCCTTCAGGACTGTACAATTCAATTTGCATTACAGATTGGCTGCTTTCGATGTTGAACTGACCGTTTATAGAAGGATTAGGAAAAATCTCTAATGATGGAGTCTCAACTAGATTGTTTAATACAGAAGTACCACAAGCACAGCTGTGAGATCCCAATCCATCCCAAGTATTCACTGGAAGCGTATCCCATTCTAGAAAAGTATCAAAAACCACAGGTGGAACATTGATTCCATGCACTACATCAAACTTGCGTCGCAATGTGTGGTTAGAAGTAAGCCAAGCAGCACCATCACCTACATCTGTAAAACCGTTCTCAGCATCGTTCGTCCAAGCTGTACCAGGATTCTCTCCTGGCTTACCGAAAATATCAACAACTGTGGTACCATTCTTTACGAGAACAAGAGCATCGTTTCCATTCATGTAGGTTGGAGCCGGATAAGGGTTGTCCAGTTGATCAGCCATTCCTTGCAATACCGGATCACACATCGGAGAAATTGCTCCACCACCGAGATCAACGTCTTCCGTTTGACCATTCACTAGAACCCAAGTAGTAAGAGAAGGCAAAGTACCGAAAAGCTGTGTCGCATCCGTAACTGTTCCTTCTCCATTGCTCCAACGTTGTAATTCATACATGCTTAAATCAATCGGTTCTGAAGTTGTATTAAAAAATTCAAGACCTTTATTATTACCTGTACCTTCGAAGTATTCCGAGATAATAAGGTCATCACAAATGAGCTGAGCTGAAGTACTTGCAGAAAAAGACAATCCTGCTACGAGAAAAAATAGTGTATAAATGCGCATAAAATTAGTTTTTAATTTAGTTAGCCAAACTTACTGCGTATCTTGCATTCAATGAACAAAACAAGCTACTTTTCTCGGCTATTATTAATAACTTCTTGTTTCTGCTTCATTGCGGGAATATCATTATTAATCGTATCTCATCAATCTAACGAAATAGAAAAAGATGCTTTCAGCAAATTTGAACCGCAAAGAGCTGCCGCTTTTAAGTGGTCATACCCCGATAAAGATTGGAATGCAACTGAAGCTGATGCAGCTTTAAACAGTGTAAGACAATATTTTGAAGCGCAAGAGGTGGATGATTTCTCGAGAGAAATAAGTGGCTCATGGAGGATGGAAGGTCCTGGAAACATCGGTGGGAGATTAAACGCAATTGCCCAAGATCCTTTCGACTCGAACCACATCCTTGCGGGAAGTGCTGCAGGCGGTCTATTCGGAACAAATGATGGCGGGGTGAACTGGTCGTCGCTTACAGATGATTTCGCCTGGATGGCAATGGGGACCATCGCATTTCACCCAACTCAAGAAGGAACCGTCTACATTGGTACAGGTGACCCACAAATTTCATCCCATCCAAGATTGGGAGATGGGGTGCACCGGTCAGTTGACGGAGGGGCCACCTGGACTCATTTAGGCCTCGACAGCGCTAGAATAGTCAGTAAAATACTCATTCTTGAAGACACGCCAGAAGTAATTATGGCCGCAACTATGGGTAACCCTGCCGTAAAAGGCCCAGACAGAGGTTTATACCGCAGCTCAAACTCTGGAACCACGTGGGATCATGTTCTACTGCCCTCTGATTCAGCTGGCGTGAATGACCTCGCGTATGACTCTTCAACTGGAATTATGATCGCTGCAGGGTGGAATAGACTGAGAAACTCTACACGATCACTAGTTGTAGGACCCGAATCAAAATTATACAGGTCTGATGACTCAGGAATCACATGGGCATCTGTAAACAATCCATGGGGCAATGAGAACAGATGCCGAATAGGACTTTCTGAGCACAATGGCGTTTTCTTTGCCTTGGTTGTGGGGTTAAACATGCAAATCGACAATATTTACAAGAGCACAGATGGAGGAATGAATTGGTCTCCTATTATTAGCGATACTTCACCTCTGGCGAATGCATTGGGAGGTTTTGGTTGGTATTTCTCTAAAATTAGAGTAAACCCATGGAACTCTGAGGACATTACTTTGTTAGGAGTGGACGCGTGGAATTCTCTTGATGGGGGTGTGACTTGGGATCTACTAACTCCTGTATGGTGGGAGTATTCTGTTCATGCTGATAAACATGATTTACAATGGTTAGGGCCAAATTCAGCTATTTTAGCTACCGATGGGGGAGCATACAGGACCGATGATCACGGAGAGACTTGGACCGACATAGAGAACATCAACAACTCTCAATTCTACAGGGTTGAATGGAACCCGCATAATCAAGGCGTATATACAGGAGGAGCTCAGGATAACGGGACAACAAGTGGCTCATATTTAGGAGTGGATAGTTGGTCACGAGATCGAGGCGGAGATGGCTTTACCCCTGTTTTCCATCCTACGAATCCCAACTACAGGATAGCTACAGTTCAGTACGGAAATTTTGCTTTTTCCGAGGATCCATCAACGACACCTAGCCCCAGCTGGATAGACATGGAAGCCCTAGAATACGATGATAGAAAAGGCTGGGATACACCGATTATTTTACACCCTGCAAATCCTGATCACATTTGGACAGGAACTCAAAGAATGTGGAAAATGACAGGAACTCCATTGGGCACTTGGAGTCTCATGAGCGAAGACCTCACTCAAAATATAAGTCCAGGACTTGGATACAGAGTCATTTCAGCTATTTCAGGATCTCCCTTTGACGAAAACGTCTTAGCCGCAGGAACTTCCGACGGAAGAGTTCATTACACGACCGATGGAGGACTCTCGTGGAATTTAATGACAGAGGGTTTGCCAGAACGTTACGTTACAGATCTTTATTTCGACCCGTTTAATCCTGACTCTATTTTCTGCACAGTGAGTGGTTATCGTGATTACGCATATACACCTCATATTTTAAAAGCAGAGCTGGGAGGTGCTTGGGAAAGTATTTCTGGGGATCTGCCTCAACATCCCATGAATTCTATCGTAGCGTTGAGCGAATTGGTTTGGGCTACAGCTACAGACGCAGGAGTATATGCAACTGTAAATGCAGGAGTCAACTGGGAGAGATTGGGCAACATGCCCTGGATACCTGTTTACGATTTAGTCGTAGATACCGTGGAGAGAAGATTGGTGGCTGGAACTTTTTCTAGGAGCATACAAAGTTTTCCTATGGATTCAATTTTAGTGGGGACACCTCCTGATCCTGTTTTTTATTGTTTAGAAGATGTGGTGCCAAATAACATCATTGACACGAGCGATGTTTTACTCATGCTTAGCCAGTACGGATGCCTTTCTGATTGCTCAACTGATATTAATGGCGATGGGGCTGTATCAATTTCAGACGTATTGGCATTGCTTGCAGTATTCGGTCAACCCTGTTAAATTTCGTGTGATTTCACATCTGACTTAAGTAAGGTCGTTTCTTACTTTTACAGGCAAAGAGTTGCGAACTGTGGAATAACTATGGTGCAGGAGTTCCCAAAACAACTTTGGTGGAACATCTGAAATCGGAACTGGTGACACCGTATTCCAATGCTTTTTATTCATATGCCATCCTGGAATTACACCCTCAAATTCACTCCGTAACTTCACCGAACGTTCAGGATTACATTTAAGATTTACGCTTTTAAAATCTTCAATATTAAACAGAGCAAATATTTTTTCCTTCGCTTTATTTCCAACCTTAAACACCAACGTTTTATTATCGAACGGAAAACCCTGAGTCACCCCTGAGAGTTGCGAAACGAATTCCAGAATTGTTTCCGCATTAACCTCGTGGTTGATATCCTGTATCAATTCCCGTTTCATTAAAAAGTCTTCGATGAATCGCCTATCATTCGATACATTTCTTCAAGTTCAGGTTTTTTGAAATCGCGCCATGTTCCTACTGGCATATCTAGGTGCATATTCATGATACGAACTCGCTTGAGTCGCCCAACTCTATATCCGAAATATTCGCACATCCTACGGATCTGCCTGTTGAGCCCTTGCGTGAGAATAATTCTAAATTCGCGGTCTCCTGTTTGTTCTACAAAGCAAGGATTCGTCACAGTGTCTAAAATTGGAACTCCATTCCCCATATCACGAATGAAACTTCCGATAATAATCCTATCAACAGTAACGATATACTCCTTCTCATGGTGATTCTTCGCTCTGAGAATTTTATTCACGATATCTCCGTCGTTCGTTAAAAAAATCAATCCCTCACTGGGCTTATCCAACCTGCCTATAGGGAAAATTCTGGTGGGGTAGCCGATGAAATCGATGATGTTGTTTTCCTCTCTACTTTGGTCTGTGGTACAGACAATTCCAACAGGCTTATGAAATGCCAAATAGACCAATTTATCGCGCTCTCCCTCCCCCACTAGCTTGCCGTCAACCATCACCTCATCACCCGATTTCACCTTCGTACCGAGCTTTGGAACCTTCCCATTAATCGTAATCTTACCCTGCTCAAGTAGTTTGTCTGCAGCCCTTCTCGAACAAAAACCAACTTCGCTTAGAAATTTATTTATCCTCGTTTCCATTACACAAAGGTCGTGCTTAAATCCTACTAAACCTTCACGGTTAAAAAATCTGTAAAGCGCGTTGTGTAACACGGGGAAAGTCGTTCCTGACGGAGACGCCATTTTCGATCGAAGCCCTGGACGGCGAGTCGGACTTTGTCGTGCCCTAGCTTCGTATTGATGATATCTATCGAAGTCATTAAAGAAGTGCGCTTCGATCTATCGACGACATCGAAAAGTCCGAGTTGAACTTCTGCAGATGGGGTGATCGAACTCACCAGGACGCCCGCTTTTTTGTACGAAAACCCATCTCGGTAAATAAACTTTAACGCCTGAATCGCAGAAGCGACAATTTCGAGGGTGTCGTTCGTGGGAACTTCGAGCTTGATGGTGCGCGAAGCGTTGTATTGTGGCGCTTGGGGGTTAAAGGGATTCGTCATCACGAAAGTAGTAATAGAGATACAGCAACTTCCTTCCTTCCGGAGCTTGGACGCGCAATTGGCGGCGAAAGTTCCCACGGATTCATTGAGGGCGTGTAAACTTTGTACTTCCGAGCCAAACGATCTTGCTGTGCGTATGCTTTGCTTGCGAGGGGAGGCGTCGTTGACTGGTGAGCAAATCGTACTTTGAAGTTCTTTCTGCATCCTCGTACCTGTTATGCTGAGGTTGCGGCGAACCCAATCGGGGTCGGCCAAGGTGAACTTCAGCGCCGTCGTTATTCCGTAGGATTTCAGCTTGGAGGAGGATCGGTTACCTATACCCCAAACGTCCTCTATTTTGCAGCGATGAAGTGCGCGCTCTACATCGCAGGAAGAATTCAGGGTGAATACGCCATTCATTTCGGGCATTTTTTTCGCGATACGGGTGGCTACTTTTGCCAGAGTTTTCGTCGGAGCAAGACCTATAGAAACGGGTATTCCAGTCCACCGCTCTACCTTCTCACGAAGGGCTCTAGCTCGCTCCTCAGCGGCTGGGCCTTCAAACACCAGAAACGCCTCGTCAATAGAATAAACCTCCATCTCATCGACCTCAGGTCGAATGGTATCCATGACGCGCTTAGACATATCTCCGTACAAAGCGAAATTGGATGAGAACACATGTACTCCATTGCGCGCAAAAAACCGCTCGCTCTTAAAAGCCGGAGCTCCCATTTTTACACCCAACGCTTTTGCCTCGTTACTGCGAGCGATAACACATCCATCGTTGTTCGAGAGAACTACGACGGGTTTGGAAATGAGGTTGGGCCTAAAAACCCGTTCACACGATGCAAAGAAATTATTACAATCAACGAGGGCAATCACACCTTGTGAATTACGAATGTCACCACACCCCAAACCTGAAAATTTGATTCTTCCCCCACCTCTATCGGCTTGAGCTTGGGGTTTTCAGGAATTAAAAGCAGCGTATCTCCCTGAATATCCACGCGCTTTACAGTAAACTCTCCATCTAACACCGCGAGGACGATGCTGCCCTTCTGCGGCGTAAGCGATCGATCTATCATAATCACGTCCCCCGTCTGAATACCTGCCCCCACCATAGAATCACCTTCAACCCGGCAGCAAAATGTTGCCGAAGGATGTTGAACGAGATACGAATTTAAATCTAGGTCCAGATCCAGATGATCTTCTGCCGGAGATGGAAAACCCGCTTGCACCCCCTCGTCAAAAAACGGCACCGCATCAAATGCAACATCACTTGCGGGGCACCATTTTAATTTCATTTTCCTATTCATACCTGTGGATTAAAGCGCGCAGACCATGGATAAAGGCAACCTAAGTAGCACAATCATCGTCTTTAAAAGCGGACAGGAAAGTTACACAAATCATTTGTGTTTTCACGCCTAGATACCAACTTTTATACTTTCCTAAAACAGCCTGTCATGAAGCAATTTCTAAACATCACGAACTGGGTAAAAAAAATCAATTTATAAATTGCAGATGAACCAAAATGACATCAATCTTAAATTGAAAGTTTTTGAAGCCTTTTGTAAAGTGGTTTACACTGAAGTAAAAGAGGAATTAGGTGCTGAGGAAATGGAGATTTCTTGGGAGTAAACTTGAAAAAACCTGTGGAATTATGTGTGCTTGAATACCAATATTTCGCCCAAACTCCGTCCTCTTTTATAGGACCAGCCTCCCATTTCAACATAGCTGAATCAAATACAACTTCAGCTCGTTTACACAACTCCAGAAGTACTCTTTCTGGGTCTTTTTGTATCGATTTTGAATCAACAACGATAGGAGTGATTCCTTCCTGGTTAAAGTAATCCAAGAGTTCAATATGAGCATCATATCCTGTATCGCTTAAAGATGGATTCTGAATAACTTTGTCATACGAAGGCAACATGTCTTCGGGGTCTCTTGTCAAAATTACATTTACCACATTCTTCATAAAACTCCTATCTATTCCTGGCAGATGATGGGTCATGTTTTTGAAAAACAATACCTGTGTAGACTCCCCGAAATCACCAGTCATCATCTCANCTACTTTTGCTCCATCTTGCNCCATAGATGCCATAATTTCATTAGCTGCAGGGTGTCGTGCGCGCTCATCTTCAGAAAGCTGTGACAAGTAATGTGCATATAAAGGTTCATCTACGACTTTGCAATTGCTCAGTTGTGCAAAGGAGTACATCAGAGAAGTAGAGATATTCCTTGGACCAGACCAAAGACAAATTCTAACTGGCTTCATTTGTGATGAGTTCTTTATAATGTCTTTGTAATTGCTGTGTTATGGGGCCAGCCCCACTTGAAATAACACGCCCATCTATCTTTGTCACAGGGGTCAATCCGCCAAAACTGCCAGTCACAAAAGCTTCGTCCGCAGAGTAAGTGTCAAACAATGAGAAATCTTTTTGACGACACACCATCCCCTCTTGCTCACAAATATGAATCACATTGTTTCTCGTAATTCCATTCATACAATATGCTCCTGTAGAAGTCCATACCTCATCTTGTTTTACCAAAAAGAAATTCGTTGCATTACATGTAGAAACAAAACCTCTGACATCAAGCATGAGGGCTTCATCACAACCTGCTTCTAGTGCTTGAACGAGTGCTTGAACCTCATGTATTTTGCTGTGACAATTCATTCGAGGATCTAAATAGTCTGGCGAGCCTCTTCTTACAGTACTCGTGAAAAGTCTGATTCCCTTTATTGCAGACTCTTTGCTTGCTTTCTTATGCTCAGCGATTATCACCAGATTGGGCCCACTCAATAATAGACGAGGATCCTGCGAAGGGGTCGTCTTAGTTCCGCGTGTCAGCATGATTCTAACGTGAACATCAGTATGCATGTCGTTTGCATCCAAGGTCTGATGAACTTTTTCAAGTAACTCTTCTCTACTGAAATTCATTTCCATACCAATAGCAGCAGCACCTGCCCACAATCGGTCAAGATGTTGATTTGAAAAAGCTAGCACGCCGTTATAAAGTCGCATCGCTTCCCAAACACCATCTCCTACTAGATAGCCACTGTCAAATACGCTAATCTTTGCCTCCGCCCTTTTAAACAATTCACCATTGATGTAGATCAATACATCGTTGTTCCTTTTGTCTGGCTCAGCATTATGTGTTCCGTGTATCATTTGTTGTTATCTCAAAGTCAAAAATATGATAATATCTTAATCTTGCTTCATCTATATTTCAACAAAAGAGAAAGTAAAGGGAACCCTTTCTAATCTTAAATCTTCTTTGTGAAAAAGGAAATATAAGTAAACTCACACAGTATCTTGCCAAAGATGAAAACAGTGATCTACATTTTAATATTTTCTATTTCTTTTTTTGGATGTAAACCCATGGAAGAGAGAATTCTTGGTACGTACGATATTGATCCAGACAGAGGATGTTCTAATTGTGTAGAAAATGGTCCCGAATTAATGATCTTTGAGGATTGGAATATCGATGATGGAAGTCCCGGTCACTATCGTTTTAACTACGAAAACGGAGAGGGTCACTCGGGAACCTATGATTTTTTTCAAGTTGACACTATTTTAAAATTAATGCTCTACCCTGACAGTACTTCATTTGAGTATTATGGCATACTAGGCACTACTCAACAAACAGATTACAAAGTAGTAGGGAATAAGATAAAGGAGAATTGTGATGGACTCTTAAAAAACTGTGTTTGGGTGAAGAGAGATTAACAAACCTTAAGCTTCACTGATGTATAAAACATATAGCATGGCTTACATTGATGATCATAATGTTTATCTTTCAAATATGAAATCAGCACTAATAATTGTATTTTGTTTGCTCTCTTTTAGTTTTAATTCTTCAGCCCAGTTCGTAATACTACAGAGCTATGACACCTTGATGGTATCTATTTATCCTGTACGTATTGATGATTTTATTTCTTACGTTCGAGTAGCTGGTGGTGGTGATGACGGTGAACCTTTTAATAATAAATCAGGCCAAATGCAATGGCTAGGAACCACCTTCAACGGATGGTATTACGAATACTACCCATGCTCTGAAAACCCAGGCGAGTTAAGAAGATTTGGGATGCTGAAAGAAGGTCGTCCAGATGGGGTTTTTCTTAGCTTCCATGAAAATGGTAACCCAGCAATGAATGAGTTATATAACAACGGCAGCATTGTGTCTTTAACTCAATGTAGGAACAGTTTTGGCGTTGAAATAGAACCCGACCAATTGTTTTTTATCAAACCTCTAATAAAGGAAGAATACTGGAGTACTAAATCCGAGAGTTATGGTGGATCTGCCAAGTGACCAACCCCAACAACATATTACTAGCCAGAACAAACTTAAAATCATGGTATGCTAACCATGCACGAGACCTTCCATGGCGACTCGATCCCTCACTGTACGGAACGTGGTTGAGCGAAATCTTGTTGCAACAAACCCGAGTGGAAACAGGTATTCCCAAGTGGCATCTTTTTATGGATTTCTTTCCAACTGTAGGACATTTGGCGAGTGCCACTGAAGACCAAGTACTCAAAGCTTGGGAGGGTCTTGGCTACTACCGACGGGCCACACATCTTCACAAAGCAGCCAAAGCAATTGACGTTGCTGGAGAATTTCCTAAGTCCTATGTAGATTGGCTCAAATTGCCTGGTATCGGTCCTTATACAGCGGCAGCTATCGCTTCCATCGGTCTAGGAGAAGGAGTCGCCGTTGTGGATGGCAACGTACAAAGGGTGATTTCGCGTTGGGAAGGTATTACAGATCCTGTGGATGGAAAAATCGGAGCGAAAGCTGTGCAAGCTGCGGCAGATGCATGGCTTGATCACGCCGACCCTGGTAACCACAACCAAGCCGTGATGGAACTAGGTGCGCTGATTTGCTCACCCCGAAATCCCATGTGTAAGCGATGTCCTCTTTCCACCAACTGTGCGTCTGCAAACCAACCAGACATGTGGGGAATCCTCCCTGCCAAGAAACCTAAAAAGAAAGCCATACGCTGGGATTTAACTTGGCATATCGTACGATATAAAAATTTTACTGTAACCATCCAACGCCCTGAAACAGGTGTGTGGGCAAAACTTTGGGCCTTTCCGGAAACGCAACCTTCTAATGAATTTCATCCGCTTGGAGAACTCATGAAGCCGGTCACCCACCTTCTTACCCACCGAAGAATCGAGGCCACAATTCAGGGGTGGGAAGCTCCTAATAAAGCTGCAATTGATGTTTACGCTTCTGAAATCGGAGGCGAAGTTTTGACTTGGGAAGAATTGGGGCAACGTGCGATGCCACGTTTGGCAACAAAAATCTTCTCTGATAAATTGAGTAAAGTCTGAATCCACCTATAAATATAAGGAATGATTAGCAGGAAGTACCGAAAACCGCAAGTAACAGCAATAAATCTTGAACATTTGTCGCATCGTCTCCATTGATATCTGCTGAACATTCTGACAAGCAACTGAAATCTGCAAGAAAGACAAGTATATCAGGAACAGATAGTACGCCATCTCCTTTGACACCCTATGGGCAGGCGGTTTTTAGTCTTAGAAACTCATTCGATTCATGAATCAAGAATTAATGGCTGCTTCGTTAAATTAGCATCATGAAATTTCGACTATCTCTCCTTGTTTTCTTGGTGTTCATCGCTGGATATAGTTCTGCGCAAAACATGGCCCAAGTGGACCTCCAAGCCCTTTCAGAATTGGACGCTCTTGTCGCCCAAAACGACGACCCCAAAAGCCTAGTGCAAGCCGCCGGAGCGTACCCTGTAGCCGAAGTACACGGGCAAGCTACTGTGGGATTCTTGGGACGATTGACCGGCGGCGTTACGGAAGACGAATGGCGCGCTTGGGCGGCGGATGAAGAAGCGGTGACCGCGGGAGCATGTCGACAAGGAATCGCCTCCTTTCGGGTGGATGCATACGCTCTCCATGCCTTGTGGCAAACCCCAATGGACCTTGTGGAATTGGCCTCTAGAGCGGTGCCAGATGTCAACAAAGTCCGCTATGGAACACGGGTGGACAGTGTGCATGCGGGATTCAATCTTCCGCAACCTTATCATGGCGAAGGGGTGCTCATCGGCGTGCTAGATTGGGGCTTCGATTACACGCATCCGATGTTTCGCGACACCACCCTCTCGAGCTCGCGGATCCGTGCAGTGTGGGATCAATTCCGGCAAGCTGGACCAACGCCCGGTGATTATGGATACGGCACTGTGGCTGATTCCCCATTGGACATCCATTTATTGGGCAGCGACACTTCCAACGTCTATGGATATTCAACACACGGAACCCATGTGGCCGGTATTGCTGGGGGCAGTGGAGCTGGGATTGGACTGAAGGGCATGGCACCTGCAGTCGAATTCTTGTTTGCCACACTGATGGTGGATGAGGCCTCCGCGTTGGATGCTTATGATTGGATGCAAAGCGTAGCGGAAGCCGACGGAAAGCGGTTGGTCATCAACAACAGCTGGGGCTTGCCACAATGGGGAACGCCGGACGGAAGTGCACTGAGTAACCAATTCATAGATGCTATGTCCGACGAAGGGGTCGTGTTTGTGAGTTCCAATGGCAATAACGGCAACGTGGACTTTCACCTTGACCATACCTTTGAAGCGCCGGGGGATACCATCCGCTCCCGGGTTAAGTTTTACCCACTGACTGCCAACCTCAACGCTTGGGGTCAGAACCTTACATTGTGGGGCGAGGCCGGTGAGTCATTTGAAATGGGATTCCTGCTGACCATCGGCTTATCCACGGTTGTTGGCGAAAGCCCGATGTACAGAACTTCCGACGGGCCTTTGATGCTCGACACCATTGAGGTGGTCAACAACGACACCATTATTTACGACGTTGTCTTGGAGCCTTCGCACCCGGCTAACGGCCGACCGTTCATGCAGATGCGCATCCACAAAGGGAGCGCCAACGTCGCCGTTGCGATGAAAGTGACCGGTGAAAGCGGTCGTGTGCATGCCTGGAACCACACGCACTTGACCAATGATGTTGGTAACTGGGGGCAGGACTTCCAAGCCTTCCAATCGGGTTGGATTGGTGGTGATCCGTACTACGGTATTCAACAACCCGCCTGCGGCCACAGTGTTATCGCCGTAGGGGCGTATGCTTCGGAATACCTAAACCCCGTTGGGACAGAGGTGGGCGGCACATTGGCCTACTTCTCCACCTATGGACCTACTCTGGACGAACGGCTCAAACCCAATGTCTCCGCCCCGGGCGTGAGCGTCGAGTCTTCTTTGAGTTCCTTCCGAGACGGCGGGTACAGCATCACCAACAATGTTGAGTTCGATGGGACAGAATACGAATTTGCAAAGCTCTCAGGGACGAGCATGAGCAGTCCCGCTGTAACTGGCGTGGTAGCGTTGATGTTGGAAGCGAACCCCGAGCTGACTCCAGCAGACATTCGTTCCATCTTGGAAACGACAGCCCGCGAAGATGACGACACAGGAATACTGCCTGCTGCGGGAGACGACGTTTGGGGACATGGAAAGGTGACCGCTTCTCAAGCCGTTCTCGCTTCTTTAACATGGGATTCAAGTCTGGGCACTCCGGATCTGGCGGTCGAAAACCCCACTGTATACCCAAATCCTGTTCTAGAACGGCTTTGGTTTTCTGGGCTGCCTAGCGGCGAATCAACTTGGGAGGTCTTTGACATTCACGGCCGGTTGTGCCAGTCCGGACAAACCCTTCATCTCACCTCCATCGATGTTTCGGATCTTCAGCCTAGCTTGTACGTTATTCAGGTTCGAAACTCCCAATCTTCGCTGGTATTCAAGTTTCTAAAACGAATGTAATCACCGTAAACCGTAGGGCATTTGAACCCCATATCTGAACACCTTTAATCCATTGATAATTAACAGTTTGTAAACAGAGGTTGGAACAGTTGTTGGGATGCCGCGCGTGTCATTCAAGAGGGACTTCTTCACTGTGAGAGGAGGATTCGTTTTAAGCTCACCCTCTCAGTGTCAGGGGAAATAACTCATGCCAAGCAGTGCAAAGTTAAGACTCAAAGTGTCAAGACATTAACGGCGTCAAGCTGGTTTATAATTGATTTCATATGCTACTAACTGTGATGTATATTGTGAGTCTAAAATCACAACCATGACACTTCTATTTACTGCTTTAACTTGTTTGATTAGTGTGAGTTTAGTTTGCCAAACAGATGATGCACGTGTACTAATAATTGGAATCGATGGTTTGCGCCCAGATTGTCTAGAATCAGCGGAAACTCCTGCCATTGATGCATTAATTTCAGATGGTCTATATAGCCCTGATGCACTCAATAACGATATCACATACAGCGGCCCTGGATGGTCTGGTATGCTGAGCGGTGTATGGTCGGATGCACATGGAGTTACCGGAAACAATTTCATCGGGAGCAACTTTGATGACTTCCCATCATATATGAAACGACTAGAATCAGAATATCCAAACCTTAACACCTATTCGTTTTGTCACTGGTCTCCTATTAACGATTATATCTTGGCTTCGGATGTAGATGAAGCATTGAATACTACCAGCGATGCTGAAGTAAGTGATGCCGCAGTAGACATTTTACAAAACGACAATCCACATGCAATATTTTTACATTTTGACGAAGTAGATGGTGCGGGACATGGTTACGGTTTCAATCCAAATGTTCCTGAGTACATTAGCAAAATTGAAGATACCGATGGATTCGTTGCTGAAGTTATGAATGCTCTAACCAATAGGCCCAACTTCATTAACGAAAACTGGTTAATATTGGTTTCTACTGATCACGGAGGCATAGGTCTAAACCATGGCGGAACATCTATTGAAGAAGAAACAATTTTCTTCATTGCAAGTGGCCCAGATGTTGAAACAGAGTTGATTGTAAAAGATACTCTTGAAGTATTACCTCCACCAGATAACTGTATCTCACCTGGTTCATCTGAATTGCGCTTTGAAGGAGCTGGTAATTCTGTATCCATTGATGAAAATTCTAGCCTTCAACTAGGTTCTGAACAAGACTTTACCATGGAAGTACGTATTCGCACAGAAACCACTTCAGATGTTGCAATTATTGGCAATAAAGATTGGGATTCTGGGCTCAATCCTGGTTTTGTTTTTTCCTTTGAATATCCCAACGGTCCAGCTTGGAAAGTTAATCTCGGCGATGGCAATGAACGTGCTGATGCAAATGGATCAAGTGGGGTAGCTGATAACCAATGGCACACCCTGTCGTGCTCTTTTGACCGGGATGGGATGATGCGACTCTTTACCGATGGTGTTTTTGTGGCCGAAGAAGACATATCCTCTATAGGCAATATAGACGTTGGAAGCGGCTGGTCTTTTGGTTCCGATATTTTAGGAGATTACAGCTATACAGGCGCTATTGCTGAGGTTCGATTTTGGCACAATGTTTTGAGCGATGTAACTATTAATACATGGCACTGTAGCCCTTTAAATGAATCACATCCAGATTGGGAATCCCTAGTAGGGCATTGGTCATTAACAGAAGGATCTGGCACGGATGTTCTTAATAGTGCAGGTGTTGGCCTCGATGGAACGATACAAGAAGCTACATGGTATCAGCCGGAAAGTTTAATTACTTTTGACTATAGCAATACACCGCGTATCATTGATGTTGCAGTAACAGCCATGGACCACATGTGCCTTAACATTGAACCCAATTGGAATCTAGAAGGAATCTCATGGGTTGATGGATGCAATGTTACCGACATCAACCGTATCGATCGAAGTACATTTAAAACCACACTCTATCCAAATCCTGGCTCGGATTACTTCCACCTCAAGGGAATTTCGCAAGATGCCACTATCGATATTTTTAATCCCAATGGACAGTCCATTTATTCAGCTAAAAATGGTTCTTCAAAGTATCATACACCGCATGCGTTTGATCAAGGGGTTTACATCATTCGAATTGTTGATGGAGAAAACAAAAGAACATTGCGTTGGATTCGAGAGTAATATGAAATCTGATTTTAAAAATTAACATTACCTTAACCTAGGATTTGTTTTAGCACAAGTCATCTTAACTTGCGTTTTCAACAGATTACAGATATGAGATTTATATGTTATTTTCTACTTTTTATAAACAGTTCAAGTGTGCTTGCTCAATTAAGCAATGAATCAATAGAGGTTGAAGGATTAAATAGGACATATTTGCTTTATTTACCTTCAGGTTTCAATATTAATGAACCACTACCCCTTGTATTAAATTTTCATGGTGGTGCAGGAACAGCCAATGATCAATTGGCTGTTGCAGATATGAGAGATTTAGCTGACTCTGAAAATTTTATTCTTGTTTATCCAAATGCTCATCCTGACAGCAATCAAGAAACGAACTGGCAAGTTGTAACTTCTGGAGACTTACCATTTACAGTGCCAAATCCACATAGTGATATATTATTTATTGATGAACTGATTGACCATTTACATTTACAAGTAAATGTTGATTTAAATAGAGTGTATGCATTAGGATATTCTAATGGTGGTGGTTTTACATTTGATTTAGGATGCAGACTAAACAATAAGATTACAGGTATTGGCGTCGTCGCAAGAACGATGTATGCAGAAACATATAATAACTGCATCGTAAATCATCCTACTCCTGTAGTCACAATTTTGGGAACTGAAGATTATATTTCTGAATATGAAGGAATTATATATGAAGGTACACTTTACTATCATAGTAATATCTCAACTAATGATGTTTGGATAGAAAACAACAACCTAGTGCCAACATCAAATCTATCACTCATACCAGATATTAATACAAATGATGGAAGTACTGTAGAGTTATATTCTTGGTCCTCGGAGGATGAATGTATTGAACTAAACCATTATAAAGTTCTCGGAGGTGGTCATGATTGGCCAGGAACATTTGGAAATATGGACATCGTTTCTCACGAAATCATTTGGGAACATTTATCTGAATATGGAATGAATGGAAAATTGGATTGTAATATATCTAATGTTGAGTCGAATCCTTCAACAGAATCAACTAAAAAAGTAATTAAAACAGTTGATGCTTTAGGCAGAGAAGTTAACCGCACAACCAACCAAATCCTCTTCTATATCTACGACGATTGGTCAGTAGAGAAGAAGTTTATCGTAGAATAGAAACAACAACCTAACATCACAAACATGAAACTACTATTTACTGCTTTAACTTGTTGGATTAGCGTGATTGCCTTGGGTCAAAATGCGTGCAAAGACTGTTCAGATTTTTCTGTGAATGAAGATTGGACAGGTTTAATTGAGTGTTTAAACCATAAAATTAGCATATCTAATTCCATACCAGATCTTATGTGTAGGGTTCAGTGCTATGCAATCATATCAGAAAAAACAGATTCTGTAAACCTTAGCGGAAGCTTCATTAAAAGATCAGAATTATTAGAACTCTCACTTAAAGATCTAAATTTCATCATAGAATCTAACCCAAATTTCGCGAATGGTCTTGCAGTAAAACAAAGCATATTTATTAAAAAACAATTAGGGAAAGAGTATTGTAGTGATCTTAAATTATTATGTGAAATAACTGGAGAGTGTGATGACTACAATGAGAATTGTCAAAAATAGTCCCCCTAAAAACAAAATGTAAGAAAAGGATAGGTACAGTGACATAAAACCGCTCTCATCTTCTCTAAAGATTTAAATAGAAATCTCAAACCTACCAATTGTCAAATAAGTAAATTGCGGGTATGAAATCACGATTACTAATAATAGCTTTATTCACTTCGTTTGGTGTTTTTGGTCAAATTGACTTTACTTCATATAACAAACAATATTTTGAGTCAAATTTTGGAGTTCCCTACCTTGATGATTTTGAGGTCCCCTTCCCAGGACTTTCCTTTCTACTAGGAAATAGGAAATTCACCTCTGAAAATATATTTGTTGATAAGCAAATCGGATAAGCATTTCCAACTATATGTACAGCTAAAATAGGCGTTGGAAAATACAATTATAACAAAGGAAAGGCTAGTGTTATCGGGCTTAGAATATGGCCAACCCATATTTATATACAACATAGCAAAGCAACTGACAGGTGCTCTAAAAAGGTAAGTAGAATGGCGCTCAATAGATTAAAAAGACGCGGTAAAACAAGAACTAACCTACTGTGTGGAGAATGGAATTTCTCTCTTGAAGCTGGAATCCCTGTGCCGGTACAACAAGAACTACTGGATGGTGAATTGCGTTGGCGAACTGCATACAATGAGCTGAGCTTTTATTCAATAGCTATCATAACAATAGGTTATCGAATATATTTTGATTAACCCACATATAAAACAAAATGTAAGCACAAGGATAGGCACAGTAAAAAAACAAAACCTCGCTATCTCAATGATAACAAGGTTTTACAAAATCTGTCAGTAGCCCGTAGGGGGCTACACACACCTCAGTAAATACAGGCATTACAGACGGTTACTAACATTTTTTGTTCCCATTGTTGTGCCGAATTCAGACACTTTTTCTGTCTCCTATCAGGGGGCTTGATGCTTTTGATAAATTCAGCAACTCCTATTGTTGTTATTTGGTCAGATAGTACACACCTAATTGTTTTTATTGTTTAAATATTCAAGCGCAGCGAGCGCAGCTCTTTCACCAGAAATCATGGCTGCATTTAAGGAGCCATTTAACAGCGTGTCTCCAGCTAAAAAAACACCGGGTTCTAGATATGTGTCAGATGGATTCAAGTCGCATTTTAGATCCTGTAGTTTCGGCAGTGCCTTTGGAATCGAATACAACTTGATGAATTTGGGAGATACTATACCACAGTATTCCTGCAATTCGTCTTTCACTCTTGAAACCAAAATTTCATCAGATAGATTTTGATGTTCTATGACAGTTACTGACAACAATTCTTTGTTGGGATTTGACATTGTCTTCAAGCTGGTGTGGTAAAAAATATTGTTAATGAGTGCACACTGTTTAGGAATGAGTCCAATTAATTCAGATCGAATTACCCTGTGATTCGTTTCGAAATACAATGTCTGGCAAGATTTCCAAGTCATGGACTTGTGTTTTTCACTCATAACCAAACCACTCGCATCCGTGGCCACAATCGTAACATGACTCTCTAATTGTGTTTGATCTTCTAGGGTGATTTCACCTTCCTTGATGGATACTACGTTCGTGTTGAACTTGAAATCAGTAGTCTTCAGCTTGTCATACAATTGTTTGGGAATAGCTTCCATCCCCGCTTTAGGCAAAGCAGCATCTCCATCACCAAACATTTTATAGACAAACTCAAACATTCTGCTGGAAGTTTCCAGTTTTGATTCTAGGAAAATTCCACCAAAAAACGGCGTGAAAAAATCTCTGATAATGTCATTTGAAAATCCAAATTGTTGTAAATATAAAGATGTAGATATTTCTGTTCCAGAGAAAATTTCTGACAATTTTTTTCTTTTTAAAATATGATTAAGCTGTAAGATTCTTAGTTTATCTGAAAAACACCCAATTCCAGAAAACAGGGTGGGAAACAAAAAAGAAATGGCCTTCAAAGGGTCTCCAATGATTTTTTGCTTCTTGTTCAAAAAAACCGATGCACCAGGTAAAATCTTCTGTAATTCTAAAGCCTTGTAATCAAGATACTTCTGAGCTTTTGGATAGGACGTAAGAAGCACTTGAAACCCATGGTCTAACTGAAATCCATCTAGGAAATCGGTTTTCACTCTCCCACCAACTCGATCTGTACGTTCAATCACAACAGAACGACACCCATGAGATTCTAACACTTTGGCAGCGACAAGTCCACTTACACCCGCACCCACAATATGTATTTTACCGTCTGACTTGTTCATCATTATTTGTTTACTAAATCAAGAGACTTAAAGTGTCTGCAAATAACGTTGGCCATTCTCAAGATGCTGTTTTTGCTTCTCATAAGGCATTTTATCAAACATACGCACAAGCATACCTAACCTGGGGTTAGACAAAAAGAAACCACGATGGGTATCCATAAATCGCCAAAAAAGACCATCCCAAATAGCTTGCCATTCACCCTTTTTATAATTGCTCATTTTCATAATATAGTTACTCCCGCTGATGTATGGCTTCGTAGCCATTAACCCTCCATCAGAAAATTGACTCATACCATAGATGTTGGTCACCATTACCCAATCATAGGAATCAACAAAAAGTTCCATAAACCACCTGTAAACTTCATCTGGATCAAATTCACACAACATCATAAAATTCCCCAACACCATTAAACGTTCTATGTGGTTACAATATCCTGTTTTCAAAACTTTTTTAATCGTTTGGTCAATGGGCAGAATACCTGTTGACCCATCGTAAAAAGAAGCTGGAATTTTCTTCTTAAATTTCCAAAAATTGGTGGTTCTTTCTTCACTCCCTCTACTCTCATAAACACCTCTAATAAATTCTCTCCATCCTACAATTTGTCTTACAAATCCTTCCGTAGAGTTTAAAGGCACAGAGTTTATTCCTGCATACTGCAAGCAAGCATGTAAGACCTCTTTGGGGGTGATTAATCCCACGTTAAGCATGGGAGTTAAAACGCTGTGATTTAAAATAGAGTTTTCTGCTACAATGGCATCTTCATACATCCCAAACTCAGAAAATCGCTGCTCTAAAAATTGGTTGAGCCAATCTCTCGACTCTGAAAAACTGGTGGGATACAATGAATAACCTGTGAGTTCACCTAAGTGATTTGAGAAATTGGTGTCAACATAAGATTTTGCTTCTTCAAAGTAAGAATCGGTCTCGGGAAACTGAATTGAGGGGGGAATCTTCTTTGCAGGATATTTCTTTCTATTCTCAGTATCGAAGGTCCACTTCCCTCCCATGGGCTTTCCGTCCGAATCCATTAAGATGTTCCGCTTTTTACGCTGTTCAATGTAAAAAGTCGTTTGGTGGTATTTTTTTTTGTCACTCCTGAAAAAGACAGCGAGGTCTTCTTTAGAATTTAAAAACATAGGTGAAGCATACTGCTTACCTTGAATTCCTAAATCGAGTAAACCTTGATTGAGTCTTTTCTGAAGCCAATTGTCGATGGGATCGATATAGTGCAAGCTTTCAACACCTTGAAGTTTCAAGTGAGGGATCAGCAATCTAATGTCTGAAATTTTATCGGTAGATTCAACATAGTAAACCTCCAAATTTTTCTCTTTTTGAAGAAAATCTGCATAACGTTTCATTGTGGCTCTGTGAAATGCAATTTTTTGCTTGTGAAAAGGATATTGTTTGAAGAACAGAAATTCTTCCACAACATACCAAGGATCCTTGTTATCAAAAAGTGGAGATTCTTGAAACAATTGATTCGGAAATAAAATATTCACTCGTTTCATAACCTCGAATTAAACGTATAAACCAATGAGAGGAAAATAGATGTTTTGTTTTTTTATCGAAGTCAGCGTTTGCTGATTTTATTTCCTGAAATGGTCCTTTGACGCGAACATTTAAACCGTTTGATTTCAGTGCTTCTCTTGTTTAAATGTTTCTGACTGACACCACTGTTCACGCGCATACGCCAACGCTTAAAGCTAGACTCCTTAAGCGTACTTCGCATTAACTTAATGACTTCATTTTCTGGATATCCAAATTGAAACAAAATGGCCTCAAAGGGAGTTCTATCTTCCCAAGCCATTTCTACAATTCGATCAATTTCTCTTTCTGTCAGTAGTTTTTTATCCATCATTGAAATTTACTCAAAGCTTTGAGTTAAATAAAAAGTAAGTGAGGCGAAACATCATCAGTATCTCTGAGTAATTAGATTTAACAGGTAGAAAAGCATCTATTACATATTCCAGTCAAAAAAACACTTTTGACGAGAAATTGGGCGTCAATTATCTTCGATTCATTGTTCGTCTGACTTATACACTGCACTTCATTACATTTTTCACATTGAAAATGTGGGTGATTATCATTATGCTCTTTGACTGTGCAATCTAAACATTTAGCATACCATTTTAATCCATGCACCCCAACAAATGAATGAATTATATTATCATCTTCAAGTTTATCTAGTATCCTATATATAGTGGACTTATTCATTTCATCATTAAAATGTGAAACTAGATAATTAGCGCTTATAGCATTTTCCTGTTTTGAAAATTGATCAAGAACTTTTTGAAAATGTTTAGTCTTTCTGATTATTCCCATAAAATATGCGTGAGATTCTAAAAATATTTACCGTATTATTGCAACTAAGTTGCGATAATGCGAATGTATAACTAAATAATTATGCAAGTAACAAAAAATTTATCAGATAAAATAGGTGTAGTAGCAAGTATAACTTGTATGGTTCATTGTGCAATAACACCATTACTCTTTATAGCACACATTTGTTCTCAAAGCTGTTGTAGCCATGCACCTTTATGGTGGAGATCAATAGATTACATCTTCTTAGTTGTCACATTCTTTGCAATTCTTCAGACAAACAAAAAACAAAAAGCTACAAGTCTGAAATACCTATTCTGGTTTTGTTGGGCTTTGTTAACCTTGTCGATATTAAATGAAAGTTTGATATTAGTCTCTATATCACATCACGTAAAATATCTTCCTGCCTTAGCAATTGTTTTTTTACATATTTATAACATTCGAAACTGCAGATTACAAGGAGAAGAGTGTTGTGTACACTCCACGGAAAAATAAAATATGACGCAGTCTCGCTGTGTTATATTGCGGGTATGAAATCACGATTCCTAATTATAGCTTTATTATCCTTAACACTTTGTTCCTGTAGAAAAGAATATAATTGTGTTTGTGGAATTGAAGGAGGAGAGCCTTACATATACGTTATTAGTTCAAATAATCTTGATGATGCTATTATGGAGTGTTCACCTCCAGGATCTGATTGTGAAATAGCTGAAGAATAAAAACGCCTATTAAGTAAAATAAAAGCAAAAGGGTAAGTTATCGTGTGTAAAGCTGTCCAAATTTTGAATAGCGCTATTCCAACTCTACAACAATTTCATTTTTACGAAATAAAACTTCATAAGGAGGATTGTATCCCAAAACCAAGAACTTATTCATATGTTGAATTCCCTTTTGATCCAAAAGCCTGACCAATTCTAACTTGTACTTCTCTATTTTTTGATTGCTTGCCCATCCACGAAAAGTAATCGCAGCCATTTGCTTTTCAGGAATTTCTATGAACTTAATGTTAGAGTTTACTGGTTTTGGCATGCCTTCTTTTGATTTTTTTTTAGGAACTAAAAACATCATTGTTGTTTCATCTGCTTCTAAAGTCATCGCTACTGGAGAAGTCATTGAAATTTGTTCTTTACTTTCATTCTTACCAAAAATATATCCTCCTAAAATTGAAAAACCCTTGCTAGATGCTTGTTTATAATCATCTGTATCTAGTTCTACAGAAGTAAATAAACTTGCTTCATATTTTCTAATTTCAAAACCTGGATATTCTTTTATAACGACATACTTATACTCTTCGATGTTGTGACTGCTTTTGAAGAACAACAATTGGCTCCCAATGAAGAGGAGAAAGATGACACTTAAAATGATGAACAATAGTTTCATAAATAGGAAGGTTAGAGAGGCTTTGAAGCAAATTGAAGCTTAGTAATTAGTCAATAATTACTTGACTCCTCAATACGTGTTCATCCTTTGAAAGCTCAAGTGAATACATACCTTTAGGAAAGCCAGAAACATCAATCATTAGAGTTGATGTTGATGTCTTCTCAAAGACCAGNTTGCTTAATGAATCATATAGCTTAATTGTTATATTAACCCCATTCAAATCACCCAAATCAACTGTTAGGTTGNTTGATGTTGGGTTGGGATAAACTAAAATGCTTGACGATTTCATTTCACTACTTGACATAGTTCCCACGCAGCTTTCGTCAATACTCCAACTATAAAAATAATAGTAATAAGATGTGGGATTGTCAGTAGTATTACCTGTTATTGTAATTCGATCTGCAATTTGGATAGGGAACACACCTGTCGGAACAGCGTCATTACGATATAATCCAATATTTTCATTGTTTCCAGTTATGCCTATAAAATAATTATTTCCTTCTGGAATTAAAGTTTCCATTTCCAATGTATTCCACCCTCCATTAATGTCAAAGTCTAGTTGATTTATTATAGTTCCGTTTGATGAAGTTAGATCTACAGTAATGGTTCCTGAATTTTCAGCATTTACATCAATGGAGCTTAGAAATGTGTCTTCAGAAACGCTAAACACCATGTCCCATACATCATTATAGTGATATCCTCCCGTTCCATATTCAGACAAATCTGTTGGGCCTCCTGTGAACACCTCTAAATTTGCATTCATATCAAAATCAGAATAGCTAGGATCTGTACAACCTAAATCAATTGATATGCAAGAGTTATTCTCGAAACACGCTTCTGGCAAATAATTTAGAGCATTTTCGTCAGTACAACCTTCGACATAACAACAAGATCCATCATTATTAATTGCGAATTCTGAAAAATTAAATGCTGCATCATCTGTGCATCCGCATGCAGAATTAATTGAATACCTATAAAGATCAGAAGGAAACGAACCTGTTGCACCTATTAAACCACTTGTAAGATACACGTGACAATCAATAATAAATGTCCCTGGTGCCCAACGTGCTCCACCAGGATGAGGTGGTAATTCAGACCATGTATCATTTAATGGATTGTATTCCCAAAACTCTCCATAATCTAGATTAATATGGTCTTCTCCATCACCGCTTAAAATATATCCTTTTCCATTCGCTGAAAATTGAGTTCCTGCGACTCTCCCTTCTCCTGGAAAATTATTTAGCTGAGACCACGTGTTTTGCTCTATATCCCAAACGTATAAGTCATTAAATATATTTAACTGAGATAGGACGTCATTCCCATGACCAAAGCCAACATAGATTTTGTTATCAATGCCAAAATAATACGGGTGATGTCTTGGAAGACCCATGAATGACTGAAGTGGAGTCCAAGAATTTAAATTAATATCATACTCCCACCAATCATCTAAATTTCCGTTTAAATTACTTCCTAATCCCACAAAAATTTTATTGCTTTCTAAAACCATAGCAGGGTGGTTCCTTCCTTCTCCAGGAAATGATGCAAGTTGTGTCCATTCTTCATTATTCATATCAAAACGCCACCAATCATTTGGATAGCCAAAATTATCCGATCCAAATCCGCAGAATGCAATATTATCATCATACACCCCATAACCGTATCCTCGTGCACTTCCAGGAAATGGATCAATTTGAATCCATTCATTAATGTTTGGGTCATATCTATACACATCATCTAGGTTATTGCTAAAAGTAGCAGATTGACCAGCAATCATATATCCAAAATTATTAGATGCAACAGTTATAGGATGATGACGACCTACCCCGTTATAACTACTGAGTTGTTCCCAATTTTGGCAATAAAAACTGTCAATTAGTAGGCAAAATAAAACTGTAAAAAGAAGTTTCATGTCTGTGATTTTTGGCTCACAATTTACATCAAAAACTAACCACAAAGCAGGGGTTCGAATCTGTCGCGGGCTACATCTAAATGACGGTGGTTTTGACGGTCGTTTTTGAAAGTTTGATATTCATCGGAATTTCAATAAATATCTATAAAACAATACTTTAACAAAATAAAAGTAGCCCCTATCGGGCTACGCACTTTTCACCTCTCAAAATCCTCTAAACACCAGTAAAATCAGTACTTTCAGGGCATAAAAAAAGACCCGTTTAGATCTTTTTTGGTAGCCCGTAGGGGGCTACACACCCCTCAGTAAATACAGGCATTACAGACTGTTACTAACATTTGTTGTTCCCATTGTTGTGCCAAATTCAGCCACTTTTTTCTGTCTCTTATCAAAGGGATTGATGCTGTTGATAAATTCAGCAACTCCCCTACTCAATTACTGACGGTGTGAATCAAGAATGACACGACGTTCTCACGTCTCATTCATCTTGATTTTTAACACCCCTTCACCATATCAAGAAACAGATGATAAGATTGTATATTTGAGAAAACACTAAATCTTAAACATCATGAAAAACATTTTCAAATCAATCATGGATAAGAAATCAATTCTAATCGGAGCAGTCAGCATCTTACTGACTATCGATTATACATGGGCTTCGTGCCCTGGAGATTTTGATGAAAGTGGGCTTGTTGAGGTGAGTGATGTCTTAAATCTTCTTGCATATTTTGGTTGCTATCAAGATTGCGGTGAGTACGATTTGGATGGAGATAGCGCGGTGGGTACAAACGATGTTTTGATGGTTCTTGGATACTTCGGTCAAAACTGTGAGCAAACAAATCCAAGTGTATGGACCAATTCCACCTTTGAAGTTTTGTTCGAGGACAATGTGGTATACGGATCGGGTTTGAGTCACAATGGATGGGGAGGTCCAATCATGGATACCATTTCTCTGGAGTTAGATGTGTATTTGCCAGACAACCAAGAGGAGAGCCGACCAGCACTTGTCATCATTCATGGGGGTGGTTTCTTTGGTGGAAGCAACGAGCAGGAATCTCTAGTTGAACTTTCCAACCAATACGCATCAAGGGGTTGGGTAGTATTCTCAATCAACTACCGATTGGCGTCTCAGCACGGTACTGTTCCCACGTCTTGGTTGAATGCGATCGGCCTCTTGCCAGATGGGCAAAATATAGATCAAGTTTTGGCCATGTACCCTGCAAATAGAGATGCCAAGGCAGCTTTGCGTTGGGTAGTGAGCCAAGCTGACGAATATGAAATTAATGAGAATCATATATCAGTTCTTGGAGGATCAGCAGGTGCATTTATATCAATCGCCATGGGTGCTTCAAACACTGATGATTATGTTGATGAATTATCCGTCAGTGAAGACCCAACATTACAGTCTACAAATTTGTCGCAAGAATTTCAAATTCAGACAGTGTTGGACTTTTGGGGTGGTCGCGCTTCGGTGGACATTTTGACGCTTCTGGACGGTGCTGTCCGTTTCGATTCAAACGACGCCTCACTCATGATCGTTCATGGTACTGCAGACCCGACAGTCGAATACTCTGAAGCTACCTCGTTGAACAGCACGTACAATGCTAACGGCAACATCTGTACTCTTTACACAATTGAAGATGGAGGTCATGGAATTTGGGGAATTAACGTCAACGGTGATCCTTTGTGGTCATTGGGCTTTGAATTCATGGTTGAGAACCAAGGGCTAACAGTGCAGCTTTAATCTTATTTAAATCACCAATGCAAAATCCCTACATCTGTTAGGATGCAGAGAGTGAGTTTGGTATTCCATTGGGGTCTACACACACCTCAGTAAATACAGAAATTACTGACTATTACTTTTATTTTTTGTTCCTATTGTTGTGCCGAATTCAGCCACTTTTTTCTGTCTCTTATCAAAGGGATTGATGCTGTTGATAAATTCAGCAACTCCCCTACTCAATTACTGACGGTGTGAATCAAGAATGACACGACGTTCTCACGTCTCATTAAGCTTGATTTTTAACACCCCTTCCCCCTATCAAAAATTAGAGCAAAAAGATGGCCGCTCACTGGACTTGAACTTTGTGTCTGGGTCCTGTTACATCTTTCCTTTGCCTGTGTAAGCTCGGACCGTTTAAGACGGCCGAGCGTGTCATTAAGGAGGTTCCTATTCCCTGTGTGATGAGGGTTCGTTTTAGACTCACCCTCTCAGTGTCAGGGGAAGAACTCATGCTGAGCGTAGCAAAGTTCGGACTCAATCAAGTATCAACACATTGACAGCGTCAAGTTGGTTAAGCACTTATTTCACATGACACTAATTTGATGTAAATTGTGAGTCTAAAATCACAACCATGAGACTTCTATTTACTGCTTTAGCTTGTTTGCTTTCTGTTTCTCTTTCAGCTCAGGAATTATCAATTGGTGACACCAATGTAACAAGTCAAGAAAACACCATCACAACAACTGGGGAAAAACAATATGGGAAAGAACTTTGTGTTCACAACAGATCCACCAAGCGTTTTTCTATTGTTATTTGGTACAAAAAGGAAGTGATCGAAACAGTCTCAATCGGAGGTCATGGAAAACATTGTTTTGAAATTGGAGGAAGTGAACGAGGAGGTGATTTCCGTGTTTCAAAAGGGAGGAACGGAAAAAAGGAGTATTTTCACGGTGGCACTGCTTATGTTCATTGAGTTAAATTTTGCATCAAAATTCAAATGAATAAAAGGAGGGTTATAACGAACGGTTGAATGTTAAGCTGCAACCTGATTCAAAGCCTTTCTGATCTTCTCTGAGGCTTTAGATGAAGTCTCAAACCTGTCAATATTCAAATAGGTCTTCAAAGTACTCTCAGACTCATGTCCAGTTAATGACATCAATTCATTGACTGAAAGAACCTCAAGGGAGTGCATATTCGTGGCAAATGTCCTTCTTGCAGTATGAAGTGTCACAAGCTCATATATGGGCTTTCTGAGGGCTTTAGAAGCGGTCATGCTGGTTGATGGAGTCTCAACCATTCTTGTGATTCCTGCAAGCTCAAGGACCTTCTTAATAGTGGCATTCATCTTCTGCTCATTGATGGCTTCAGGAAGCCTTCCATTGTGCTTATTGATGATTCTCTGAGCAGCATCAAGAACTGGAACCTTGACTGGTGAATTGGTCTTGGTTTGGATGAATGTGATGTATTCAGGACAGCTTCCTCCATTGTCATCCCAAGCATCTTTAATCAGCTCTGGGAACTTCTTCAAATCAGAAATCCGCACTCCTGTCCAACAGGCCAAAAGAAACAAGTCTCGGACTGTTTCAAGAGCAGTGATGGTTTGACCAAACTTGCCTTTAGAAGGCAGTTTAACAGCCTCTAAAAGGGTTAAATCCTCAAGGGTTAAATGCACCTTGAGTGTCTTGACTTGCTTGGGACTGAAATAGGCCTCCATATGGGCTCTATTGTCATGCAAATTGGTTGTGTAGGACTCTTTCAACCACATCTTAATCACCTTCACATCTTTGGCAATAGTGTTGATGCTTATTCCTTGCTTGGCTCTGAATCTTTTGTATCCATCCAGAAGCTCTCTATTCCAATTCTCAAAACTTATTTGATGTCCAACATGCTTGATGGCATATTGACAAAGTTGGTCATGAACAGTCTTGTATTTCTGGATTGTTCTGTGGCTGATTTTCTTGCCCTTTCCATTCAATCTGTTGTGTGCATCATCAATGAACTCTTTCACCCACTGGTTGAATGTGAGATGCTTTGATGAAGCTCTCTGTTTGCCTTTCATCTTGCGGTTCCATCCTTCTTTGAACTCAAGCCATGTAGGAGCCTTTCCAAGGTCTAATGTGAGTTCATGGATGATAGAATGAATCAAGTCTTCTTGAGTGTCTAAACGCTTGTTTAGGACCTCATAATCCATCCTTTCATTGCGGTGGATAGATTTAAGGATTTTGATTCTTTGCTTGCCTTTATTCCAACGATCACTTGGGACACTCAAGCCCATTCCAAGCCTTCTCTTCTTGCCATCATAAATGAACTGGGCAACAACAGAGGATTGTGGGTTTTGAGGTCGTGAAAGTTGAAATGAAATGTTCATCAGCAATCAAAAATGGGTTTTGTTGTTCCCATTGTTGTGCCGAAAGTAGTCCCCTCATTTTTCTAAACATGTAAAAACCTAACTACGTTTTTCACACTTTATGCCCACGTTTAGTGGGTTACAGGAAATCTTGAATGAAAAAACCCTACATCTGTTAGGATGCAGGGAGTGAGTTTGGTAGCCCGTAGGGGATTCGAACCCCTGCTACCAGGATGAAAACCTGGCGTCCTAACCCCTAGACGAACGGGCCAAATAGGTGCGCAAAGATAGTTAGAGATTTTATTCTCACAAGCACCTTAGATAAAAAAATGGTATTTTAATAAGACTTAGCGAATAGAACTCGTCGTGCACTTGGATTTCCAGTCTTTATACAAACTCCAGGTGTAAGATCTCCATCGAATGGGAGGCAACGAATGGAAGCTTTTGTCTCGTCAGAAATAAGATCTTCTGTTTCTGATGTGCCATCCCAGTGAGCCATAACGAACATCTCATCATGAATAGCAGCTTGGAACTCTTCCCATGTATCTACATTGACCGTATTTTTAACCATGCGATCTTGAGCTGTAGAGAATAAATCTGATTGAATAGTGTCCAGTAGAGTTCGCACAAGAGGTGCAATCCCGTCAAGAGATTCAAAAGACTTCGTGCGGGTATCGCGGCGTGCGAGTTCGCAAGAGTTGTTA